>Ga0075030_100000016_pt1 | contig 100063 bp, 82 predicted proteins | sample LitLauG_LLR_2012_FD_71393 | JGI IMG/M metagenome (GOLD analysis project Ga0075030, IMG submission 71393) | Freshwater sediment microbial communities from Pennsylvania, USA - Little Laurel Run_MetaG_LLR_2012 | ecosystem: Environmental > Aquatic > Freshwater > Creek > Sediment | place: USA... | reverse complement strand
CGAGGGATCAAAAGGCAATAGAGTGATGGTCTGCTTGAGCGGGACACTCACCCGAAAGGGGAGAAACGGCCAGAGGACTCACTGGACCTCATCACCACTACACTTTTGTTCTACTCTACAGGCATCCCGGCCGGAGTGACGCATAACGAACGCAGTGAAAATTCACCGGATGAGTAATTGTGTTCTCAAACCTCAAACCTTCTCCCCTCTGTTTTCGTAATTTTGCAGCGCCCCCTTCGCCAGGTTCAGCACCATTGCCCGCAGCGCATCCGGTTCGAGCACGGTGACCCCGGTTCCCCGGCTGACCGCCCAGCTCGCCACTTCCTGCAGCGAATTCACGGTGGCTTCGAAAACGATCGAGCCGTCGCCGTTCTCCGTGATCACCTGCGTCTCCATCATCTGCCTCGGCTTCAGCCGTGCCGCCCAGACGCTCGAGAGATGGATCCTGATGCGGTGCTTCTCCGCCCCCACCCAGCTCCGGAATGAATAGCGGAACATCTCGTCGATCTCCTCCTGCGGGACCTTTTTGAATTGCCTCTCCGTCGGCTTGATGAGAAGTATCTTGTCGAGGAGGTACTGTTTTATCCGCCCGTCGTTTACCGCAAGCACCCTCCAGTACCCCTCGCTGCTGAATATGATGAGGGGCTGGAGCTCCCGTGCACGTTCGATCCCGTGTTCGTCCTTCTGATAATCCACGAGAGCGATCGTGCTGCTCTCGATGCAGCGCTGCAATGCCACGACGATGCTGAGCGCCTTCAGTTTCTGCTTCTTCACCAGGAGCGTCGTTGCCTTGTCGAACCCGCTCGTTGAGTTACAGATCCCCATGTACTGAAGCACGAGCTCCCTGATCAGCTTTGCCTCCACCTTGCCGTCGAGGCAGAGCCCCTTGCTCTTTTCGGAGTGTATGGGGATGCCGATGCCCCTCAGCTCCTGCATGTCCCTCTTGATCGTCGGGATATCCCGGCCGAAAATCACCGCAAAATCGGCGTCTTTCAGGCGGTCCGTATTCGTGACCGCGAGGCCGAGCATCTCGATTTGCCGTTTTACTTTGGTCTGTACCTCGAGCATGGGACACCTGTCAAATTTGTATCAGCCGATGAGACTGTCCTGGGGGTAAGATATGGTAACTTGGAATCAGAAAACAGAAGTGGCAACGGGATCGGCACATCAGGAAAGGGAATGGCCATGGAGTACAGATCAGGACCGGAATTTTCCCAGGCGGAAGCCGGTGAAGTGCGGGACTTTCTGATGCGGCGGACCCTGAAGAAGTATCTCCTCCCGCCGGACCGTCTCCATGTGGTCAACGACGGCCATGAGCATTTTCTCCGCATATCCAACGGGAAGACCGCGGAATACCCGGTCAGGGGGTCGTTCCTCTTCAAGCTGTTGAAATGGTACAAATTCCCCTCCAGGCAGGTCCACCGTCTGAGCATCGATACGATAACCTCCGTTCTCAATGATTATCTCCTGGCGATTCCCGGGACCCAGGTAAACGTCACGGTGGAGAACGGCGAAGCCGTGTCGATCACAAGCAATAAATACAACGAGATTTCCGACATCGAGGTCCTTGAAGCCGCACGGAAGGTTGGTGTCGCCTGCGTCTCCCGGAACGACTTTTTCATGAGGGTCTACAGCAATACCGACTACGAGGTGCAGCCTGTCCCCGGCGACGTGTGCGGCATCGGGTACAACCTGTTCAACTCGGAAACGGGATTCAGTGCATTATCCGTCCGGCTTTTTGTCCGGAGGTATGTGTGTTCCAACGGTGCGGTGATCGGCCGGATCGAGGGGGAAGGGGTGAAGGTGCATTACGGGCACCCCGACATGGAACTGAAGAGTTTTCTGGACGCGCAGGTCCGTGCGGGGGAGAAGGCCCGTCAGGAGGTGGGAACACTTATCAAGAGGAGCACACATCTCCCCGTCCCTCCGGCTATTGAGCGTGTGACGGACCAGCTCACCCCTCTTATCGGAATGAAAAGAACCGAAGAGCTGATAGGCGGTCTGGCGGAAGGTGCGACGGTGTATGATCTGGCAAATGCGATTACAAGCATGGCGCAGTCGCTCGACCTGAAGCACAGGCTCATCGCCGAGTCCCTCGGGGGGGAGCTTCTGGCCCCCGCCGCGGAGCTGGCACGGGAGGCAACGGAAGAGATCGAACACCAACTTATAGGAGCATGACAATCATGGGAACACTCAAAGAATCGATCGAACGGTACTTTACCGCGGAGGGGTGGGACGTCTCGGGCCAGCCGGACGAGTCGGCCTTCCGGATGGGGGTATCCACGAAGAACGCCCGGTGGCAGTGCGTCGTAAACGTTGACGAGGAAGAGGGGATCGTCTTCTTTCATTCCGTCTCTCCCCTGAAGGCGCCTGTGGCAGGCCGCCCCAGGATCGCGGAATTTCTGATGCGTCTCAACCGGTCGATCTACCTGGGGCACTTCGTGATGGACTTCGACAGCGGAGAGATCCGGTTCGAGACGTACGTCCATGCCGAGAACGGGTCGATCGGCAACGATGCGATGGAGTCTTTTGTGAACCGGAATATCGGGACGATGGACAAGCACGTCTGTGACATCGCGCGCGTGATTTCCACTGAGATTCCGCCGGCCGAGGCGATGGCGCAGGTGCTGACAGGGATGGCCGCAGGAAGGGGATACCTCTACAACTGAGCGAGGGGGGGGTGTCCGCCCTCGCGAGAGCGGACAAGCATACCCATGATCAGGCCGTGGCAAAGTCGATTGTTCGGGCAGCATCAATATTGGAAAGAATGAAATTCCCGGATGATGGCGATTATGCATGCCGATCGCTATCTTCCCTATGACAATCGAGACGGGAACTCAACATGAGAACCTTCGGTCTGAGATGCATGAACGCACGACTTCTTGCCTGGATCCTCTTTGCATCGGTGCTCATTTCATAGGCAACGATGAATCTGTCCGCGTATTTGGCAGCGAATATCCGAGGACCATAATTATCAACGAAGCGGGAACCATTGTATTCGACAGGACGGGTGGGTCAGTAGATGCATACAAGGATGTCGACTCGGAACTCGATACTATCTCCAGGAGCACAAAGAATTGACGAATGTGGTAAGAAGTCTTATCGTGAGCGTGGGAAAGGACTCTCACCTATGGAATTGGATTCGCTGCTTTCAAGAGTTGATTCCGCTGACATCGCGATAGTCAGAGTTTGCTTTGCGGAGGACTACAAAATTGATGTCGTCAATATTCCCGGAGATATCCTTGCACAACTACAAATATCGATTCATGAACGGAAATTGGAAAGCCGACCATGCGTGGACGAGCTGGATTCATTAAGGGAGATGGAATACGAATAATTGATCGTGTCGCGAGATACGCAGTCGCGGCCATCCTCATTCTCCCGGCTGTCCGTTCTTCGGTAAGTACCCGGAAATTTGAATCACCTGATAAGCAAACAGTTGTTATCGTCAGCGATGCGAACAACGGTAAATCGATTCCTGGCAGCAGGATTGAATTCAGGAACGCGGCCGGGAGAATTCTGCTGGCGAAATCGTATGTGTCCAGAGACGCTGAGCACGACTTCGGCATTCAAACCGGTCGGTGGACGGGCGACTCACAATTCTTTGTATTCAGTATGCATGGTTCAGGGGGTCACCAGCCCTGGCATATCCCCACCTTCGTCTATTCCAGGGGTCAGAATCGGATTACGAGCCTTGATGATAAGTTCGGTCCGGTAACGGGAGCTTTCAAGTTGTTGCCATCGGATTCCCTGGAGACCTTCGTAATCTCAAATGGAGAAACTTTGGGGAAGATGATTGTCATCTCTCTGACACACGAATGCCACTGACCATGCGATTTCTCCTTAGTATCATTGTCTGCTTAACCGTGATTGCCTGCAACAAGTCACACAGGGGGGAAACGCGAGTTATTGATTTCAGGTCCGGCGCTCCGGCGTCAAGTCAGTCTCCACCGGCAAGCGGCCCGTCGATCCGGCACTCAAACCCCCTCAAAAAACCTGTTCTCTTCGAGTTGGGTAAGCCGGCAGATCTGAAATTGGCAGGAATTCATGACACGATTCGCGTGGAGCATATCTGGACAGATTCAGCAGGGCCATACGGTACCGGCCTGATCGTGCCGTTGATTCGATCATTTCGAGTATTCGACTATCAACTCAATTCCGCTACCGGGGATTCTGCTCATGTTGTTCTCGAAAGCCTGGCGATTTGTCTTCAGCAGGGCGATACGCTGGCTCCCAATGACCCACCCTCCGTCTATAGACACGGAAACGGACTTTGGGCAAAAACGAACGGCGACCTCTTTGTCGTCCGCAATGGGGTTGTTGTCGTGGCAGATTTGTACGATCCGGATATTCAGCCTGATAGCGGCCTCGGGTCTGGCATTGACAGGGGAGGATTTGTCACGCCGATTGGAGCCTCAAAGGCGTGCCTTGTACTCTGGCAGGACTCGTACCCATGCTACGGCCCGTGTCAAGACTTCACCGCATATGGAATTAATGGGAAGGGGTCTTTTGTTGAATTCCCCGGCCTTAGAATACGGGAATTGGGCGATCTTCCCGCCGTGTTGCATGAAAATGAAATCTTTTCAGCCACATGGTCCCGCGGATGCATAACTTATGATTGCCCCATTCTCTTTGATTCAGTATCGTGCAGGTTCGTATCAATGACCCCGGATTCCGGCTTTATCGCACACGGGGCCGTAAGCGAAAATGCTTTTGAAGAACGCGACAATCCAATTCGCTTCCTCGTTCACAAGGATCCGAAGTCGAATTCACAAGGTGAAGAAGTAACTGTCTCGAGAACTGATTCAGCTTACGTAAAGCGAGTTCTCACGACCGGCGACACGTGGTGGGTGCTTCTCGCAAAAAAGGGGCGGATCATCGGCTGGACTGATGAAGCAGGATTTAACGCGCTGGGTTTTAACGACTGTGACTGACAGGCAGCTCAGTTGCTTATCTCACTCCCCCCCGCTATACTGATTTACGATACATTCATCCCTTCACTGAACGACAATGACCGAGACAACCGAACCCCGGCACGGCTCGAGACTTCAAAAGATCGCCCGGAGAGTGATGACCGAGCGGGGGCTGCTCCCCGACTTCTCCCCGAAAGCCGTTTCAGAACTGAGCGCCATCACGGGGGCCGCCGCTTCGCCGGGAGATTCATACCGCAACATGCGGGAACTCCTCTGGTGTTCCATTGACAATGATGATTCGAGGGATCTCGACCAGCTTACCGTGGCCGAGGCCAGGCCGGGGGGCGCCGTCAGGGTCCTTGTCGCGATCGCAGACGTGGATGCCCTGGTAAAGAAGGGCACCGGCCTTGATGATCACGCCAGGCAGAACACCACGTCGGTATACACTGTTTGCCAGATTTTCCCCATGCTTCCGGAACGACTCTCGACCGACCTCACGTCCCTTAACCTGGATGCGGACCGTCTTGCGATCGTGATCGAGATTATCGTCGGCGGGGATGGATCTCTTCTCTCGTCGGACGTCTACCCGGCCATTGTCCGGAACCGGGCAAAACTTGCCTATAATTCCGTCGCCGCCTGGCTCGAGGGGAAAGGCCCCATGCCGGAAGCGGTCGGAAAGATCCCCGGCCTCGACCAGAACCTCCGGTTGCAGGACGGCCTGGCGCAAAAACTCAAGGATCTCCGGCACGCGCACGGCGCACTCAGCCTTGAAACGATAGAGGCGCGCCCGGTATTCGCGGACGGGGTCCTGAAGGATTTCGAAGCGGAGGAGTCGAACAGGGCGAAGGACATCATACAGGATTTCATGATCGCGGCGAACGGCGTCACGTCACGGTACCTGGCGTCGAAGAACGTTCCCGCGCTCAGGCGTATCGTCCGGACGCCGAAGAGGTGGGACAGGATTGTTGAGATCGCCGCGGAGAAAGGAACGAAGCTCCCGGCGGAACCCGATGCGAAGGCCCTGGAGGAGTTTCTCGTCTCCGCCAGGACGGCGGATCCGGTGCGCTTTCCTGATCTCTCCCTCAGCATCATCAAGCTGATGGGCCCGGGGGAATACGTCGTGGAGCCTCCCGGCGGGATCCCGCCCGGGCACTTCGGACTTGCGGTGAAAGATTACACGCACTCCACCGCGCCGAATCGCCGGTTTCCGGACCTGATTACCCAGCGTCTCGTGAAATCGGTCGCCGCGGGTCAGCTCTCCCCGTACAAGACGAGTGAGCTCATTACGCTGGCAGCGCATTGCACTGATCAGGAGGACGCGGCGAAGAAGGTCGAGCGTCAGGTTGAGAAATCAGCGGCCGCAATGCTCCTTGAGTCCCGGATCGGGGAACAATTCGACGGGATCGTTACCGGTGCGTCCGTGAAGGGGACATGGGTGCGCGTGTTCAAACCCCCGGTCGAAGGGCGGCTCGTGAGCGGGTTTGAAAATATGGACGTGGGACACACGGTCCGGGTGGAGCTTACGCACACGGACGTCGAGCGCGGGTATATCGACTTTACGAAGGTGGTGTAGCCCGGGAGGTGCCGTTCAATCATGATTCAATGCATTGAACAGACCCGGGCGACCCGCTTTGCCATCGCCATGATGGTCAGTAGCGGCGGGTTGCCGGGCGAGCGGGGGAGTATCGTTGCGTCAGCGACGTAGAGGTTTTCGGGAAGCCGTTCGTTGTGAAATGACGACGATTCCTTTCGCGTGAGCGGGAGCATTCCTCCGGGATGACCGGCGTTGAGCGTCCCCCGGACCACCTTCTCCCGGCCGATTCCCAGTCGTCCGAAAATCTCCCTGCAGAGTTCCTCCCCCGAGTTGAGCCTCTTCGTGTCTTCCGCTGTCATCGCCTTCTCCACGCGGCCGCCTGAGACGGTTCCCGCCGAAGAGTCTGCGATTTTCACCATCAGTCCCAGCGTGTCATCCGCCGGGAACTTCCAGCTGCGGTTGAAGAAATAGCTGAGGTAATCGAAGTAGGGGGCAATGATAAATCCATCCCTCTGAACAACGAAGGGCATCGAGATGTCGCGGTTCTGAAGGGCTCCCTTCCATTCCGCCGCGACGCAAAGGACGGGGTCCACAAACAGCGTCTTCTCGCATTCCACCCCTGACGTGTTGAGTATCCCGGGAGTCCCCAACCCCCCGGCCGCGAGTATGACGACGTCCGCAGGCATGTGCCATTTCATAAACCCCTGGCGCACGATGACACCCGTCGCCCTGCCCCCCGGGCAGACGACCCGCTCAACTCGCGTGCGCGTGACAAGTCTTGCGCCCCGCGCGCGCGCCTCCTCAAGGAATTGCCGGCTGTCCCATTTGGCTCCCCGCGGGCACCCGAGAACGCAGAGCCCGCAGTTGATGCAGCGCCTGGAGTCCCCCAGCTTGGGGAGGGGCACCGGATCCAGTTTCATCTGCCGGCATATCCCGAAGAGGCGCTTTGTGGAGGGTCGCCACCTCTTTTGATGTCCGGTCGATACGGGAATCTCTCGCTCGAGCTCCGCGAATTCCGCATCGAGATTGATGCCGATCTCTTTCAGCGGTCCGTCCGCACGCATACCGTTTCCGGTCGCAAGCGTCGTCGTTCCCCCGAGCCCGCTCCCCCTCACGAGGGTCATCCTCTCGCTGGTCCGTGAAACGTTCATCGCCGGGAAGAGTAACCGGATCCATCGTTCGTCGCGCAGTAAACCCGTGCTCTTCGCCCGTTCGATCAATGAGAGGCTTGTGGAAAACGGCCGGAATTCTCCGCCGGCTTCGAGTATCGTGACGTCAAATTTCCCCTGCAGCGCCTTCGCCGCCGTTGCTCCGCCGGCCCCTGTCCCTACCACGATCGCTTTTCTCACCTCTACCTCCTCGATGGGGTGATTTCACACCGGCAACAGGTGGCACCCTCTGTAAGCCGGCAGCAGAACTTCAGCCTTCCTCCTCCCGAAAGCCCTGCGAAGACACCGTCATCCAGGGCGGAAATGACTTCACATGTTTCCGCGGTATACGTCGTGCTGAAGTAACACCTGCTCACGGTAATCCCGTCAGGTTCACCGGGAACTGTACGTATGTCGATTGCGCGATACAGAGCCTTCATTGCCGAAACTGCCTCTTCGGCTCTCCTGATCCTGAATGTTTTCCTGAGCCGCTTCCCGAGATCTTCTCCACCCTGGAAGAGCCGCTCGCGCACGCTTCCCGGGTCGATTCCGGAAGCATTGAGTTTCTGCGCCTCACGGTGAGTGAACCGTGCATACTCCGGGAGCGATTCATTAAACGAACGCCCGGCACTGACGGGTGGAGGCGATCCAAACGCGGCAGCGGTTGTCCGGAAAAGAATCTTTAGTCCCTTCTTTCTGATCGCGGCGGGTCCGCACGCCGTCAAAAGGCTCATAACCCGAACGAGTATCGTCATGCGTGCGCCCTTCGTAGTTTCAGATAGAAGGGGATCACCGCGAGCGCTATGCCCGAGTCCACGACCGCGTTCACCGCGTAAATCAGGTAGCGCCCCTGTACGGCAAAAAGAATAACCGATAGAAACGCCGTGGAGAGCTTTCCGTTGATCAGAAGCAACGGAAGGTGCCTCTCTGAGGGGTGACGGTACATCATGTATGCAATGACCGTCACGAGATACATGTATCCGCCGGCGAGCGCGAGGTAAAATTCCGCCCCCGTCTCGGGAGAAGCAGTCATCCCCAGCGCGGGGGAGAGAATATTGAAAAAGTGAAGCACCGCTCCGGGAATCAGAAGAAATAACAGCCCCACAATCGCGAATGCCGACGAGAATGTCAGGCTCATCACTCTATACACAAATACACTCCGCGTTGGTCCATTCTGGTTTGATTGTGCCGGCCGCTCCCGGCCTACATCCGCATCTTCAGTTCACGGTGACGCGCCTGGAGTTCGAAGAATCTGGGGAGCGGCTCGCTCATGATCCCGTCCATGAGTGCATGCGACTCCTTTGCTCCGATCGGGAGCTTCTTTCCGGCGTGTTCCCGCAGACACGTGGAGTTGGCGTTGATGAAGCACGAATTCCTCACGGGAAAACGGGCCCGCATATCGCCGTAAAGAGATCGAAGTGATCTCTCCCGCAGGTTGCCGAATGTCATCGGAATAAAGACGCAGGGGCTCAGCTCACCGAACGGGTCAACGAAGACCATCTTGTTTCCCGCGGTGCATCCGAAATGATTCCCGTCCTCGAAGTGTCCGAGATAGTTTACCGTCATCTCTCCGGTTTTGTTCCATCGGTCCTGCAGACGAATCAGCTCGGTCCGCTCGGATGCGGTGATCACATTCTCTTTCTTCCAGTAGGGAGGAGATGACGGCTTTGCCTCGCTCAGCCATGCCTCATCCACCTCCAGGCGTTGCAGGAACGCAAGGAGTTCCTCTACCCGTTCCGGGCGGAGCATATAACCGGAGAGGACCGATGAAACGCCTATGTGCATCCCACCTTGGTTCCGGAAGGTCTCGATCGCCTTGAGTGCTGTGCGGAAAGCGCCCTTCTGTCCCCTGATGGCGTCGTGCCTTGCTTCCTCCCAGTGGTCGAGACTGACCGTAACATAGTAAAGCCCCGCATTCTTGAGATCCGAAGCGAGCGCAGGGGTCAGTGTGCTCCCCGTCGTGAAAAGCTTGGCGGAGCAGTCCTCGCCGATGGCATCCACGATCTTCACGATGTCCCTGTTCAGGAGGGGCTCCCCTCCCGTGAGACCGATCCAGAATACCCCCATGGCCTTCAGCTCCCGGACTGCGGCGATGATCGTTTCCGTGTCCATGACGATCCCTTCGCGTCCGCTGTTGTAACAGTACCCGCATTTCTGGGGGCAGGCTTCGGTGATCCCGATTTGCGCGTGTGAGGGACCGGGGGAATCGTTCAGCAGATGTTCGTCGATGAAACGGGAGTACGCCCTGCTGTTCAGAGGGGGGAGATGGGAATGGACAACAAGCCTGCCTCCGCACTCCCTGACCCTGAACTTGTTTAGGTACCTGAGAAGAAACCAGTTCACGCCGGGTCCTGCCCTGAGCAACCGGGCGTTCGCTGCTAGAGAGCGCGCCACTGCCAGTGTCGATGCCGCCTTTGCCATTGCGTCCTCTTTCTGCCGGGGGACAAAAAAAAGCCTCTCCATGTGAATCATGAAGAGGCTTGAGTCAATGAACCGTTAGTACGTCATAATATAGCGGAAACCGTCAAAATTTCAAATCCGCGCCGGATGACGGCAGGCGGATCACTGCAGAGTGGCCTCGAGCGTGATGTTTGCCTTGAGAACGCGCGAAACGGGGCAGTTTGCCTTCGCTTCTGCGGCGATCTCCGCAAACTTGTTCTTCGGTACCCCGGGGACGTTTGCGGTAAGCGTGAGGTGTATCGTCGTGATTGTCCAGTTCCCCTCCACCTGCTCGAGGGTCGCGGCCGCGGTGGTCGAGACTTTTTGAGGGGTAAACCCCGCTTTCGCGAGCGCTCCGGAAAGCGCCATGGAGTAGCAAGCGGCGTGCGCGGCCGCGATAAGTTCTTCGGGATTCGTCCCCGGCGCGTTTTCGAAACGCGTGGAGAATGAATACGGCGAATCCTTCAGGACGCCGGTTGACGTCGAGACTGTTCCCTTCCCTGACTTGAGATCTCCCGTCCATTGCGCGGATCCGGTTCGTTTCATGACCTGCTCCCTTCCGTGGTGTTGTGATGTGTGTGGTGCCGCAGCGTCCGTCTCCCGCCGGGGGAGAGGAGTCCCGTTATCGGTACCCTTGCGCCTGCAGCGTGAAAAGTTCGGCATAGAGCCCTCCCGATGCGAGAAGCTCGTCATGCGATCCCTGCTCAGCCACTTCCCCGTTCTTCAGCACGATGATGCGCCCGGCCATCCGCACGGTGGAAAATCTGTGTGAGATGATGACGGCCATCCGCCCCTCGACGAGCCCCGAGAATCGGGTGAACACCTCGTATTCCGCCCTGGCGTCGAGTGAGGCCGTCGGCTCGTCAAGGATCAGGACCTGGGCATCCCGCATGTAGGCGCGCGCGAGCGCGACCTTCTGCCACTCGCCTCCGGAGAGATCGACCCCTTTATCGAACCGCCGCCCGAGCATCTGTCCGTACCCGCCGGGGAATCTCCCGAGGAGAGACGATGCGAGTGACTTCTCCGCCGCGCTCACGATCGGCGCGGGGACTTTTCCGTTCCCCCCGTTGTTCCCCGGGGGCGCGGGAGCCCGGGATGCGTCGTCCTGGTGCGCGTCGAGATACTCTCCCACGAGCCCGATCTCCCCGACCCCGATATTCTCCTCGAAGCGGAGGTCGTATTCCACAAAGTCCTGGAAGATGACGCCGATGGCGCGCCTGAGCGACTGGGTGTCGTACTCGCGCATGTCGATGCCGTCAAGAAGTATCCGCCCCTCGGTCGGGTCGTAGAGCCGCGCGATGAGCTTGGTGAGCGTGGTCTTTCCCGCGCCGTTTTCGCCGACGAGGGCGATCCGCTCGCCGGGAGCGATGCTGAAACTGACGTGCCGGACCGCCCACCTGTCGCTCTCCGGGTAACGGAATCCGACGTTCTCGAAGACGAACCCGTCCCGTATCGGGGCGGGGACCGCCGGTGCCCCGGGGCGGGAGACTATCGTCGGCTTCATGGCGAAGAATCCGAAGAGGTCTTTGAGGTAGAGGCACTGCTCGTATATTCCGCTCGCCCCCAGGAGGAGCCGTTGAATCAGGTCGCGGCCCCGGGCGAACGATCCGGCGAGGAACGTGAGCGAGCCGATCGATATCGCCCCCGATATCGCGCGGAGGAGCACGACGATGAATGCGGCGTAGTATCCCGCCGTGCCGATGAGCGAGAGGCCGGTGCTGATGACCCCTTTCCGGATTGAGAGCCGGCGGTTGTCGTCGTAAAACCGCTGCGAGATATTCTTGAAGCGCGCGATAAGCCACGGGGCCAGGCCGAAGAGCTGGACCTCCTTTGCCGTTTCGTCGCTCGCGCCGACGTACCGGAGATAATCGAGTTTCCTCCGCTCCGGCGTGTACCTGAAGAGGAGCGAGTATTCGAGCCCGGCAAAATGCGTCTCCCCGAGAAACCCGGGGATGACGGCGACGGCAAGGAGGAGAAGGAGCCACGGACTGAAAACGAAAAGTGCCGCGCCGAGTGACGCGAGCGTGAGCGAGTCCTGCCCCATGCTCAGGAGCTGCGCAAGGAGGCCGATCCTGCTCGTGGTCTGCCGCCGCGCCCTCTCGAGCTGGTCGTAGAATGCCGGGTCCTCGAACTGGTACAGGTCGAGCGTCGCGGCGTGTTCCATGAGGCGGACGCTCGTGACGTTGGAGAAGAGGTCTCCCAGCAGGCTCTCCACGAGCGCTGATGCGCGGGCGAGTATCTCCCCCGCGGTCACGATGCCGATCTCCAGCGCCACGAGCTCCCAGAGCTGTGAGGCCGGCGCGGCCCCCCCCCGTATCGCAAGGACGGTGTCGATGATCATCTTCCCCACCCAGAGCGTCCCGACGGGGATGACCGAGCGGACGATCCGGAGCGCCACGATGGCGCACGTGTAGGGCCGGTGCGTCTCCCAGACGAGCCGGAGAAACGGCGGGACATACCTGAATGCGATGATGCGTTCGCGCCATGTAGGCGGGTGGAGCCTGTCTCGTGGTGCCAGCGGTAAACTCCGGTGTGTGAAGGCGGGCGGTATTGCCCATCAGAGCTACTAACACCGGAACCGGGCCGCAGATTCCCGCCTTGTTATTTGTCATGCACTTCATTATGATAACGGGTGGTGCGCCCGTACGCCGCTTCCCGTGACGGTACCGTTTGCTCTCCGTTGTTCGATCGATTCCATCACCATGGCCTTTTCCGTCCCCGAGCCCAGGAAAGTGTTTGTCACGGGCTGTTTTGACCTGCTCCATAGCGGGCATGTCGCGTTTCTCACCGAAGCGGCGCGTCACGGCAGGCTTACCGTCGGGATCGGCTCGGACGAGAACGTGAAAAACCTGAAGGGACGCTATCCTGTCTATACGCAGCAGGAGCGGCAGTACCTTCTCCAGTCCCTTTCCTGCGTCAGCAGGTGCATCGTCAACACAGGGTGGGGGATACTCGATTTTCTCCATGAGCTCGATGCGGAGCGGCCGGATATCCTCTTCGTCAACGAGGACGGGAACAGTCCCGAGAAGGAGGAGCTCTGCCGCAGCCGGAATATCGAGTACATCGTCAGCAGGAGGATCCCGCACGGGACGCTCCCGGTCCGCTCGACGACGTCGATACGGACCGAGTGCAACATCCCCTACCGCATCGACCTCGCGGGAGGGTGGCTTGACCAGCCCTTTGTCTCGAAATACGTTCCGGGTCCGGTGCTGACGATCTCGCTCGAGCCGACGGTGGAATTCAACGAACGGAGCGGGATGGCGTCCAGCACGCGCCGCAAGGCGGCGGAGCTCTGGAAGACCGACATTCCCGGCGGTGACAAAGAACAGCTTGCGCGCGTTCTCTTCACATATGACAATCCGCCCGGGACCGAAGTGATCTCCGGGTCGCAGGACGCGATCGGCATCGTGTTCCCCGGTCTCAACCGGCTCAATTATAACGGCGCCTACTGGCCGGAGTCCATCGAGACGTGCCACACGGAGGATGTGCTGGAGTTCGTCGAAAGCCACCTCTCGCTTGTGACGCTGGGGCCCAGGGAGGGAAGCTTTGTCGTCCTGTCGGACACGGTCATCAACCCTGCCAATGCCGGACGTCTCGCGCGGAGCGCCGATGAGTGCTGGAATGCGATGCTGGCGAAGGACCTCCGCCGGTTCGGGGAGAGCTTCACGGCGTCGTTCGAGGCGCAGGTGGCCATGTTCCCCCGTATGGCCGACGCGTCGCTCCGGGGCGTCATGGAAAAATATCGCTCCTCCGCGCAGGGATGGAAGCTCTCCGGCGCGGGGGGAGGGGGATATCTCATACTCGTGTCGGAGGTCAGGGTCCCGGGTACCATAGGGATCAAAATCCGCCGGCCATAATCAAAGGAGACGCGATGAGATCAACGAACTGCTTCTGGTATCTTCCGGTGTTCAGCGCGTTCCTGACGCTCGCCGGGAGCGCGGACGCCTCGGGTCAGGCTCCGCCGTCACAGGAAAAGCCCGCGCAGACGAAGCGGTACTGTCTCACGCTCGACCTGAAGGACGATACGACGCTGATCCGGGAGTACAGGTACTGGCACATGAGCGAACACATCTGGCCCGAGATCCCGAGGGGGATTCGCGAAGTCGGCATCGTGGACATGCAGATCTTCCTGCTCGGGACGAGGCTCTTCATGATCATCGAGACGGGGCCGGACTTCGATTTCACGAGGGACATGGGAAGGCTTGCCGGGCTCCCGCGGCAGAAGGAGTGGGAGGCGTTCGTCGCGAAGTTCCAGCAGTCCGTGCCGGGGGCGGCCTCGAGCGAGAAATGGAAGCTCATGGACCGCATATTCAAACTGCCCTGAGAGCTCCCGTGACTCTTTCGCGCATCGACATCTACATCATCTCCGCCTATCTGTTCGGGATCGTGACGCTCGGGTTCTGGGCGGGATCGCGCCGCCGCAAAGGGGGGGAGGGGAGCCACTACTTCCTGGCGGGGAACTCCCTTACGTGGCCGGTGATCGGGCTCGCGATGTTCGCTGCAAACATCTCGACCGTTCATCTCGTGAGCCTGGCCGAATCGGCGTACAAATACGGTCTTATCTACGGCAATTTCGAGTGGATGGCCGGGTTTACGCTCGTGCTCCTGTCGCTGTTCTTCGCGCCCCTCTACCTGCGCTCGCACGTCTCGACCCTGCCGGATTACCTTGAACGGCGGTACAACAGAAAGTGCCGCGACTGGCTGGCGGTGATATCGATCGTTTCGGCGATCGTGATACACATCGGCGTGGCGCTCTACACCGCCGCCTGGGTGCTGCGCGGAATACTCGGCATCAGCCCTTCGGCGACGATCATGGGACTCGACGCGCTGACCTTCTTTATCGTCGGCATCGGACTCCTCACCGGAATCTACACGATGATCGGCGGGCTTCTGGCCGTCGTGCTGACGGAAAGCGCCCAGACGGTCCTCCTCCTTGTCGGAGCGATCGCGATCACGGTCGCGGGGTACGTCAGGATCGGCGGGTGGGGGGCGCTCGTCGCCGCGCTCCAGACCCACCCGCACCCGATGGCCGGACTCCCGGGATCCGCGGTGACGTGGTCGACCGGGAATTTCCTCAGCATGCTCCGCGGCCGGGGGGATGCGTCGGGGCTCCCGTGGTATTCCATTTTCCTCGGATATCCGGTCCTCGGGATCTGGTACTGGTGCTGCGACCAGACAATCGTGCAGCGCGTCCTCGCCGCGCGCGACGAACGGCAGGCGCGTCTCGGTCCCCTGTTCTGCGCGTTCATCAAGATCCTCCCCGTCTTCTTCTTCGTCCTCCCGGGTGTCATCTGCGTCGCGCTCGTGCAGACCGGCGCATTCACCTCCGGTCCGAAAGCTGCTGCGGACACGTACACGTTCATGATCATGCACCTCCTTCCCACGGGGCTCAAGGGGTTGATCGCGGCCGCGATGCTGGCCGCGGCGATGCAGACCTGCTCCGCCGCGCTCAATTCCACGGCGACGCTCTTCTCCTACGACATCGTGAAGCGCTGGCGTCCCGGGACGAGCGACCACCGGCTTGTTGTTGTCGGCAAGATCACGACGGTGGCGGCGACGGTCCTCGCGATCATCCTCTCCCCCATCTTTGGCCACTACGCGACGATCATCGAGGGGCTCAACAAGCTTATCTCCTACATCGCCCCCCCGATAACGGCGGTCTTTCTCTTCGGCGTGTTCTGGAAACGCGCGTCGGGGAACGCCGCGTACATCACGCTTGTCTCGGGCGCCCTTGCCGGGTTGATCATGTTTGTCCTCGACTGGAACGGCTGGTACACGGGGAATTTTATGATGACCGCGTTCACCCTCCTTCTCCTGTGCAGCGCGCTGATGGTCGTCTGTTCATTCCTCTTCCCGGAGGCGCTCCGGGAGGAATCGAAGCCCCTCGTCTGGGAGAGCTGGCGGGAGCCGCTCCGGGGGGTGCCGGGCACACGGGGGCTCGGGGACTTCCGGGTCCTTTCCGGTATCGTCGTGCTCGTCTTCATCGTTCTCTACGTCGTGTTCCGGTAAAATCCGCCGGCGCATGGTCACCGTTATCCGGAGTGGAGTGTCATGACATCGCGCGAAAGAGTGCGTGCGGCCCTCGGGCACAGGGAGGGGGACAAGATCCCGTTCGACATCGGCGGTTCAGCGGTGACCGGGATGCAGGCGAGCACCGTCTACCGTCTGCGCCAGGCGCTCTCTCTCGATCCCCCGGGGACGCCGGTGAAGGTCGTGGAGCCGTACCAGGTTCTCGCTGAAATAGACCCGGATCTCATGGACGCCGTCGGGATCGACGTGACGCATCTCTGGGGACGCAAGACGATGTTCGGTTTTGAGAACACGGGCTGGAAGGAGTGGCGGCTCTTCGACGGAACGCCGGTCCTCGTGCCGGGGGGATTCAACACCGATCCCGAGCCAAACGGCGACATCCTTCTCTATCCCGAAGGGGACAAATCGCTGGCACCGAGCGGGAGGATGCCCAGAGGCGGGTACTACGTCGATGCGATCGTCCGGCAGCACCCCGTCGACGACGCGACGCTGACCGTCGAAGACAACCTCGAGGAGTTTTCGCCGATAGGGGAGGACGACCTGGAGCACTTCAGGAAGGAGGCGGAGCGGCTCTACGCGCAGACGGACAGGGCCCTTCTTGCCTCATTCGGGGGGACGGCGTTCGGGGATATTGCGCTCGTTCCCGCGATGTGGCTGAGAAATCCCCGTGGCATCCGGGATATCGAAGAATGGTACGTGAGCACGATCTCGAGGAAGGAATTTGTCCGGAAAGTCTTCGAGAGACAGTGCGCGATCGCCCTGGACAACCTCGCGAAGCTGTACGACGCGGTCGGCGACAGGGTTGTGGCGGCGTTTACGACGGGGACCGATTTCGGGACGCAGTGCGGGCCGTTCATCTCGCCGGGGGCGTACAGGGACTTGTACCAGCCGTTTCACAAAGAAGTAAACGCCTGGATTCACCGGAACACCGCCTGGAAATCCTTCATCCATTCCTGCGGCTCGGTCTACGCGTTGATCCCCGATTTCATCGAGAGCGGGTTCGACGTTCTGAATCCCGTCCAGTGTTCCGCGGCGGACATGGATCCCGCGCGTTTGAAATCGGAATTCGGGAAGGATCTGACGTTCTGGGGCGGGGGTGTGGACACGCAGCACACCCTTCCGTTCGGCACACCTGCGCAGGTGGCGGAAGAAGTGAAGAGCCGGATGGAAAAGCTCGGTCCCGGCGGGGGATTCGTGTTCAATGCCATCCACAACGTGCAGGCGGGGGTTCCGGTCGCGAACCTGATGGCGATGATCGAGACGTTCAATAAATACCGCGCATACTGAGCCCCCCCCGCGGATGCCTCAGGGGAGCCTGACCTGGAGTGCGTGGGACATCTTGTAAACGGGTGAACTCCCTTTGAGGATGAGCATCACCGCGTCGTCGATCGCGGTCGACGTCGTGCTTGTCCTGAACTCATGGGAGATCACCGTCGCCCCGTCGCTGCACCGGAGGAGGTCCATGCTGAACGCCGAGGCCAGGGTGTCGTGCGCCGCCCCCGTGATCACGAAATTGATCGAAAGCACCTTCTCGAGCGCGTCGAGTATCTTCGGGCTCTGGGGACTGAGCGGGCTCAGCCCGCGGGCCGCCTGCTCGGATCGTATCGTGGAGTAGGGGAATATCCTGAGAGATTCGTTCTTCTCCCTGAGCGCTTCATATAATTTTCCGGTCAGCGGCGTGTCGTGCATGAGCGGATCGGTGAACGGAAGGACGCCGAGCCCCACGGGCGGGTTGTACCCCGCAAACGGATTCGTTACCTGCTGCCTGTACGTCACGGTGGTGACGTCGACCGGAATGGTGTTCGCTCTGATCCAGTTCTTTGCCTCCGTGCTCCCGAGCGCCGCCGATTTCTGCACGTTCGGCAGACACCGTGTCGTGTTCAGGCTCCTGAAATAGCTGAGCCCGAGGCTGTAGTACACCTCCTTCGACGCCTTCTTTGCGGCGACCACCTTCTCGAAAATAGCAATGGCCCGGGCATACTCCCCCTTCCGGAATGCCGCAAATCCCGACTCTTCATCGGCGGGCGACGCCCCTTTCACGACAAAGGAGAGGGTCTCGAACACGGAGAATTTTCCCCTCTCCTCGTCAAGCCTGACGACAAACGCCGCGGTGCCTTTCGAACTTCCCGGGGGCCTGACCGTCAGGAGCATCTCCTTCGCCGCTCCCTGCACGATCGTCCCGAGGGGGAGTGTCCTTCCCATTTCCGCCAGCCCCGGGTCTGTTCCCGGCCCGGCAGGGAGGAACGTGGCGGACACTCCCCGGGCGTCACTGCTTCCGGTGTTCCGGACGCGCGCCGTGAGCTTCAGAGCTTCGCCCGCCGCGACTGCCGGGTTCTCCCCGACAAGCGAGACGTCGAGCCGGGGGGCCGGGATCTCCCGAAGCGTGATATCCACCTTCGACTCCGCGGAGACGGGTCCGGGGTCGGCCTTCACCGTGAGAATAACAGATCCCTGTTGTGACCGTGCGTCCGCCGGGGCCGTGAGCGCGACTTTCTCGGTGCGGGTCTCACCGGCCTGTATGTCTCCGAGTGTATCGGTCTGCGCGACCCGCACGTCCTTCAGGTGTCCGTCGGGGAGAAGAATGAGGACAGCTCCGCGCGCCGCCGCGAGCCCCGTGTTGGCAATGGTTATTGTGAGCGTCCCTCCGCTGTTCGCGTTGAGCACCGCGGTCCCTTCGTCACCGAGGAATTCCCCCCGCACCGATAGCGCCGGCTTTCCGAACGAAAATGCGGGCGTGCGGACGGTTTCCTGCCCGGGGGAATGGATCACGGCAAAAAAAACGAGGGGAACGAGGAGTTCGATGCGCTTCATGAGGAGGTTTCCTGGTGAGGATCTTTCACCTGATAGTCAGCGTGCGGGGGGAAGCGGCAGTTCCTGCGTGCCCGGCTGCGTGGCGCCGGATGAGGGTTTTCGCGTCCCGATGGCGACCACCGCGGCCGCGGCCGTGCCGAGCCCTACCCAGAGCCACGGGAATCCCCCGGGACGGTTCACCGTAATCTTGAAAAAGTAATCGTCCCCGGCCAGACCGTTCGGGAAGTTCTTCAGATAGTCCCACCTGATGACCTTGCGCGCGCCGTTTGCCTGCACGTCCCCCACGTCCCCCGTGAGGTTCGAAGGGATCAGGACGAAGTCCCGGTCCCCCTCGCGCCGGAGTTCGACTGCAATGACGTACATCCCCCCCTGCGGCGCCTCGAGATCGTAACTGATGATCGCGACGTTTCCCTCCATGCGCACGTCCTGGTTCGCAACGCGCCCCGCCGCGTCTTCTCCGGGGGGACCTGCAAACGCCCGCACGTCCGCACACATCGTAATGAGAGCGGCGATAAGCAGAGCGCTTATCTCCCTCTGAAGTCTGGAAAGCCTTTTCATGCCCATATTGGACCTCTCCGGGTCACCTCAGGAGGACGAGTTTTCGCGTCCTGATCTGGTTTCCCCCCCCAACGAGCCGGCAGAAGTAGACGCCGCTCGCGACGGCATGCGCATTGTCGTCCTTCCCGTCCCACGTAAGCGTGTATGTGCCCGCGGCGCGGTACCCGTCGACAAGGAGACGCACCCGTTGTCCGAGCACGGAAAGTATCTCGAGACGGACGTACGAGCCGGCAGGGAGCATGTAGCCGATTGTCGTGCTCGGATTGAACGGATTCGGGTAGTTCTGGGCAAGGTCGAATACCTGCGGCGTGAGCTTCGCGAGTTCTCCGTCCGCGTATTCCTTCGATCCGACGATGAGCCTGAACTCTGTCGCCGCAGAGGCGGCCTGGAATGTATACGCGTTTGTCCGGCGCATGTCGACAGGCGGCGTGTTCTGCTCGTTGACGAGAATAACCTGGTACGAATCGGGGATTCCTTCCATCCCGCGGAGTGTGACGGTGCCTGTCCCCTTGCGGGGATTCCAAACCTCGAATTCCCATGTCTGGCCGTCCCCGAGCGATCCCCTGATGTCCGTGGCAAACCGCGGGTGTGCGGCGTCCCACTCCGGGTGCTTGAAATAGAGAAACCCCCGGTCAAAGCCCAGCGGGGGCGCGTGCTGGTCGAATGCGTTCCTCCCCGCGGCCGCTGAGGGGTCGATGCCGATATAATTGTCCCTGTCGGTGTTGATGTCGCTCCTGAACATAAGCTCCGCCCGCCAGCCGGCAGCGCCCCGCTTTGCGACCCCCGCCGCCGGGCCGGCCCCCTGGAGAGGATAGGGAACCTTCAATCCGGTGAGGTTCACCGCTCCGTTGTCAAAGTAATACCCGTTGAACGGATCAAAGGTTGTCCCGCTGCTTGTCGTCGTGTCCCCGGCATATGCCCAGAGCACGGTCGTCGGGGGGAGCCCGGTCGCGGCGTATATCGCCGATCGTAGCACGGAGACGGTAAACGGGTTGGTAAGGATGTTCCACCCGCTGTGGAGCGCGATCGTGTACGTGCCGTCGGGCGAGAGAGGGGGGAGCGTATCGGTCCGCGATATGCTCAGGTTCGATTTCTGGAGAACCCAGTAGCCTTCCCCGGCACGGAAAATCGAATCTGCCGTGAGGTCGAAATAATACGCGGGATACGTCGCGTTTGTGCCGTTGTCACCCAGGATACGCCAGTCGATTTTCTGCGTCCCGGTGAATATGTCTCCCACCCTCCGCGTGCCGACCCCCGGCAGCCCGAACATCCTGTATGCAGTCGAATCCAGGCTCCCGGTAAACGTGACGGTCCCTGCCACCGTTCCGGCCGGCAGGGTCGCGAGGGTCCACGGGGCGGAAAAGAATCCGAACCCGGCCGGGTTCCTGGTGCCGACGTGCCAGTAGAAGAGCGTGTTGAGCGGCAGGGAGCTCACCTGTCTTGACGTTCCGGTGAGCGTCGAATCGCTCATAACAATCGTTGTGAACGCCGAGTCCGTCGCCATCTGCACCCAGTAGCCCGTGGCGCCCGTGACGGTGTTCCATGTGAGCGTGATCGCGGGGGGCTCCCCTGTCGATCCGCCCGGCGGTCCGGCCAGCACGGGGGCGCTGAGCGATGCAAGCCCGGTGCCGCTCACCGCCACGGTGTCGTGAACGGTGGGTGCATTGTGCGTGAAGACGATGCCGCCGTTCTGGAGCACCGTATTCTGCGGCGCGAACGTAATATAGAATTTCATCGTTCCCGAGGGCTGTATCGTGCCGCTCAGGGGACTCACGGCAAATACACTGTTTGTCGATGTCGCCGCGCTGATCACAAGCGGCGTGATCCCGGAATCCGAGACGGCGACGCTGTCGAGTCCCTGCGTCGCCGGAACCACGCTCCCGAAGGCGACGGTCTTCCTGTTCACCGCAAAGACGGCCCCTTTTCCTGTGCCGCTCACCCCGACGGTGTCATGAAGCTCCGGGGCATTGTGATTGAACACGATGAGTCCTGACTGCGCCGTGGCGTTCACCGGGGTGAACGTGAGATAGAATTTTGCTGTCTGCGCGGGTTGGAGCGTCGCTGTCGCGGGGCTCACCGTAAACGTCCCGTTGCTCGACGTCACGCTCGTGATCACGAGCGGAACAAGTCCCGAATCGGTGACGGTAACGCTGTCCCGCCTGTTGCTCCCCAGCGCCACGGTGCCGAACGGGACGGCGCGCCGCGTCACGGAAAAGGCCGGCACGCCACCGGTTCCGGTCACGAACTCCGTATCGTGGAGCGTCGGAGCATTGTGCGAGAACACGATGTTCCCCGACTGCGCTGAAGCGCCCGACGGTGTGAACCTGAGGTAGAATTTCGACGTCTGCGCGGGTTGGATCGTCGCGTTCGCGGGGTTTACGGTGAACATCCCGTTGCTCGAGGTGACGCTTGTGATCACAAGGGGCGCCTTCCCCGTGTCGGACACTGTGACGCTGTCGAGTCTGTTGCTCCCGAGGGCCACGACGCCGAATGCGGTGCTCTTCCTGTTGAGCGCGAATGCCGGGACGGTTCCCGTTCCGCTCACGGCGACCGTATCGGGAGAGCTCGCGGCGCTGTGCGTGAAGATGATGCTCCCGGCTTGCGGCGTCGTGTTCGCCGGGGTGAACGTAATGTAGAATTTCGCGCTCCCGGAAGCGGCGATCGAAGCGCTCGCAGGGCTCACGGAGAACACGGCATTGTTCGCGGCGGCGTTCGTGACCGTCAGCGCGACCGCGGCGACGTTCGTGACCGTGACGCTGTCCCGCCCCGGGGTGCCGAGCGGGACGGTGCCGAACGGGACCGATCTCCTGTTGACGGTGAACCCCGTTCCCGTGCCGCTGACGTAGACCGTGTCGCGTACGGTCGGGGCGTTATGGAGGAAGACGATGCCGCCGTTCTGCAGCCCGTTCACGGTGGGCGTGAACGTGATGTGGAATATGCTCTTGGCTCCCGGCAGTATCGTCCCTGAAGCCGGGGCGACGGTGAAGCGGGCGTTCGTGGGTGTCACGCTTGTGATCACGAGCGATGCGGTCCCGGTGTTCGTCACCGTAACGCTGTCCTGCTTCGCGTTGGCGATCACCACGATCCCGTACGGGACCAGCTTCCGGTCCACGCTGAACGCCGGGACGGTCCCGTTCCCGGTCGCCTTGACGGTATCGGGCGACGTCGACCCGTTGTGCGTGAAGATAATAAACGACGTCTTTGCCCCCGCGCTCACCGGGGTGAGCGTGATCCCGAATTTCTTTGAGATCCCCGCGTTCAGCGAACCGCTCACAGGGCCGACGGTGAATTCCGCGCTCGTCGATTTCACGTTGGATATCGTCAGCAAGGTGTTTCCGGTGTTGGTCACCGTTATGCTGTCGGTCTTCTTGCTCCCGAGCTGAACGTCACCGAGAGAATCCTTTCTCGTGCTTACGGTGAATGTCGCCGCCAGGACGCCGGAGGGAGTATGCTCTGCGGGGGTTGAACCGCGCACGGGGAATTGCGCGCCGCCTTCCTGGGCATACGAAAGGGAGGAGAGGAGCACAATGCTGATGAGGCTGCGTGTTGCCTGTACGGTCATCATGAAATCACCTGCTCCTCGAGAACAACGCCGCAATTAGTGACTATCGCCCGGGAGAGGGCGGGCTCGGAACGGTATATATAATGATAACTTATGGCGTGCGAATGCGCAAGCCGGGACTGCCCCTGCCGGACTACTCACCGATCAGGAGGTCGACGGTCGCTCCGGGTTTTGCCACGGAGCCGTGTGAAGGATGCTGGCTGTCGACTTTACCCCGTTTCGCGGAGTCCGGGATCGCAACGACGCTGATGTTCCCGGGTTCGAAACCTTCGCGTTTTAGCAGTTTTATCGCCTCTTCCTTCGTCGCACCGATAAGATAGGGGACCAGCCTGCGTTCGGGGAGTGGCGCAGGGGAGGGAATTTCACTCTTGGTTACCGCATAAGCCCCGGGGAGCCGCTCCCACGCGACATACCCCGTCATGGCAACCAGGGCGGCCATGACGACTAGTGCGGTCCGTACGAGCATGCGGCGTCTCCCGTTCGTTCTTCCCGGGACCGGTACTTCTGAAGTCCTCGGCGATGTTTCTGCGGCGGGGAGCCTGGTCGATTTCGGGGTGGTGCGCGGGGGTATGCTGCCGGATTTTGATTCGGGCTTTACCGGCAGTTTTGCCGGCACGGTGGCGGTGCGATCCGTTCTTACCCGGCCCAGGAACGCGATAAGTTCTTTGCCGTCCTTTACTCTCTCTTCGGGATTTCGCGCGAGGCACCGGTCTATGGCGAGCTCAAGCTCGGGGGGGAGATGAACAAGTCTCCCGAGGGGGACGGGCCTTTCGTACAGAATCTTGTGTATCGTGGTGATCGGGCTCTCCCCCTGGAAAGGGTATTGCCCGCTCAGCGTATGGTACAGGACCACGCCGAGGCTGTAGAAATCCGTTGCCGGTCCGAGCGGTTTCCCTCCGGCCTGCTCGGGGCTCATGAATTCCGGCGTGCCGAGGAGCGATCCCGATTTTGGATGTTCCTCTCCGACTTCCGATTGGGCGATGCCGAAGTCCGTCAGGACCGCTGTACGTGTTGACGTCATGATGATGTTGGAGCTCTTGACGTCCCTGTGCACGATCCCGTAGCTGTGGGCGAAGTCGAGTGCGGAGGCGATGCATTTGGCCATGACGACCGCCTCACGGATATCCAGGCGCCCTTGCTCCTTCACAAGGTGGTGGAGATCCTTTCCTTCGAGAAACTCCATCGCGATGAAGTGAATCCCCTGCTCGGTTCCTTCGTCGTAAATCGTGACGATGTTCGGATGGCGGAGCTTCGCGATGGCACGCGCTTCGAGGTGGAATCGTTCGAGGTATCCCTGATCGCTGACAAGGCCGGGGAGGAGGACCTTGAGCGCGACTTTTCGGTCGAGGTTTTTCTGTATTGCCTGATAGACCGTGGCATTTCCCCCCTGCCCGATCTCTGCAACGATTTCGTATTTTTCCGAGAGGGCGCTTCTGACCGCGACGACCTGCTCGAGCACCTCCACCGCCGGCCTGTCGGCAAACACGCGTCCGCAATACGCGCACACAGACGCATTCGGCGGCGTTTCTTTCCCGCAGTGCTGGCAGTGCTTCGTCTTCATCATTCGCCGGGTCCCCCCGAATCCGTCGACCTTCTAACAGGTTTCCCCTGTTCCGGTGAAATCAATCACATTTGAACGAATTTACCTATGACAGATATCACTTGCCAGTCGAGCAAGCCGTCGCCCGGATCGGCGCCCGCGTAACTTGTTTCATATCAATCTATTAACCATGCAAAAGGTCGGGAGGGCTGAAGCCGACATTTGCGGATATGTCGCTGGCGAGGAGAGTGGACGCGGTTCGACGCGGCCGTCAAAAAGATTGTTGATTCGTCACCCGTGAGAAGCGTTCTTCTCGGAATGCGTCACCTGGACAAATGTCGTCGCTTCCAGGTTCAGCTTCCTGAAATAGGTTCATAATTTCCACCCCCTGTCCGCTTCACGAAGCTCCCCGCCTCGACGAACGTTCTGTCGGACCCCCCTCCCTCCACAGCGTCGAGGAACAACGTCTGAATCGGCTGCATGGTCCCCTGCACGGGATCGAACTCCTGGAACTGGCCCCGCGTCACTTCGGAGACGGTGCTCTTCTCCGACTCGACGGTGAGCTTCGAGCGGTGGTCTTCGAAGACGGGATAATTGTAAGTCACAGCATATTTCACGATTGTTGAGCTGTTCCGGTGTCCGGTGTTGAGACATTGCGCGCTCCGAGCCCGGCGTCGAAACCACTTTTACACTCAAGTTCTAGCAGCGTAAGGGAACCTGCATGCCTGTTGAAGGGATTGCATGGAATGAAGATTTTTCGGTACGGTCGTTCGAGACCGACTGCACCGGCACGCTCCGTCCGGCATCCCTGTTTCATTACTTCCAGGAGATCGCGGGGAACCACACGGTGCACCTCGGGATCGGTTACGAGGTCCTGAAGAAACTCGGTTACGTCTGGGTCCTGTCGCGCGCAAGAATCCGCATCTACAGACTCCCCGTGTGGGGGGAACGGGGAACCGTCGAAACCTGGCACGTCAAAACAGACGGGCTCATGTATCTCCGCGATTTCCGGATGCGCGACGCGCGTGGTGACGTCCTTCTCGACGCGGCGACCGGATGGCTTCTGGTGGACACGGTGTCGTTCAGGCCGCATCTCTCCGACGCTCTCCCGATTCCGCTCACGGTGAATGACCGGGGACGCGCGCTCGATGAACCCCTCAGGAAACTCATCCCCGTTCGCGGCATTCAGCCGGTCTATGAGCGCAGTGTCCGCCTGAGCGACATCGACGTGAATGGACACGTGAACAACGCCCGGTATCTGGAGTGGATATTCGACTGTTACGACGGGGCGTTCGTTGCTTCCCGTCTCCCCGTCTTGCTCCAGGTGAACTATGTCGGGGAGACGAAGCTGGGAGACACGGTCGTCCTCTCCCGCGCGGACGATCCGTCCCCTCCGGGCCTGCATTACATCGAGGGGTCGCAAAAGGCGTCGGGGGGGAAAGTCGTGCAGGCGCTTATCGGCTGGAAAACGCTCGAGCCCCGCGGGGCTCTCCCCGTTCACATTGCATGAGGCGGAGACAATGGATATGAGTTGCCGGTTGTGCCTTCTTCTCGTCGCGTTCACGTACCCCGCGTTGCATCTTGATGCGCAGGTCCATCCTGGCCCCGACGACCAGGCCCCGCTCTCCGTAGAATGGCTCTGCGGCCCGGGGCCCGGGGAAGTCGCCTGGACGCCGCAGTTCAGGTGGCTTGACGACGGCAGGTGCATACTGTACGACACGAGAACGAAGGGCGGAGAGCGGGGTCTTGACATGCTTCTGCCTGCCTCCGGCGGGCGTTCCCCCCTTATCGATGAAGCGAAAGCGCTTTCCGGCCTTCGTGCGCTCCTGGGCGCCGGCGCCCCGAAGGTGCTCCCCTTCCCGGCCGAGATCGACGGGAAAGGAAAGCGCGGGCTGTACCTGATCGGAGGGGACGTCATCCTTCTTGACATCGCCGGATCCACCGTCACGCGCATCGATCTGCCGCGCGGAAGCCAGTCGTGCGCCGCACTCTCTCCCGACGGCGAAAAGGTCTCCTATGTCCGCGCAAACGATCTTTACGTCTATGACATTGCGAAGGAGAGGGAGACCCGTCTCACGTCCGACGGGAGCGACAGCGTCTTGAATGGCACGCTCTCATGGCTCTACTGGGAGGAGATCTTCGACAGGCACGACACCGGGTACTGGTGGTCGCCCGACTCGAAGTCGATCGCATTCCTGAGGACCGACGAATCGGGGGTCAGCGTCCAGCATTATGTCGACGTGACCCCGTGGACGCCGCGGCTCATTAAACAGCGCTACCCCAAAGTCGGCGAGAAAAATCCCTCCGTCCGCGTCGGGATCGCCGCGGTCGACGGGGGACATATCACGTGGGTCGATTTCGCGGGGCGCCCGTACGAGTACGTCGTTCGCGTGCAGTGGATCCCCACCGGCGATCGGCTCAGCGTCCAGACGGTGAACCGGCTGCAGACGGAGCTTGACCTCTCGTTTGCGGACCGCCGGTCGGGGAAGGCCTTCCCCGTCTTACGGGAGACCGATACGAACTGGGTGAACGTGATGGATGGTCTCCGGTTCCTCCGCGACGGCACGCGGTTTCTCTGGCCCTCGGAGCGCGACGGCTACAGGCACCTCTATCTTTACAGGATGGACGGGACGCTGATCAATAGGGTGACGAACGGAAACTGGCAGATCAGGCTCTCCGGCGAGGAATCTCTCTCGGTTGACGAGCAGGCGCAGCTCGTGTATTTTACGGCGCTCGAGAAATCGTCCATCGAACGTCACCTCTATGCTGTGCGTCTGGACGGGACGGGCCTGAAGCGGATTTCGAAGGAGAGCGGGACGCACATGGCGTCGTTCAGCGCTGACGGGCGGTTGTATTTCGACAGGTACTCGAGCGCCTCGACACTCCCTTCCCTTTCTCTCCATGCGGCGGGGGGAGAGGAGGTTGCGCTGGTCGCCGGGCCCAGGCCTGCCCTCCCTTCCCGGTTTGACCTTCAGTATCCAAAATTCCTCACGGTGAGCGCGCGGGACGGTTTCCTGATGCCGGCGCAGATTCTCATGCCGGAGCACGCCGTTCCGGGGAAGAAATATCCGGTGATCATGTATGTCTACAGCGGCCCCTCCGCCCCGGTCGTGCTCGACGTGTGGCAGCGGGAGATCTACTGGGAAAATCTCCTGCTGAAGAACGGCTTTATCGTATTCCGGTGCGACAACAGGAGCGCCACGGGGATCAGCAAAACGCTCGAAACGGCCGAGGCCGGGAAGCTTGAAGGTCGCGGGGAGCTCGATGATATCGTGGACGCGGTCCGGTGGATGAAATCGCAGGCGTACGTCGACTCCACACGATTCGGGATCTGGGGGTGGAGCGGGGGCGGCACCTGCACGCTCCTCGGCATGACCCGCTCCGCGGAATTCAGGGCGGGGATCGCCGTGGCGGGAGTGACCGATTTCCGGTTCTACGACACCAAATGGGCGGAACAATACATGAGGACGGAACGCGAGAACAGGGCGGGGTTTGAGGAAAATTCGCTCCTGCGCTACGCGAAGGACCTCCACGGCAGGCTCCTCCTCGTGCACGGTACGTACGACGATAACGTGCACATACAGAACGCCTGGCGGTTCGCCGACGAGTTGATCGCCGCCAACAGGCTCTTCGAGATGATGATCTACCCGATGCGGATGCACGGCATCGCCGACGAACCCGCGCGTGTGCACCTGTACTCCACGATGCTGGATTTCTGGAAAAGAAACCTGTGACGGACCCCGGATCGTTCCATCGAAAAGACCCGCTCCGGAGAACACGGAACATCGGATTCTGATATGCCTGACCTGCTCCATAGCGCCGCGTTCATGCTCGCCGGGTGCATCGCGGGGATCATGAATGCCATTGCCGGCGGGGGGACGCTCGTCACGTTCCCGACGCTGATATTTGCAGGGCTCCCTTCGATCGTTGCGAACGCGACGAGCACCATCGCCCTCCTCCCCGCGCAAATCAGCAGTGCGATCGGCTACAGGAAGGCTGCGGGGAGCGTCGCTCGCTGGCTGAAGGTGTTTGCCCCCGTAAGTCTCATCGGGGGGCTTGCGGGGGGGATTCTCCTCGTCCGCACCCCTTCGCACGTGTTCGACTCGCTCGTCCCGTTCCTGATCCTGTTTGCCACCGTCCTCTTCATGGCGAACACCACGTTTAACAGGATATTCGGTGCAAGGCTCGCCGCGTTGCACGGCAAGGAACCGCCGCGCTCATGGGTTGCGGGTGCCGCGGCGTATCAGCTTGCGGTGGCCGTATACGGAGGGTACTTCGGGGCGGGGATCGGCATACTGATGCTCGCCTCTCTGGGCATGCTCGGGTTCGAGGACATCCATGCGATGAACGCGTTGAAAGTGCGGCTCGGGTTCCTCATCAATATTGTGGCCGCTCTGTACTTTATTCTATGCGGGCTCGTCGAATGGCCGAGCGCGGCCATCATGGCCGTCGGAACGATCGTCGGAGGGTACGCGGGAGCGCATTTTTCACAGAAGATTCCCCAGTCACGCGTCCGCTCACTTATAACAGCCATCGGCCTCGTGATATCGGCGGTCATGTTTTACAAGCAGTTCGGCTGATCCTTCGAATATGCTGACACCCACCGGGACACGCGAGGACGAGCTCCCCCTTTCGACGGGATGGCGGAAGACGTTTTCCGCCCTGCGCAATCCCAACTACCGGTACTTCTATTCGGGGCAGATCGTTGCACTGATCGGCACCTGGATTCGGACCGCGGCCCTGGGCTGGGTGACATTCCGGTTCACCCGTTCGGAGTTTCTCCTGGGTATCGTGTTCGGCGGCGGAATGCCGATCGGGAGTTTATGGATGGGACTCCTTGCCTCCCGGACTTCATCGGGATTTTCCCTTCAGATGGGGGGTCTTTTTTGCGTTCTGGGGGCTCTTTCCGTTTACTGGTTTTTCAGACGGTAGGTTCCTGCACTTTTTCTCAGGAGGAGGAGCAATGTTTATAGGTCACTACGCGGTCGCGCTCGCCGCGAAGAAAGCCGTCCCGCGGACTTCGCTCGGGACGCTCTTCATGGCGTCACAGTTCGTGGATCTTCTCTGGCCTGCGCTCCTTCTGCTCGGGCTTGAACACGTGCGGATCGATCCCGGGAACACCGCATTTACGCCGCTGGATTTTTACGATTATCCTATCACACACAGTCTGGCCGGCGCCGCTCTCTGGTCGCTCCTCCTCGGGGGTTTGTACAGAGTAATACGGAAGGACGTAAAAGGGGCGATCGTCGTGGGGGGAGTGGTCTTCAGCCACTGGATACTGGATTTCGTAACGCACCGACCGGATCTTCCCCTCTGGTTTACCGGGGATGCGCGCGTTGGGGCGGGACTGTGGAACTCGGTCCCATGGACAGTTATCGTGGAGGTCGGTATGTTCGCGTTGGGAATCGCAGTGTACTTGGGAACAACCCGCAGGAAAGACCGGATTGGGCTGTATGCATTCTGGTCTCTGGTCATCGTTCTTCTTGCGATCTATTTCTCGAATATGTTCGGTCCTCCCCCTCCCGACCCGGGCATGATCGCGATTGTCGGCAATGCTGCGTGGCTGTTTGTCGCCTGGGCGTACTGGATCGACGCGCACAGGGAGCCTGACGGCCAGGGTGTGAGTGCTTCCCCTGGACGGTGACGTTTCGGGACCTCTCTGACTGATTCGTGCGAACGCATTTCTCAGGAGGAATCATGAAAGCAATTCTGACGGCCGTTTCCCGCGCACGGTTTTTCATACTGACAGTTGCATTCGCCTACGGGATTTCAATTCTCGCCGGCGCTTTCATGGTTCACGGCGGCAACACGTTCGCACTCGATTACCGCGACAGGTTAGTGGGGGATGCCGCCCGGAAGGACCCGGCGGCGATTGCGGGGAATGAGGGGAACAATTTCAGGGCTGCGATTCTCGATTTCGCGGGGAATCTCTTCCTCGGCGCAGTCCCGAAGACAATTTCGGGGGGCGCGATCATTATGCCGTATCCCTTCATACTATATCAGGGCTGGATAGGCGGGATCGTGTCGGTAAGAGGCGATCACACAAGCAGGCTGAACAGACTGCGCCCGGCCTTATACTATCTCATAACTCTCATATTGCAGATTATCCCCTACTCGATGGCTTCAGGCGCGGGTGTGAACGTCGGGGTCGCGCTTTTCAAGCCGCCTGTCTATTACCGGGGTGAAAAATGGGCCCGCATATTCCCGAAGGAGTCCCTCCGGGATGTGGCGCGGATTTATGCTCTGGTGGTCCCCCTGTTCCTCATTGCGTCCCTCTGGGAATTCCTGAGCCCCTGGAATTTCTGATGACATGATGGTCGAATGAGCGCCGCCTGTCGGAGGCCTGTCACTGGCCGCGATCTCGAGAGCGGGAGCCCGCTTCGAGAATGGTGAGCAGGCTGTCCGCGAGTATCGCATTCCCCTCCTCGGAAACATGGCACACATCGATAAACACTGTCTCCGGGTGTGCGTCGAACACGGGAGAAAAGTCGTAGAGACACGGGAGATGTCCGTTGCGCAGTTTCGCATACGTTGAAAGGAAAAGCGACCGGAGCTGAGCGTCGTGCGCCCGGGGATCGACGCTCCCTTCTCAATCACGAAGGTTGGCATGACGATCGGTAGTCGCGACTCATACATCCCCTGAACTTTCGATAAGGAAGCAACTAAGCACGTATAATGCAAAAGCCCCGGAGAGAAAAGACCTCCGGGGCCCTGGCAGGCGGGGAAATGGATACTTGCGGAAGAGGATCCGGATGGCCCGATACGACCCGGCCCCCGGACTTATTTCAGCAAGAGCATCTTTTTTGTGTCGACGTTTTCACCTGCGATCAGGCGAGAGAAGTACACTCCGCTCGCGAGGCCGGTCCCATCGAACCGTACGTCATGATATCCCGCATCCTGTGTCTCGTTCACAAGCGTTGCGACACACTGGCCCAGAGTATTGTAAACAGCCATGGTCACATGAATACGGGAGGGGAGACCGTAACGAAACGTCGTGGAGGGATTGAATGGATTGGGATAGTTCTGGCGCAACACGAGCTCGTCAGGGACCTGCCCGGATGGTCCTCCCGAAACTCCGGTAAGTGGACTCGGGTCCTGCACACTGTCGGGCGCTGAGGTGTACACCTTCAGGCCGGCTGTCTGCGCGACGACGATGAACACGTACCAGGGGGGGACGGACGAAGAAACGTACGGCACAGGGACAATAGCGGCATATTCATTGAGACCGACGGCGGGGACCGTGACTATGAAATCCCATGCCGTTGCCACGCCGGCAGGTGCGACGACATTCTGGAGCGGCACGCGGGCGGGTTGATTCCCCGGAGTGAGGACGCGGCGCCAGACGCTGTACTGTGTCACCTGATCTGCCGCGCCTGCGGAATCACTTATGCTCCTGAGCCACGTTACCCGGGCCTGGCTGTAGTTGTTGGGGATGAGATCGATGCGCTCAATCTGAGGTGCGTACGCGAGTCCTAACCCTTTTCCCAAGACCGGAACGGCGTATACCGGGACGCGGGGATCGTTTGTGGAGATCAGGATCGTGCCTGTGTCGGTGGCGGCGACCGTCGGCGCGTAGATAATGCTTGCAGTTATGGACCCGTCGGGCGGAACTACGGCGGCGTGGATCCTGATGGTGAATCGGCTGCTCGTCGATGAGAGGGACCCGATACGCAGCGAGTCGCGCAATCCTGCATTCAGGATCGTCAGGGAGAGCGAGTCTGCGATGCCGATCTCGACGCTTCCGAAATTGAGAGTCCCCGGCTGAACGAAAACAGACGGCGTCATCGATGAATCTATCGTGTAGCGCGTTCTGTACACGCCGTTTCCCCCTGTCCCGAGATACACATATCCCTTCGGGTGCACCAGAAGGGGGAGAACAAAGGTAGAGGGGAGTCCGCTGTTGACGACGTTCCAGGTTTTTCCTGTGTCGATGGATGCCAGGATGCCGCCCGAAGACCCCGAGCGGGAGTAGAAAATATCTCCCCGGCGGTCAAACGTGGCCGCCCAGGATCCGCCGCTCCAGGAGACGCCTGTATGGAGATCCTTCCAGCTCGCGCCGAGATCAGTCGATCGGAAGATTTGCGACGAAACCGATCCTGCGATGTAAGAACCGTCCGGGTGAACCCCCAGGAACGAATAGCCCGAGAACGGATGCGTCGTCCATGAAGCGCCCTGGTCCGTCGAACGGTAGAGCAGGACGGCATCCTCCGTCTCGATAGCGGCGCTGCTGTCGAGGAACACGTTATAAAAATAGCCGGACAGGATCATTGACCAGGAGTCACCGTTGTTTGTTGACCTGTAGAGCCCCTGTTCGTTCGCCACCCAGATATTCCCCCCCTTGTCCACCAGGCTGGTGCGGACGGTCAGGGCGGCCAGCCCGGAATCCCTCTGCACCCATGTCGCGCCGCCGTCAGTGGATCGGTACATACCGCCCCCGTAGGCGCTGGCAAACAGGTGATCCCTGGAGTTGACTGAAATCCAGAGGACGGGCCCGGGATTGACCATACTTCCGCACTCGGTCCACGCGCTGCCGTCGTCTGTAGTCTTCCAGATCGAGCCGTCGGTCCATGTTCCTGCAAAGACAACCCCCGACGAATTCACTGCGAGCGACCGCACGTCATATGACGCCCCGGGACCATTGGTGGGCATCCAGAATCCATTTTGCGACGCGGCAAACTGAAGCGCGCAAGGTACGAGCAGCAGAGCGGCGACGAGTCTGAGTTTCATAAAAGCTCCTCCGAGTTTAATTCTTATCGATAAATCTATACGTTGACGTGAATCCCCGCTTTCAAAACGGTATTCTCCTTACCGCCCCCTCTTTCAGCGTCCGGATCGCTTCTCGTTCCCAGGTAATTCCGAGTACTTCCTCGGCAACACGCACGATAAGCGATTTTCCTGAGACCGTCCGGCCGTTTCCCTGTTTGGATAGCCCGGACACGCAGCTCGGGCACGTCGTCAGGATCTCGAGTCCCTCACCCGCGGATACGGCCTCAAGCGATTCCGCCTTCCTGCGCCGGAGGGCACAGGAAATGTCCGGTCGCGAGAGGCAGAGTGTGCCTGCGTCGCCGCAGCATTCGGGAACCGGAACCGGCGGTGCGCCCAGGAGACCTGTGAAAGTCGCCTCCATGCCGAGTGACTTCAGCGGTGTGTGGCACGGTTCATGGTAGAGCAGAGACCCCGATGTCGGGCGCTCGGCGTGGACGAGGTTTTTCTGGACCAGGAATTCATTGATGTCCATCAGTGGCGCGCTCCGAAACACCTTCTCCAGCTCGTATTGTGCCAGCATTTCCCGGCATGTTCCGCATGAGACGAGGACAGCGTCAATCTCCGAGGATCCGATGCTGTCTGCCATGCGGTGGAACACCAGCCGGTTTTCGAAGCTCTTCATGGAGGTGCGCCCCGCGTCCGCATTTGCGAGAAACGGATACCCGCAGCATGTGAACGTGGGGAGCAAATATGTGCGTACCCCCGATCGATGGAGGAGCGCGAGTGCCGCCAGGCTGATTTCCGGATAGAGGCGTTCAGACCCGCATCCCGGAAAATAGATGACGTTCGAGAGGGGCGGTTTCGTCTTGTTGCTCACGCTGTAGAAACAATCTCTCTCCCGCAATCCAAGCCGCTCCCGCACCGACGGATTCCCCCGGGCATTGATTCTCCCATCCAGCAGCGCGCCGAGTCCCGGCGCAACGCGGGCGGCGGCTTTCCCGCTCCCCCTGTGAAGCCCGTGCCCCAGGCGTTGCATCGCGAATGCCGGCCGCAAAACGAGCTTGCGAAGGGTGGAATTCGCCGCGTGTCCGTGCAGCCAGAGGTAGGACAGTGTGAACCGGACTGCTGCCCTGCGCCGGACCTTTGTTCTTCGGGCCTGAAGGTCCCGCATCCCCAGTGTGATCTTTCCGAAATCGATCTTCACGGGGCACGGGACGCTGCATTTATGGCATGCGGTGCAGTGGTCCGAGATCTCCTTCAGCTTGCGGAAATGTTTGAACGAACGCACTCCCGCGGTTTGTGCGTAATACAGAATCGCTTCGGTGATCTGCCCCACGGCGAGAATTTTGTTCCGCGGATTGTACAGCATGCCGTCCCGGGGAATCTGCGTGCAGCACACCGCCTTGCACTTGCCGCACCGGACGCACGTAGCGATTTGTTCCGAGAGCCACTGGAGGTCGGTCGCTTCGAGTATGTATGCTTCGAGTTCGAGAAGGCTGAACGAAGGGGTATACACGAGATGCAGCGGAAACTTCCGGTCGAGTTTCCCGGGATTGAACACCCCGTCCGGGTCACTTTCCCGCTTGTACGCGCCGTACGCATTCAGTATATCGTCATCGACAAAGGGGAGCTTTGTCAGTCCGATACCGTGTTCTCCGGACACCACGCCGCCGAGGCGGACCGCTTCAAGCATTGCGGCTGCGGCAGTCTCCTGCGCCTCGAGCATCATCGGGTAGTCGCCGGAATGGACGGGGATGTTGACATGGACATTGCCGTCTCCCGCGTGCATATGCGTGGCAACAATGATTGTGCGCCGCGTCTCTTCGGAAACGATCCGTTCGATTTGCTCCAGAAGTTCGTCATAGCCATGAAATGTTTCCCGGAGAGGCGCCGCAATATCTGCTTCAGGCGCGAAGTGCCCGGTCCCCGCCCGGAGGCGTTCGAACATCGTGGCCGGAGCGGAGTGATTCTCCGCATTGACCGGATGGGGCGGGGGCTCCTTCCGTTGGAGTCGATATCCCGCCAGTACGGACTCGAGTCGCTCCATGCGTGTGAGTGAGGCTGCGAGACGGGACGCCAGGACTTCATCTCCGCTGGCCGGTTGAATTCCGCGCAGATGGTCGGCAATCCGCCCGGCCATAACGACCCTGGCGGAAAGCTCCTTGTCGAAGTTCAACCGCTCGATGAATTCGGCAAAATCTGCAAGTGACTCAAGAGGGATGACAATATCTTCGTTTAGTTTGAACGCATTGGTATGCCTGGCGATGGCCCCGAGGCTCTTTCTGTCGCTCCAGAACACGGTTCGCTCGCTCTCATCCCGTGCAATCACCGCTTCGGTGTCGTATTGTCTGACCATGGACGCGATGTCTTCAGCAGCGGCGTCGACGGCCGCCCGGTCGTTGCTCTCGACATCGATGAGAAGGACCGCCTGCGGAATGGCCGTGCGCGCCGACTTGTTCCGGTAATGAATGGCGCGCACGTAGCGAATGTCAAAATGCTCCAGGGCCGTCAGGAACGCCGGCCCGCCTCCGTCAAAGCCCCGTCGGATCTCGAGTATTGCCTGCGAGGCCTTGCTCATCGTCGTTCCGAAGAACTCGAGGCAAATCGAGCGTGAGTGCGCAAAAGGGCGGTAGAGAACGAAATCACCCGAGACGATGATCCCATCGCCGCCCTCTTTCTGAACGCCGGGGAGCCCGTTCAGGGCTTTGTTCGTAATGTCCTTTCCCAGCCCTCTCTTGCGGATATCGGTCCCGCGCAAAGTGATCGACCGGACAAGTTCACCCGTTCCCTGGCGGTACACGTCGAATATCACAATATCTTCAGGCGCGATTTTCCGGTAGGGATGGTCACGGCGCCGGATCTCGATTGTACTCCCGTCGGCGGTCACGATCCGCCAGGAGTAGAGGTTGTCGATCGCGGTTCCCCACCGGACACATTTCTTCCCTCCCGCATTCTCCGCGATGTTCCCTCCGATCGTCGACGCCCAGGCGGAAGTCGGGTCGGTTGCGAAAATGTAGCCCCGCTGTCTGCAATATTCGATGACGTCCTCGGTGACTGCGCCTGCATCCACCGAGATGACGGGTATCTCGTCGCCTCCACCGGTGGCGACCCTGATGCCCCGGATGGTTGTGAGTTTCTCGGTATTGACGACGATCGTGTGTCGGTTCACGGGCACTGCACCCCCCGTTAGCCCCGTGCCGCCCCCCCTGGGAATGATCGACAATCCCAGTTTTCGCGCGGCCCCTATGAGAGGGGGAAGCTCCTGAGCAGAATCGGGGTACACCACCGCCATCGGATGCTCGACACGCCAGTCACTGGCATCCGTAGCGTGTGCGACACGATCGAAGGGTTCGAATGTGATGTTCCCGGGTGCGGTCGCACCCCTGAGGTGGAGCTTGAACCGGCTCCGGATGCGCCGGATGCTTTCTACCCGCTGAAAGAAATCAGCATCCAGATTCCGCGCGCGTTCAAGCAGAGCGGTCGCGTCAGGATTTCCCCGGGCGGCGCTTTCGACCGCGTTCAATCGCTCCTCATGGATCCGCTTGAGCCGTGAACGTTCTCGGGCATTCTGCACGAGGTCTTCAAGGACATATGGATTCCGGTCGGCCATGAATATGTCGCCGATGACCTCTGCGATCATCCGGGCGCTCCGGCCGGTGATCCGCTGGTTTCGCAGCCGGTTGATGAGAGAAAGTGTCTCCTCATCGAAATATCTCAGGATGATTTCCCGGTCCGAGAGCGACGTGTAATCGTACGGTATTTCCCTGTACCGGGGCTGGGTGGTCATCGTATTCTCTGAGGCGTTGGAGCTGCTCATTCCGTTTGGTTATCACATTCGCGGAGGCTGCGTCTGCCTGGCGCAGAGGCACCGTAAACAACCGATAATCACATCTGCATAAGGGTCAAAAAAAATGCCCTGAATCCTGGGGGATCAAGGGCCAATTTCAACGAACGGCGGATGGTTACGCTGACAAGGTACGACGATGAACGCCGAAATGCAATGAACCTCAGGGCGCCTTACCGGAGCCCCTGACCTTCCTGGTGCTCTTTGTGGCTCGTGAAGACGTGATACGTGACTGCGTCCCAGGCATTGTGAATGCCGATGAAGAGCAGCAACAGTGCGGCCCCGCCGAGGAGGGACATCCCCGGAGCTGCATCGACGTGAACAATCCATGCGGAAACAGCAAGCGTCACATATGCCGCAAACGGAAGGATTACGTGAAAAAGCCAGTCCTCGAACACAGGCCGGTAGACAGTTTGCACCCGCAGCCGCCGGGCCACGATGACGGTGTACACTGTCCCGCAGAATCCCATGGATCCCCACAAAGCGGAAACGATGTCGATCCCGTTCCATGGCGCGCTCACGATTGCTGAAAGAAAAAACGCGACCGCGAAATGAACGACGCTCGGCGTTGCAAATGCGTCCCCGGCCTGCTGAACGCTCCCGCGCAAAATCGGTCTGCTCGCGATGAGTGTAAGGACGACGAACTGCAATCCGATCAGCGCCCCGGCGGAGGAGCCGACGATGACGTAAAAGTTTTCCCACCCGGCAAATGCTGTCATGGCATCAATCACCCCTTCCGTCTGCAGAATCACCGTGCGGCGCACTGAGCTCATGAGCTATTTCGTTTTGTCCGCGCCGAAATATTCCAAACCTATCGAGCGCATGACCTCAAGATAACGGGGGTCGTGTCGCACAATCCGGAATTCCCGCCATGTCCATGAATTCGGCAGCAAGGCCGACTTCTGTTCTCTTGCCCTCCGGATCCATGCGATTGTGCTGTCCGCTTCACCCAGCCCCGCGTAGATCATCGCAATCGCGACCGGTTCCGGGCGGACGTTCCCGCTGCCTGTCAGTAATCCCTGAAGAATCATTCGTGCTTTGGACTTTTCGCCAAGGACTGCGTAACGATGCGCGATAAAACCCAGATTGTTGCTTGAAAATCCGGCAAGGGGCATCCCGTCGAGAATCTCCAGGGCTTCCTTCGTTTTTCCCTGGACGCTCAGAATTTCACACCGGAGGGTTTTCCCGAAGAAAAACTGAGGATCGATGTCGAGGATCTTCTGGACAACGTCATTGGCGGCGGAGTAGTCTCCTCTATTCATGTATGCTTCAGCGAGGTTCGTCAGGATGATCGGGGAGTACGGATCCAGCTCCGCTCCCTTCTTCATTACGGTGAACGCCTGCTCGTCCTTTCCCTGTTCGCTCAGGTAGATAAAGTACCAGTGATACCCGGTGGCATACTGGGGTGCTTGTTCGATCGCCAGTGTGAATTCTCGATCGGCGTTTTCCCAGTCCCAGGAGTATTCCCGTATCAACCCGAGCACGGCATGCGCTTCCCCGAGGGAATTATCGAGTTCAAGTGAACGCGTCGCTTCGCCCGTGGCGAGCTTCAACATGTTTTCGGATCCCTTATCTGCGTACTGTACCTGGAGGGCGTAGGTCTCCGCAATCCCCAGATGAGCCAGGGCGAAATTCCGGTCAAGGGCGATGGCCTGATGAAAGAAATTGAGCGCCCGCTCGAGATCCGGTGCGGACCGTTTGTTCCAATAGTACCTTCCCTGGAGATAGAGCCTGTACGCCGCCGGGTTGACGGTCAGGGCCCTTTCAGGGCCGGCCGGGGAGGCAGAGGCACCGGGCTCAATAGCCTTCTTGACTTCCCCGACGATCTCGTCCTGCACGGTGACGAGATCATCCATCGTACGTTTATACTGTTCTCCCCATATCTGTGAGAATGTCCTGACGTCGACAAGCTCCAGACTCAGGTCGAGCTTGTCTCCCCGTTGAACGACCCGTCCGCTCAGCACCGCGTCCACACCGAGATCCTTCCCGATGCTCCCCGGGTCTTTTGCTGACCCTTTCAGCCGGAACGAAGCGCTCCGGGGAATCACGCGGATGCGGGAACTCTTCGAGAGCTTATTGATGATCCCCTCGGTGACCCCGTCGCTGAGATACTCCAGGTCGGGATTTGCCCCCACATTCTCGAACGGGAGGACCACCATCGAGCTGATTTGTCCCGTGTGCCGGCTGAGATATATCCACACGGCTGCCAGGCCCAGCACGAGGGCGACTGACCCCAGACCGATCGTGTACGCCCGCCCTTTTCCGGCACTCCGTTTCCCGGTCGCGGCCACCGATGCACCGGGCGCATTGATCTCCCGGATCGCCGTTTCGGCAGTGCGACCTCCCGGTGAGTGCTTCCCTGAATCCCGTTTGCAGCGCTTCAGATCTACCGAAACCTGTTTCGCTGACTGCATCCGTTCATTGGGATCCTTTACAAGACACTGGGCGACAATCCTGTCCAGCTCCGGGTCGATGCCGGGTTTGACGGCCGACATGGGCGGTGCGTCGACGTTCACGATCTCATACGCCATCGCGGTCTCGTGCGCCCCGCGGAAGGGGAGCTGCCCTGTGAAGAGCTCAAAGAGGACGACGCCGAGCGAGAAGATGTCAGAGCGATGGTCTGCGTCGAGACCCTGCACCTGTTCAGGTGACATGTAGCCCGCCGTCCCGATGGTGCTGCCGTCGTGCGTCAGCCTGGAGACCCCCTGGAGCTTGGCGACGCCGAAGTCCATGATCTGGACGATCCCGTCCTTCCTGACCATGACGTTGTCCGGCTTGATGTCGCGATGAACGATCCCCTTGTCGTGCGCTGCAGCGAGCCCGTCGGCGATCTGGATGCCGATGTCGAGCGATTGATGCAGCGAGACGGCCCTGTGCTCGCGGAGGGTCTCGCCGTCGATGTATTCCATGACGATGAATATTTGCCCGTCATGTTCCTCGATATCGATGACGGAGCAGACATTCGGGTGGTTCAGAGCGGCCGCCGCTTTCGCCTCCTGCATGAAACGCGCCTTGTCCTGTTCAGACGCTTTGAGGTGATGCGGGAGGAACTTCAACGCGACCAACCGGTCAAGTCGTGTGTCCTCGGCTTTATAGACCACCCCCATGCCGCCTTCGCCGAGTTTTTCAAGGATCTTGTAGTGGGAGACAACTGTGGGGACCACGGGAGCCCGATCTCTAGAGAGTGGAGGAGCTTTCAGCCGACAGGCAGAACACCCCTTGAGGAGACTTCCGTGGTGGGGCTGCGGAAAAGAGATGTTTGCAAGGAACGTGGCTTCACGAATCTAACGCGATGGGGTGATAATTGCAAACTTCGGTGAACCCTCTCTCGAACCGTCGACCCTCGGTGTGGAATTCCCCGTCGCAGGGGAGACGAAATCAGTGACCCGGATTCCCCGAAGCTGGCGTCAGCTCCTCGAGCCCCAGGTCGATGTACTGTCCTCCCTTTGTCTGCCTGCAGTGGATCGCGAACGTGTTCCGTCCCGGCTTCAGGAGCTGCTCCGCCTCGATGGTGAGGGGAATGTCCTCGTACTCGGTCGAGTACCCTGCGTACGTCCCCGCCGGCGAGCCGTTGATATAAAACTCGGCGTCCTCGTCGTGATGGATCCGCACGTTCAGTCCCGTCAGTTCCCCTTTCGGGATGGAGACGTCGCGGCGTATCCAGATATCCGGAGTCTTCCACTCCGTCCGCACCACCGCGCTGGGGGTGCCTGCCGTGCCGAACCCGCCCGGCCCCGTCTTCCAGTCCGAAAAATCGAAATCCGGTGCGAACCAGCCGGCGGGCGGTTTCTCAAACGTGTATCGCCATTCCTGTCCGTTCAGCTCGGATGTCGGGACGATCACGTACACCGTCGGGGGAGGAGGCACCATCCTGAAATCCCCCTGGTTGACCTCGGCGACCCTCGCCTCCTCGGGCTTGACGACGCTTCTGTCGTACGTCATCAGCCCGTTGCACTCGACCTCCACGTCGGTAATCTGCGTGTACACAGCGGCGGAAAGGCCGGGGTCATCCTTCAGGGCGTACACCGTGCGCATGAACGTCTCGTACTTTGACGTCAGCTCTACCCTGTTTCCCATCCCCTGGTATCCCCAGTGCTCTTTTCTCCAGGTGTGCCCGGGGATGGCGAGCCCGAGCCCGCCGAACTCCCCGAGGACGATCGCCCTGGCCTGTTCGGCGCCCGGTGCCTTCGGCTTCGGATACGAATGGATGTCATGGACGTCCCCCGTCGACGTGTCGTCCCATCCGCTGGCGTCGTTCACGAGGCGCGTCGGATCCGCGTTTTTCACCCACGCGGCCAGTCTCTCCGTGTCGAATTCTCCCCATCCTTCGTTGAACACCACCCACATGATGATCGAGGGATGGTTGACGTGGGTCGCGACGAGCCTTGCAAGCTCGGCTTCGAACTCTTTCTTCCCTTCCGGCGTCTTGTTGTTCCCGCTCGGCATATCCTGCCACACAATGAGGCCGAGACGGTCGGCCCAGTAATACCAGCGGTCGGGTTCCACCTTCACGTGCTTGCGCGCCATGTTGAACCCGAGCTTCTTCATCATCACGATATCGTTCTTCATCGCCTCGTCGGAGGGAGCTGTGTAGAGCCCGTCCGGCCAGAACCCCTGGTCAAGCGGACCCACCTGCATGACGAACGACCCGTTAAGAAGTATCCGGGTGATCCCGCGGGTGTCTTTTCCGATGCTCACGCTTCTCATCCCGAAATAGCTCCCTGCCGCATCAACGGCCTTCCCCCCGCGCTCCAGGGAAACGTGAATGTCATAGAGGAACGGATCCGAAGGAGACCAGAGGCGGGCGTCCGGGAAGGCGACAGTGATCGGTGCGCCCGGGTTTCCCGATCCGGTGCCGGCGGTCTTCCCTCCCGAGCTCACGGTCACGTGCACGATTTCCCCCGCGTTGTTCTCCCCCGCGATGTGGACGGTGACGCCGACGGAAGACTTCCCTGGATCGGGAGTGATGACGAGGTCGGTGATGTGTGTCTCCGGGACGGGCTCGAGCCAGACTGTCTGCCAGATCCCCGTTGTCGACGTGTACCAGATTCCGCCCGGCGCACGCACCTGCTTCCCGCGGGGCTGGTCCCCGCCGTCGGAGGGATCAAAAACGCCGACGATGAGTTCCTGCGTCTTCCCCCGGGTAAGTTGATCGGTGATGTCGAACTCAAATGGGTCGTATCCTCCCCTGTGTGTGCCTGCGGGAGTCCCGTTCACATCCACCGAGGCCTCCCAGTCCACGGCCCCGAAATGAAGAATCACCCGTTTTCCCCGCCATGCTTCGGGGAGATCAAACGTACGGCGGTACCAGAGACGCTCGGCGCTTTTCATCACGCCGCTCAGCGCGGATTCGATCGGGAACGGTACGAGTATCCGTCCGCCGAGTTCGCGTCCCGCGGGGGGCTTTTCACCCGCTTCTGCCGGAGCGTACTGCCACAACCCGTTGAGGTTGAGCCACTCGTTCCGCGTGAGCTGCGGCCGCGGATATTCCCTGTGGGCGTTTTCCGGCGTCACCAATCGCCCCCATGACGTGATCATCCTGGCCCCTTTTGCGATGTGCCAGTTGGAGGGAGTCACGGGTTTCTGCGCGGCGCCTGAAGCGAACGCGGTCGTCATCACGTTAAGGATTGCGAGAAACACTGACAGGGTTGGTTTCATTCTATCGTCCATTCAAAAATCCCCGCCGAGAAACCGCTCTGAAGCTGCACCTCGATGCGGAGTGATTTTGTCGTTACCGGTGCGAACGAGACCGGTGTCAGCCGGTCCCTTTCGACGGTATAGGGGCTCGTGTTCTCCACGGGGATCCAGTCAGTCCCTTTCTTGTAAAGTATCCGCCATGACGCCGGTACGCGGCATTCCCCCTGGCCGGTGTCGTCAAACCAGTACACCCGCGCCCGGGAAACGCTCTGTCCGGCCGGGAAATCGTATTGGACCCACTCGGTCGTTCCCTTATGCGGCCACCAGTGCATGTAGGGGACGGATTCGTCGTCTGAGCTCTTCGGAAGAAGCTGATCGTTGAGTGCGTCGGCCGCGAGGCCGCGCGAAGCGCTCGCCGTACTCCTCCTGGCGAGTGTCGGCGCGGCGAGCGGCAGAGCCCGTGCTATCGTGCGCGCTTCCCAGACCGTCATTTCGCATTTTCCTCTGTGCGCCCACGCGTAGTACGGGATCGCGCGGAATTCCCGGAGGGGTCCGGCAACGACTTCTCCGCCGGTGGTGCGCTCGGCCGTGTATCCCCGTCCGCGAAGGAGCGTCACGCCGTTCAACAGATCGGCGCTGAACTCGTGTGCGATCGCCGATGAATCCGGGATGACAATGTCCGTGACATGGCCGTCGGGAGCATCGACCCCCTCGAGGCAGTAGACAATCGGACCCCTCTCAAGTGCCGTGAGCCCCCGGTCGTCCTCGAGGCTGTCGCTCGCGACGATTCTCTGAACCGGCATGGGGAGGAGAAGCCTGATCCGGTCCCCTGGCTTCCACGTGCGCCGGATCCGGGCGTACCCGTTCACCGGCCGGACATCCGTCGGCGTTCCGTTGACGCTGATCGACACATGGGCGGGTGCACCCTGCAGGACGCTGTACAGCGTTCCCGGCACAGGCGTACCGGTTGCCCAGCCCGGGATCCTGAGGCTGACCGTGAATTCCCCGGGGCGTGCCGGCGCGAGCGAAATGAGCACTTCCCCCTCCCACGGGTAGCGGGTCTCCTGCGTGATCGTCAGATCCCCGCCGGGACGCGTGATGGTCCCCTTCCCCGATGCGAAGAGGTTGACGTAGACGTCGTCCCCCCGACGCGCGTAGGCGTAGCCTCCCACCCCCGCGATGAATCGGAGCACGTTCGGGGGACAGCAGGCGCAACCGAACCAGGCGGAGCGTTCTGCGCCGTGGAACGACCCGAGCGGGTTGGGATAGAAAAACGCGTCGCCGTTCATCGAGACCCCGGAGAGTATCGCATTATAGAGGACCCGCTCGAGGACGTCGACGTATTGCGCGTCCCCTTCCAGGAGGAACATCCTCTGGCTCCAGAGCGCCAGCGCGATCGATGCGCACGTCTCGCAGTAGGCGGAAAAATTGGGGAGCGTGTATGCCCCGCTGAACCCCTCATTCCTGCCTGCCGCACCGATCCCCCCCGTAATATAGAGCTTCCTGTTGACGACGTCCCGCCAGATCCTGTCGAGGGCCGGGATGTACTTGCCGTTGCCGCCGAGCGCCGTGACGTCTGCCATCCCCGAATACATGTACGCCGCGCGCACTGCGTGTCCTTCCGCCCCTTCCTGCTCGAGTATGGGCCTGTCGTCCTGCGCGTATTCCCCGAGAAGTTCGTGCCCCGAGCCGTTCCCCCGCTGATCCAGGAACCACATCGCGGTGCGGAGATACTTCTCCTCCCCCGTTACCCGGTAGAGCTTGCAGAGCCCGATCTCGATCTCCTGGTGATCGGGGACTTCGCCTCTCCTCCCGGGACCGAACGTGGCGCAGACAAGATCCGCGCTCCTGAGCGCGACGTCAAGGAGCGATCGCTTCCCTGTCGCCGCGTAATGCGCCGCGGCCGCTTCGTACAGGTGTCCCACGGTGTAGAGCTCGTGGCTCCCGTCCTTCATGCCGACCCACCGCTCCTTCCCCCCGGGGGGAGCGTAGTCCGGCCTGATGAGCCGGCGCGGCGTGTAGAGATATCCGTCGGAATCCTGTGCTGCGGCGATAAACACGATGATGGAATCGATCGTCCGTCCGATCGCGCTGTCCGGGTGCGCAAGGAGCGAATAGGACGCCCCCTCGATCACCTTGTAGATGTCCGAATCGTTGAACTGGTACCCCCGGTATTTTCCCTGCTTCAGCCCTGCGGCGAAGACGAAGTTGTCGATGCGCCCCGTGTTTTCACACTCGGCGAAATTATGGGGGAGCGTGACGCTTCGGTTCACGTCGACCCTGCGAGACCAGAACCCGTCTGTAAAACGCACGGACGTGAAGGGGACGGGGGTGATCGGGTAGTCCCTGAACGGGGCGGAAGGATTTCCGCCCCGCGCGGCGAACGGGAGGAGGAAGAGCACGACTGCGGCGGCGGGCAGCGGTGGACGCATCGTCATCGTCTTGGGATGCTACAGCGTCGAGAACTTGTAGACCGTCGTGGAGGCGAATTTCTCTCCCGGACGGAGCACCGTGCTGGGGAACGCCGGCTTGTTCGGAGAATCCGGGAAATGCTGCGTCTCGAGACAGAGGCCCGTCCTGTACGCATACGCTTTCCCCCCCTTGCCGATCGCCGTCCCGTCAAGGAAGTTCCCCGTGTAGAACTGTACGGCGGGCTGCGTCGTCCACACTTCCATCACGCGCCCCGACGTGCGTTCGGTGACCCGCGCCGCGAGCGTGAGCCCGCCCACCGGCCTGTTCAGGACCCAGTTGTGGTCATAGCCCCTTCCGAGCTTGAGCTGTTCGTCCTTTGTCCCGATCCGCGCTCCCACGGCGGCGGGAGTCCGGAAATCCATCGGCGTCCCGTCGACCGGCCTGATCTCGCCTGTTGTGATGAGAGCCGAATCGACCGGCGTGAAAGCGTTTGCGTTCAGCATCACCTCGTGCGAGAGTATGTCGCCGTTTCCGGCGCCGGCGAGGTTGAAATACGAATGATGCGTGAGGTTCAGCACCGTGGGTTTGTCCGTCGTTGCGGCGTAGTCGATCCGCAGCTCGTTCGAATCGGTGAGCGTGTAGACGATGCTCACGTGCAGATTTCCGGGATACCCTTCCTCCCCGTCCTTGCTCAGGTAGGAGAGCGAGAGGGCGGGCTGCGTCGCGGGGGTGGATTCATCAACGTCCCAGACCACCTTGTCGAACCCTTTCAGCCCCCCGTGGAGCGTGTTTGCGCCGTCATTGACGTTGAGCATATGCTCTTTCCCGTCCAGCGTAAACCGGGCTTTGCCTATCCTGTTCCCGTACCGTCCCACGATCGCTCCGAAATACGATTTCCCGGTAAGATAGGACACCAGTGAATCGTAGCCGAGGACGATGTCGCCCGGCTTCTGCGATCTGTCGGGGACGGTGAGTGAGACGACGATGCCGCCGTAGTTCGTGATGCGTGCCTCCATCCCCGACGCATTCCTGAGCGTGTACAGGAACACGTCCTTTCCATCGACGACCCCGAACGGCGCGCGCGCGCGCCGCGGGGATTCCCGGGGAGGTGTGGAGCAGCCGGCGGCCGTAAGCGTTGCGGCCGCAAGAATGGTGATGATGCAGGGAAAAACCTGTGTCATTGTTCTGTTCCTTTCACATAAGTACCGTCGTTTGTCCAGAGTCGGTTGAAGACGTAGAAGAGTCCCGCGCCGCTGACGAGGAAGAATGCGAGGAGGGTAAGTGCGTACTCCATCCTTCCGTACAGAAAATTTCCCACCGCGAAGAGCGCGGACCAGATCGCGGTGCACCCCGCAAACCAGCCGAGGAGGGCAAGGGGGATGTTGCCCCCCGGACCAGCATCACCGGCGGGGAGCCCCGCGTCCTTCCGGATCTCGTTCCACCCGGGCCCGAACGGCCGGACCTTCCTGTAAAACGCGATGAGCGCGTTCCGGTCGGTTTTCGGAGCGAGGTAGGCGGTCAGGATCCAGCAGACCGTTGTAAATGCGATGGTGATGAGGAGCCCGATATGCACGCTGATGTGCGTCCCGGTCTTGTTCAGGATGAGCAGGGCGAGGGAGACCGCAAACGAGCTCACCATCGCGGCGACCTCGCTCCAGGCGTTCACCCGCCACCAGAACCAGCGGACGAGATAGAGGAGTCCGGTCCCCGCGCCGATCTGGACGATGATGTCGAACGCGTCCTTCGCGCTGTCGAGGAGGTACACGGTTCCCGATGCCGCGAAGAAGAGACCGAGCGTAACGAACCGTCCCATCATGACGTAATGTTTCTCCGTCTCCGTCTTCCTGATGAACCTTCTGTAGAAATCGTGAACGAGGTACGATGCTCCCCAGTTCAGGTGCGTCAGGATCGTCGAGGAGTTCGCGGCGATCAGTCCTCCCACCATGAGCCCGATGAATCCGACGGGAAGGAACTTGAGCATCGCCGGGTAGGCGATGTCGTGGCCGAGGAGGTGCGGATCAAGTGCGGGGAACGCCGCCTGGATGTCGGAGAGCTGCGGGTAGATGATGAGCGAACAGAGGCCCACGAGGATCCACGGCCAGGGACGGAGAACGTAATGCGCGATATTGAAGAAGAGGACCGCCGCGAGCGAATCCCGTTCGGACTTGGACGCCAGCATCCGCTGCGCGATGTAGCTCCCGCCCCCCGGCTCCGCTCCCGGATACCAGACCGCCCACCACTGGACCGCCACAGGCATGATGAACACCGCAACGGCGATGTCCCAGTTGTTCGTGAAATCGGGGAGGATGTTGAGATAGTTGATTCCCCCGGGGCCTTTCAGCGCGGAGAGTTTCTGGACGAGTCCGGAAAGTCCGCCGATCTGCGGGAGCGTGACGGCAAAATACGCGGCGGCGATCACCGCGGTCATCTTGATGAAAAACTGCACCATGTCGATAACGAGAACGCCCCAGAGTCCCGAGTATGTCGCGAAAACGGCGTTCAGGCATCCGATGAAAAGCAGCGTTTGCCATCGTTCGAAGCCGAAGAGTATCCCGGCGATCTTGCATGCGGCCAGGTTGACGGACGCCATGATCATGCAGTTGAAAAAAAGGCCGAGATAGACCGACCGGAATCCGCGCACGAAGCCCGCGGCTTTCCCGGAGTACCGGATTTCGTAGAACTCCAGGTCCGTCATCACCCCCGAGCGCCGCCAGAGTCGTGCGTAAAAAAACACCGTCGATACGCCGGTCAATACGAACGCCCACCAGACCCAGTTTCCCGCCACCCCGTTCCTGCGGACGATGTCCGTCACGAGGTTCGGCGTGTCGCTGCTGAACGTCGTGGCCACCATGGAAAGCCCGGCGAGCCACCAGGGGACGGCCCGGCCCGACGCGAAGAACTCTGATGTGCTCTTTCCTGCGCGCCTGCCGAAGAACAACGATGGGAAGAAACAGATGACGAGCGAGATGAGGACGATCGCCCAGTCCAGCAATTGAAGGTGCACGGGGTGGATCCTTTCGGGGGGGTATGGAAGCCTTCTCTCCGTACCGCTGGTGGACCCCAATTTGGCCAGACTTTTTGCGAGAATCAAGACGTCACCGGTGTGCGGAACGCACGCCGCGAGCGGGGGAGGACGAACTTGAAATTTCGATTGCGAATTACGATATTGAAGTACCTCAGGGTCTGTCTATCGGGATATACCGGGCGCCGCTGGAGAAGTCGTAATCCGGGAATCCCATTTCTCAAGCATGTGAGTGAATGTGTTCTTTCAGTTCTGCACGCGGTGCGGGACGGGCCCTGTGCCTCGGCCTTGGTCTCGTCGCGCTCATCTCTGTGCAGGTGCGTTCTCAAAGTGAAGCAGTGCCGGCGGCGCAGGGCCGGGAAGATTCGTCGCGGGCGGATGGGAACAGCGGGTTTCTCCCGTCGTGGCATGCGGCGATTTCCAATATTCCCGGGGACCTGCTCCGTTTTGCCGGCATCGCGTTTGCGCCGCGATACGCCTCGATCATGGCGGGGACGGCCGGACTGACCGCGGTGCTCGTCGCTGCGGATAATGCGACGTGGATCCAGTCGCACCGATGGTACACGGGATCACGCGTGGTCAAGTTCCTGAGCGACAAAACCGAATTTGTTGGGGACGGGCGGCCGCAGTTCGGTCTCGCCGCCGCATTCGTTCTCTATGGGTTCGCTGAACAGGATTCGCGGGCGCTCCGCACCGGGAGCCAGATCGTCGAGACGATCCTTGCAAGCGGCACGGTCGTTCAGGTGTTGAAGCACGTCACGGGACGCGAAAGCCCGTTCGTGTCGACGCGCCCCGGCGGACGATGGGATCTGTTCCCGAATCAGATCGACTATTCGAATCATGTCCCGCATTACGATGCGTTTCCGTCGGGGCATGTGACGACGGCGCTCGCCACGGTCACTGTGGTCATCGAGAACTATCCGGAATGGTGGTGGGCGCGTCCGGTCGGCTATACCGCGGTCTCGCTCCTTGCCGTCAGCATGGGGAATACGGGGATTCACTGGTACAGCGACTATCCGCTTGCCGTCGTCCTCGGGTATTCTTTCGGGATGATCGCCTCCCACCCGATGGCGACCGGGGGACTGGATCCGGGGGAGACGAAGTTCTCGGTGGCCCCCCTCGTGGAGCCGGACGGGGCGGGGATCGCCGTACGGTTCTCATTTTAGAGCATGACGTCAGTTCACTTGCACCGGGGAGTGGGATGAAGCTCTTTCTTCTCATGCTGGCTGTCTCTCTCACGTGCGCCGCGCCGGGTGCGCGCCTCTTCGCTCAGGAGGAAGAGTCTGCGCTCCCGGGAACTGTTCCGGAGATCCAGTCCGGGACGCTGCGCGGGGAGACGGACACGACCGCCGCGGGGCAGGAGCTTTCCCCGGGGCAATCAGGCCCGGCTTGGTACTCCATGATCACGAATATTCCGGGGGACTGGATCACCACGGGGAAACTCGCGTTCCGCTCCGAGGGGCTCACGGTCCTCGGCGGAGTCGCCGTCGCGACCGGAATCCTCCTTGTGGGTGATCACACGGCATACGCGTATTCCCACGGCGTGTACAGCCGGTCCGCAGAGGTGAGGTTTGCGAGTAACCAGCTCATACGCGCCGGGGACGGCAGGACGACGCTCGGCCTTGCGGCGGCGTTCGGGCTCTATGGTTTCGCGGCGGGGGATTCGAGGGCGCTCCGGACCGCGAGCGGCGCTGTCGAAGCCTTTCTGGCCTCGGGGATCGCGGTCCAGCTTCTCAAGCACATCTCCGGTCGGGAGAGTCCTCAGGCCGCAACGGAACTGGCGGGAGAATGGCGGCCGTTCCCCGGGCTCCGGACCTATAATAGTAATCAGCCCCGGTACTACGCGTTCCCCTCCGGGCACCTCACGACGGCGATGGCGACGGTGACGGTGATCGCCGAAAACTATCCCGATGCCGGCTGGATCCGCCCCGTGGGATACGGGATCGTCGGTCTGACGGGCGTAAGCCTCGTCGGCAAGGGGTGGCACTGGTACAGCGACTTTCCGCTTGCATTGGCGCTCGGCTATACGTTCGGCAAAATCTCCGCGCACAATGACGACGGTCCGGGAAGCGATATGAGCGCGGGACCGGGGACCACAAAATTCGACGTTTCGCCGAAAATCGGCCCGACGGGCCCCGGTGTCATGTTTGCGCTTCGCTTCTGACCTTCGATTCTCAACCCGCCATTATCAATTCTTCTTTGCATTGCATTTTTCTCCGGGCTGACGTATGTTTGAGGCCGGGTTCGGGAGTCTCACCAATTGAAAGGAACTGACGGATGAAGCGCTGGACAGTGGCTCTCCTCCTGGCGGCAATGATCCTGCCGGTGACCGGGTGCACGAAACAGCAGCAGTCATCCCAGGCGGGCGTTGATATGTCCCTGCTGGGGAGCAACACGGGGTTGGTGGCGGGAATCAAATGGTCGGTTCCCAAGAGGTGGACGGAGCAGGGACAGCGCCCGATGCGTGTCGCCACGTACAGCGTTCCGGCGGCGCAGGGAGATCCCGAACCGGCGGAATGCGCGGTGTTTTACTTCGGACCCAACCAGGGAGGGACCGTCGATCAGAACATCGAACGGTGGGTATCCCAGTTCGAGACGACCGGCGTTCCGGCGAAATCAACAAAGGATGTGAACGGGTTGAAGGTGAGCGTGGTTCAGGTGTTCGGTTCCTATCTCGCCCCCGCCGGACCCCAGATGGAATCGACGGGAAAGAAGGAAAATTACCGCCTTCTGGGCGCGATCGTGGAAGGTCCCGAAGGGATGGTGTTCTACAAATTCGTGGGACCCGCCAAAACCATGGGGGATTCTGAAACGGAATTCAACTCGATGGTCGCGTCAATGACCAAGGCCGGATGATCAACTGAATCGTGTGTTCTGATCCGGAGCTCTCTGTGCCCGCCGTCCCCGCGACGGCGGGCGTGTTTTTGGCGTCACGCCCGCAACTGCCGTGTTAATCTTTTTGGCCGGCGGCGTCTATTGGCGTGACACGCCGTCACGGGTGGCACTCTTCTGCTTTATCCCTTCTTAAGTATTCTCCCCGAGAGCTCCTCACCCTTCTGATTTCCTCGATTTGGTGCATGCAAATTTCAAATCGTCGCGCGCTTGACATTATGTCGGAATTGACATACCATAGACTCATGGAAGCACGCGACAAACCTCTTGTCTGGCTCCACGGTGAAGTGAAGACTCCACCGTTTTCGAGGACGGCGAGGGTTGAAGCAGGGTACCTGTTACGCCGACTACAAACAGGTGAGCAGCTTGGGTTACCCTTTTCACGGCCGATGCCTTCGATTGGACGGAGATGCCACGAACTTCGGGTTAATGACCTGACTGCAACGTGGCGACTCATATATCGGATCGATAAGGATGCCATAATAATTCTCGAGGTCTTCCGAAAACAGACTCAAAAGACACCGCAGAGCGTGATTGATGTGTGCAAGAAACGAATCCAATTGTATGACAAAAAGGGGTGGTCCGAATGAAGAAATCAAAGAAAGCACGCCTTGAAGCAAAAGGCTGGAAGGTCGGAACAGCCTCGGAATTCCTTAAACTCTCGGCGGAAGAGAGTGCGTATGTCGAAATGAAGCTCGCCTTGAGCAGGGATCTGCAGGAACGGCGGCGCAGAAAGCGACTGACACAGCATGAGCTCGCTCGCCTGCTGAGGTCAAGCCAATCACGGGTTGCGAAGATGGAGGCTGGGGATCCATCTGTTTCGATAGATCTACTCGTCCGTTCGCTGCTAGTCTTAGGGGCACCAAAGAGAACCCTGCTCCGCAACATTCCCATCTAAGCTCCTGTGCGGCTGCCTGACGGCCGCGGCTTAGCTGTGCGGGTAAAGGTCAACAATCGTACTGTCGGATATGCAGACTCTCGTGTTACCGTTGTCAGCGGTTGACGACAGCTTCCCGCCTCCCCGCCGTCGCATCCCGGTCCTTCCGTCAGGCAACGCCGTTGCCGGCCGACGTCACTCGCCGCAGTCTTCTGGAGGCGGTATTGGACGTCCTAACCCCTTGACCCGATCTTCTCCAGTTTTCCCGCGAGTTCCACGTCGAGCCCGGTGATCCCCCCCTCGCTGTGCGTCGAGAGGTCGATCACAACCCTGTTGTAGACGTTCGACCATTCGGGATGATGGTTCATTCCCTCGGCGATGAGCGCGGCGCTTGTCATGAATCCGAATGCGCCGACGAAGTCCCCGAACGTGAACTCCTTGTGGAGTTTCCCCCCCCGCACGGCCCACCCCTTCAGCTCCTTGAGCCCGCCAGCAATCTCGGCATCCGACAGCTTGCGACGTTCCGGCATGAAATCTCCTTTCTTCGTTGTGAGTAAGCCCGACCTTTGAAGAACCATCGGTTCGGCCCCGTTGTTCCCTTCATGTGCGGATCGCACTTCCAGGGCTAGAGCGATGAATTTGAGCTGGTGGAAGTGTATATTGTACAAAGCCGGATGTGGACCCCCCTTATGAGATGCGTTACAGCCCTTTTTTTCGGACCGGTACGCGAGGTTGTCGGCGCCGGTGCGCTTACGCTCGAGGTGAATCCCCCGTTTACGGGGGATGCCGCCTTCGACGCCCTGGCGGGGCGTTTCCCGGCGCTCCGCGCGTGGCGGGGAAGCCTCCGGCTTGCCGTCAACAGGGAATACGTTCCGTTTGAGCGGGTCCTTGATGCGGGGGACGAGATCAGCTTCCTCCCCCCGGTGAGCGGGGGCTGAGGCAATGGTTGCCATCACGCAAGATCCGATCGACGTAGCGCTCATACTCCGCGGATTGGCCGGCGGGCGGACCGGCGGGATCGACGTATTCATCGGCGTGGTGCGCGACACAAACGAGGGGAAGTCCGTCGCCGCCATCGAGTACACGGCATACGTGCCGATGGCCGAAGAGCAGATGCGCCGCATCGAAACGGAAATCCGGGAGCGGTGGCCCGCCGGGGATATAACGATCGTCCACCGGATAGGCCTCCTGCGCGTCGGCGAGATCGCGGTCGTGACTGCGGCCGGCGCGCCCCACCGCGCGGAGGCATTCGAGGCCTGCAGGTACGCCATCGAACGTGTGAAAGCTGACGTCCCGATCTGGAAGAAGGAATTCGCCCCCGCGCCGGACTGAACCGCACGGCCGGGGAAGATGCATACGTCCCGCTCTTTCTCTCTATGGAAAAGCTCACAGATACGTTCGGACGGGTGGCGAACAACCTGCGGATCTCCGTGACCGACAGGTGCAATTTCCGCTGCCGGTACTGCATGCCCGAGGAGGGGATGGAGTGGCTGAAGAAGAACATGCTCCTTTCGTTCGAGGAGATCGGCCGTCTGGTCGGGATATTCGCCTCGCTCGGTGTCTCGAAGATCCGCCTGACCGGCGGAGAGCCCCTGATGAGAAAAGAGCTCTGGAAGCTTGTCGGCCTTGTCAGGAGCGTCCGGGGCATCAGGGACATCGCGCTCACGACAAACGGGTATTTTCTCGGGGAACAGGCGCGGCTTCTCCGCGACGCGGGTCTTGACAGGATCAATGTGAGTCTTGATTCACTCGACCCCGCCACGTTTTCCGTCATGGCCCGGCGCGCGTATTTTGACAGGACGTGGGAGGGGATTGAAGAGGCGCTCCGGTGCGGGCTCGCGCCGGTCAAAATCAACGTCGTCCTCATACGGGGGGTGAACGACGGGGAAATTGAGGCGTTCGCCGGACTCGCGCGTACGCGGCCGATCACCGTCAGGTTCATCGAGTTCATGCCGATCGGCCGGGAGGACGGGTGGTCCATGGAGAGCGTCGTCCCCACGCGCGAGGTGATTGAGAGGATCGACGCGGTGGCGCACCTCGTCCCGGTGACCGCTGAACCCTCCTCCCCTGATGCGCTCAAGGCGCCTGCCGAACGGTACAGGTTCGCTGACGGTGCGGGGGAGATCGGGGTCATCAGTTCCGTCACCGAGCCGTTTTGCGGGGACTGCAACCGGGTGCGGATCACATCGGACGGGAAATTCAGGACGTGCCTCTTCTCGTTGAAGGAGACCGATCTCCGCGCGCTCATGCGCGCGGGCGCCCCGGACGCGGAGATTGCCGCGACGATTGCAGGTGCGGTGAGGGGAAAAGAGGAAGGCCACCTGATCAACAGGCCGGGGTTTGTGCGGCCGGAACGGACAATGAGCAGCATAGGCGGGTAACGGGAATCTGAATGCCAACATTTGCGGCGATCGACGTAGGTTCAAATGCCATGCGGCTTGCCGTGGGGACCGTCGACGGGGACAGGAAGCTCTCCGTCGTCGATAACCTGCGCGAGCCCGTGCGGCTGGGGCAGGACGTCTTCACGACGGGCGCCATCGCGGAGCACACGATAGAGAGCGCGGTGGAGGCGTTCAGGAAATTCCGCCAGGCGGTCGACGCGCGCGGGGCGAAGTGGACGAAGGCCGTGGCCACAAGCGCCACCCGCGAAGCGTCGAACAGGGATCTGTTCATCGACCGCATCGCGCAGGCGAGCGGGATCGACGTCGCGGTCATCGGAGCGGAAGAGGAAGCCCGGCTCATCCACCTTGCGGTGGAGGAACGGGTGAATCTCCGGAACAAGCTGGCCATGCTCATCGACATCGGGGGGGGGAGCACGGAGATCACGCTTGTGGCGGACGGGAACATCCTCTCCACGGAAAGCTTCCGGATGGGCGCGGTGCGGCTCCTCCAGGTCCTCGAGGAAAAGAAGCACGGTGAAAAGCACTTCAACCAGCTCGTGCGCGAGTACGTGGATGCCACGCAGCGGCGCCTGAAGAAGGAGATTGGAAGCCAGAAGATCGAGCTGTGCGTCGGGACGGGGGGCAACATCGAAACGCTCGGCGACCTCCGCAGGGAAGTCCTCGGGAAGGAAAAGGACACGATCCTGGAAGAAGGGGAGCTCGACCAGCTCGTGCGCAAGCTCCTCGGCATGTCCTTCGAGGAGCGCGTTTCGCAGCTCCGCCTCCGCCCCGACCGTGCCGACGTGATCGTCCCCGCGTCGATCGTCCTCCACAAGATCCTCCGTCTCGCGGGGGTCGAGGAGATCATCATCCCGAAAATCGGTCTGAAGGACGGGCTCCTGATCGACATGGCGCAGGAGCTCTACGGCGAAAAGCGCCACCCGCTCCGCGACCAGGTCATGGCGTCCGCGCGCCAGCTCGGGAAGAAGTACATTTTCGACGAGCAGCACGGGACCACGGTGGCCCGGTTTGCGGTCCAGCTCTTCGATGAGACGCGCACGCTGCACAATCTCACGCTCGAATACCGGCTCCTCCTCGAGGTCGCGGCGCTCCTGCACGACATCGGCGGATTCATCAACATGGCGGAGCACCACAAGCACACGCTGTATCTGCTGACCGCGACGCCGGTGATCGGCTTGTCGAAGGAGCAGATGGCGATCGTGGCGAACACCGCCCGGTACCACAGGAAATCGCAGCCGAAAATTCAGCACGATGGATTCCGCGTTCTCCCGTCGAAAGACCGCGTGATTGTCTCGAAGCTCGCCGCCCTCCTCCGCATTGCGGACGCGATGGACAACGAACATGCGGCGAAGGTGAGCGAGTTCAGCGTGGAGTTCCGGAAACCGAAATTCTTCATCCGGCTCAAGGGGGAGGGGGACCTCCTTCTGGAAAAATGGGCCCTGCTGAAGAAGTCGCAGATGTTCGAGGAGACGTTTAGCGTGAAAGTGGCGGTTGAAGACTAGGAAGGACACCGGGTCCCCCCTTCCCTCCGCCGGCGTCGCAGGATCCCTGATGCGCGCGCTCGAGGAGCGCTGGCAGCGCCTTGCCGCCGAGCTCGAACGGAACAGGCGTCGCTGTACGGAAGGGGGGATTCACGATCTTCGGGTGGCGGCGCGCCGGCTCCTCGCGGTCCTCGATCTTGCAAACGCGGTCCTCCCGGGAGAGGTGAGTCCCCGCAGCCGCCGGGTCCTCCGGAGGACCCTCAAGTTCTTTTCCCCCCTCAGGGACTGTCACGTCCGCATACTCGCCCTTCGCGCGCTCACCCGGCGTTTCACCGTCGCACGGCCGCTCGTGCGCGAAGCGCAGGCGCTCGAGAAGGAGCTCGTCCGCGGCGCGGCGCGCGCCATCGCACGGTTCGACGCCGCCGCGCTCGAACGCGAGGTTGCCGCGATTGCGCTCTCGCTCGCGGCGATGGACGGCACGCCGCAGCGGTCGTCGGCCGCCGTAACGGCGCTTGCAGGCATCGCCGCGAAGAAATACCTCCGTGTCGCGTCGCGCGGGATGCATCTGAGCGCGGGAGACACGAAAACGATTCACCGGCTTCGCGTGGCGTTCAAGGAATTCCGCTATGCCATGGAGGCGCTCCTCCCCGTGTTTCACGAGACGGGGAAGGGGCGCCTGAAGGCGATGAGCGCGTTTCAGGACCGGATGGGGGAGATCCAGGACGTCGAAGTGCTTATCGCCTCGGTCGGCAAATTTGCCGTGACGCGGGGTGCGGCGTATCCTGCATCCGTGCAGAATCTGCAGCGTCATCTGGCGCAGCGCCGGACTGCGCTCGTCAATTCCTTCATGAAGAGCGCCGACGCCCTCCCGCATTTCTGGCCGGACGGTGCGTTCCCCCCGGCGGCGGCGCTCCCTCGTCCCGGGGAGGTTGAACGCGCATGAACCTGTACCTGCTCAGGCACGCGATCGCGGTCGAGCCCGGCTCCTCCGGCGCGGGCTCCGACGCCGAACGCCCGCTTTCGTCCGAGGGGAAAAAGAAGATGAAGGCCATCGCGCGCGGGATGAAAGCGCTCGAGCTCTCGTTCGATCTCGTCCTTGCGAGCCCGTACGTGCGGGCGCGCGAAACGGCGGAGATCGTCGTGCGCGAATTCGGGATCGAACGCCTCCTCGAATTTACGCCGCACCTTGCCGTCGGAGGAGATCCCTCCGGACTCCTGGAAGCCATCGCCGCCCGGGGAGGGGAACTGAACGACGTCCTCCTGGTGGGACACGAGCCCCAGCTCACCAAGCTGATCTCGCAGCTTCTCTCGGGGAACTCCGGGCTTTCCGTCACGATGAAAAAGGGGGGCCTCTGCAAGCTCGACGTTGCGCGCCTCCGCTACGCGCGCTCCGCGTCGCTCGAATGGCTCCTCACGCCGTCACAGCTCGTCCTCCTCTCGTGAGCGGGGAACCGCCTCTCCCCCCGCCCGCCGTGCGTGCATCGCGGCTCCCCCGCCCGGCGCTGATCCTTCTCTTCGCCGTTCTGCACTTCGGCCTGCTGGTCCTGGCGCTGTATAACGGGCTCATCATCTGGAGCGGCCCGACGACACCGTGGGAGATATTCTGGTCGCACCTGCTTGAGATTTTGCTCTTCCCCATGGATCTCTTCACCTGGTCCCCGTTGAGCAACGGGGTCCAGGCGCTGCTGTTCGGTCTCACAAGCCTCCTCTGGGGGTCTGCGCTCGCCGTTCTGTTCGTACGGGTGCGTAACGTTCGCCGCAGGAAATGAGCACGCTCATGGTCAAATATGAAGAGCCGACGATCCGTGCCTTTTTCCCCCCGGAGAAGAGGGAGAGGTATGTGCAGCTCCTCGGCAAATCGAACCGGAGGCCCGACGGGCTGAAGAAGCTCCACCATGAAATCATCTTCGATCCGAAATGGTCGGCGCGCATTGAATCAGGGGCGGAGATCGTTCCGCTCCTGACGGCGAAGGGGGCACCGCCGGACGCCTATCTTATCGGGACCTCGAAGGATCAATCCATCGTCCCGCTCGAAGACGCCGTCGCACTCGTGGAAAAGGAATCGGGAATTCTTGTGTGCCTCCCCGGCCGGCTTGCCTGCTACTGCGCCCCGGGGAGCGGGCGCCGCTTCATTCTCGAAAGAGGAAATCCGCGTACACCTCTGTGACCGGGTCGATTCCCGCCGCGTTTCGTTGATTTTCCTTTTAAACTTTCATAGATTACAGGTCGTCCAATTTTGTATACCCCGAGATCAATTCTGCAACCGGAGGAAGTCCAATGGCGTATGATATAAAGGCGATCAACGAAAAAATCCACCGCGAAAGTGCGTTCATCGATATCCTGCAGCTGGAAATCGGGAAGGTGATCGTCGGTCAGAAGAACATGGTGGAACGCCTTATGATCGGTCTGCTGGCGAACGGGCACATCCTGCTGGAGGGGGTGCCGGGTCTGGCAAAGACGCTCAGCGTCAAGACGCTCGCTTCCGCCATTAGGGCGAAATTTCAGCGGATCCAGTTCACGCCCGACCTTCTTCCCGCGGACCTCGTCGGGACGATGATCTACAACCAGAAAGAAGGTTCCTTCCAGACGAAGAAGGGCCCGATCTTCGCAAACTTCATCCTCGCAGACGAAATCAACCGTTCCCCCGCCAAGGTACAGAGCGCCCTCCTGGAGGCGATGCAGGAGCGTCAGGTGACGATTGGCGAGCAGACGTTCAAGCTGCCGGAGCCCTTTCTGGTATTGGCGACCCAGAACCCGATCGAGCAGGAGGGGACATACCCGCTTCCTGAAGCGCAGGTGGACCGCTTCATGTTGAAGGTGAAGATCGGCTACCCCACGAAGGAGGAGGAGCTCCTGATCATGCGTGCCAACGTCAGCGGCGCCGCCCCGGAGCTGAACAACGTTATCACCCCGGACGACATCATCAAGGCCCGGGGCGTGATCGGCGAGATCTACATGGACGAGAAGATCGAAAAATACATACTCGACATCGTGTTCGCGACGCGCAATCCGAAACAGTACAACATGGCCAACCTCGCGCAGCTCATTGCGTACGGGGCCTCCCCCCGCGCCTCCATCAACCTCGCGCTCGGCGCCAAGGCCTACGCCTTCATCAAGCGGAGGGGGTACGTGATCCCCGAGGACGTGCGTGCCGTCAGCCTCGACGTTCTGCGCCACCGCGTGGCGGTGACGTACGAAGCGGAGGCGGAGGAGGTCACGCCGGAACAGGTCGTCCAGGAAGTCCTGAACAAGATCGAGGTTCCCTGAACCATGGCCGGAAACTGACATCGCCATGGACACCCGAGAACTTCTGAAAAAAGTCCGCCGGATCGAGATCAAGACCCGCGGCGTCGTCAACCAGGTCTTTTCCGGGGAGTACCACAGCGTCTTCAAGGGACGCGGGATGGAATTCTCCGAGGTGCGCGAATATCAGTTCGGCGACGACATCCGCACGATCGACTGGAATGTCTCGGCGCGGTTCAACCGCCCGTTCGTGAAGGTATTCGAGGAGGAGCGGGAGCTGACGGTGATGCTCGTCGTCGACTTCAGCCGCTCGGGGAATTTCGGCTCGACCCTCCAGACGAAAAACGAGATCGCCGCGGAGATCTGCGCGGTCCTCGCCTTTTCCGCGATAAAGAACAACGACAAGGTCGGGTTGATCCTGTTCACGGACAGGATCGAGAAGTTCCTCCCCCCGAAGAAGGGGCGGGCGCACATCCTGCGGATCGTCCGCGAGCTCGTGTCATTCGATCCGGCAGGGGGGGGGACGAACATCCGCCAGGCGCTCGAGTATTTCAATCACGTGACAAAGAAACGGTCGATCGCCTTCCTGATCTCCGACTTCATCGACGAGGGGTACGACAGCATTCTCCGGATCATAAGCCGCCGTCACGACGTCATCGCCGTTGAGCTCTCCGACCCGCGCGAGGAGCAGATGCCGGACGCCGGACTCATCAAGTTGCGCGACGCGGAAACGGGCGCCGAACGCTGGATCGACACCGGTGTCCCCCGGGTCCGCAGGGAATTCGAGAGGTTCTGGCAGGCACGCCGCGCGGCGCGCCGGACGCTGTTTCTCCGCAGCAAGGTGGACGCGATCCCGATACGCATCGACAGGCCGTACATCGCGCCGATCGTGGATTTCTTCCGGTTGAGGGCGCGAAGGTGGTGAACAGGATTCGGACATCTTCACTTGCGCTCCTCGCGGCGCTCCTCGTCTCCTCCGGTGCGCCGGCACAGGTTTCGCGTCTCTCCGCCTACGCGCATGTCGATTCGTCGTCGTATCTGGTCGGCGACTGGATCACGATGCACGTCGATCTCGTGCATCCGAAGGGGGCGGTCATTCACCCTGTCCTCGGCGACTCGGCGGGTGGATTCCTCGTCCTTGACCGTCGTCCCGTCGTCCCGACGTCGGACACGACGAGCGCAACGGCTTTCGTCGTCGCGAAATACGACTCCGGCTCCGCGACATTCCCCTCCGTCGGATTCTCCGTCATTGTCCCCGGCGACACGGCGCCGCGCACCGTTACCACCAACCCCGTCGTCCTCACGGTCGTCACCGTTCCGGTGGACACGAGCAAGGACATCCGCGACCTGAAACCCCCGATGTCGATCCCGGTCTCCCTTGCGGAAATACTCGAGTATGGCGGGGGGGGACTCCTGGCGCTGGGGCTCCTCTACTTCGGATGGCGGTACTGGAAGCGGTGGAAGGCCCGCAGGGAGGGGAAGGCCGGCGCATACGTTCCACCTCCGCGGCCCGCGCACGAGGTGGCATTCGAGCAGCTCGCGCTCCTGAAAGAGAAGAAGCTGTGGCAGCAGGGTCTGATCAAGCAGTATTACTCCGAAGCGACGGAGATCTTCCGCCGGTACCTGGAAAACCGCTACACGCTCCAGGCCATGGAGGAAACGACCGATGAGATCCTCGCGGGGCTGAGGAAGCTCAGGTTCCCCGAGCCGATGCTCGGCACCGCGGAACGGATACTCCGGCGCGCCGACCTCGTGAAGTTCGCCAAGTTCGAGCCGGGACCGGCGGACCACGAAGAGATGATCGCGGTGATCCACGAATTTGTCGACAGGACGAAGATCGTCCAGATGACTCCCGTCGCCCCGGCGGAAGAGAAGGCGGCCGCGCATGCCGTGGACTAACGTGACATTTGCCGATCCCGGGTACCTCGCGGCGCTTGCGCTCGTGCCGGTTCTGGTCGGCTGGTACCTGCGCCGGGGACGTGAGGCGGCGAGCCATTACCGGTTCTCGACGCTCCTCCCGTTCGCAAAGCTCAAACCGACGGCGCGGGAACGGCTCAGGCATCTTCCGTTCATCTTCCGGATGGCGGTGCTCACGGTCCTCATCGTCGCGCTTGCGCGTCCGCAGACGACGGCGAGCGGGGAGAACGTGTATTCCGAAGGGATCGATATCGTCCTCCTCCTCGATATTTCCGGGAGTATGCTCGCGGAGGACCTGCAGCCCAACCGGGTCGAGGCCGCAAAGGAAGTCGCGCAGAATTTCATCGACGGGCGGAAGAACGACAGGATCGGGCTCGTGATTTTCTCCGGCCAGAGCTTCACGCAGTGCCCGATGACCGTCGATTACCGGGTCCTGAAGAACCTCCTCCGCCAGGTGAAGCCCGGGATGGTCGAGGACGGGACGGCGATCGGCATGGCGATTGCGCAGGGGGTGAACCGCCTCAAGGACAGCAAGACGAAATCCAAGGTGATGATCCTCCTGACGGACGGCGTCAACAACAGGGGGGAGATTGACCCCATCACCGCGGCGCAGATCGCGCAGACGTTCGGCATACGGATCTACACGATCGGTGTCGGCACGCAGGGTGAGGCGCCGTATCCCATCATGACCCCCTTCGGGAAGCGCTACCAGAACATCCCGGCCGACGTCGACGAGAAAGCGCTGCAGCAGATTGCGGAGATCACCAACGGCCAATATTTCCGCGCGACGAACAACAGGACGCTGAAGCAGGTGTACGCCGAAATCGACAGGCTGGAGAAGACGCGCATCGAGGTGAAGGCGTACCGGTCGTACACGGAGCTGTTTTACGGCTGGGCCCTCGCCGGCGCCATCGCGCTCCTCATCGAATTCGCGCTGAGCGGTTCACTCCTCCGGAAGCTTCCGTGATATGATACGGTTCGCCCATAGCGAGTACCTGTACGCCCTGGCGGTCATCCCCGTGATGATCGTCGCCTATATCCTGTTCGCGCGTCTGCGGGCGAAATCCGCCGCGCGGTTCGGCAATCCCCAGATTCTCGACCGGCTTGCCGCGGAAGCGAGCAACAGCAAGCGTGTCGCGAAGCTCGTCGTTCTCCTCGGGGCCGTGGCGTGCCTCTGTGTGGCGCTCTCGGGACCGCGGATCGGGACGCGCCTCGAGGAGGTGAAGCAGGAGGGGGTCGACATTTTCATCGCGCTCGACGTCTCCCTGAGCATGAAATCGGAGGACATCAAGCCCAACCGGCTCGAGAAGGCGAAGTTCGAGGTTCGCAATCTTATCGAGAGGCTTGCCGGCGACAGGATCGGGCTGATCCTGTTCGCGGGGGAGGCGTTCACTCAGTTCCCGCTGACGACGGATTACAGCGCCGCCGCGATGTTCCTCGATATCGTCGATGTGGACGCCGTCCCGGTCCCCGGGACCGACATCGGGTCCGCGATCGAGCGCGCGTCGGAATCGTTCGACTTCGAGGAGACGACGACGAAGGTCCTGATCATCATCACGGACGGCGAGAGCACCGAGGGGGACGCGTTCGACGCGGCGGAGGAAGCCGCGAAGAAAGGGGTGCTGATCTACACGATCGGCCTCGGCTCCCCGACGGGGTCCCCCATCCCGGTCCTCAACGCCGCCGGACAGCAGGTGGATTTCAAAAGGGACCGTGCCGGTGCGGTCGTCATTAGCAAGCTCGATGAGCCGGGCCTGGAGAAGCTCGCTGCCATCGGGAGCGGAAAGTACTTCCGCGGGACGAACGCCCAGGACGAGCTCGACGAGATCTACAAGAACATCAACGCGCTCCAGAAGAGGGAATTCGGGGTGAAGCAGTTCACGGACTTCGAGGACCGGTTCCAGTTCTTCCTCGTCCCCGCCCTTCTCCTTCTTCTGGCGGAAGTCCTTATGACGGAAAACAGGCTCCGGTGGCTCGCAAAATGGAATCCGCTCCGGAAGCCCGGGGAGGTGGAATCATGATCGTGAAAAGAACGTTCGTGTCTGCGTCCGTGCGGGGAGCGTGCGCCGCGGGGCTTCTCCTCCTCATGCCGCTCGCCGCAGCAACGGGCCAGACCACGCGCTCTCTCGTCAACGGGGGGAACGACATGTACAGGGACAAGAAATACAGCGACGCGGAGGTCAACTATCGGAAGGCGCTCGAAAAGGAGAAAGGGCTCGTCCAGGGTCATTTCAACCTTGGCGACGCGCTGACGCAGCAGGGGAAATACGACGAAGCGGTGAAAGAATACCAGGACGCGCTCGCGAAGGCGGAAGGGAAAGAGACGAAGGCCTACGCGAACTACAACATCGGCAACTCGATGATGAAGCAGCAGAAGTACAAGGACGCGGTGGGCTCCTACGTCGATGCGCTTAAGCTCGACCCGAAGGACGACGATGCCCGGTACAACCTCTCCTACGCCCTGGAGAAGCTGAAAGTGCCGCCGCCGAAGCCGCAGAAGAACCAGGACAAGAAGGACCAGGACAACAAGGACCAGCAGAAAAAGGACCAGGACAAGAAGAACCAGGATCAGAAAAACAAGCAGGACAATCAGAAACAGCAGCAATCCCCGCAACAGCAGCAGAAACAGATGTCGCGCGCCGATGCGCAGAGGATCCTCGATGTTCTGAAGAACAGCGAGAAGGATGTGCAGAAGAAGCTGCATACGCGGCAGGCGGTGCGGCCGAAAACGGACAAAGACTGGTGAGAAGCGGGATGGATACTCTGCATGGGATGGTGCGGGCGCTGTGCGCGGTCGCGCTTTTCAGCGGCGCCGCGGCGGCGCAGAACGCGACGTTCCAGGCCGGGCTCGACAGGGCCCAGGTGGGGATCGGCGAGCAGTTTACGCTCCAGTTCACGCTTGCGAACGCCGGTACGGGAGGAGGGGCGAACCTGCAGCTCCCCGATCTTGGAAAATTCCACATCATGTCCGGCCCGAACGAGTCCTCCAGCATGCAGATCGTGAACGGCGCGGTCTCTTCCTCCGTCACGTACAGCTACGTTCTGCAGCCGAAGGAGCAGGGGAAATTTACGATCGGCGCCGCGACGATCGAGGCGGGGGGCGTGACGCTGAAGAGCGCTCCGGTCGCGATCGAGGTTGTCAAGGGCTCTACCCGCCCCAAACAGCAGGCCGGTGGACAGGACGACGCCATGGCGCAGATCGGCGAAAACCTGTACCTGAAGGCGACCGTGGACAGGACGCGCGTCGCGCAGGGGGAACAGGTCAACCTCGTCTTTAAAATCTACACCCGCGTTTCGATCGCGAGCTACGCCGTGGAAAAGAACCCCACGATGACCGGGTTCTGGGGGGAAGACGTCGAGACGCCGAAGAACATCCAGACGAACCCTGAAACGCTGAACGGCAAACAGTTCCGCGTCGGCATCATCAAGCGGATGGCCCTCTTCCCCACCCAGTCGGGGGAGCTCGAGATCGGTCCCATGGAGGTGCAGTCCGCAGTCCAGATTCAGGACCGCCGCTCGATGGACCCGTTCGAATCATTCTTCCGTGATCCGTTCGGCCGCCAGGTCAACTACGTCGTCAAGAGCGATCCCATCAAAATCAGGGTCGACCCCCTCCCCCCGGACCCCCCGTCTGATTTCAAGGGGGCGGTTGGCCAGTTCGCCATGAGCACGACGGTCGACAAGAAATCGACAAGGACGAACGAGCCGATCGATCTGAAAGTGACCGTCTCCGGCACCGGGAACATCAAGCTCATCGAATCTCCCGCGGTGGAGCTCCCCTCCGATTTCGAGCAGTACACGCCGAAGGTCTCCGACAACATCAACAGGACCGGGGACAGGATCTCCGGGAGCAAGACGTTCGAATACCTTCTGATCCCCCGCTATCCGGGGATGAAGGTCATCAAGCCCGTGACGTTCTCCTATTACGACCCCTCAAAGAAGGAGTACGTGCGCCTCCACTCGCCGCAGATCGAGCTGAACGTCGAGCAGGGGGCGGTCGCCGTCACGCCGTTGATCACCGGGGGGACGCAGGAGGACGTGCGTCTGCTGAGCCAGGACATCAGGTTCATCAAGCTGGGAGAGCCGGATCTCTCCCCGAGGGGTGAGCACTTCCGGACGAACGGCGTATTCATCGCGATGCTCCTCCTCCCGCTTGCCTGCGCCGGGGGAGCGTTCGTCTACGCCCGCCAGCGCAAGGCCGAAATGCTCGACCAGGCCGGGTACAGGAACCGCCGCGCGATCAAGGTGGCCCGGAAAGGGCTGAAGCAGGCGGAATATCTCCTGAAAGAGAAAGGCTCCTCCGGTGCGCCGGCGAGCAACCAGCGGCTCAGGTTTTACGGTGAGATCTCGAAGGCGCTCTGGAAATATATGGGGGATAAGCTGAACATCCCCCAGTCGGCGTTCTCCATCGAAGGTGCCGTTGCGGAGCTCGGCCTCCGCGCCGTCCCCGGGGATATCATCACGTCCCTGAAGGCGCTTCTCGAAACATGCGATCTTGCGCGCTTCGCCCCCACGAGTCTTGATCTTGCCGTCATGCAACGGACGTACGACGAGGCGCAGCGCATCATCGTGGCCCTGGAACGCATACTCCGATGAGACTCCGCACAATCACGATTCTCCTCCTGACCCTCGCCGCGTCGAACGGGCTCCGCGCCCAGTCGCCGGAAGAGCAGTTCCGGCGTGCGAACCAGCTCTACCAGCAGGGAAAGTTCGCCGAAGCGCGTGACGCGTACGGCGCGATACTGAGCGGCGGCTATGAAAGCCCCGACCTCTTGTATAACCTCGGGAACGCCTGTTACAAGAGCGGCTCGATCCCCGGGGCGATCCTGAACTTCGAAAGGGCGAGGCGGCTCCTTCCCGGCGATGATGACCTGCGGCATAACCTGCAGGTCGCGAACATGATGATCGCGGACCGGATCGAGCCGGCGCCCCGGCTCTTCGTGTGGGACTACTGGGACGGGATCAGGAACTTTTTTTCGCTCACCGGGCTGATGCTGACCGTCTATCTCTTCTATATGCTCCTCGCGGCCGTGATCTCCGTATTTTTCCTGGCGCGCACGTATGCCCTCAGGAAAATTGCGGTGCTGACCGGTTCCGGATTCCTCCTTGTGTTCCTCTTCCTCCTGGTGGTCCTCATCGCGCGGCTCGGCGATGTCACGCGGACCGACGAAGCGGTCGTGATGTCGCCGATCGTCACCGTCAAGAACTCTCCCGATTCGAAGAGCACGGATGCATTCGTGCTTCACGCGGGGGTGAAAGTGCTGCTTGTCGACCGGGTGGGGAGCTGGTCAAAGGTGCGGCTTGCCGACGGCAAGGTGGGCTGGCTTGAAGGATCCGCTGTTGAAGTCATCTAGGCGCGGGTGACGATGTCCGGAATTGCGCCGCACTCCGTGTCGCGGCGGCGGGAGACCCCCCTTTTGTTTTCCCCCGATTTATGCATATATTTTGGACGATGTCCCCCGGAGGCTGCGGGCGTGAATTCTTCCGCCCCCCGTGGTGTTCTTTACTGGTGACGCAGACAACGCTGGAAGGCAGGCCTCCGGAATTTGCGGGGGCTTTTTATTTGTATGTCCATGCGGGGTTGAGGTACTTTTCCCTGGCAAGCCGCTCCGTCTCTTCGACGGGGATGCCCGTGGCAGGCACCTGCGCCCCCCAGGAGAGCCTGAGCGCGTCCTTCAGCGCCTCCGCGCTGATCCGGAGGTTGCGTAAAAATTCGGTGTGGCTCCGCCCTCCCCTGTATTCCGGCGCGCGGGAGGGGAGAGGGAGAAGTTCTTCGATGAGCGCGAGGTCGAGATCGAGAAGTATGCAGCCGTGGTAGAGGACCGAACGGATCCGCCTCCGCTGGGCGTTCCCTGAAATCTTCCGGCCGTCTATCGTGAGGTCGCTCATTCCCCTCACGGTGACGGGTTCTCCCGCAAGGGAGGTGATCACCCCGGCGGTCCGGCCGAGGACGAAGTCGTTCGTCGTGGCCGCGTGTGCCAGCCGGGGATCGTCGCCGATGTTCAGCACCAGCGTGAAGTTGAGGCAGCCGGGACCCTGGACGACGGTCCCCCCGCCGCTGGAACGACGGAAGACCGGGATCCCGCGCTCGCGGCACCGGTCGAGCCTGACCTCGCGATCGGCGATGTTCATCCGCCCGAGGACGACGCACGGCGCGGACGGCTCCCAGAAACGGAGAAAGCCCTCCCCGCTCTCGTTCTCCCGCAGGTCGAGAAGAGCTTCATCGAGGGCGATCTGGGAAGCGGCCGAGGGGGGCGAGAATTCGACGAATTGCACTGCGCGCGGCGACCTGATTTGAATGCGTAGCCGGAATAAAGTACATTAGGCGTCACTGGTGGCGCTGTTCCCGATCAACAACAATCGGCACCGCGATGGAAACTGAAAATAAGGAACCTGACGCTCTCACGCAAGGAAGGAACGGCAGGGGAGACAACGGGTGGCTGGCGTCGCTGGAGTTCATCCTCCAGACCGCGCTCAGGGACAAGGAGCCGGGGAGCGTCGCCCTCGCGCTCGGGAAAGTCAATGAGCACCTGAGAAACTCCGGCCTTACGCTCCCGCCGCTTGTCCGTACTCCCTACACGAACACGATCCCTCCGGAGGACGAACCCCCGTATCCGGGAAACAGGGAGATAGAACGGCGGATCAAGAGCTACATCCGCTGGAACGCGATGGCGATGGTTGTGAAGTCGAACCGGATGTACGCGGGACTCGGCGGGCACATCTCGACGTACGCGTCATCCGCCACGCTTTATGAGGTCGGGTTCAATCACTTTTTCCGCGGCGGGGAGGGGGAACATCCCGCCGACATGATCTACTTCCAGGGGCACGGTGCGCCCGGCATGTACGCGCGCGCGTTCGTCGAGGGGCGCATCGGCGCCGACCAGCTCCACAATTTCCGCCGCGAGCTCGCCCCCGGAGGGGGACTCTCTTCGTATCCCCATCCCTACCTGATGCCCGAGTTCTGGCAGTTCCCGACCGTGTCGATGGGGCTCGCGCCCATCCTGTCGATCTATCAGGCCCGGTTCAACCGTTATCTCAAATCGCGTGGGTTCATAAAAGGCGAAGAGCCGCGGGTCTGGTGTTTCGTCGGCGACGGCGAATCGGATGAGCCCGAGACGCTTGGTGCGCTCACGCTTGCTTCCCGCGAAAAGCTGGATAACCTCGTCTGGGTTGTAAACTGCAACCTCCAGCGGCTTGACGGCCCGGTGCGCGGGAACGGAAAGATCATCCAGGATCTCGAAGCCGCCTTCCGCGGCGCCGGCTGGAACGTGATCAAAGTGATCTGGGGGTCGGACTGGGATCCCCTGTTCGACGCCGACAGGAACGGTCTTCTCCTGAAGAGGATGGAGGAGGCGGTCGACGGGGACTATCAGAAGTATTCCGTCGAGCCCGGGAGCTACACGCGCCGGCATTTCTTCGGGAAGTACCCCGAGCTCGCGGAGATGGTGAACCACCTTACGGACGAGCAGATCCGGAAGCTCCTCCGGGGGGGGCATGACCCGAAGAAGGTCTACGCGGCGTACCGCGCCGCGGTGGATTTTAAAGGGGGACCCACCGTCGTGCTCGCGAAGACCGTCAAGGGGTACGGGCTCGGCGAGGCGGGGGAGGGCAGGAACGTCACGCACCAGCAGAAGAAGCTGAACGAGAAGGAGCTCAGGGAATTCAGAACGAGGTTCGATATTCCCATCGCCGATGAGGAGGTTGCCGAAACCCCGTTTTACCGGCCCCCCGCTTCGAGCCCGGAGATGCAGTATCTCCAGGAACGGCGGAAGGTCCTCGGGGGATACCTCCCTGCGCGGACCGTCCGGAAGAACCCGCTGGAAATTCCACCCATAGAGCAGTTCGCGGAATTCCTCAAGGGGTCGGAGAGATTCGAGGTCTCGACGACGATGGCGTTCGTCCGGTTGCTCGGCATGCTCCTCAGGAACAAGAACGTCGGAAGGAGGATCGTCCCCATCATCCCCGACGAAGCGCGGACGTTCGGCATGGACCCCCTCTTCCGCGAGATCGGCATATACTCCTCGAAGGGACAGCTCTACGAACCGGTCGACAGCGAGTCGCTTCTCTATTATCACGAGGCGAAGGACGGCCAGATACTCGAGGAGGGGATCACCGAGGCCGGCGCGATGGCCTCGTTCATCGCCTCGGGGACGGCGTACGCGAGCCTCGGCGAGCCGATGATTCCCTTCTATATTTATTATTCGATGTTCGGGTTCCAGCGGATTGGCGACCTCGCCTGGGCCGCGGGTGACATACGCGCGAAGGGCTTCATGCTCGGCGGAACGGCCGGGAGGACGACGCTCAACGGCGAGGGACTCCAGCACGAGGACGGGCACAGCCACATACTCGCGAGCACCGTGCCGAACCTTGTGACGTACGATCCCGCGTTCGCCTATGAAACCGCGGTCATCATACAGGACGGGCTCCGGCGCATGTACGGCGAGGGGGAAGAGGTCTTCTATTATCTCACGCTGTACAACGAGAACTACCTCATGCCCCCGATGCCGGAAGGATCGCGTGAGGGGATACTGAAGGGACTGTACAGGTTCCGCCGCGGGAACCCGGCCGGGAAGCACCGGGCGCACATATTCGGAAGCGGGCCGATCATGAATCAGGCGCTCCGGGCCCAGGAGATACTCGCGGAACGGTACGGCGTGAACGCGGACGTCTGGAGCGCGACAAGTTACAAGCTCCTCCGGAACGATGCGCTCCGCGCGAAACGCTGGAGCATGCTGCACCCGGGGGAAGCCCCGCGGACCTCCTATCTCGAAAACCTTCTCGAGCACGAGGAGGGGGTCTTCGTCGCGGTGTCGGACTACATGAAAATCGTCCCGGATCAGATCGCGCCGTGGGTCCCCGGCGGACTCACGACGCTCGGGACTGACGGGTTCGGCCGGAGCGATACGCGCCCCGCCCTGCGCCGGTTCTTTGAGATCGACGCCGAAATGACGGTCGTTGCCACGCTGTACGCCCTTGCCACGGAGGGTGAGATCAGGATGGAGACCGTGGAGAAGGCAATCAAAGATCTGAACATCGATCCGGAAAAGCCGTTCCCGCTGCTCGTCTAGGCGTTCCGGAAGTCTTTCAAAGGAGATCATCCATGGATGTCCGTCTGCCACGCCTCGGTGAAGGCGCGGATTCCGGTGTCATCGCGACGGTGTTTGTGAAGGAGGGGGACCGGGTCAAAAAAGACCAGCCGGTTCTTGAGATTGAAAGCGAAAAAGCGGTCGCGACAATCCCCGCCCCCGCGGCAGGGACCGTGACAAAGATTCTCGTCAAGGAAGGGGAGGAGATCAAGGTCGGCGGGTTGATTCTCGTTCTCTCCGATAACGGCGCAGGCGCCGCAGCACCTGCGGCGCCGTCGCGCGCGATCGACGCTTCGGTCGGTGATGATGCCGACGAGCGCCCGTCAATCGACGTGCAGGTCCCTCCCCCCGCACCTCCGTCTGCTCCGGCCGCGCCCGTCACGGATGCGGCTCCCCCGGCGGGACAGGGGGGATTCCCCGTGGTCCACCCGGCGTCGGCTCCTCCCCCCGCGTCCCCTTCGCTCCGGAAGATCGCTCGGGAGCTCGGGATCGACCTCTACCGCGTCGCCGGGAGCGAGCGGGGAGGCCGGATCGTCATGTCCGACCTGCGCGACTATGTCCGGAAAATACAGAAGCTCGCTCTGGAGGGACGGCCCGCGGCTTCGCCGGCATCTCCCGCGCAGGGAGCGAAGCCCGCCCCCGTCAGCATCGATTTTGCGCAGTGGGGACCCGTCACGAAGCAGAAGATGACGATCCTCCGGAAGTCGATAAGCCGCAAGATGGTCGAATCGTGGACCACGGTCCCGCACATCGCGCAGTTCGAAGAAGTGGACGTTACGGACCTTCTCGCGCTCAGAAAGAAGTACGCCGCGAAGTACCAGGCGAAGAACGCGCACCTGACGCTCACCTCGTTCGCTCTCCGCGCGGTCGTCGCGGCGCTGAAGAAGCATCCTTCGTTCAACGCGAGCATCGATGAGGCCGCGGGGGAGATCGTGCTGAAGAATTACTATCACATCGGCATCGCCGTCGACACCGAGCAGGGACTCATCGTTCCCGTGCTCAGGGACGTGGACAGGAAAAGCATATTCCAGCTCTCCGCGGAGCTCGACGCGCTTGCTGCGCGGACCCGTGCGCGGAAAGTCGCGCTGGAGGAGATGCACGGGGGGACGTTCACGATCTCCAACCAGGGGGGGATCGGCGGCGCCCACTTCACCCCCATCGTCAACACCCCCGAGGTGGCGATACTCGGGATGGGGCGCGGCGTCCTCAAGCCCGTCGTCGAGGAAGGGAAAGTCGTCCAGCGGACGATGATGCCCGTCGTCCTTTCGTACGACCACCGGGTGAACGACGGTGCGAATGCCGCCCGGTTCATCGTCGACCTCGTGCAGGAATTCGGAAACATCAAAGACGCGGACGTCAGGATCTGAGCGTATGCGGGGCGGGCATGCGGACGGTTCCGGCGCCAATTCAGTGATACGGAGGATACGGACAACGTGAAATCCATCAAGACGGAAATCGTCGTTCTCGGTGCGGGTCCCGGCGGGTATGCCGCGGCGTTCTACGCGGCGGACAAAGGGAAGAAAGTCATCATGGTGGAGCAGGAGAAGCGCCTGGGGGGCGTCTGCCTGAACAGGGGGTGCATCCCCTCCAAAGCATACCTTCACGCGGCGAAGCTCGTCGCGGAGGCGGAGGAATCCGCGGTCCGCGGGATTCACTTCGCGAAGCCGCGCATCGACCTGAACGAGATGCGGACGTGGAAGGAATCGATACTCGACAGGCTCGCCGGGGGGATCACCGCGCTCGCGAAGCGGCGAAACGTCGAGGTGATGCAGGGGCGCGGGTACTTCGAGGACTCCACGACGCTCCGCGTCGAAACCTCCGGCGGCCAGCAGTTCATCGCCTTCGATCAGGCGATTATCGCCGTCGGGTCGAAGGCGGCGATGCCGGGCTCGTTCGACCTGGGGAATCCGCGGGTCATGACGTCGACGGAAGCGCTCGAGCTCGAGGAGATCCCGAAGGACCTCCTCGTCGTGGGCGGCGGGTATATCGGCATGGAGCTCGGGACCGTCTACGCGACGCTGGGGAGCAGCACCGTCGTCGTCGAGGCCCTTGACGCGATACTCACGGGAGCCGACCCGGACCTTGCGCGGCCTGTCGCGCAGCGGGCGGCGAAGCTCTTCCGGGAAATCCGCGTGAAGACGAAGGTCGTCAAGATGGCGACGGTCGGGAAACAGATTAAGGTGAACCTCGAAGTCAACGGGGAGAAGAAAGAGGAGCTGTATGACCGCGTCCTCGTCTCCGTGGGGCGCGTCCCGAACTGCGCCGACCTGGGGCTCGAGAACACGCGCGTGGAGCGGGACGAGAAGGGATTCGTGAGGGTGGACGAGCACCAGCGGACCGGCGACCCGGCGATCTTCGCGATCGGCGACGTTGCCGGGGGCGTTCTGCTCGCGCACAAGGCGTCGAAGGAGGCGCGCGTTGCCGTCGAGGTCATCACGGGAGAGATGAGCACGTCCGAGGATATCATCATCCCCGCCGTCGTGTTCACGGATCCCGAGCTTGCATGGTGCGGCCTCACGGAGTCCGAAGCGAAGCAGAAGGGGACGAACGTCGAGGTGGTGAAGTTCCCCTGGTCCGCTTCCGGCCGTGCGCTCAGCTTCGACAGGACGGACGGGATGACGAAGCTCGTCATCGACCCCGAATCGGAACGGATACTGGGTGTCGGCATCGTCGGCGCCGGAGCGGGGGAGCTCATCGGCGAAGGGGTCCTTGCCATCGAAATGGGCGCCACGGCGAGGGATCTGGCGGAATCTGTTCACCCGCACCCGACGCTGTCGGAGACGCTCTCGGAGTGCGCCGAAGCGTTCTACGGGTACGCGACGCACACGTACACGCGGAAGAAGGCCCCTGCGGAGCAATAGGGCTGAGGTCCGCTTTTTGAATCACCATCACAATCCCCCGCTGCAATGATGCGGCGCCTCGCCTGGCATGTCATTGCCCTCGTCCTGGCGGCGAATTATTTCGCCTTCCAGGTGGAGCTGTTCGATGACGAGTACGAGGCGAACCATCCGAAGACGTCCGGCGCATGCTCCGTCACCGCGTCCGTCTTTACGTGGGAATCGTTCGATAAGGAGAACGCCCCGAAGGCGTTCCGCTTCGAGCCCGTCGTCGAGAGCCGCCCGCTTTTCGTGCTCCCCGCGCCGCAGGCTCCGGCGGTCCACCCCTTCCGCGTCCCTCACACGGTTCGTGACAAATCTCCTCCGGGTTGTTCGTAGCGGCCGGTATACCGGTATTACCCAACCTACGGAGGAGTGCATGCATCGCATACCCATGCCGCTCGCTGCGGCGTTATCGCTTCTTGTGTTTTCACCGCGCGTCGATGCGGGAACCATACACGGCACGGTCAGGGGGGCGAACGGACCGATCGCCGGCGCCGCGGTGCGCGTGCTGGAGTTGGAGAGGACGGCCCGGACCGGCGCCGGCGGCGGATTTCTCTTTGCCGGCATCCGCAGCGGCTCGTATTCCGTCTTTGTCCGCGTGATCGGATATGCGGCCCGGACGATCCCTGTTCGTGTCGACGGTGACTCCCCGGACCTCATGATAACGCTCGTCGAAACGGCGATCCAGGCCGAAGAGATCGTCGTCTCCGGATCACCATACCCCCGCACGGCGGACGATCAGTATCAGTCCGCGGAATCGAAATCGCTCTTTGAGCTCCATGAGAGCCCCGGCTCCGGTTTTTCCGAAAAGATCTCGGACCTCCCGGGCGTGGCTGTCAGATCGAACGGTCCCGCCCCCACGCGCCCGATACTGCGCGGGCTTTCGGACAACAGGGTCCTTGTTCTCGAGAACGGCCTCCGCACGGGGGACATCTCCACGTACGATCCGGCGCACGCCGTGCCTGTCGAATCTGGGGAGATCACGCAGATCGATGTCGTGCGCGGTCCCGCGACGATACTCTACGGCCCCAGCACGATCGGGGGTCTCGTCAACGTCTTCACGAACACGATCCCTGCGGCGGCATCAGCCCCGTTCTCGGGAAGTGTCTCGCTCACCGGAAACTCCGTCAGCGACGAGTACGCAGGGTACTTCAACGGCGTCCTGAGCTCCGGCGGGCATGCATTCGGGATTTCGGCGGGCGGGCTTCACGCGCAGGATGTCCGCATTCCCGGGGGGACGTACGTCGATCCGGGGAGCGGGCAGCCGTTTTCGCTGAACCGCATGCCGCAGTCATTCGATCATGTACAGGAAGCGGGGATCGGGTATTCCTATCAGGGGGATTTCGGGTTTGTCGGAATCGGTGGAAAGCACTATGAAATGAACTACGGAATCCCGGGCGTCCCGCCCAATCCCCTCTGGGAGACCGTTCCACCGACGACGTCGCGGATCGCCCAGAAGAAGAACTCCGTCGAATTCCGCGGTATCCTCGAATCCGACGGACCGTTCCTTCAGCAGGTCAGGGTAAACGCCGCCTTCGTCGACTACAATCATTCGGAATACCCGACGGCCGAGGACTCCACGGGCGTTTCCGACCCGCAGGCGAACCACTTTCACAAACAGGAGTTCAACGCGACGCTGCAGTTCCGGCACACGCTCGTCGGCGGTTTTCAGGGGGTGGCGGGGCTCTGGACGAATGTTGAGAACCTGACGATCGACGGCGACATGCCGCTTGGCCCCAATTCGCTGACGACGGGGATCGCCGCGTATCTCTATGAAGAATATCTTCTCTCGGAAGAGACGCGCGTGCAGGCGGGTCTCCGATTCGATTACAACAGGATACACACTTCCCCGGCGGACAACTCTCCGGACTCGGTGTTCCGGACGCTGGATGTCTCCCGTCTCTCCAATGCGCTGACGGCGTCGCTCGGCGCGGTAACCCGGCTTTCGCCGGAGATGACTCTTTCGCTGAGCGTCGCCCGTTCGTTCCGGGCGCCCACCGTGCAGGAGCTTTTTGCGAACGGGCTCGATGCCGCGAGCGCAACATATTCGAAGGGGGAAGCGGACCTTTTGCCCGAGACCGGATACGGTGTCGACCTGTCCTTCAGGGCGCGCACCTCCTCCGTCACGGTCGAAGTCTCGCCGTATGTCAACGTGATACGCAGCTACATCTACGCCTTCCTCACGGGGGACACGCTGCAGAATTTTCCTGTCCGCCAGTTCTCCGCGACCGATGCGCGCCTGATGGGCTTCGAGGCGAGCGTCTCCGTCCAGCCGGCCGCGAATTTCGCTGTCCGCGGGAGCGTCGACTACGTGAACGCCGAAGACACGAAAAGCAGCGTCCCGCTCCCGTTCACCCCGCCGCTCCGGGGCATGCTCTCACTCCGCTATCAGGAGAGGGGGCTCTGGGGACTCATGGAATGGCGTCTTGCCGACCGCCAGACCCGGCTCGGCGACGGGGACACGCCGACGCCGGGATACGGAATCCTGAACGCCGGAGCGGGGGTGAGGTTCGCCTCCGGGGGAGAGGTGCACGCGCTGAGTGTGCACTGCGATAACCTGTTCAACAGGCTGTACAGGGACAACCTCTCGGTCATCAAGGATTTCATCCCCCAGCCCGCGCGTGGGTTCCGGCTGGTCTATGATCTGCTGTTTTGACGGGATCGTTCTATTAAAGCGGGAACTCGGAAGCACCCGGCGTCGTTACAATGAAGTTGCCTCCCGGGCTCCCCGTGTACCACACTGTAAGGCTGGTGAATGAAAATCATGTCGCGCGTTTTTCTCGCGGCGCTCGTCTGCGCAGACCTGGCTTCCTCCCAGATCCCCGCCGGCGATGATTCGCTGCTGCAGGAGGGGACCCTCAGCGAATGTGTGCGGTACGCGCTGGCGCACCAGCCGTCCGTGCGGCAGTCGCTCCTTGACGAGGAGATCACGGACCGGATCATCGGCGGCAAGCTTGCCGACTGGCTCCCGCAGGTCACGCTGAATATCAGCGCGCAGCATTATTACCAGATTCCCGTCTCGATCGTGGGGGGATCGCCTCTGAACGTGAGCCTGATGAATGCGTCGACGGGATCGCTTTCCGTCACGCAGACGCTGTTCGACAGGGACGTCCTCCTTGCGGCGTCGACGGCGGGTGACCTCCGTGACGAAAGCAGGCAGCGGACGGCCGCCACCTCGATCGATGTCGTCGTCAGTGTCAGCAAGGCGTTTTATGCCGCTCTCCTGACGCGTCAGGAGATCAGGGTGCTTGATGACGACATCCTCCGGCTCGAGCAGAGCCTGAAGGACGCCTTCGCGCAGTATCAGGGCGGCGTTGTCGACAAGACCGATTACAAGAGGGCGACGGTCTCGCTGAACAACGCGAAGGCGGAGCGGCGGCAGACCATGGAGCTCCTGAAGGCGCGTGACGCCTATCTCAGGGCGCAGATGGGATATCCCGCGTCGGGACCTCTGGACCTCGCGTTCGACAGCGCGAAGACGGAAACCGAGATCCTCGTCGACACCGCACAGACCGTCCGGTACGAGAACAGGGTGGAATACCAGATTCTCCAGCTCCAGAAGAGGCTGGCGGAGGCCAATCTCCATTACAACAGCTGGGGGTTCTTCCCGTCCCTCTCCGCGTTCGGCAACTATTCCATGAATTACCAGAGCCCGCAGATACCGTCCCTGTACACGCACGATTATCCCAGCTCGTTTATCGGCGTCCAGCTCTCCCTGCCGATCTTCCTTGGGGGGAAGCGCCTCCAGGAGATCGGCCAGGCAAACCTCGAGGTGCGGCGCGCGGAGTACGACATCGACCAGTTCAGGAACACGGTCAGCGCGCAGTATGCGCAGGCGCTGGCGGACTACAGGAGCAATCTGAATACGTATAACGTCCTGAAAGAGAACCTCGCCCTCGCGGACGACGTCTACAGGACCATCCAGCTCCAGTACAGGGCGGGCACAAAGACGTACCTGGAGCTGATCTCAGCGGAGACCGACCTCAGGACCGCGGAGCTCAACAGGACCGATGCGCTCTATCAGGTCCTGAGCAGCAAACTCGACGTGCAGAAAGCGCTCGGGACAGTGCAATACTAACTTCAGGCGGTATCTCCATGCGGACACACACGATAATTGTCGGGGCGGTTGCGATCGCCTCCATTGCCATTGCCCTCGCGGGGTGCGGCGGGCGCTCGGGCGCGGAAGGGAAGCCGCCGGCCGGCGTCCCCGTCGCCGTGTATCAGATCGACACGGGGAGCGCTTCCTTCTTCGATGTGTACCCCGCGACGGTATTTGCCCTGAATCAGGTCGATCTGCGCCCCCAGGTGTCGGGATACATCGTGGGGATATACGTCAAAGACGGCCAGCGGGTCAGGAAGGGGACGAAGCTGTACGCGATCGACCGGCAGCATTATCAGGCGGCGTACGATCAGGCGGTCGCGAACCTGAATACCTCCCGTTCGAACCTGGCGAAAATGCAGCAGGACGTCGATCGTTACAACGAGCTCGCGAAGAATGACGCCATCGCGCGGCAGACGCTCGACCACGCAATTGCTGACCTCGAGTCCGCAAAAATGCAGGTGGCCGGGCTCGAGGCGAACGTGAAGAACGTGCAGACCGATCTCCGCTATTCCGTGATCGAGGCGCCGTTCGACGGGACGATCTCCTTTTCCCAGGTGAAAGTGGGTTCCTCGGTCACGGCGGGACAGACGCTCCTGAACACGATCTCCTCCGACGACCCCATGGCCGTCGACTGTAACGTGGACCAGAAGCAGATCCCCCGGTTTGCCGGGATGCTCGCGGAGAAGGTTGTCAGGCACGACACCACGTTCTCGATCGTCCTCCCCGACGGCTCCGTGTACCCGGAGGCGGGACGCCTGAGCGTCATCGACAGGGCGGTTGACCCGCAAACGGGCACGATCCGCGTCCGCGTCGTCGTCCCGAATCCGCGGGAAATCCTGAAGGCGGGGATCACGTGTAACCTCCGCATACGGAGCACGAGCCCCGTGAGCTCCGTGCTGTTCCCGTACCGGGCGGTCGTGGAGCAGATGGGGGAGTATTTCGTGTTCGTGCTGACCGGCGACAAAGTCGTTCAGCGGAGGGTCACCCTCGGCGCCCGCATCAACGACATGGTCGTGTCCAGGGGGGGCCTCGCCCCCGGCGATCAGATCGTCGTGGACGGCGTGCAGAAGCTGAGGGACAACACCGTCGTCGCGGTCGTGCCGCCGCAGGCGAAGGCGACGACAGAAACCGCACCGGCGAAATAAGACGATGATTGCAAACACATTTCTCGCGCGCCCCGTAACCGCGATCGTTATCTCGATCGTCATCGTCCTTGTCGGCGTCATTGCGATCTACAACCTCCCGATAAGCCAGTACCCGGACATTACGCCGCCGACGGTGCAGGTCACGGGCGTGTTCAACGGCGCGGACGCGCAGACCGTCGAGCAGACGGTGACGACCCCCATCGAGTCCCAGGTGAACGGGACCCCGGGAATGGCGTACATGGTGGGGAACAGCACGAACGACGGACGCACCACGATCAACGTCACGCTGAACGTCGGCACGAACCCGGACATCGCCGCGCTCGACATCCAGAACAGGGTGGGCATCGCCACCCCCCAGCTTCCGGACGACGTGAAGCGGCTGGGTCTCACGACCCGGAAGCGGAACCCCAGCATCCTTCTCCTTGTCGCGATCTTCTCCCCCGGGGGGACGCACAGCGTCCCGTTTCTCGACAATTACACGAACATTTTCGTCCGCGACGCGCTCCTGCGCGTGGCCGGGGTCGGTGACGTCTTCACCCGTGCGGATGATTTCAGCATGCGGATCTGGCTTGATCCGGACAAACTGGCCCAGCTCGGCCTCACGACGGGGGACGTCGTCAATGCGATCGCGGAGCAGAATGTCCAGATCGCCGCCGGGTCCGTGGGAGCCCCCCCGCAGCGGAACACGCAGGCCTTTGAGTACACGGTGTTCACGAACAGCCGGCTGAGCAGCGAGGAGGCGTTCCGGAATATCATCGTCCGCGCGAACCCGCGCGAGGGGTCCGAAGTGCGCCTCAAGGACGTCGCGAGGGTCCAGCTCGGGAAGTTCGCGTACGCGAGCAACTCGTTTGTCGACGGCAAGAGTGCCTCCTATCTTCTCGTCTACCAGGCCCCGGGGAGCAACGCCCTTGACGTCGCCAACGGCATCTACGCGACGATGGACCGTCTGAAACAGTCGTTCCCCAAGGACGTGGACTACGTCGTCCCGTTCGAGTCGGTTTCCGTCGTCAAAGTGTCGATAAGCGAGGTGGTCCTCACGCTTGTCGAGGCGCTCGGGCTTGTCGTTCTCGTGGTGTTCCTCTTCCTCCAGAGTTGGCGCGCCACCATCATTCCGGTTCTCGCGATCCCGGTCTCCATCATCGGCACGTTTGCGCTCTTCCTTCCGCTCGGATTTACGATAAACACGCTCACGATGTTCGGGTTCGTTCTTGCCATCGGCATCGTCGTCGATGACGCGATTATCGTCGTGGAGGCGGTCCAGCATTACATCGACCGCGAGGGACTCAGCGCGGCGGAAGCCTCCCGGAAGGCCATGGCGGACATCTCGGGACCTGTCGTGGCGATCGCTCTGATCCTTGCGGCGGTCTTTATCCCTGTCGGGTTCATCCCCGGTATCGTGGGGAAACTCTACCAGCAGTTTGCGATCACCATCGCGATCTCCGTCCTCATCTCCGCGTTCGTCGCCCTGTCGCTGACCCCCGCCCTCTGTTCCCTCTTCCTGCGGCCGTCGGTCGCCGGAAAAGAGGCGGGGGGGATCGGGAAGTTCATGAGGCAGTTCTTCGGTGCGTTTAACGCCTGGCTCGAGAGGACGACGGGGACCTACGCCCGGTGGGTCCGGGAGTGCATCAAGTATTCCCGGTACGCCATCATCATTCTGGTCTGCATGTACGTGGCGACGGCATTCATGTTCAGGACGAAAGCCACGGGGTTCATCCCCTCGGAGGACGAGGGGCGCGTCTACGTCACGTTCGAGCTTCCCGAGTCGTCATCGACGACGAGGAGCCTCGAAGTCCTGCATTCGATGATGGACATCCTGAAGACGACCCCCGGCATCGCGCACTTTGCCGCCCTCGGCGGCCTGAACGTCATTACGTTCGCCACGAAATCCAACAGCGGCACCGTCTTCGCCCAGCTCAAGCCGTGGGACGAGCGGACGGACAAGTCGCTGCAGCTCAACGGCCTGATTGCCACGCTCCAGAAGAAATTCGCCGCGCTCAGGGACGCGAACGTTGTCGTGATATCCCCGCCGGCCATTCCGGGACTCGGCCAGACGGGCGGGTTCTCGTTCGAGCTCGAGCAGCACGAGAGTACCGATGACATCAAGCAGTTCGAGAACGTCGTGCGGGCGTTCGTCGCGGAAGCCAACAGCCGCCCGGAGCTCTCCCGCGTCTTTTCGTTCTTCACCGCGCGGACACCGGGATACGAGGTGGACGTCGACAGGGAGGAGTGCAAGAAACTCGGGCTTTCGATCGCGGACGTGTATAACACTCTCCAGACGTACCTGGGAAGCCGGTATGTGAACGACTTTACGATATACGGGAGGAATTTCCACGTTGTCGCCCAGGCGGACACCGGCTACCGGGCCGATATCGAGAACCTGTCGAAATACTACGTCAGGAACGACAGGGGAAACATGATCCCGCTCAGCACGCTCATTCACTCGAAGGTCGTGGAGAACGCGCCGCTGATCACGCATTTCAATCTCTTCCGCACCGCGGAAATCAACGGCTCGGCCGCGCCCGGGTATTCCAGCGGGCAGGCGATCGCCGCGCTTCGCGACGTGGCCGCGAAGGTCCTCCCCTCGGGATACGGTTATGAATTCTCCGGGCTGACGAGGGAAGAGATCAATGCGGGGAACAGCACCGCGACGATCTTCACGCTTTCCATCGTCTTTGTGTTCCTCTTCCTGACGGCGCTCTATGAGAGCTGGTCCGTCCCGTTTGCCGTTCTCCTTGCCGTTCCCATCGGCGCCTTCGGCGCCATCCTGACCCTGACGCTCATCCCGAGTCTGAGCGACAACGTCTACGCGCAGATCGGTCTCGTGGCGCTGATCGGCCTGGCCGCGAAGAACGCGATCCTCATCGTGGAGTTCGCAAAGGTGCGCGTCGACAGGGGGGTCTCCATTCTCTCCTCCACGATCGAGGCCGTGACGCTCCGTCTCCGTCCGATCCTGATGACGTCGCTCGCGTTTATCTTCGGTGTCTCGCCCCTCGCGTTTGCGACGGGCGCGGGTGCCCAGGCGCGTTCCACGATCGGCTGGACCGTGCTCGGGGGGATGCTCTCGGCCACCATGCTCGCGATTTTTGCTGTCCCCGTGCTTTTCGTGACGATCTCCAGGATCGCATACCGCAAACACGATTAGACGTGGCGATGGACATCCGCTCGGGCAGGGAGGGGCTATCGGTCAAAGCGCCTCCACGCTATGAGAATACTCCCCCGCGCATGTTTTCGCACACGTGGTCAATAGTAGCCACGTTTCACCCTCGAATGACCGGCAATCAGCTCAATTCCCCCCGTATACGATCACTGTACATATATTTTCCGCTGGCATAGCGATTGCGTTGAGTGTGACAGGTTCTGAGCGCAATCCCAAACCGGGGAGAAAACCATGTCACTACACGATGAGTTCTGGGGAATACCGTCACCCGAAGAAGAATTGTTCACGTGCCCACTTGCGGGAGAGGGGATCGGCGACGGCAACCTCCCCGGCAACGGCCGCATGTTCGTCCTGAACATCGAATGCGACGAAGAAGACGCGGACTTTATCCCGGAGTCATTCGAATAATTCTCCCGGGCGACCCTCCCTGTCTGACGGGATCATTCGTCTCCTGCCGCGAGCTGTAACCCCTCCTCTGGCCTCCAATTCATCCAATCCGGGCATTGATCTGGATCAATGCCGGTTCCTGGCCCGGATCAATGGTTCTCCCCCCTCCTCTGCTGTACCTTATTCACAGAAATTCAATCGATCACAAACTCACAAATGGAGACCAGGGTATGGCACAGTGGACAATCGATCCGGCGCACTCTGAAATCAAGTTCAAGGTAAAGCACCTTGTCATTTCGACCGTCACGGGGAGATTCAACAAGTTCAGCGGCACGGTTCAGGCCGGGCGGCCGGATTTCAGCGATGCGCGCATTCAATTCGAGGCTGATGTCGACAGCATAAGCACGAACAACGAGCAGCGGGACGGCCACCTGAAATCCCCCGATTTCTTCGATGCGGCAAGCTATCCGGAGATCAGGTTTGCGTCCACTTCTCTCGCGCGAAAAGGGGAAGGGGAATACGTCGTTGCAGGAAACATGACGATCCGGGGTACGAGCCGTCCGGTTTCCCTGAACGCCGTGTACAATGGCACCGTGAAGGGATTCGACGGGGACGTTGCAGCATTTGAAATCACCGGGACGTTGAACCGGCAGGATTTCGGCCTTCGGTGGAACGCGATGACGGAAACCGGCGGAGTTGTCGTGAGCGATGAAGTGAAGCTGGACATCATTGTCGAGCTCAAGAAGGTGGAGGTGGAAGTCCCCGTCGCGGCCTGAGGACTGGGGCGAATCCCGCCGCAGGGGGGAGAGAGCATCTCCCCCCGTCCGGCGGGAGAAGCCTACTGGACTGGTTGGGGGATATTTCCGATATTGGGACGGCACACATGCTCCTAATGCTGCCGTCCCATTTTTTTGAAGGCTGATCGTGCAGGACGTCCGCGTCATGTTCGACATGTTGCGGGAACACATCCGGCAACGGATACCGCTTACGGACGAGGAATTTCCCTCGTGCACTTCCTTCATGGTGCCCCGGAGAATCAGGAAGGACGCATACCTCGTCCAGGAAGGAGAGCACGCGAAGTATCTCGCCTTTGTGACCAAAGGCTGCCTCCGCTCGTATACGATCGATAAGAAAGGGGAAGAGCACATCGTCCAGTTCGCCGTCGAGGGATGGTGGATCTCCGATCTCTACAGCTTTCTGACAGGGAAGGAGACGGACTATTTTATCGACGCTCTCGAGGACTCGGATGTGCTCCTCATCGACGATCCGTCCTATGAGAAGCTCTGTGAGACGGTGCCGAAGTTCGAGAGGTATTTCAGGATCCTTCTGCAGAACAACTATATTGCAACCCACCGCCGGGTCGTCGCCTCCATAAGCCTTTCCGCGGAGGAACAATATCTCCAGCTTCTTCAGGATTCCCCCGCGATCGTTCAGCGCGTGGCACAGCGGCATATCGCGTCATATCTTGGCATCACTCCGGAAGCGCTGAGCAGGATCAGGAATCGGATCGCCAGACACCAGAAATTGTGACTGACATCGTCGCCGGTTCTTACCCCGGGTCAATGCCGGTCCGCCGCTTTCGCGGTATATTCATGGTACCAACTCACAGTTGTCCCCCACAAGGCAGGAGGTGCAGATGAGGAAATCCACGCACGGTACACTCGGAGTCGTTGCGGCGCTTTGTATCGCAGTGACTGCTGTGGTAATAAACGGTTGCGACAACGGCCGGGGCGGGTACTCTCCGGAGATGCAGGCGAAGATCGACTCGATGCAGACGGTACTGAAGGCCATGGCGGCGGGTGAAGCCGCCCTGGATCAGAACCTGCGGACATTCGACACACTGGACTACACCGTGTTCAGCAACCAGGAATGGGTCCGGCTGCATGAAAGCCATGCGCAGGACATCGTCGTGAACTGGCCGGACGGTCACCACACGAACGGCATCGAGAGGCATATTGAAGATCTCAAGGCCATGTTCGTGTACGCGCCCGATACGCGCATCAAGCAGCACCCGATCCGGTTCGGGAGCGGGACGGGGGAGTGGACGTGCGTGACGGGGGTCTTCGAGGGGACGTTCACAAAGCCGATGCCGATCGGCGGCGGCAAATTCATCAAGCCCACCGGCAAAGCGTTCAAGATGCCGATGTGCACCGTCGGCCACTGGAAGGACGGCCTGATGATCGAGGAGTCGCTCTTCTGGGACAACCAGACGTATATGAACCAGATCGGGCTCGGGAAATAGAGCCTTCGCGCATGCCGGGAGCGGGCATCGTGAGGGTTGTTGACGCCTGCTCCCGGAGTTGTGCGCCGATCAATTGGGGTGGTGTCCGAATGTCTGGCCGTCGTGTTCCAGGTGGAAAGCGTCCTCCACCAGCTCGACGATGATTGCGATATCGAACCCCGCGCCGATCGCCATGCATGTAAGCCGTGCCGGTCCCAGGCGGTTGACGGAACGGGCAACGGTGACCCTCTCAACGGTGCGAAGAGGGATGAAACGGGGGAGGAATGCCTGGTCGAGTGTCAGACCCGTCACCCGGACAAATCGTACCCCGGAATCGGGTGAGGCCAGGTCTGCGCCGCTGAGGACACGCCCGTCGGCGAGTGTGAGAGAAGTCACCGTTCTCAGGGGATACGCGCGATCGAAGTTGCCAGTCCAGACCACGATCGTTCGCTGACTCAGGCTGACGACATTCCCCGCCGCCGGCGTCGCCGGGCTGTCGCGCAGCGCCACGGTAACGGAGTCCCCGGGGAGCAGCTCCTCCCGCCCGCCGTAGAGCGAATCCCCTTCAACGGCAAGGACGGTATCGATGGTGATCGACTCCCCCGAGATCGCGCCTTCCCCGCTGAGGACGGTGATGACGGGGTCCCTTCCCCTCCCGGCCCTTGCTGCCAGAGATCGTAAACGATCCATGTTCAGCGATCGGAGTTCGTTCCCGGCGCTGTCGGCGCGCAGTTCGACGGACACCGAGTCCGCAATGCGTCTTGGCCCTCCGTCCAGCGCCCCGCCTACGAAATAGCCGGCCGCTGTGCAGCCCGTCATGGTCACGGCGGCAACGATCACGCTCGACGCGATAATCGCTGCCGGTATGGCGTTATGCATTCCCTGGTGGATACTCCTGTTCTTCACACTCTCCTCACAACGTGACGGGGAATTCATACAGGCGGCCGTATCCGCCCGACCCGCTTCCCCGGTTTTCCCTACCGGTCGGTGATTGCAAACGTCCCTTTTTGCCGTATGTCTTCGGACGAGCTTCCGATAAGAACTTCGACCTGGCCTGGCTTCACGACGCTGGTGAGGTGTTCATCCAGGAACGCCAGGTCGGAGGCATTGAGTGTGAATGATACGGTCCGTTGTTCATTCGCCTCAAGCGTAATCCTGCGGAAGCCTTTCAGTTCTTTCACGGGCCGCGTCACGCTCCGTACGGCATCGTGGAGGTAAAGCTGGACGACCTCGTCCCCCTTTCGTGCGCCCGCGTTCTTCACGTCGACGTTGATCGTTATCGCTCCGCCTGCGGTCATCGAGGAAGGAGTGATGGCAAGGTTTTTGTAGACGAACCGGGTATAACTCAGTCCGAATCCGAACGGAAACTGCGGTGTTCCGGAGAGATCGACATAATCGTCCCCGCGTCCAGTCGGTTTGTGGTCGTAGTAGAGAGGAACCTGGCCGACCGACTGCGGGAATGTGATCGGGAGCTTTGCGCCGGGATTGTAATCGCCGAACAGGACGTCGGCGATAGCGTTCCCTTCCTCCTCCCCTCCGTACCATTCCTCGACGATCCCGGAAACCTTGTTTACCCACCGGCGCATCGTGACCGCGCTGCCGTTCACGAGGACGACGATTGTCGGGACGCCGGTTTCCGCCACGGCGTTAATGAGATCTTCCTGCTGTCCGGGGAGGTCGAGGAACGCCCGGTCCTGCCCTTCTCCTTCGGTGATTCCCGCGAAGATGACCGCGGCGTCCGACGTCCGTGCAGCTTCCACGGCGGCGTTGAACTGATTGTCATTCTCCGGCCTGAATTCCCAGCCGAGACTGGCGGATGCCCCGCCTGCATTCTGGAAATATTCCATCCGGATGTCATAGGACTTGCCGGCCTGCAGCTTGAGCGTGATGATATCCGACCCCGGCGCCCGGTCGTGCCAGCTGTCGATGACGAGCTTGCCGTCGATAAACAAGCGGACGCCGTCATCGGTTGTCACGCTGAGCTGAAAATTCCGCGTGGCTGGCGAGATCAATTTGCCGGTCCAGCGCACCGAGAATCGCGTGGGATTGATCGCGTGATCCGGGGAGCTGGAATTCCAGTCGAAATCGACCTGCCTGTCGATCCGCACGAGTGCGGGCGGCCCGGCGAGGTCCATAGTGTTGAAATACTCTCCTCGTAACCCGTGTTCGCCGGGTTGTGCATCGGGAGGAACGAGGTAGTCTCCCGAAATCGGCGGCAGGGCGCCGGGGTTGAGCTCGCACGCTTTCTGATAAACGACCTTCGTCCCCGGTGACACCCTTTTCCTGATGCCCTCGAGGGGAGTGATGACCTTCATCTCGAGTCCGCTGTATCCGCCGAGACTGGCGACGTCGGCTCTCGGCCCGATCACCGCCAGAGTTTTCAGATCCTTCTTCAGGGGAAGGACGTCGCCGTCGTTTTTTAGCAGCACGATTGCTTCCTGCGCGGCCGTGCGCGCGAGCGCGCGGTGCTCTTCCGAACCGTTGATTCTCCCCGCCGACTGCGGGTCGACGTCCGGATGTTCAAATAGTCCCAGCCGGAATTTTGCCGCGAGAACCCTTGCCACCGCGACGTCGATCGTCGATGCCGCGACGGAACCGTCCTTGACATCCTTCAGGAGGGGCTCACCGTACATGTAGATCCCCGGGAGCTCCACATCAAGTCCCGCCTCGATTGCCTGCCTGGCCCCCTCCTCTTTTGTGGCCGCGGTATGGTGGGCATCCATGATCCCTCCCACGGAGCCGTAATCGGAAACGACGAAACCCTGGAACCCCCATTCGCCCCGCAGGAGGTCCGTCAGGAGCCAGTGGTTCGCGGAACACGGGACGCCGTCGAGGGCGTTGTACGCCGCCATGACCGATGTTGCATGGCCCTCCTGGAAACAGGCCTTGAACGGCGGCAGGTAGACTTCACGAAGCAGCCGCTGGTTGAATTCTATCGGGTAGCTGTCCCGCCCGCCGTCCCCCACGTTCGCGACATAGTGTTTTGGTGTCGAGATGACCCCTTCGGCCTCGAGGCTCCTGCAGAAGGCGACCCCCATGCGCGAAGTCAGCAGCGGGTCCTCGCCGTATGTTTCCTCGACCCTTCCCCATCGGGCGTCCCTTGCGATATTGATGACGGGGGAAAGGAGCTGGCGGATCCCCCGGCTCCTCGCCTCCTGCGCGATGGCCCGCGCGACGGAAGACATGAGCGTCGTGTCGAACGTGCTCGCGAGTCCGATGGCCTGGGGGAAGCTCGTCGCCCCTTTTGCCACGACGCCGTGCAGTCCCTCATCGTGGATGAGCGTCGGTATGTTCAACCGTGTCCTGTCAGCGATGAGTTTCTGGATCCTGTTTGACTTCTCCGCCCCTTCCGACGGGGTGTAATACCTTAAGACGGTGGCCAGTCCTCCTATGCCGCTCGATGGTATGAGATTGCTTGCTTCGACGTCCTGGCTGACGCACTGGAGCTGTGCGATCTTCTCCTCCAGCGTCATCTTCCCCATGAGGTCTTTGACGCGATCCGCGACCGGGGAGGCGGGATCAAGATACACCGGTTTCTGGCTGTTGACCTGCCCGATCACGCCGTGTTGGGAGGGCGCAAACAGGCAGCATGCCGCGATTGCAGCTAATGCCTTCGCATTCATCAGTTCTTCTCCTTTGGCGTCAGGCGAATCTCCTGCGGGGTGGTCAACCGGCTGGCACGATCAGAAGCGACTCGGTTTGGTCGGCATCTCCTGTACCAAGATAGATATCTCCCCCCTACTTCTCAAGCGTCGGCGCGCACTTTGTTCTCTGGCCTGATTTTCCGGGTGAAAAGTCCCTCCAATTGCAACCGGCGATCGTCAACCTTGAGATTTCGCGCATTTGGCGATGGGAAAAAATCACTTGTTTGAGTACATTAGAGGATCAAGAAAGCGGGGTATACCGACTGTGCGTCGCCCTATTCTTCTATGTGTTTCCCTGTTGGCATTTTCAACACTTTCATTTTCACAGACGACTCTGACCGTCCGGCTGAATGGATTGGACGGCCTGCGATTCGATTCGACGCGCGTCCTGCTGGAGGACGGCACCGGGGACACAGCCTATGCCCGTATCCCGGTATCCGAAAAGGGGGAATTCACACTGGCGATAAGGATGGAGGGCGATTTCCTCCTCCGGATGTCCTCTCCCCGGTTCAGGCCCCTCGATGTTCCCCTCGTCGTCACCAGAACGGTGACAGACACCATGGAAGTGATGCTGACCCCGTTGTCGCAGCCCGGCAGGGAGAGCAGGATCGCCTTTCGCGTCGGTTCATCGATCATGGCCAGATTCGCGCTCCTGCACCAGGACGCGAACCGGCGCCTCTCCCTGTATCTTGATCAACGTTCCGCATACGTGGCGAACCGGGGAGACGACAGCGGGTTCACAATCTCATGGAGAGAAGAAGAGGCGCGAAAGATTGTCGGGGCTCTTTCTCGCGAGAAAGAGCCACTCCTGAGGGATGAACTGATGATTCAGTACATGGAATTGAATAGTTTGAAGAACGAGAAGGCTTCGACCGACAGCGTCAAAAAATGGCTCACACTGCTGCCGCCCGGCTCGCCCGCATGGGTCTATCACTCCAATCTTGCGTTTACTGCTTACGCCTATACTTTCGAAAGGGAGGGATTCTCTTATCAAAACAGGATCGTCGCAGAACATACGAGCCGCTATTTCCGGGCGGAGATGCTATACTGGTTTTCACGGCAGTACAGGTCGATGAATGACCTGAAAACATTCGACTCCACAGAGACAATTCTCGCGACGGGGTATTCTTCAACCGGGTGGGCGGAGAAAGCACTTGTCCTTTTGCGGCCGGGTCTTCGGGTTGGAGACTCTGTCCCACCATTTGATCTGAAATCCATTGACGATACGCTGACGTCCTTCTCGTCCACGAATATGCTGGGGAGGCTTTACCTCATTGACTTTTGGGGCACATGGTCCGGGATGTGTCTCTACGAGATGCCGTATCTCCATAGCGCGTACACACAGTTTGCAAAACATGGTTTCACAATTCTGAGCATCTCCTCGGATGCCTCGGTGGAGAAGGTCCGCAAATTCCGGAGCGGCAAGTGGAAAATGCCATGGCTCAATGTGGTTATCGGCAGTCCGGCCGATCAACCAATTATCAAGGCGTTCGGTGTATGGGGGTGGCCGACGCCGGTTCTCGTGGACGGAAACGGAAAGATCGTGGCGCTGGGTGACGACCAGCTCACGGGAGACCGGCTTGTACGAACAGTCGCCATGCATATTGGCAAATAGCGCCCTCGGGCATTCAACTATCGGTAGATCCAAAATACTATAAGCGGAGGAAGCATGAGCTCGAATTCACCCGTTCCAGACACTGCAAAGCAATCTGTCTCCGGCACGTTCCAGGCCCGGGGCCTGACACTCTCCCTCACCGTGAAGGATCTCCCGAAGAGCATGGCATGGTACAGCGAGGTCGTGGGGTTTGCGATCGACCGCAGGCTCGAGCGCGATGGAAAGCTCCGGGGAGTGGTTCTGAAGGCGGGAGATGTCATGATTTCAATCAATCAGGATGACGGGGCCAAAGGGTGGACGCGGATAAAGGGGGAGGGGTTCTCGATCCGCATTTCGACGGACCAGGGCATTGATATGCTCGCAAAACGGATCAAAGAAAACGGCGGCACTCTGGACACGGAACCCGCGGACATGCCCTGGGGCGCACGCATATTCCGGTTGCGGGACCTTGACGGATACAGGATCACGATCTCGTCTGTTCCGAAAACCTGATCAGAACACTTCGCCCAGGTTCACGAATATCCCCTGGGAGCCGTGGTCGCCGATTGCAAAGTCGATGGCGACGTTGGTATCGGAGAACTTGTTCATCTTGAACCGGATCCCGAATCCGGTTCCGGGATGGAGAACGGTGAACTTGTTCCCCGGCCAATCGGACACGGACTGGAAGTTGGCGAAGACCACGCCTCCGAACAGGCCGTCGCGTGTGATGGCGAATCGGTATTCTGATTCGAGGGAGACGAGGTTCCTCCCCCGGAACCGGCTCTGAATGTATCCCCTTCCCTGGTTTGCGTATGTATCCCACGAAGAGGCGGGCAGGTCGAGGTAGGGCGGATTCCCCTTCAGGATGAACCAGTCGTAGCTCCAGAATGCCAGCACATTCCGGGAGTCCCCGGGGAGCTTGAAATAACTTCGCAAATCGAGGATCAGCGACTCCCAGTTTCCGTCGCTCCCGAGGAATGTGGCGTTGTTGCGGTACACGATTGACGCGTAATTTCCTTTCGGCGGGTTGATCGGGTTCACCCTCCCGTCGTACATTGCCATGAGTGTAAATCCCGAGGAAATAGATCTCGGCGTCTCGCCGTATCGCTGGAAGTCTGAAATCTGTCCCCCCGGCAGCCCGGCGTCCGTAATATTCCAGTGGTAATCAAGGTCATAGCCGATCCCTGCGTACAGGTTCCCCGCGATTTTCTTCAGCACGGTCTCACGGAAGAGCAGGAACTTGTAATCCAGTTGTTCTGCCGCGCTCTCCGATGAGTGTCCCCCCAGGCCGTATGTCAGTTCCGGAAACTTGTAGAAGATCCAGTTCCCGAGGAAATCGAATTCATTCCCCGAGGTCCAGACATTGGATTGAAACGGCAGCATGATCTGCTGCCTGAACGTGTAGGTCGGACTGAAGCTGAACTCCGACAGATTGACGCTGTCAATGTCCGCGGTATAGATCGCGGCGTTTGCCCCGACGGTGACTGCAAATTTGGTGTTCAGCGAATAACCGACGGCGGGTATGGCCGCAACGTAGAGTATTCCTTTTTCCTTGTTCGCGGTATCCGTGGGCGTCAGATCGATATCAAACAGCGATCGCAGCACGTCGAAGACGTCCCGTTGGCCGGCAAGCGTGCTTCTCATGGCTGCGTTTGCCGAATCGGCGGCGTTCGCCCCCGGGGTGCGTGTCGAATCGGCGTCGTCGATTGGGGACGTGAAAGCGAAGGCGTCCGGCTGGAGCGCGTGCGAAGAGGCGAAAAGAAATGTCGAAATGAGAAGTCGGACAGGCCGGGAGAATGTTCGCCGGACCCGCTCCCTCCGTTTTCGGGCTCCCCCGCCCGTCCGGGGAAAAGAATCAGATGCTGTCAAGGCCTTGCCGTGTCAATCGCTCATGCCATGGAGGGGCCTGCCTGACAAGGCCGCCGAGATAGGAGAGGACTGTGGAGGCGAGTCCCTCCAGATCCACCTTCTCGAAGCATCTGACCGTCCCGCACGTCTTGAACATCTTGTTCAGACATGTGATGTTGCGGCAGGGGCTTCCGGCAAGGTAGCACCATGACGGGGCGTCCTGGTTTGCGGGAAGGTAGCCCGGTTGGAAGGAATCATACCCGGACATGCGGGGGGTGGTGGCGCCGAAAAATGACAGCACTGCGGTACGATTGCGGAATTGGAAGTGACCGGAGCGCGAATACCTCCGCGACGCGGCAAGGTGCATGGGGCCGGTGTCACCGGTGATAAACACGTCGGCGAAATCTATCAGCGCGGAGTAGACCTCGAGGGGCATGTCACGGGGAATGAGGCGAATCTTCGGACGATGCGCTGAAGGAACGGATTCTGCAAGGCGCTCGCCGATTCCCTCTTCGCTGTGTCCCGCACCGAGAAGTATCGTGACGTCCGCTGCCGTATCGCTTGCCAGCCGCCCCAGCAGCCTGGCCTGCGTCTCGAACGGCATGAGATTGAATCTGCTGGCGCTGTCCGGATTGTACATGATCAGGTGCGACTGGGGCGGGAGGCCCGCTTCCGAGGTAAAGCGGCCGGCCTCCTCGACAACCTCGTCGGAATAGGTGGTCCGGACCCCCCGGAAATGATCCTCGCGGAGGGGTTGCGCCACCTTCTGGAGGAGCTCGCGGACAAACTGGTAGCCGTGATAGCTGAAGTGATTGATCAGGGTTGGATCGTCTTCATTGCGTATGATCGTGGGAGCCCGGTTCATGAAGCGGGCAACGAGCTGGCCGGGTTCGGCGATTTCTTTCTTTGCGAGGAACGGACAGATATTCAGGCAAAGATCATAGTGCCCTTCGCGTATGATGTCCCGGATGATCCCGACCTCGTCCGGAGTCGGAAATTGTCTGTTGGAATACACCGGAAAGATCCGGTTCACATCCGGGTTCCCGACGATAAGAGGGGCCACTGCTTTATTGGTGACATAGTCGACCTCGGCGTCAGGAAAGAACTCTCGCACGGCCATAAGCGCCGACTGCATCATCACCGCGTCCCCGATATGCGTATCAGGGAGGACCAGAAACCTGCGGAGCGCCTTCACCTTTTTCATTGTTATTCTGTCCCCCTGCTCGAGGACCGCACCCATGGTGCGGCTCCCGTACGTCGATCGAATAGTCGTATCGAGCAGGTGGCCGCCGGCAACGGGAAAGACATCGGTGAGGCGGCTGGTTCCGGCAAAGAAAAGGCTCTGAAATCTTGTATTCATGGAATTCCCGATTCCGGACAGGATGATCAGGGAGTTCTTTGAGGTGGTGCCTGGGTGAGAGGCAAATACCGACCATTGTGCCTGAAAGGCATGTCAATCTCCCTGTGAGAGAGAATACGTGAAGAATCGCTCCGGAGAGATACACACGACGTGAGGCACACATTGAACGTCCCGAACGTAATATAAGACAGAAACTAGTAGCAATCCGGGAGAATTTGCGCCCTCTATTTGAGAAGGGAGAGAGAGGATTAACTGGTGAAAAACTAGAGAAAAAGCTATAAATTGTCAAGAGTACGGTTGTGGACGTGTTCCAAAATGAGAGAATTCCGGACGCTTTGGCTTCAAAACACCCTCCTAAACGAAAGAAGACGAAAATGAACTGGTTACTGTGGGCGCTCCTCTCCGCCCTGTTCGCCGGCCTCACGGCGGTCCTTGCGAAGGCGGGCGTGAGGGATATCGATTCCAATCTTGCCACGGCCATCCGCACGGTCGTCATCCTGGTGTTCGCATGGAGCATCGCCCTCTACCGGGGGTTCGAGTCGTTGCAGACGATCACGACGCGCACCTGGGTGTACCTGATACTCTCGGGCCTGGCGACGGGGGCCTCATGGCTCTGCTATTTCCGTGCCCTGCAGATGGGGGAGGCCTCCAGGGTGGCACCCGTCGACAAGCTCAGTGTCGTCGTCGCAATGATTCTGGCTGTTCTCTTCCTGGGCGAACAACTGACCTGGCGGCACTGGGTTGGGGCGGGGCTCATCGTCAGCGGCGCGGTTGTCATCGCCAGCGTCTGATCGCGCCCGGGGGGGGTATCCACGGAGCTTCCGGGAAAGTTCGCCGGCCCTGGGCCGGAGCGTCTCACATCAACCGCAGGGCGAGCTGGCCGAGCGTGATCATTGCCTCTTCGGTCCGTTCCGACCAGGGATGTCCGCAGTTCAGCCGCACGCAATTGCGGTACTGGCGCTTGGGTGAAAAGAGGGGTCCGGGAACGATGCTGATGTTCTTCTCGAGCGCCTTCCTGTAGAGAGTGAACGCATCGATCTGTTCGGGGAATTCCACCCACAGGACCGTCCCCCCGGCGGGACGCGTCACGCTTGTCTTCTCCGGAAAATATTTCCGCACTGCCTGTGTCATCATCTGCACCTGCAGGGCATACGCTTTCCGCACGCTTCTCAGGTAGTGATCGTATCCCCCGCTTGCGAGGAGTTCGGCGATCGCCATCTGCGGAAGAGTTGCCGTTGAGATTGTCGACGAGAGCTTGTGGCGGAGCACCTGCTTGAGATGCCTGCCCGGGACCGCCCATCCTATCCTGAACCCCGGAGAGATGGTCTTCGAAAACGATGAACAGAGGACCACGTTTTCCGCTCCGTCGAACGCTTTCAGCGCCTTCGGACGGGAGGGGCCGAAGTAGAGATCGCCGTACACGTCGTCCTCGAGGAGCGGGATCCCGCGCCGGGCGAGGAGTTCGACGATCGGCTTTTTGTTCGCATCGGGAGTGCAGCAGCCGAGCGGGTTCTGGAAGTTTGCGGAGAGGAAGACGGCGGAGACCCGGTGCTTGCTCAGGGCGCGTTCGAGGGCCTCGGGGGAGACACCTTCGCGCGGATGCGTCGGGATCTCAAGCGCCTTCAGGTTGAGCGACTCCAGGATCTGGAGGAACCCGAAGTAGACGGGCGACTCGACCGCGACGGTGTCCCCCGGTTTTGTCACCGCCCGCAGGGAAAGATTCAGGGCCTCCGAACAGCCGAACGTCACGACAATCTCGTCGGGGACCAGGTTCCCTCCCCAGTCGATCGAGCGCCGGGCGATCTGCCGCCGGAGTTCCGGATTACCGCGCGGGGAATCGTACCTGTTGCTCAGGGCTTCGTGTTTGCGGGCGACCGAACCGAGGAGTCGGTACAGTTTCTTGGTCGGAAGCATTTCGTCGCTCGGTGTTGCGGCCCCGAGCGGAACGATGCCGGGGTTCATGATCGCATCGTGGACCTCGAGAGAGAGCTCTCCGATGTCGACGCTGCTCGCCGCGGTGGAGGGGGCGGACATCTTCGGCTCGGGGGGGAGCTCGCGGGGGCGGAGCCGGACGTAGAACCCTGACTGCGGGCGCGCCTCGATGAGTCCCCTGTCTTCAAGAAGGAAGTACGACTGGAGGACCGTCGACACGCTTACCCCCATCTTCACGCTCAGTGTGCGGACGGAGGGGACCTTTTCGCCCGGCCTGAGCGTTCCCTTCTCTATGAGACGCGTCACCCTCTCTGCGATCTGTTCGTAGAGGTGCGTCTTTGTCGCGGCAGCGGTGTTCATGATGCGCCGCTCCTTTCCCCGGTTTTCCGCGGGCGTGCCCTTCAAGGAGTACAATAGTACGGGAATATAAACTGTTATGGTTACAATTTCAAGTAACTGAATCTGTTATGTGCGCGGAGGATTCCGTACATTGACCCGTCGTCCTTCCCCCCGGGGACGTCACCCGGAGCAATCCGGGGCCGCCGGGGGCATGCATCGTGAACGCGGGAGGAACGGAGTGAGCGAACTGCACCTGAAGGAACAGCCGCCGCGATCCAAAGTCATCATGGCGTTTGCGGCGGTCTACGTCGTGTGGGGATCCACCTATCTTGCCATACGGTTTGGCGTCGAGACGATCCCCCCTTTTATGATGGCGGGGATGAGGTTTGCGTGCGCGGGGCTGCTACTTTACGGCTGGGCCCGCGTAAGGGGCGCGCCGCGTCCCTCCCTGCGGGAGTGGCGGTCCGCCGCGGTGGTCGGTCTCCTCCTCCTGTTTGTCGCGAACGGCGGCGTCACATGGTCTGAACAGCGTGTCCCCTCCGGGATCGCGGCGGTCCTGGCGGCGACTGTCCCCCTCTGGATAGCGGTCCTCGACTGGACACTGCATGGCGGCGCCCGGCCGCGCCCCGGCGTGATCGCGGGGCTGCTCGTCGGTCTGGCGGGCGTTTTCCTGCTCGTGGGGCCGGACCAGGTTCTCGGGCAACACCGGCTCGACATGACAGGGATCGGCGTGCTGCTGGTCGCGGCGGTGTCGTGGGCGGCCGGCTCGCTCTACTCGCGAAAGGCCGTTCTCCCCTCATCGCCCCTCCTCGCGACATCGATGGAGATGCTTTCGGGCGCGGCGGCGCTCTTTCTTATGGCGGGCCTCTCCGGGGAATTCCAGAGGTTTGATCCGGCCGCCGTAACCGCCCGTTCCTGGTTGGCGGTGGGATATCTGAGCCTCTTCGGATCCATCATCGGTTTTTCCGCGTACGTCTGGTTGCTCCGGGTCGCGCATGCGTCGAGGGTGGCCACGTATGCATATGTCAATCCGGTCATCGCCATCTTCCTCGGGTGGAGCCTGGCGGGGGAGGCGTTCACCACGCAGATGCTCGTGGCCGCCGCGGTGATCGTCCTGGCGGTGGTCCTTATTATCACGAGCGGATCGAGGGGTGCAAAAAGTGCGGCGGCGATAACGGGGCCCCCTCGTGAACCCGCGCTGGAAAGTCAGCCGGCGGAGAATGAGGTATGATGAGCAACGCCGGGAGGAACGTCACGTCACAAAGGGAGGAGCACGCAAACATGAATGAGGACATGCGATATCCGGTCGGGGTCTACATCAAGCCCGCCAGCATCAGCCGGGCCGACCGGGAGCGGTTCATTGAAGAAATCGCGGCGACCCCCGGCAACCTCCGGAAGGCCGTGGCGGGTTTGAACGACGCCCGACTGGACACGCCGTACCGGGAGGGAGGGTGGACCGTAAGGCAGGTTGTCCATCACATGCCCGACAGCCACATGAACGCGTACATCCGGTTCAAGCTCGCGCTGACGTCGACCGATCCGTTGATTCAGACATATGAAGAGGGGCTGTGGGCCGAGCTTCCGGAGGCAAAATCGGGGCCGGTGGAGTTTTCGCTTGCGCTTCTCGATGCGATTCATGCCCGCTGGATTGCGGCAATCAGGAGCCTTCCCCCCGGCTCGTTCGCCCGGCGGTACAGGCATCCTGAGTCGGGTTTGACTTCGGTCGATGAGCAGCTTGCCGACTACTCCTGGCACGGCAGGCATCATGTCGCTCACATAACGGCCCTCCGGCGCCGTATGGGATGGTAACAGGGGGTGCCGGTGAGGGCATTCGGAGGAATGGAGTACGATACCGGAGAGCGGTTGCCCCCCGGGAGTGCCGTCAGTTCGAGCCTTCCGCCGCGGGCTGCTTCAGTGCTTTTTCGATGGCCGACGTCAGTTCCGCGGACAGCGGCGTCACCCGTGAGGAGTACTTCCCCGCGAGCTTCCCGTTGCGGTCGACGAGGTATTTCTGGAAATTCCACTTCACGTCTCCGCCGTATGTGGAATCAGACGTGATGAGCCGGTAGAGGGGGTGCTGGTCTTCCCCCTTCACCGAGATCTTGGAAAACATGTCGAACGTGACGCCGTACGTCGTGGAACAGAAACTCTTGATCTCCTGGTCGGTCCCCGGCTCCTGTGCCCCGAAATTGTTCGCCGGGAAACCGAGTATCATGAACCCCTGACCCTTGTACTTCTGGTACAGGGCTTCGAGGTCTGTGTACTGGGGGGTGAACCCGCACCGGGAGGCGACATTGACGATAAGCAGGACTTTCCCCTGGTATTTCGAGAGGGGCACATCCGCGCCGTCGATGCTCTTCATCGTGAAACCGAGTACGCCTGTTGCGGCCTTCTCCCTGGCAGGGGGTAGTGTCATGTGCGCTCCCGAGATTGCGGCGGCCGCAGCGAGGAGCAGGAAAGCACCGCCGCGGACCGCATGGAATGAATGGATGATCTTCATTGTCGTTCCCCGTGGTGTGTGTGGGACGTTGCATCCGGCCGGTGCCCGTACAACATCATGGGCCGGGGGAGAGTTCCTGCGTCTCAACGTCACACGCGTTACTTGACTTTTGTGATGTCGATTTTGTACATTGAGCGAAGAACCCTCTGAGTACTGCCGTTCGGTGCGTCGGGAGCGAATCCCGCCGCGCAATGGAGGTCGCTATGAAGAGGAGCATCAGGGCGATGCGGAAAGCGGTGCTGTGCAGGATGTTCGATCTTCTCGAACAGACGTACGGCATCGACGTGAATCGTGAGGAGTTTGTCGGCGGGGGTGTGTCGCTTCACGGAATCGACGCGGCTCTTGCTTTCAAAAGCGACCCGCGTCTTGATGAACTCCGCGGCGCGCTTGAACGCATCGATGACGGCTCGTTCGGCGTCTGCATAGGATGCAAGTCGCCCATCGCAAGGCGGCTGCTTGACGAAGAACCTGCCCGCCGTATGTGCGAAAAATGCGAAAAGGAATACAACCGGCCGTCGTCGGTCGTCATGGAGGTCCGCTCGCTCCGGTAGAGAAAACGCTCCCGGTTGTCCGCTCACTGGCCCGCGTGCCCGTCCCGGGCCCCCGTCACCCTTCATTTTTTTTTATCCCCGGTCCCTCTCACCCCTCGCACCGCTGCGGCGCGATGGGGGACGTCTCCGTTTCACTACCTGAACAGGAAGAATGAAAAAGGATCTTGTCTCGTTCGCGCTCTGGAACACAAAGGAATTGTCCTCCGTCTTCACCCTCACGCGGCGGATCAAGAACGGTGATCTCCGTGAGGCCCCGCTTCTCGCGCGGAAGAGCGTGGCGCTGATATTCGAAAAGGAATCGCTCCGCACCCGCGTTGCGTTCGAGGTGGGGGTGGCCCAGCTCGGCGGCCACCCGATATTTCTGCAGCAGGAGACGATCGGCATTGCGACCCGCGAATCCGTTCACGATATCGGGACGGTGCTCTCCCGGTATAACGAGATCATCGTGGCGCGCACGAGCCGCCACCAGACGTGCGCTCAGCTCGCGGAGAGCGCCTCCGTCCCCGTGATCAACGCGATGACGGACCTCCTCCATCCGTGCCAGATCCTCGCCGATATATTCACGCTCCAGGAAGCCGGCCGTTTCGGGCCCTCCCTGAAGCTCGTGTATGTCGGTGACGGGAACAACATCGCGAACTCATTCCTCGAGTTTGCGGAGAAGTTCTCGTTCCGGCTCGTGATCTGCTCCCCTCCGGGATATGAGCCTCACCCGCAGATACTCGAGCAGGCGAAGGCGAACGCCATCGGGAGCGTCCAGCTCATGCACGATCCCGCCGAGGCGGTGAAAGACGCCGACGCGGTCTACACGGATGTCTGGCCTCCGACGGAGGCCGGCGGGAACCGTCTCGCGCACGTGTTCAAGCCGTTCCAGGTGAACAGGAAGCTTCTGCGTGAGGCGAAGAAGGACTGCCTCGTGATGCACCGCCTCCCCGCCATGAGGGGAGAGGAGATCACCACCGATGTCCTGGACGGAAAGCATTCGATTGCGCTCACACAGGCGGAGAACCGGCTCCACGTGCAGAAAGGGATTATGGCCTTTCTTCTCGGCCAGTCATAGGTGTGTCAAAATGTGGGCATTGACTACGATTCTGGACGGTTGCGCCGCCTGCGTGGCCTGATTCCGGCCTCCGGGAGCCGAAAATGACTTGGCACGTGTGTTGGGGCTTACTTGACCGCAGCGGCATACGGAATGAGGCCACGGAGCTGTCATGAGAAAATTACTCGCGGTTGCGTTATTCGCGCTTGTCAGCGCGGCGATTGCCCCCGCGCAGGATCAGGCGGACATGGGGATGTTCTATGCTTCCCTCGGATCACAGGGTGAATGGATCTCGACCGAAGGTGGAACCTACGTGTGGCGTCCGTCGGGGGTGGATCCCGGCTGGCGTCCCTATACCGACGGAAACTGGGTCTGGACGGACGACGGATGGTACTGGGCGTCCGACGAGCCGTGGGCGTGGGCGACGTACCACTACGGCCGCTGGTACCGCGACGACTATTACGGGTGGGTCTGGGTCCCCGGATATGAATGGGCTCCGGCATGGGTGGAATGGCGGGACGGTGAGAATTGCGTCGGGTGGGCCCCGCTCAGTCCGTATGCGGTGTTCAGCGTAAACTGGGGGGTGCATTACCGCCGATACTGGGCGACGCCGTACTACTACTGGTCGTTCGTTGACTTCCGCTATATGGGGGCGGGCGATATGCACAGGTATGTCTACCCGGCGGGGGAAAACATGCGCTTCATCGGGCGCACGCGCACATCGGGGAGCGTCCGGTACGACAACGGGCGTATCATCACCCGCGGGCCGGGAAGGGATTTTGTGGAGCAGCGCGGCAACATCAGGATTCCGCACGCGGATCTTGTGGACGTGCAGGAACGCGGCCGTGCGGGGGTGGTTCGTGAAGGGGGCGCGGAGCGGATCGGGGTGTACAGGCCGCGGTTCAATGCAGGCGCGGGGGGCCCGGAGGTGGCGCATCCCGAGCGCGTGAGAACGGACGATCACCCCCTGGGTCTCGATATGCGGGGAACTGACCTCCGCCGGACCGAGGACGCGCGCTCGCCGCGTGAGACCGTCGTCCCCGGAAGCGAATCAAGGCGTAGCCTCGGGACGCAGCCGCGGCCCGCGCCTGTGTACCGTCCGCAGAGGGCGCCGGAACGACAGGGGAATCAAATCCGTCCGGCGAACCCCGGGGGCCGCGTCCAGCCGAACGAGAACGCTCCGCGGATGAGGACCTGGTCGCCGCAGCCCCGGGGGGGCGCCGGCCCGCAGGTGAGATCATGGTCGCCTCCAGCGCAGAGAGGATCCGCTCCCGCGGGGAGATCGGGATCGCCGAAGGTTGATCGTGGCGGGGG
>Ga0075030_100000015_pt1 | contig 101510 bp, 82 predicted proteins | sample LitLauG_LLR_2012_FD_71393 | JGI IMG/M metagenome (GOLD analysis project Ga0075030, IMG submission 71393) | Freshwater sediment microbial communities from Pennsylvania, USA - Little Laurel Run_MetaG_LLR_2012 | ecosystem: Environmental > Aquatic > Freshwater > Creek > Sediment | place: USA... | reverse complement strand
GGATTCGAGTGCCCGCAGCCGGCGGCCGCCAGCGCGAGCGCCGCCGCGCCGATGAGCGCGGCGGTGCGGACCGATCGAGAACTCGCTTTCATGGCTCCAGGGATTCCGGGTGAAGGTGTGGGGCGGGTATCGAGACCCGCCGGGACGCCGGATGCTCGTGCAAGTCCCGAGCCAGACGGCTTCCTTACCAACTCAGCAGTTAGCCTACGGCATCCGCCCTTTTTCCGCCGGCACCGGAACGTTATTGCCCGCCGGCCGGCTGATTCGCGGTGAGCTTCGCACCCGTCACGTCGGGCCGGCAACCGCCGCGCCGCTCGGCTTCGTAGTGTACCTTCAGCGGCCCAGCCGCGACTCCGGCGAGCCCGCCGGCCGCGCTCGAGGGCCCGCTCCCCAAGAGGAACCCCATGCTCCAGGTGTTCGACGTCATCAAGCGCTACGACGGTCGCGCGGTCGTCAATCGCGTCTCGTTCGAGGTTCAACCCGGCGAGATCTTCGCCCTGCTCGGCCCCAACGGCGCAGGCAAGACGACGCTCATCCGCATGATCATGGACATCCTCAAGCCGGATGCGGGCTCGATCACGCTCGATCGGCGCCCGATCGGCGTCGAGACCAAGGCCAAGATGGCGTACCTGCCCGAAGAGCGCGGCCTCTATCGGAACGTCAAGGTGCAAGAGGCGCTCTCCTACTATGGCCAGCTCAAGGGCCTGAAGGTGACGGACGCGAACCGCGCGGCGCTCGGCCTGCTCGAGCGGGTCGGGCTCAAGGAGACGGCGAACCAGCAGGTCAAGGCGCTCTCCAAGGGCATGCAGCAGAAGGTGCAGCTGTGCACGGCGTTGATCGGCGATCCGACGCTGCTCGTTCTGGACGAGCCCTTCAGCGGACTCGATCCCATCAACGTGCAACTGTTCGAGGACGTGCTCCAGGAGCGTCGCGCGGCTGGCGCCACCGTCCTGCTCTCGACGCATCAGATGAACAAGGTCGAGGAGCTGTGCGACCGCGCGCTCATGATCAATCGCGGCCACATGGTGCTCTACGGCTCGGTGCGTGACATCCGCCAGCGCTATGCCGGTCACGCGGTGCGCGTGCGGGCGCGTGACCTGCCGACCAACATCGCCGGAGTTTCGTCGATCACCGCGATGAACGGCGAGCACGAGCTGACGCTCGCGTCCGGCACCGCGCCGACGGCCGTACTGCGCGCATTGCTCGATCGCGGCGTCGAGGTGGAATCGTTCACGCGGGCCGCGCTGCCGCTCGAGGACATCTTCGTGCGCGTCGTTCAGGAAGGCATCGGACTCGACGGCGGCGAAAGCGGTCCACCCACCGTGGACCAGCCGGTCGGAAGCGGGGTGGCGCGATGACCATCTCGTTCCCGCGCGCGCTCACCATCGCGCGCCGTGAATACCTGACCACCATCCGGCGCAAGTGGTTCCTGCTCACGCTGGTGCTGACGCCCCTTTATTTCGGCGGCGTCATGGGGCTGTCGATGAAGTCGCAGGTCGACGAGCAATTGCGCTCGCTCAGGAACTTCGGAACGCTGGGCGTGGTGGATTCGAGCGGCCAGTTTCGGAAGGGCAGAAGCGAGATCCGCACCGAGGTCACGGCCGACGACAATCCGTTCGAGGCCGCGAACGCTGCGGCGCGAACCGCCACCGACACGACCGCCTCGGCCCACGTCATTTTCTCCGGCGTGCGTCGCTACCCCGGACAGCCGGAGGGCCAGCAGGCGCTGCGCACCGGGGAGATTCAGCAGCTGCTGGTGATTCCGGCCGACTACCTGAGCACCGGGAAGCTGCGCCGCTACATGATGCACAGCAGCCTCTTCTCGTCCGCCGACGACCGCCCGGTGTCGCGCTGGCTGGTGCAGGCGCTGCTCGCCGGCACGGTGGATTCGACGCGGGTCGAGCGCGCGAACGGCCCGACACGATCGATGGCCCTCTACACGCTCAGTCACGCCGGTCAGTTCGAACTCAACGACAGCCGGCGCGAGCTCTTCGACTTCATGCTGTCGTTCATCCTCGGCATGCTGCTCAGCATGTGCATCGTGATTGGCGGCCAGTATCTACTGCAGGGTGTCGCGGAGGAGAAGGAGTCCCGCATTCTCGAGTCGCTGCTGTGCACGGTCACGCCCGAAGACCTGATGATCGGCAAGTTGATCGGGCTCGGCGGCGCCGCGCTCACGCTGGTGGGTGCCTGGGTGCTGATGGGCCTCATGATCAGCACGCCGGCCGCGGTGATCGTGCGGGCCCAGGTGACACCGCCGCTGCTCCTCGCGATGCTGGCCTACCTGCTGCTCGGCTTCCTCTTCTACGCCAGCCTGATGACCGGAATCGGCGCCATCACCAACAACATGCGTGAGGCGCAGCAGTTCGCGTTCGCGTTCACGTTCGCGAACTTCATTCCGTTCATCCTCATGACCAAGATCCTCGCGCATCCGGACAGCTCGCTGGCGATCGCGCTCTCGATGTTCCCGCCCACCGCGGCGTCCTCGATGATGCTGCGCCTGACCTCGAGCGCCGCCGTGGTGCCCGGTTGGCAGGTCGCGCTGTCGCTCACCATCATGGTGCTGGCCGCGATCGGTGCGCTGCTGGCGGCCGCTCGTGTGTTCCGCGTCGGGCTCCTCATGTACGGCAAGACGCCGACGCTGCCCGAGATCGTGCGCTGGGTCCGGCAGGGATGAGCGCGGCGCCGCTGCCGCGCTGGCGGGCGTTTCCCGTGCTCGCCATCGGCGTCGTGATGGCCACGCTCGACATCAGCGTGGTCAACATTGCGCTGCCCACGCTGTCGCGCACGTTCGACGTTCCGCTCACGCGCATCGAGTGGGTGGTGCTCGCGTACGTCGTGACCATCACCGGCTTGTTGCTCACGCTCGGACGGGTCGCCGACCGCGCGGGCCGCCGCCGCGTGTACGGCCTCGGCCTCGCGGTGTTCGCGATGGCTTCCGGGCTCTGCGGCGCCGCGCCAAGCGCCGCGGCGCTGATCGCCGCGCGCGTGCTGCAGGGCGCGGGCGCCGCGATGATGAGCGCGACCGGCGTCGCGTTACTGGTGGCGAGCTTCCCGCCCGAGCAGCGCGGCCGCGCGATCGGCGCGTTCGGCGCAATGGTGGGCATCGGCCTCGCGGTCGGAACGCCGCTCGGCGGCCTCGTGATCGCGCACGCCTCGTGGCGCTGGCTGTTCTTCATCAACCTGCCGCTCGCGCTCGCCGCGGGGCTTCTCCTCAAACGCGTGCCGGAGGATGCGCCCGCGCCGGCGCGCACGCCGCTCGACCTCGGCGCGGCAGCCACATGGTGCGGCGCGCTCGTGGCGCTCATGCTGGCCCTCTCGCGCGGCCCCGAGCTCGGCTGGGGCAACGCGCAGGTGTGGCCGCTGTTCGCGATCTCGCTTTTTCTGCTGCTGTGGTTCGGCACGCTCGAGCGCCGCAGCCCCGAGCCCCTCCTGCCGCCGCGGCTGGTGCAGGGGCCGCTCGGCATCGCGGTGCTGCTCACCTTCCTCGGCCAGGCCTTCACGATCGCGGTGGGATTTCATTTGCCGCTTTATCTCGAGGACGTGCGCGGATTGAGCGCCGAGATGAGCGGGCGCTGGTTGGCGGTGCTGCCGCTCACCGCGCTCGTGACCGCGCCGATGGCGGGCGGGCTCGCCGATCGCTTCGGCACGCGCCCGGTCGCGACGACCGGCATGGCGCTCAGCGTGGGTGGATTCGGGCTGCTCGCCCAGCTCGGCGTGGCCGCGGATCCCTGGCGGCTCGCGGGCGGCATGGCGCTCGTGGGGCTCGGTCAGGGCCTGTTCGCGGTGCCGAACGCGAGCGCGCTGCTCTCGCTCGTGCCGCGCGAGCTGCTGGGATTCGCTTCCGGCCTTCAGGGCACGATGCGCAATCTCGGCATCGCTTCGGGCTCGGCGGGCATGGCCGCGATGATCGCTTCGTCGTACGCGCGCATCGCGGGCGGCGCGCTTCCGATCGCGGGCGCGGCCACGCTCGATCGCGCGGCCTTCGCGGCTGCGACGCGCCAGGCGTTCGGCGTGCTCGTCGTGGCCGCGATCGTGGCGACGCTGCTCGCCGCGAGCCAGAAGGGCACGGGAGCCCGCCGCGCCCTGAATTGAGGGCGCAGGTGCGCTCGCGGCCCGGCCTACGGCCCGGCCCACAGCCCGGGCGGGCGTCAGCGGGCGGCGAGGCATTTTCCGGCCGGTCGGGGCGGCAATTTGCGCAATTTTTCCGCCCCGGGCGCCCCTGGCCAGGCCCTCAGCCGCGCGATTTTTTGCTAACAGGCGTTCCGACAGTGCTTTACAATAAGAGGGGCAGGAGGCTGGGGCAGGAACGGGAATTGCGACATTCCCCCCCGGCAGCCGGACAGAGATCCGGCGCCCTGGCTCAGGAGCCCCGAAGCGGGCAGTAAAGAATGGATCCCGTGAGATCCCTGCCGCGTGTTCGAGGTGGGACGTGCGGCATTCGGCGGCAAGCGCCGAAATCGCGCGCGCGGTCCTTCCTGGGCGTCGCGGACTCTGCGAGTCCGCGAATCAAACGGGACCGCCCGGTCAAGAGGCCGGGCGTTTTCGTTTGCGCCGCGTCGGGTCTCGCGCGAGCCCTGACACCGCAAAAATCGGCCCCGCATCCGATCGTGCGGCTCCTTGCAGTCCCCTCACCAAAACCACACAATCGGCACCCCATGCGACAATTGCGGTTGGCGCTGGCCCAGATCAATCCCACCGTCGGCGACCTCGACGGCAATTTCGACCGCATCGTCTCGTGGATCGAGAAGGCTCGCGCCCAGGCGGTCGACGTGATCGCCTTTCCCGAGATGGTGATCACGGGCTACCCGCCCGAAGATCTGCTCCTCAAGCCCCAGTTCATCGAGCGCGCGATCGAGCGCACCCATGAATTGCTGCCCTTCACGCGCGGCATGACCGTCGTGGTGGGCACGGTCGATCGCGACTTCGACCTCTACAACGCGGCCGCGGTGCTGCACGACGGGCAGTGGGTCGGCACCTACCGCAAGCGTTACCTGCCGAACTACGGCGTGTTCGACGAGAACCGCTACTTCATGCCCGGAACGCGCAATCCCGTCTTCGTGCGCGGCCACACCGTGATCGGGATCAACATCTGCGAGGACATCTGGTATCCGGGCGGACCGGTCGAGGAGCAGGTGATCCGCGGCGGCGCCGAGATCATCCTCAACCTCTCGGCTTCGCCGTATCACGCCGGCAAGGCGCAGGCGCGGCGGCGCATGCTGTGCACGCGCGCCTCGGACAACCTCGCGGTGGTGTGCTACGTGAACCTGGTCGGCGGGCAGGACGAGATCGTGTATGACGGCGCGAGCTTGATCGTGGACGAACAGGGCCAGGTGGTCGAAGAGGGCGAGATGTTCGCCGAAGATCTCGTGATCGCGGATCTCGACCTGGAGTCGGTGTTCAACGCGCGCCTGCACGATCCGCGCCTGCGCAAGGGCCGCGCACTCGAAAGCGGCGAGGTCTCGCCGCGCATCGAGCTGCCGGGCTCGGGCGCCGCGCTCGAGCCGGTCGGCCGCGGCGGAGCGGGCGGCGAAGCCGGCGCGGCGCTGGCGGTCGAGGTCAAGCCGGCGCTCGAGCGGCGCGCGCCGGTCATGAAGCGCGATCTCACGAGCGAGATCTACGACGCGCTGGTGCTCGGCACGCGCGACTACGTGCACAAGAATCGCTTTCACACCGTGGTGCTGGGGCTCTCGGGCGGCGTGGACTCCTCGTTGTGCGCGTGCGTCGCGGCCGACGCGCTCGGTCCGCAGCACGTCGTGGGCGTTTCGATGCCGTCCTCCTACACCTCGAGCGCCTCGTGCGAGGACGCCGAGAAACTGGCGAAGGCGCTCGGCATCCGGCTGCTCACGATCCCGATCGGCGAGGTCTACGCGAGCTACCGGCGCGAGCTCGAGTCCGCGTTCGAGGGCCGGCCCGAGAACGAAACCGAGGAGAATCTCCAGGCGCGCATTCGCGGCAACACGCTGATGGCGCTCTCCAACAAGTTCGGCTGGCTGGTGATCACGACCGGAAACAAGAGCGAGGTTTCGGTCGGCTACTCGACGCTCTACGGCGACTCGGCGGGCGGCTTCGCGATCTTGAAGGACGTCTACAAGAGCATGGTGTACCAGCTCGCGCAGCACCGCCGCGCCGCGGGCGGCCGCGAGGTGATCCCCGAGCGCACGCTGACGCGGCCCCCGAGCGCCGAGCTCAAGCCGAATCAGACCGATCAGGACACGCTGCCGCCCTACGACGTGCTGGATCCGATCCTGCGTCTCCATGTCGAGGAGGATCGCGCGGCCGCCGAGATCGCCGAGCTGGGATTCGATCTCGAGCTCGTGAGGCGTGTGGTTGCGATGGTGGATCGCACGGAGTACAAGCGGCGTCAGAGCCCGCCCGGGATCAAGATCACGCCGCGCGCCTTCGGCAAGGATCGCCGCCTTCCGATCACGAACCGCTGGGCGGGCTGAAGCCGCCTGGGGCGCACAACGGGGCACCCGCCGAGCCTGACGAGGCGGATCTAAATAATCGGGCGGAGCGCATCGCGCCCCGCCCGTTTACTTCCGCCGATGAGCTTCAGCTCAGAGCCCGGCCGCAATCACCAGAATGATCGAGCCGTTCACGATGTCGATCGAGTTCCCCGCCGCTCCGGTGGGGAATATGAACACGGTGAACACACCCGCGCCCTTCATGGCATCGATCAGCACCTGCTTGCCGGCCGGGTTGAACAGCTTCGCCGAGTCGTTCCAGTTCACGGTCTTCGTGCTGGTTCCGACATCCAGACCATCCGGCCCCCAGAGCTGAACGGCTCCCGCGGCCTTGGCCAGAGCAGGCGAGCTGGAACTCGTGAGCGAGGAAATTCCAGGCATGATCCAGATCTCGATGGAACCCGCCGGGCTGGGCGCGTTGTTCGTGAACGTGCCGACCACCGCGATGTCGGAAAGTCCCTTCAGCTTGTCCTTGTTCTTCGAGTAGTCGCTGACGGTGTTGAGATCCACCACCTCGACGAACATCGGCGTCGCCGGGGGACGGATCTGGACCGGGCTCGTGAGGTCGAAGTGCGCGAGCACCTGCGCGCTCGTGATGATGCAGCCGTTGCCGAGTACGGCGGCAAGGGCTACGGCCGGAATCAACCAGCGCAAGTTCTTCATGACGTCAGCTCCTTCAGGGCAGGTGGAAGATGGCGTAGGAGACACCGACCGTGATCTCGCCCCACTTGCGCGAAGCATCCGAGCTGGCGGGATCGGTCACCACGTTGAGCGCGCCACGCGCGTCCACGCCGAGACCGGCTAGGGGCAGGTTGAAACCGAAACCGAGGCCGAAGTCGTATCCGGTCTCGGACTGATTGAGGCCCGCGCGCGACAGTTTGTTGGTTCCGATTCCCGCGAACGGAAACATGCGGACGCCTGTGCCGAACTCGAACAGCACGTTCGCGCCGAGCGAGGTGTTGTCGATGCCGTCGCGGGTGTAGCTCACACCGCCGGCCGAGTAGCTGCTCGAGCCGCCGTTGGTCTGCGCCCAGTACGGCTCGACCGTGATCAGCGGCACGAAATTGACGGGCACGCGCACGCCGAACATCGAGCCGCTGCCGTTGTCGTCCTGAGCGATCGGGATGCTGGAGCCCCCGAACACCGCCCCTCCAATGGACACGGCGTGTGCGAGGCCCGGCGCGAGCATCAATGCCAGCGCGCCGATGAGGATCGGCTTCTTCATGAGGTCCTCCTGTGTGGGCCCCGGGCGCTCCGGCCGGAGGCAATCGAGGCTGGCAGCGGCCAGGCACTCTCGTCAAAGACGGGGAGCATAGGCGCGCCGCCCGCCCCGATCAAGGATTTCAGGGCTTCGAACCGCGGTTCGAAGGCCTACTGAATGACCCGCACCGCGAGCACGGTGGCCGAGCAGTAGCGGGTCAGCCGCTCGGCGAGGCTCTCGAGCGCGCCCGAAAGCGAGTGACCGGCGCGATCGACCGGGCAGAACACCACCACCATCAAGTGCTTGGTGGATTCGCTGACGGCCGTGCGCGCCGAGTCCGAGGTCGGCGCCCCGAACGGCCCGGCCTGATCGGCGAGCAGCAACCGCCCCGCCAGTTGAACGCGCTGCTTGCGGATGCCGGGGTAGCCCTCGTCCTCGCCCCCCATGCGGACCCGCACGCCGCCCTGGATTCGGTCGCGGTCGTAGAGCCCGAGCGGCAGCTGATGCTCGAGCGAGCACAGGTTGCAGACGTCGACCGCCGGGTTGACCGATGGCAGGCCCTTGCCCTGGAGGACGCGGCGCAGCAGGGCCTCGCTGCTCGGCCGCGTCTTCGTGGGATCCACGCCCAGGCGGTGGAACAGCGAGCGAGCCTCGGCCACACCCGGAATGTCGGCGGGCTGGCGGCCAGCGAACGTGCCGAGCAGACGTTGCACCAGCTCATCGCGCTCATCGATGAAGGCGCGCGGCAACGGATCGAGCTTCACGTTGTCGGCCTCGAGCACGCCCAGCGCGACCGTGCCGAGCAGCGACTCGTCCACGGTCAGGGGCAAACTCTGCGGCCGGGCCTGAAGCGTCATGACGCTCTCCGCGGGATACGCGGGCCGGCTCGCCCCCGCACGCAACACGAGTGCGTCCAGGCGGGCGAAAGAATCAGAGTGGGCGGCGGGAAATCCCTTTCCAACCCAAGCAGATTCGAAACGGCGACAAAGCGCCGTCCTCTCTGTTGCGGCCAAACCTCAATGTCTTCGCCGCCCACCGTCCCGATCGACATCCGCGGTGGACGCGGCACCCTCTCGCTCGAGGCTCGCGGACTCGAAACCTCCGCGAGCGAAATTTTTCGTCTCGCGCAACATAGCGGACATGCGGGGCGGCGCAACTGTTTTTCGCGTGCCAGCGCAGAAAAAATTTTCCGCGCGATCGGGTGGGAAATTTTTCCGAATCCGAGCGAAAAATTTGGAACCGGGTGAGAAATTCTCTTGACCCCGGCCGCGTCAGTTCGGCGCGGTCTCGGTGTCCTCGAACGCGGGCAGACGGCGCTCGACCGCGGCGATGCGCCAGCGGGCGCCACTCGCGCCATCCGCGAGCTCCACGTCCTCGCCGATCCTGCGCTTCATCAGCGCGCGGCCGACCGCGGACTGGAACGACACGACCTCGTCCCCGTGATGCTGTTCGCCCTCGCCCAGGATCCACACCGTGCGCCGCTCGGCTCCGCGCTCGAGCGTCACCACCGCGCCCAGGCCCGCGATGCCGGGCTGAAACTCGACGTCGTCCACGAAGCGCGCGCGCGCGAGCCGCAACTGCAGCGCGGCGACGCGGCGGCTCACGTTGGCCTGCTTGAGCTTCGCGGAGTGGTACTCGGCGTTCTCGCGCAGGTCGCCGAGCTCGCGCGCCTTGCGGATCGTGGCCGGGATCGTCGTGCGCAGCTCGCGCTCCATCTCTTCCAGCTCCTTCTGCAGCCGCCCCCACGTCGCGCGCGTCATGATGACGAGATCGCTGTCCTCCGACATCTGCCCGACGCCCTCGAACAGCTTCTCGGATTTTCTCTGGCGCTGCTCGCGCACCAGCGCGGCCGCCTCCGGCATGCCGAGCCGCTCGACCGCCTCGAGCGCGGGAAAGAGGAAGCGATCGCTCGAGTGCCACTGCCGCAGCAGCACACGCACCCGCAGCGCGGTCTGATCCGGGACCTGCACGCCCTCGAGCCACTGATCGAACGCGCCCTCGGGCTCGAGCATGCGCAGCACCTTGTCGGCCACCGAGGGCTTTGGTTTGTCCTCCACCAAGGACAGCGCGGCCAGGAACACGCCCCACGCGTCCGCGGGCGCGCTCTCCGTCAGCGCCTCCTCGATCAGCCGCAGCGCCGCCGACGGATAGCGCGCGCCGCGCTTGAGCAGGGTGGCGCGCAGATCGGCGCGGCCGGCATCATCGAGCTGCGCGCGGAAGCGCGCCGCCTCGTCGCGCACCGCGGCGAAGCGCGAATCGAGCGCCGAGAGAATGGCGTCGGATTCGATCCCGGCCGCGTGTGAGCCCTCGAGGACCGAGAGCTGCTCCTCCTCGGTGGGCAGATCGGTGATCGCGAGCCCCTGCTCCCACAGCGTGCGCAGCGCCGCCGTCCACTCCTCGCGCCGCTCCGGGAACCAGCGCATGAAGTAGACGCCGGCGCGCGCGCGATCGGCGCGATCGGCCTCCTCATCGAGCACCGCGCGCGCCACCAGCTTGCCGAAGCGGCCCGCGAGCTCGGGCTCGGCGTGCGGATGCTGCGAGAGGAATTTGCGCAGGGTGTTGAGATTGCTCGCGATCGATTTGCGCGGCTCGAGGCTCGGCAGCGGCGTGGGGTCGCCGCTCGCGCGCTCCGAGGCGAGGCGGTAGTGCTGCTCGAAGGCGCGCGCGTGATCGATGCGCGGATCCTTCTCGGCCGCCGCGCGCGCCTTGCGCCAGTACGCGGTCCACTCCGCGGGCGGCACGAGCTGCGAGCCCACCATGAACACCTTGAGCCGCTGCGCCGCCGCTTCGCCCCCCACTGCCTTGAGCGTGCGCACCAGCAGCTCGCCGGGATCCTCGGTCTTCAGCCGCTGCAGCTCGTCCGGCGCGGTCAGGCGCAAGAGGCGCGGATCGTCCTCCTCGAGCGGCGAGAGCGTCCGGCGCGCGGCCGCGTACGGCATGCGGTGGCCGCGCGAGTGGGCGAAGTCGATCACCACGTTCGCGGCGTCGTTCGACACGATCCGCCCGGGGCCGAAGGAATCGTGATAGACCGCGCGGCCGGGCGCGAGCGCGGCGATCTGATCGAAGCGCTCGAGCGCGGCGGCGAGCGGCTGTTCGGGATCGATGAGCCCCGATTCGGAAATCACGCGTTCGACGTCGGGCAGGCGCGCCGCTTCCCTTTGGCGCAGCGTCCGCACCAGCGCATCGCGCATCGGCTCGGCGATGGCGGTGCTGCCCTTCTCGAGCGCGCGCGCCACCACCATGCGCATCGCCGCCGCGCCCTCGCCCGCGCGCCCGGACTTCTCGAGCGGCGGCAGCGCGATGTCCGCGAGCTGCTTGATCTCGGCGTACGCGCCACGCGCGGCGAGCGCCGGCAGCGTCTCGAGCAGGCGCACCAGTCCATCCTGCGCGTCGTGCTCGACGAACTCGAGCGCCGCCTCTTCGAGCCCGGCATAACGACCCTCGGCCGCGAAGCGCGGCAGCAGCTCGGCCAGCAGATCGCGGCGGTGATCGCCCTGCCCGACCTCGCCGAGCCGCACCGCGAGCAAGAGGCCGATCTCGAGATCGTCGGGAACGATGGCCCAGGCGCGCTCGAGCGCCTCGATGCGCGCGGGATCCTTCCTCAGCCCCTCGTGCGCGCGCACCAGCAACCGCGCCGCGGCGTGCGTCTCTTCCAGCGCGATCGCGCGCTCGGCGACCGCAGCCAGCGGCTCCCACTCCGATGCGGCCGCGAGGCGCTCGCCCAGCGCGAGCAGGGTCTGATGCGCGCGCTCGACCTCGCCGTTCAGGGCGCAGGCGGCCGCGAGCAGGTAATCCACGCCCGGCGTGGCCGAGCCCTGGCGCAGCCGCGCGGCGCATTCGTCGCGCACGAACTTGAGCTCGCCCTTCGCTTCGGCGTGGTGCGCCAGGGATTCGATCTCGGCGCGCGCGGCGGGGGTGAGTTCAGCGCCCACATCGCCGCGGAGCACCGCGGGGAGTTGTTCGCGGATGAAGGCCTCAGGCATTCGGATCGGGTGGCACGGTTGGGGACGCCCGCCTCTCGCTCGGAAAAGGGCGGACATGATGTACCACCGGGGCCGTCGCTCGCAAGCGAGCCGGCGGCTCCGCTTGACATCTCCGGGCGTGGCGCGCGTCCGAGGGCCGAGCGCCCACCGCGGCCACGCTCGCCGGCGGGAGAATCGCGGCCGATGCTTGTGTGCCGCGCGCGGACGGCCCTAGACTGCCGCGCGTGAAGATCTACACGCGCACCGGCGACGACGGCACGACCGGCCTGCTCGGCCGCGGGCGCGTGTCCAAGGCCGACGCGCGCATCGAGGCCTACGGCACCGTGGACGAGCTGAACGCCGCGATCGGGGTGGCCCGCGCGCTCGATCGCGAGCGCTGGCTCGAGGGCCTGGCGGGCGTGCAATCGAGATTGTTCCAGATCGGCGCGGAGCTGGCGGCCGAGGACGGGGCGGCCTTGGCCAGGCTCGAGCGCATCGGGGACGACGACATCGCGTCGCTCGAGCGCTGGATCGATCAATGCGAGGCCGAGCTGCCCGCGCTCAAGCGGTTCATCCTGCCGGGCGGAAGCGCGCTCGGCGCAAGCCTCCATGTCGCGCGCACGATCTGTCGCCGCGCCGAGCGGCGCGTGGTCGCGCTCGCCGGTGAGCGTCCGGTTGAGCCGCGCCTGGTGCGCTATTTGAACCGTCTGGCCGACGCGCTGTTCGTCCTGGCGCGCTGGAGCAACCGCAAGGCCGGCGCCGCCGAAGAAGAGTGGCCCGAGAGCTGACTGGACTTTTCGGGCGACTGTGCCGATAATCCTCGCGCACTTCATGCCTGAGGAGGATGGGTTGCCCCGGCGCTCGAGCGCCGTGAGGGCCGGTCCTCTCTCGAGGGAGCCGCATCCGTCGCGGCCACCGAGATCGTGAATGACTCCGCCCGTTCCGCGCGCCTCATGAGGCGACGCGGCAGCCGATCGAGAAACCGGCGGAGCCGTGCAGCCTGATGGGGAGCGCGTACCGGGATGGTCCCGGGACGCACGAGTCGCAGGACGCCCGCGGCCACACCGTCTTTTTGCCGCGCGGGCCACAGCCCCACGAACCCCGGCGCCCCAAGTGGGACGAACCGGAAGGATCCGAAATGAGACCACGTCGTCGTCGTCGCGGCCCGCGCCCACCCCAGCCAGGAGGTGTTCCCGTTGAGGGCCAGCCGTTTTCGCAGCAACCGCAGAGTCAGGCGCAAGTGATGCCCGGAGGTGGAGGTGGAGTAGGTGGTGGCGGTGGCGCTGGACCGCGCCGGCGCCGCCGGCGCCGCGGGGGCGGCCGGCCGCTCAACAACAGCGCGCCTCAGCCGTACGCGAACAATCATCAGCAGCAGGGCGGCCCGCAGCCGAACTATGGCGGCGGGCGGCGCGAGGGTCGCCGGGGTCGCCGCGGGCGCAACGGCGGCGGCGAGCAACGGCGCGGGCTCGAAGTTCTGCGCGACATGCAGCAGCAGGGCGTGGCGCTCGATCCCACCGAGCGCTTGATTCTCGAGTTGCCGCCGGGCAAGGGCAATCCGCCCTACGGCGATCGCATCACGGGGCGCGCGATCGACCTGATCGCCCCGATCGGCCGCGGACAGCGCTGCCTGATCGTCTCGCCTCCCAAGGCCGGCAAGACCCGCATTCTCCAGTCCGTCGCGGCATCGGTCGCGTTCAATCACCCCGATGTCGAGTGTTACGCGCTGCTGGTGGACGAGCGGCCCGAGGAAGTCACCGACTTCAAGCGCAACACTCCCGCCACCGTGATCGCGGCATCGAGCGACATGAGCATCCAGGAGCACATCGACACCTCCGAGTACGCGATGGAGGTGGTGGCGCAAAAGGTCGTCGAGGGCAAGGATGTCGTGCTGCTGCTGGATTCCATCACGCGCCTGGCGCGGGCCTACAACAACAACGCGGACGGGAGCGGACGCACGATGTCGGGCGGACTCGACACCAACGCGATGCAGGCGCCGCGTCAGATCTTCGGCGCCGCGCGCAAGATCGAGGGCGGCGGCTCGCTCACGATTCTCGGCACCGCGCTCATCGACACCGGCTCGCGCATGGACCAGGTGATCTTCGAGGAGTTCAAGGGCACCGGGAACAGCGAGATCTATTTGTCACGCGAGCTGGCCGAGCGACGCATCTATCCGGCGATCGACGTCGCGAAGAGCGGCACGCGCAAGGAAGAGAAGCTCTATCCCGCGGACATCGTGCCGCGCATACATCTGCTGCGGCGCGGGCTCGCCGGGCTCCACCCGCAGGAGGCCATGACGCGCCTCCTCGAGCTGCTCAACCGCTGCAAGTCGAACGAGGAAATTTTCGAGCTGCTGCGCGCGTGAGAATTTTCCGAGCGCCGCGCGTGTAGGGTTTCGCCCTACAAAACCGCGGCCGTGAGCGCCCTCCTCCGGCCGCGAGCGCTGTCACACTCCTGCCACACAATCGCGCAATGCCGCGAATTCCAGCGCGTTCGCCGCGCGCTTCGCGAGCTTCCGGCGTCGCGAAAATGCGGCGCGCGCGCGCCGCGCACACTCGTGCAATATTTTTTGATTTTGCAGCCGCCTGAAACGTGTGACGGGTCAATTCACGATTTCCGGACGAATCGCGCGAGGGATTCGGCCATCATCAGGTTATCGGGAGACGGTGTTCGGAGATACTTGGGTGCGGCCCCCAAGCCTCTGAGTGCCTCTCCCGCTAAACTTTTAGAACGCCTCGCTCACGGATGAGCGGGGCGTTCTTGTGTTCGTGGCGCTGAGGGATGAGCGGGCGTTCTGGTTTCGGGGCGCGGCGACGATCGGCTACTGGACGACGCGTTCCACGAACTCACCGGTGCGCGTGTCGATCTTCACGCGATTGCCGCTCTCGATGTAGGACGGCACCTTGATCTCGAGTCCGGTCTCGAGGATCGCGGGCTTCGCGGTGTTCTGCACCGCCGCGCCCTTGATGTTGGGCGTGGTGTCCTTGACCGTGAGCTCGACGAACATCGGCGGCTCGATGCCGACCACGCGGCCCTCGAAGTAATCCGCGAGCAGGATCATGCCCTCGGTGAGATAGCCGGCGTTCTCGCCCAGCACGTCCGCGGAAAGCTCGATCATCTCGTAGGACTCGGTGTTCATGAAGTGGAAGGCGCCGCCGCCCTTGTAACTGAACTGCAGCTTGTGCTGCTCGAGGTTCGCGCGCTCCACCTTGTCTTCCGACGAGAAGCGCTGGTCGGTGTTGGTGCCGCTCTCCACGTTGACGAGGCGCACCTGGACGAAGCCGCGCAGGTTGCCGGGCGTACGGTGCACCACGTTCGTGACACGGTGCGGCTTGCCGTTGTGGAGGATGACGTTTCCGACCTTGAGCTGCGTGGCTGCGATCACGAGGCGCTCCCTGAATCCGGGTGGGACCCGCGGGTGGCGCGGGCTCGCGCCGGGGCGGGTCTTCCCCGCGCCCGGCGGCCGAAGATTGTGCCCGAGACGGCCCGCCCGCGCAACCGGCGCCCGCCCTACTGGCCCGTCACGTTGCCCCCCGGACCACGTCCGCCCGCGGTCGCGACATCGGTCTGCCGCTGCGCCTCGAGCGCCCGCTTGATGCGCGCGCGCGTCTCGAGGAAGTGCGCGCGGGTGTAATCGCCGAGCGTGGCCTTCGACGCCATCGCGCTCGTGATGCGCTGATCGATGCGCGTGAGCTGGAGCCGCGCGAGCGCACGCGCGTCATCCGGCGCTCCGGCAGGCGGACTCACCACCAGCGCCGCGAGCTTGTCGACGTACGCGCGCTGAAGCTCGCGGCGCGTGCCCGGACCCTCGAGCGCCTTCATGCCGGCCGCCGAGGCGCCGCCCACCTCGCCCCACAGGCTCTTCGTCAGCCGGTCGAACAGCTCCGCGAGGCGGAACGGCTCGGTGGTGTGGGACTCACCCTCGCGTACCCGCGCGAGCAGGTTCGGAGACATCAGCCCCGCGAGCAGCGCGTTCTGGATCGAGAACGCGCGGTCGTTGAAGTTGTAATCGAGGCGGTACGTCGGGCTCGAGAAGCCGTTCGGAACGCCCCAATGCTGCCACTGATCCTGGCTCATGCGATTCAGCATCGTGGGCGGCAGCACGAACGCATCGACCGCGAACGCGTGCTGCGAGATGAAATCGAGTGCCTCGCGCTGGCGCGCCGCCGGCACGGGAACGAGCGGATCGCCCGCCCCCGGCTGTCCACGGTGCGCGCGCGACATGTACTGCCCGCCCACGTACTTGATCGCGAGGCCCAGCGCCCGCGCGTCCTGGAACAGCAACAGGTCCATGCAGCGTCGCATCACGGGGAATTCGCCCTGCGGGCCGACGATGCGCTCCTCGAATTTGGGGTTCTTCCACACCGACTCGATGTAGCTCGAGCGATCCTTCGCGAACGCCAGCGGATCGTTGCCGAGGTCCCAGATGTTGGTGCGCGGATCGAGCGCGTCGGCCGGATACGTGTCCTCGTCCGCCGAGTACTCGTGCCCGGGCTCCATGGATTCGTCCGCGATCTTCCTGACGATCGCGTAGTCGGCATCCGGCGTCGTGCCATCGGTGGGCGTGTAGCCGTAGCGGATGTTCCAGACATCGGCGTCGCCGACCGCGCTCGCGAAGTATTCGCCCTGCTTCGAGTGGTCGGCCTGGATGTTGGGCGGCGTGTAGTCCATCACCGACGACACCAAGCCGTGCTCGTGCGTCCACGACGCGTCCATCAGCTTCTCCATCGGCGTCGAGGTGCTGGAGCGGAAGTTATGGGTGAGCCCGAGGCTGTGCCCGACCTCGTGCATCACCGACCAGATCAGCGCCTTGCCGACGAAATCGAGCGGCACCGGCTCGCCCGGCGACAAGAGGCCATCGGTGACGAGCCCGGCGTGCAGCAGCTCGCCGCCGTCGGCGAGGCCCATCTGCGCGTCGCAGTGCGCGTCGCGCTCGAAGAACGACGGCATCTGCGGAATCTCGGGGCTCACGGCGCCGCTCAAGGCCTCGGGACCGGCAAAGCCGCGATAGCCGTTGCGGAAGCTCTGAATGAACGAGGCCTCGAACAGAATATCGGCGTCGAGAATCTCGCCGGTGCGCGGATCGACGCGCGAGGGTCCGATGGCGCCGAAGGCGGGCGTGCTCGAGGTGATCCAGCGGATGGTGCTGTAGCGCACATCCTCGGGATCCCAGTTCGGATCATCCGGCGGATCCTTGGCGACGATCGCGTTCTTGAAGCCCGCGGCCTCGAACGCCTTCTGCCAGTTCTCGATCCCCTGCTTCACGTACGGGCGGTATTCGTCGGGCACGGTGCGATCGATGTAGAACACGATCGGCTTCACGACCTCGGAGACCGCGGCGCTCGGGTCCTTCTTCTCGAGCCGCCAGCGATTGATGTAGCGGACCCAGAAGTTCTCCTTGTCGTCGCGCGAGAAATCCTTATAGGCGTTGAGGAAGAAGCCAGTGCGGTTGTCGGCGAAGCGCGGCTTCATCGGCACGTCGGGGAGCTTCGAGAACGAATAGTGCACGGTAATCGGGATGAAGCGCTCGTCCGACACCGCGTCGAGGCCGAGGTTCTGGCGGTCGTTCGGCGTGTAGGTGAGCAGCGCCTCGATTTCGTCGTTCTCGGGGAACACCTTGGCCGAGCCCAGGGCCGAGCGATCCTTGTCGAAGCGCACCGACTTGCCGTTGAACGCCTGGCGCATGCCCTCGGCGAGATCGCTCAGGTCGCTCACGAGGAACGGCGCGAAATCCACCAGCACGGTCTTGCTCGAGTCGTCCTGCGCCTCGACCTTGAGCGATGCCAGCACCGAGCTGCCGATCGAGAGGTCCTGCGCCTTCGCGATCGGCGTGCCGGCCGGCGAATCGAACTTCATGTTGTGCTCGAACACGAGCACGTGATCGCCGGAGCGCTGGAACTCGATCAGGCGGTCGTTGAGCGGCAGACCGCCGAGCAGGAAGTTCTGACCGATGCCGCGCGCGAAGCTGAAGATGCCGAGCACCGGCATGTTCATCTGATCGGTGCGAATCTCGGCGTAGAGGTTCTCGCGCTTCTTGTAGAGCGTGATGAAGCCCTTCATCACCTCGGCGTCCTTCGTCAGCTTCTTCCAGTCGCCGTAGGGCTTGTCGGCGGCCGCCGCGGCGGCGGCATCGGGCGCCGGCTTGTCGTCGGACTTCTTCGCGAGCGCGGCGGGCACGATGAACAGCGCGAGCGCGAGCGTCAGCAGCACACTCAGAGGAATGGCGCGTGGTTTCATGTTCGGACCTCTTTCACTTGGGCGCGGAGACGTCCGCGATTCGCATGCGAGCGCCGTGAGATGGCCGGGCGCGGGACTCCAACACGGGGAAACGCGCTAGACGTTAGTCGCGCGGCGCACGCGGCGCGAACACCCCCGTACCGGCGCGGCAATTCCGGCCACTGGCGGCGCGAAAGGCGGTGGGCGTAGCATGAATGAGCCGAGATGGCCGCCCGGGTCGACCCAGCCCGGATCCGCGTCATGCGCAACCATCCGATCACTTCCCCGGGTCAACTCGGTCGGAGGATTCATGCCTCGCGCTCTTCGCATCGCACTCGCGCCGCTTGCCGTCGTGTTTCTCGGCAGCGCGTTTTTCGCGCCGCTCGCTCGCGCCGACTTCGGCCGTGATCCCTACACGCCGGTGACTCTTCAGGCGACCAGTTTCACGCCCGCGGTTGGCGGAGGGATCCCGGATGGCAACGGCGGCATGTTCGCCTGCTGGTCCGCGTATGCCGGCAGCAATCAAGTGATTTACGTCCAGCGTGTGACGGCCTCGGGCGCGATCAGCCCCGGCTGGCCCGCCGGCGGCGTCCAGGTCTATTCGGCGACGACCTATCGCGCGAATCCGCGGCTGGTGAGCGACGGCGCGGGCGGCGTCATCGTGGCATGGGAGGACGGCCGCGGAGCGACGGTCGACATTTACGCCTCGCGCATCCAGGGCAACGGCTCGCTCGCCCCCGGCTGGCCGGCGAGCGGCGTGCTGCTTTCGTATGGTAGTCAGTCCGCGATCGACGATGAGCACAACCCCATGCTCATCTCCGATGGAGCCGGCGGTGCATTCGTGGCCTGGAACCTCAATTATTCCAGCACCGACATCGACGTCTATGGCGCTCATGTCACATCAGCGGGCACTGTCGCGTGGTTACTCGCCCTGTACAGCCCGGTCGGCCATCAGGTCCTTCAGAAGATCATCGGAGACGGGGCCACTGGGTTCTACATCGGTTTCACCGACGACGAGAACACCTCGGTGACCAAGGCCAAGGTGGAGCGATTTTTCTCGAGTGGCGGTGCGGCGTGGTCACCCATCGCCGTCGGCACTCAGCAGCAGACTTACGGCATGGATATCGCCTCCGATGGCGGAACCGGTTTGTACGCGGTATCCGCGGACAATGGTCCTGTCTCCTACAGCAACATCTCGGGCAATCACTTTCTCGCCACCGGCGCGAACGATCCCAATTGGGCCGGGTACAAGTTCCTCGCCTACGAAGCCAACATCAATCAGGGCGGCCCCATCGCGATCCCCGACGGGAGCGGCGGGCTGCTGGTCGCGTTCTTCGACCTGCGCTACGGCGGTCCGGACCTGTTCGTTCAGCGCATTGGCCCCTATGGGATCGCCTATAACGGCTGGCCGGCGACCGGCGTCGCGGCCAGCACGGCCGTGGGGAACCAGTTTCCGCAATCGATGGTTTCGGACGGCGCGGGCGGCACGGTCATCGCGTTCACCGACGACCGCCAGGGCCTGGACTATTTCGAATACGCCGTACGCGTGCTCGGAAACGGCCAGATTGCCCCGGGTTGGGCCTATGGCGGCAATCCCGTGGACCTGGGTGGCCTGCTCGTTGGCACGACTGCCTACCCGGGAAGCGTCTCGGACGGCAACGGCGGCGCGATCATGATGTGGGCCGATACGCGCGGAACGACCAGCGTGGGTTACGAGGGCATCTACGCGCAGAACCTGGACCCGTTCGGCCAGTATGGCGACGCGCGACCGTTCATTACCAAGATCGCGGACGTCCCCGCAGATCAGGGCGGCGAGGTCTCGCTGCAATGGTCGGCGAGCTATCTCGATGCGCAGCCCAATCGCACCGTGGTGCAGTATTCGATCTGGCGGCGCGTGCCGGGCGGAGTGAGCGCGGTGCCGAGCGCCACGGTTGGGGCGGATCCCGCGAGCGCCATGCCCGGCAGCGCGGGCGCAGCGCCCGCGACCCCCAAGCCGTCCGCCGCATCAATCGCCGCCGCGCGAGCCGATCATCGCGAGGCGCTCCGCACCACGATCGAGAGCGCGCAGGTCGTTTACTGGGAATACGTCGAGACGCAGCCGGCGCGCATGCTGCCCGGATACAGCGTGGTGGAGCCGACCACGTCGGACTCCACCGGCACGCTCAACGCGAGAATCTCGTTCATGATCGACGCGGAGTCCGCGGGCGCTCAGATGTTCTGGGCCTCGCCGCCCGACAGCGGCTATTCGGTGGACAACATCGCCCCCTACGCACCCTCGCCGTTCGTGGGCACCTACGCCGCGGGAACCGCCGCGCTCCACTGGAGTCCGGTGATCGTTCCGGATCTCGACAATTACCGGCTCTACCGCGGATTGAGCGCTTCATTCGTGCCCGGGCTATCGAACCTGGTCGCGACCCCGGTGGACACGGCGTACAGCGATGCGGCGGGATCGCCGTTCTACTATCGGCTCACCGCCGTGGACATCCACGGCAACGAAAGCGCGAGCACGCTGCTCTTGCCGACGGGCGCGCTGCTCGACGTCGGACCGGGGCTACCGACCGTGCTGGCGTTCGCTCCGCCGGCGCCGAATCCGGCGCGCGGCACCACCATGCTCAAGTTCGCGCTCCCGCGAGACGCGGTGGTGCGGCTCGCGATCTACGACCTGAGCGGCCGCCGAGTGCGCGTGCTGGCCGAAGGATCGCAGCCGGTGGGCGAGCATTCCGTGGCGTGGGATCTGCGCGACGATTCCGGCCGCGCGCTGGGGGCCGGGCTCTACTTCGCGCGCTTCGAAGCCGAAGGGCGCTCGTTCACGCGGCGAGTGGTGGCGGTCAAGTAGGCGCTCGACTCTCGGAGCCAGATTAGCTACCTCACGCCCTGCTCCTCGCGCTCCCTCGCCCAGCGCTCGAACAACTCGCTCATCTCGGCCGCCGCGCTCGGCGCGAGCACGTCCTTCTGCGCGAACTCTTCGGCCTCGGGGAAGCTGGTCGCCATGATCTCGCGCGCCGCGCGCTGAACGTCGTAATCGGTGTGCTTGAGCTCGACGTCCGGACCGAGCAGCGCCCAGAACGCGCCGGTTCGCCCCTCGAACGGCATGCCGACGCTGCCGGCGTTGATGAGCCTGCGGCCGAGCACGCCGCGATCGTACTGAATGTGCGTGTGGCCGCCCACCACCACGCGCGGAGCGACGCCTGAATAGATCGCCTCGAGCCGGCTCTCGGGCGTGAGCTGCGTGACGATCTCGTCTTCCGAGCGCGGCGTGCCGTGACAAAAGAGCGCGCGGCCGAGATTCGGCACGTCGAGTTCGAGCGTGAGCGGCAGCGACGCCAGCAGCTCGCGCTGCGTCGGCGTGATCTGCGCCGCCGCCCAGCGCACGCGCGCGGCCACCCGCTCGCCGAGCGCGATCTTGTAATGGGGCGACGTGATCATGTCGCGATCGCAATTGCCGCGCACGTACTTCACGCGCTCGCCGCGGGACATGAGCAGCTCGAGCACCTCGCGCGGCATCGGTCCGAGCGCCGAATCGCCGCCGATGACGATGAGATCGCAGCACTCGGCGTCCACCTCGGCGAGCACGGCCTCAAGCGCGGGCAGATTGCCGTGAATGTCGTTCAAGACCGCGATTTTCATGGGAACCCTCCGGTCTCGTAATGCTAGCATTACGGTGCTCGCGCGGCTGTGGCCGCCTGCCACTCGGGCTTCGTAGCCATGAGTCCGCCCTTGCCACGACAACCCCGAGGCCCCCATGTCACGCCACGCCCCGAATCTCGCCATTGCGGCCGCGCTCGTTCTGACCCTGTCCGCACTCGCGCTGCTGCCCGCGCCCGCTTCCGCCAATCCCGGGCCCACGACTCCGACCTTCGTGCTCGCATGGGGCAATCCGGGCGCCGCTCCGGGACAGTTCGACAATCCGGCATTCGGGGCAACGGATGCGCTCGGCAACGTCTACGTCGCGGATCAAGTGAACGACCGCGTCCAGAAATTCGACCGGCTGGGCAACCTCATCACTCAGTGGGGCTCGGCCGGCAGCGGCAATGGACAATTTTCCAACACCGTCGGGCTCGCGATCGATCCGACGGGAAACGTGTTCGTGTCGGACTACCTGAACGATCGAATCGAAAAGTTCACCGGCGCCGGCGCGTACCTCGCGCAATGGGGCTCCCCGGGAAGCGGCAATGGACAGTTCATCAATCCCTCGGGACTGGCGATCGATGGCTCGGGGAACGTGTACGTCGTGGACACGGGAAATCACCGCATCCAGAAGTTCACGGGCGCGGGAGTCTACGTGACGCAGTGGGGAACGGCCGGCACCGGCAACGGACAGTTCGCCAGCACCTTCAATGGTATCGCCGTTGACGCGAGCGGAAACGTTTACGTGGCCGATGCCGGCAACAATCGCGTGCAGAAATTCAGCGGCGCCGGCGTGTACTTGGCGCAGTGGGGAAGCGCGGGCTCGGGCAACGGGCAGTTCAACTTGTCGGAGGGAATTACGTGTGACCCCGTCGGGAATGTGTATGTGGCGGACTACACGAACAATCGCATTCAGAAGTTCACCAACACCGGCACGTACGTCACGCAATGGGGGTCGGGTGGAATCGGTAGCGGCCAGTTCAGCGGACCGTTCGGCATCTGGGCGGACGCCGAAGCGAACCTGTACGTGACGGATTACAACAACCACCGCGTCGAGAAATTCAGCTCCGCGGGAGTGCCGGCCGCCGATGCGCCTTCGGGGTTTCTGCTCAGATGGGGATCGCCTGGATCGGGCCCCGGGCAGTTCAGCCTGCCGTACGGAGTCGCGGTGGACAATGCCGGCGACGTGTTCGTGGTGGAGGTCAGCAACAACCGTGTTCAGAAGTTTACGAGCACCGGAAGCTTGGTGACCTCCTGGGGATCCGCCGGCTCGGGACCGGGACAGTTCTCATCGCCGGCGGGAATCGCCGTCGATCCCGCTGGAAACGTGTACGTGTCGGATCAGTCAAACGACCGGATCGAGAAGTTCACGAACGCGGGCGCCTTCCTCACCCAGTGGGGCACGTTCGGCACCGGCCCCGGACAGTTCAACACCCCATTTGGAGTGACGACGGATGCGGCCGGAAACGTCTACGTCACGGACTATGGCAACGATCGTGTCCAGGTCTTTACCGGCTCAGGAGCCCTCCTGACCCAGTGGGGCACGGCCGGAAGCGGAAGCGGACAATTCAACACCCCGACGGGCATTTGCGTGGACCCGGCGGGCCGCATTTATGTCGTGGATCGCTACAATTACAGAATTCAGAGGTTTACCAGTGCGGGCGCCTTCATCAACCAATGGGGATCGTCCGGCACCGGGGTCGGGCAGTTCAGCTTCGCGAGCGGAATCGCGCTCGATCCAAGCGGCAACGTTTATGTCTCGGATGGCAGTAACGATTGCATCGAGAAGTTCACCAGCAATGGCGCGTTTCTCGCGCAGTGGGGATCGGCGGGAAGCGGAAATGGACAATTCTCAGACCCTGGCTTCCTCACGACGGACGCCTCCGGTAATCTCTACGTCCCCGAGGTAGGCAACAACCGCGTTCAGAAGTTCGCGGTGCCGGCTGCGGTGGCGTTGGTGTCGGACGTGGCGAACGATCAGGGGCGGCAGGTGATGCTGCGCTACCTGCGCAGCTCGGGCGATGCGCCGGGAGCTGGCGTGACGATCACCGGCTACGAGATCTACCGGCGCAATGATGCGCTGGTGGGCGCCGTGATCGCGCCGCCCGATGCGCGGGCGGAGAACGGCGCGACCGATGCGGGCGCGGTGAGCGCCTCGCCCGCCAGCGTGCAGCTCGCGGGCTGGACATATCTCATGACCGCGCCGGCGCACGGTGAATCCGAGTACAACGTGGTCGTGCCGACGCTGGTGGATGCCACCTCCAGCACGCTCGAATATTCCGCGTTCATCGCGCGCGCCGTGACGACCGATCCACTCACGTACTACGACTCCGCGGCCGAGAACGGATTCTCGGTGGACAATCTCGCGCCCGGAATGCCGACCGGCTTCTCGGCAGCGGTGGTGAGCGGCTCGACCCAACTGCATTGGAATCCGAGCACGGCGTCGGACTTCGACACGTTCCGGCTCTATCGCGGATCGAGCGCGAGCTTCGTGCCCGACCCAGCCAACCTGGTGGCGGCCGTCGTGGACACCGCGTACTCCGATGCAGGCTCGGCCGGTCTCTACTACAAGTTGTCGGCGGTGGATTTCAACGGCAACGAGAGCCCGTTTGCGTCGCTCGGCCCGGGGCAGACGCTCAGCGCGCCCGCCGCGCCGGCGCTCGAGTTTGCGCTCGCGGGCGCGCGGCCAAATCCCGCGCGGGGGAACCGCCTGATGGTGGACTTCACGCTGCCGGTGGCGGAGAGCGCGCGGCTCGAGCTGGTGGATGTGACCGGGCGGCGGGTGGTGGATCTCGCGGTGGGCGCGCTCGGCGTTGGCGAGCACGCGGTCAATCTCGCCGAGGGCCAGACGCTCGCGCCCGGAATTTATCTCGTGAGGCTCACGCAGGGCGCGCGATCCAAGGTGGCGCGGGCGGTGGTGGTGAGGTAACGCGGGCGACGACGTTCGCGTCGCTCCCCGGTTCTCGCACCGCCGCGTCGGCGTGTCGATCGATCCTTCGCTCGTTCGTCGCCACTTCGGAAGAACGGTCGTCACAAGCGTCGCATGCGACGCCTCTACCGAAAGGAATTGCGCTCAATGTCAAGGCTTCGAGTAAGCGGATTTGGAATCTCCATTGATGGTTACGGTGCCGGTCCTGACCAGGCCCTTGACAATCCGATGGGCGTCGGAGGGATGGCGCTGCATCAGTGGGTGTTTGGCACGAAGACATTCCAGAAGATGGCCGGCGACTTCGCCGGGTCGCTGATCGGTGACAAGGTCGGCCGGGAAGGCCTCGACGACGACTTCGCCGCACGCGCTTTGAGAACCTCGGGGCCTGGATCATGGGCCGCAACATGTTTGCGCCGTCACGCGGCGCCTGGCCCGACGACGCTTGGAAGGGATGGTGGGGCAACAACCCGCCCTACCACGTGCCCGTCTTCGTGCTCACGCACTATGCTCGTGCGCCTCTCACGATGGAGGGCGGAACGACGTTTCACTTCGTTACCGATGGCATTCATGCGGCATTGAAGCGCGCGAACGAGGCGGCTCAGGGCAAGGACGTCCGACTCGGAGGAGGAGTTGCCACCATTCGCGAGTACCTCACCGCCAGGCTGATCGACGAGATGCACCTCGTTCTAGCCCCCGCGCTTCTGGGCCGGGGCGAGAACCTCCTCGCCGGCATCGATACGGTCAGCCTCGGCTACAAGTGCACGCAGCACGCCTGCACGGAACACGCCACCCACATCGTCCTGACAAAGTAGCCCTGTCGCGCGTGTTATCGCGCCAGCGTCAGCGCGCGGCGCGGGGTCAGTGCGCCGCGCCGGAGACCGCCGAGCTGTCTTGTGCCGCCGTGCTGTCCTGCGCTGCCGCGGCGGGCGCGGCGGGCGGCGTAAAGAAGAGATCGGCGACGAGGTTGGTCACGCGCAGCTCGGGCGAGTCGCTGCCCGTCGACTGCGTCACGTCGAGCCGGCCGCGCGCGGCGCCTCCCTCCAGATCGAGGCTCACCTCGGTCGGGTGCGCGCTGCGCGCCGGGCCAAAGTGCCCGGCCGCGATCAGCGAATCGAGCGGAAACGCGCCGAGCGTGTCGGGCGGCGCGAGCAACACGATGCGCGCGGGCGCCGAAGCGGCTCGCAGCTCGAACGCGCGGCCGCTGATCGTGAACGCCTGCGGAAGCGTGAAGTTCACACGCACGTGGTAGTCGAACCCGCCGATCCAGTCGGCCTCGGGACGCTCCGAATAGGACGTGGAATACGTGAACTCCCCGTGCGTCTGCCGCTCCCAGGATTCGACGTAGCCGAAATTCAGCTGGCGCGCGAGCCGGCGCGCGCGCGACGACGCGTCCTCCAGATGCGGCAGCTTGACGCTGGCATCGAGGGCGGCGAGCTCGGTGGCGAGCAGCGGCTTGACGCCGCCGTCGCCCTGGACCGACAGCAGGTAGCCGAGCGTCGTGGAGAGATCCTTGCTCGCGGCAAAGGGGATCGAGCCCGTCGCGGGGCGCACGCTCCCGTCTACCAGCATGCCGTTCGCGCGCAGCAGCCCCTGGAGCCGTCCGAGCTGGCTCGCGCGTGAGACGGCGTACGCGCCCCACGGCCCGGCGGCGGTGAGCAAGGCGAGCGCGGCGAGCGTGACCGGGATCCAGCGGATGTCGCCGTCGCGCCGCGCGATGAAGTAGACACTGATGCCCGCGAGCCACGCGGTGAGCACGGTGACGAAGTAGCGATCCTCGGTGACGCCGTACTGGCCCACGCGCTTCGCGATCGCGAGCGCAAGCATGACGATCGACGGAATGAGCGCGACGAAGAAGACGCGGGCGAACGTGCGCACCCAGCGGTTCTCGTTCTGCTCTCGCACCGGATGGACGAGCAGGATCGCGAGCAGGCCGGCGCCGGCTTCGGCCGACACCAGCCAGCCGATGAGCCCGCTCGGCCACTGCTGGGTCACGATCACGCGCGCGAGGTACGCGGTGAGCAGGATCTGGTAGATCGCGACGAGCGGCACCAGGATGAACTGCGCGAAGATCCGGATGACCGCCGGATAGTCGCGGCGCGACTCGAGTTCGCCGAGATCGCGCGGAATCCCGGCGAGGAAGAACCACGGGTGGAAGACGAAGCCCACGGAGATCGCGAGGTACGCGTACACTTTGGGCGGCACCGCGAAGCCGAAGAGCGGCTTGAGCGCGAAGAGCGCGCCCTGGAGCCCGACTTGGAGCACGCCCGCGAACACGCTTGCGACGATCAGGCGCTCGAGCATCGTGCGATTGAACTGCCAGAATCCGTTGGGCTCGCGCACCACCATGTAGGGAAGGAACGCGACGAGCGCGTGCGCGAAGAGCGCGAACTGAACGAAGCGGCGGGCTTCGATCTCGGTCGTCCAGTGCGGCGAGAGGAGCGCGAAGAGCGCGACCGCCGCGAGTCCGAGGCCGAAGAGTGCGACGCGAGCGGCGGTACGCGGCGCTGCGGGCGTCTCGAGGCGTTCCGCCAGAAGCGTCAGCGCGATGCCGAACGGGATACCGAGCGAGGCCGCGAGGAGCGCGCCGATCCAGCCGCGATGATCGTGCGCGTGGGCGACGAGCGCGCAGGAGATCGCGCCCGCTGCCCAGGCGCAGGCGAGCGGGAACGGGAAGCGCCGCAGGGCGTCGACGGCCGCGCGGCGGGCGGATTCGAGCGAGGCAAAGTGCACGGCCGTGGTATCGGCGCAAGAGCCCCGCGGCTCAAGAGGGAAGGGGGCGGCGCTATCGGGCGGCTTGCGCCGCGTCCGGGACCAACTACATCCCCACTCGATAGATGTGCGTGATCCGGATGCGGGCTTCGTCCTCGTCGAAGACGAAGGTGCAGGCCCAGTGGTGGGCCACGCCCTCGGCGCTGAACTGAAACTGGTATGTAGGGCGGCCGAGGTGCTGCTTCGAGGCGAGCAGAGGACTGGCGGCGAGGCGAGTCAGCGCGAGCTCGACCGCATCGCGCGCGTCCCGACGTCGCGAGGCCGGGAGTGAATCGATCAGCGCGCGAAAATCCTCGACGGCCTCGTCAGTCAGTTCCGGTTCGTAGCTCACGCATGACGTCCGCCAGGGAGCGGGTGCGACCAGCCTCGGCCGATGCCTCGCCAGCCAGCATGCGCTGCAGGCTGAATTCGAGCTTCTCGCCGGGTGCGCGGTTCACGATGTCCATGGGCAGCGGCTTGCCGGGCTCGGCCGCGAGCATGGGCTCCGTCTTGTAGACGATGTCGTCGCACAGGTCGCGGGCGGTCTGCGCAAGATAGGTCTTCGCCACGTAATTCAGGACTTCAGCCTCCGCCGCCGTGAAATCGAACTCGGCGGCCGCGCTCGTCGCGTACAGTTCGTATCCCATGTACTCACCGTATGGCACTTGGTTTTCGGTCGCGAGCCCGCGCGCGGTCAGCTCACGCAACGCGCTGAAGAAGCCGCCCGAATCGAACGGTCCGCGCTGATCGAAGTAATACTCAAAGCCCGAAATCGGCTTTCCGAGATAGCGACGGGACTCAAGGTCCGCAAGATAGGCGAACTTCGCGAGCTTGGTGCGACCGATGCCCGGCGCCACCTGCAAGAGATAGCGCAGGACCTGTGCGTTACGGCTGAGGTCGGTCATCGGTGGTGCCTCCTTCGGGGGCGACGCTCCGAGCGGACTGCAAAGCGCGTGCCCGAGCTTGGCACGAGTGTACCGCCTTCGCGCGGCCGAGAACCACCGCGCAGCCGCCCTTGCGCGGAGCGCCAGCGGACGCAAGTATCTCCCCCATGCCCAACCCCGAAGGGATGGACGCCGAGGTCCGGCAGCGCGCCTTCCAGTTCTTAGACGACCTGCGTGCGATTCACGGTAACGCCCTTCCGCGAGAGGCGCTCGAGCGGGGCTTTGAGTTTGAGGGCACTCGTGTTCGCCTCGTCGGGCCCCAAGGAATTTTCAAGCCGGCGATTCTTCCGAGCATGCCCCTGAGTATCACCACGGCGCCCGAAACCTCGAGGAAGCTGCGGCCCTACGACGACTCCGTCGGCGAAGGCGGAGTGATCTTCTACAAGTATCGCGGGACGGATCCATCGCATCGGGACAACGCGGGCCTTCGCGAGGCCATGCACCAGCAGGTGCCTCTCGTCTATTTTGTGGGGCTAAGGGAGGGCTGGTACCACGCGGAGTATCCGGTGTTCATCGTTGGCGACGACCCGGCTCAGCTCTCCTTCCGCGTGCAGGTGGATGACCGTCGCGTGATCGGCGCTACAGAGGCCGGCGTGGCCGAGCCGACGACGATCGCTCGACGCGAGTACATCACCGTGCTCGCTCAGAGGCGCGTGCATCAGGAGGAATTTCGGGCGCGCGTGCTGGCGGCGTATCGGGAATGTTGCGCCGTGTGCCGGCTTCGTCACTCCGAATTGCTCGAGGCTGCGCACATTCTTCCAGATCGGCACCCGCAGGGGGATCCCGTCGTGCCGAATGGACTAGCACTTTGCAAGATTCACCACGCGGCATTCGATCGAAACATCCTCGGCGTTCGGCCCGACCTCGTGATCCAGATTCGCCGCGATATCCTCGAGGAGGAAGATGGGCCGATGCTGCGTCACGGGCTGCAGGAGTTGCACGGGCGCGGTCTCGTGCAGGTTCCCCGGGCGCGGGAGCTCAAGCCCGATCCGGCGCGACTGGACGAGCGGTATCAGATTTTTCGGCGTGCGGGATAAGGCGTGGGAAGACGGCGTTCTTTGGCGATCTAGGCGTCTGGCAACACAAAGGCCCAGAGGGTCCACCGCGTGCATCTTTATTCGGGGATGTCGCAGGAGTTCGTTCGCGACACGGCCAGAAACCAGATCGCGAAGCGACTTGAAGGGGCATTCTTCGACTACTTTCGCTACAAGCCCTCCCCCGCTGAAATCAATTCGTGGCGGAATTCTCTGCGCGCGATGGCGCAGGTCATCGATCTAGGCAAGCTGCGCGATACTGGCGTCTTCCTCGAGTATCAGCTCCCGCTCACTTCCATGCGGCTCGACTGCATGCTTTGCGGCAGGGACCCAGCCGCCGCCGACAACGCGGTGATCGTTGAGCTCAAGCAGTGGGAGCGCTGCAAGGAGTCTGAGGCGGACAAACTCGTCCTGAGTTGGGTCGGGGGCCGGCAGCGCGATCTGCTGCACCCGTCTGTTCAGGTTGGACAGTATCAACAGCACCTCGAGGACGGGCTCGAGGTCTTTCATACCGGCGAGCCGCCAGTGCAGCTCAGCGCCTGCTGCTACCTCCACAACTACTGCGTCGCGCCAGGCGACCCAATTCTGGCTCCAAAGTTTTCCGACGCGCTCGTCCGCTACCCTCTATTCGGCGAAGAAGGGGCGGACGCGCTCACCGGATACCTCGTCCAGCGGTTGTCGGGCGGCAGGGGTCGCCAGGTTCTGGAACGCGTCGAGTCGGGTAAGTGTCGGCCGAGCCGCAAGCTCATGTCGCACGTCGCTGAAGCGATTCGCGAGCGCCCACCCTGGATCTTGCTCGATGAGCAATTGGTCGTATTTGAGAAGATCCTTGCCGCCGCCCGCGCGGGTCTCTCCCGACGAAAGAAGCAGGTGATCATCATTCGTGGCGGCCCCGGCACTGGGAAATCCGTAATCGCGATAAACCTGCTCGCCGAGCTGCTCAAGCGGAGCGTTACCGCGCACTATGCGACGGGCTCCAAAGCCTTCACAGAAACGCTATGGAAGCTGCTCGGCAGTCGATCCAAGACACTCTTCAAGTACTTCAACAGCTACGGCGAGGCAGAACCGGCCTCGGTCGATGTGCTCATCTGCGACGAGGCGCACCGAATTCGAGAGACAAGCGCCAATCGCTTCACCAAAAAACACCTGCGAAGCAAGAAGCCACAGGTGCGAGAGTTGCTCGAGGCGAGCCAGCTCACCGTGTTTCTTGTGGATGACCGGCAGGTGGTGCGGCCCAACGAAATTGGCTCGTCGCGCTACATCACCGAACAGGCAACGGAGTTGGGTTGCAAGGTCTCCGACTATGAGCTCGAGGTCCAGTTCAGGTGTGCGGGCTCAGACGGATTCGTGAACTGGGTGAATAACACGCTCGGCGTGGAGCGCACTGCTAACGTGCTCTGGGATGGAGCCGAAGGCTTTGATTTCCAGATCCTCAGCTCGGTCTGGGCTCTCGAGGAGTCCATCCGAGAGAAGGCTGCACAGAGAATGAGCGCCCGCCTCGCGGCCGGATTCTGCTGGCCTTGGTCCCCTCCTCGAGATGATGGGACGCTAGCCGATGATGTGGTCATCGGCGAATTTCGCCGACCTTGGGATGCGAAACCTGGGAAGTGGAGGCTCGCCCCTGGAATCCCGAGCGCCTCGCTCTGGGCAACCGATCCGAACGGGATCAACCAGATAGGCTGCGTGTACAACATCCAGGGGTTTGAGCTGGATTACATTGGCGTGATCTGGGGACGGGACCTCATTTATCGCTTCGACCAGCAGGCCTGGCTAGGCGACAAGAGGGAGTCTAGCGACAGCGTGGTCAAGCGCTCGAAGGACCGCTTCGTTGATCTCGTGAAGAACACGTATCGCGTGCTTCTCAGCCGGGGCATGAAGGGGTGCTACGTGTATTTCATGGATAAGGAAACCGAGCGCTTCGTCCGAAGCAGGATGGAGCTCGCGGATCCCAGGGCGCAGGCCAGGGTGGCGGAGCCACGACCAAATGGTGTCTGACTGTGGGGTCTACCGGTAGATCTGCTTTAGCTTTCCCCAGCTCATCGTGGCCGTCGGCGTGGCACCGAAGGGCGCGACGTCGATGAAGTCGATAGAGAACGACGTCCACGGGGAGCACCCAATCGGGTGCGGGTGCCCGAAGAAAATTCTCGTGGCTGGTGGGCCGCAGCCGCCGCTGGCCCGAGGTACCCCATCTATCAGAAACTGATATTGGCCTGCCAGGTAGGTCCACTCGACGACGTGGTAGCCCAGATCTGGCGGCGGAGCGATGGGTGTCGAGCCCGAGCTTCCCGCGTAGACATACAGGCCCCCGTTGTCCTGCCAGAGCAGAAACGGGCGGCAGGCGACGCCGTAGTAGTCCTCCCAGAAATTGTCCACCGCGCCGAAGCCGTCGCCGCAAGGCGCTTGCGAGACGTATTGCATCCCCACGTGAAGGTCCCAGTCCCCCTGCGGGAATGGGTTGCTGCGCGACGTCACCACGGGGAATTCGCTCCCCGCGCACGAAAGCATGACGAACCCCCCAGATACCACCACCTGGCCGGCTCCCAGGTCGACGGTCCAAAGAGTTGAGTCAACGCTCGTCCCATTGAAATCGTCATGAAAGGCAGAGGCTGTTCTCGGCAACGAAGCGACCACGAGTGTGCATGCGCACACCAGCATGATTCTGCGGCACTGCTGTAAGTAAGGCACCCCTCCCCCTACCGCCGCCTCGCCTCCACGAACCAGTTCAGCACCACGTTCGCCCCGCTCAGCGACTGCGCCCCGTGCGGAGCGCACATCAAGAACTTCTGGCCGTCGGCGCCGATGTCGTAGTGCGTGCGCAGCGACACGCCCGGGAACAGCACGCGCGCCGTAAAGAGCGGCGCCGGCACATCGGCCTCGAACGAGGGCACCGTGCGAATCGGCACCGACATCAGTCGCTGATCCGCGCCCAGGTAGACCAGCTCCTTGCCGTTCGGATTCCACCGCGCGTCCGATCCGCCCGAGGTCGAGATCTGCCATTTGCCCGAGTGCTGCGGAAAGGTCTGCACGTAGACTTCGTTCCGCCCCGACTCGATCGACGTGTACGACATCCAGTGCCCGTCGGGCGAGAGCCGCGCATCTACGTAATCGAATCCGCCGCGCAAGAACGCGCTCGCCGCGTGATCGCCGTCCACCGCCACCGTCCAGATCTCCGACTTCCCGTTCGGCGGCTGCACGGCGTACACGATCGTCTTGCCGTCGCGCGACCAGTCGGTCAGCACGGTCTCATCCTGCGATTTCAGCAGCAGCTGCGCATCGCCCGCGCCGCTCGAGGACTTCACGTAAATGCCCGGGGTCTTCGCGTCGTCCGACCAGTACGCGATCCGCCCGCCATCCGGCGACCACACCGGATGATTCTCGTTGCCGGGATCAAAAGTGAATCGCGACTGCACGCCGCGCGTCATGTCCGCGATCCACACGTCGCGCGTGCGCGTGGTCTGATCCTGCACGCGGAACGCCACCCGATGCCCGTCCGGAGAAAGCTCGGGGCTCAGGAAATTCGTGAGCGTGCCCATCTCGACGCGGCTTAGCTCACGACCGCTGCGATCGACCCACACCAGCTCGCCCTCGGTCGCGTTGCCGGCGGAATATACCAACGTGCCGGTTTCGGAGGTCGAAAAATCCGCGCCACCATTCGGCTGCGTGCGCAGCGGCTCCGCCACCGGGAACGGCTCGCCGGTGAGCTTCAAAGCTCCGGCATCGAATGGCTGCGCCACCAGCGATCCGCCGCGCGCGTACAGCACGTAGCCCTGCGGCGTGTACTCGATGCGGCTGTCGGCCGAGCCCAGCGCCACGGTCTTCTCGGATCCGAGAGTGCCCACGCGCATGGTGCGGCTCGTGATTTCCATGAATAAGTAATGCTTGCCATCCGGCAGGAAGAACGGCCAACCCACCGACTCGCGCTCCGATGTATCGGGCAAAAACGCGGGCGCCGGCACGCCGCCCGCGGCCGCGACGCGTCGGATCGGATCGCCGGTCGTGCCGTCGTAAAGGATCACGCCGTCCCGACTCCAGCTGCCGTCCGCGCCGGTCGTCGCGTCGGCCAGGGTGATTGCTGGCCCGCCGCTCACGGCGATCTTCTTGAGCTTGCCGTCCGCGAAAAATCCCAGGTAGCGGCTGTCGGGCGACCAGAACGGCCGCTGCACGATGCCCTCGGTGCCGGGCAACGGCTCCGCGGCCATGCCGGACAGATTGCGAATCCAGATGCGCGTGGTGCCGGTCGAGTCGGTGCCGGAATACGCCAGATACGCGCCGTTAGGCGAAATCCGCGGCGCGTCTTCGAATTGAATCGTGCTCGGCGGACGAATGTCGAAGCGCACGACCTCGGGCGGCGGCGGCTTGGGTTGAAAGATCAGTACCCCCGCCAGCGCCACCGTGCTCGCGCCGAGCACGCCCGCGGTGATGAGCAGTCCGCGCTCGCGCTGCCGCCGCTTCGCCGCGACCGGCGCGGGAACTCCGGCCTGAGATCCTCCCTGCGCGATCCACTTGAGCTCGTGCGCGAGATCGCGCGCCGACTGCCAGCGATCGTCCGGATCCTTCGCGAGGCAGCGCTGCACGATGCGGTCCAACCCCGGCGGTGTGAGCGGCTCGATCTCGACAATGGGCCGCGGCTGCTCCTTCAAGATGCTCGCAATCAGCGACGCCTGACTGTGCCCGGTGAACGCCTTTCGCCCCGTCGCCATCTCGTAAACGGTCGCGCCGAACGCCCAGATGTCGCTGCGCGCGTCGGCCTCGCCGCCATCCAGCTGCTCGGGCGCCATGTATTGAAACGTGCCGACGATCATGCCGGCGCCCGTCAGGGGCGTGGCGACCGTGGGGCGCTGGCTCAGCATGGATGCGCCGGGAAGACTTCCGGGCACGCTGCCGGAAGTCGCGGTGGCGCCCGGCCCCACGATGCGCGCGAGGCCAAAGTCGAGGAGCTTCGCGCCCGCTTTGGTGAGCATCACGTTGCTCGGCTTCAGGTCCCGGTGCACGAGCCCCTGGCGATGCGCCTTATCGAGCGCATCGGCGATCTCGCCCGCGTAACGGAGCGTCTCGGCCGAGGGCAGCGCGCCCCGCTCGAGGCGCGTGGCGAGCGTCTCGCCCTCCAGGTGCTCCATCACCAGGTAGTCCACCCCATCCTGCTCGCCGATGTCGTAGAGGATGCAGATGTGCGGGTGGTTGAGGCTCGAAATCGCGCGCGCTTCGCGCTCGAAGCGCTGCTTCAAGTCATCGGTGGCCGAGAGGTGCTCGGGCAGCACCTTGATGGCGACCGTGCGGTCGAGCCGCGTGTCGCGGGCGCGGTACACCTCGCCCATTCCGCCCGCGCCTAAGGGCGCGAGCACTTCATAGGGGCCGAGGCGTGTGCCGGGAGCAAGAGGCATGAGCGGCGGAGGTTAACGCATGGCCCGCCCGGCCGCGAGAGCCATCGCCGCACGGCGAGCAACCAGTGCCCGGCCACGAATTTGGCGCCTGACTTTGTGACGGATGGGCGGGTATTTCGTTCATGATCAATGTAGGTTGGATGCATCAACCATGTCAGGAGGCCGCCCATGCCACCCCTCGGCACGCCACCCGCACCCCGCAGCGCTCGGCTCGCCCGCGCCCTGGGCCTCGCCTCGATCGCCGCGCTGGGGCTGGCCTTCCAGCTGATCGCTCCGCGTGAGCCCCAGGCCGCCCCGGTCTTTGGTTCGGCCTATCACTCCTTCACGTGCGGGAGCCAGCCGTACTCCGTGGTGGTCGCCGATGTGACCGGTGATGGCATTCCCGACGTCGTCACCGCGAACAACGGCGAGGGTTCGATTTCCGTCCTGCCCGGCCACGGGGACGGCACCTTCGGCGCCCGGGTCTTCTATGGCGCCGGGAACTCTCCGCGCGCGGTTGCGGTCGCTGATCTCAACCATGACGGCATTCCGGACCTGGTGTCGGTCGCAACCGACGACAATCAGGTGTCCGTGTGGATCGGTCAGAGCGGCGGCTCCTTCGGTTCCCGGGTGACCTACAACGTCGGGACCGGCCCACGATCGGTGGCGATCGCGGACTTGAACGGCGACGGCGCTCCCGATCTGGCGGTGGCAGACTACGGGTCGAACGACGTCGCGATCCTCCTCAACGCGGGCAACGGCACGTTCGGCGCTGCAGCCTTCTATGCCACGGGCACCGAGCCCATGTCGGTCGCGATCGCCGACCTGGACGGGGACGGCCACCCCGATCTCGTGGCCGCGAACTACTTCGACAATTCAGTGTCGGTCTTGTTCGGACCGGGCGACGGCACGCTGGGTGGCAGGGTCGATTTCCCCAGCGGGCTCGGTGTGACCTCCGTGACCCTCGGCGATGTGACGGCCGATGGAAATCTCGACATCGTCGCGACCAACAGCATCGCCAACACCGTCTCGGTGCTGGCCGGGGACGGCGGTGGCGGTTTCGCCGCCCCGATCAGCTACACCGTGGGCACCACGCCCTACGGCGCGGCCATCAAGGACCTGGACGGCGACGGGCAGAACGATGTCGCGGTCGTGGACAGCTCGTCGAAAACCGTCTCGCTGCTGTTCGGACAGCCGAATGGAACGCTCGGGAACGAGCATGAGTACGCCACCGGGTGGGGGCCTCAGGCGGTGGCGATCGCCGATCTCAACGGCGATGGAAAGCTCGACATGGTGGTGGCGAATACCAATTCAGATCAGGCCACGGTCTATCTCGGCAATGGCGATGGCACGTTTGGCTCGGGCTACGTTGAAACCGTGGTTGGAGACCTTGCGTTCGATGTGGCGGTCGCGGACCTCAATGCCGACGGAAAGCCGGACATCGCGGTCGTCAAGCCCACTTCGCTGTTCGTGGCGCTCGGGAATGGCGACGGCACATTTCAGCCCGGGACGAATTACGTGACGGCGCACCCCGTCGCGCTCGCGATCGGCGACTTTAACGCCGACGCGCTTCCGGATGTGGTGGTCGGCGATGACTTCGACCACTACGGTTCCGTCTTCCTCAATCAGGGTGGCGGCATCCTCGGCAGTCCCATGAATTTTCAGACCGGAGAGCATCCGTCCGCTTGCCGGCTGGCCGATTTCAACCAGGACGGCAAGCTCGACATCGCCATGCTGAGCCCGTCAGCAACCGGGGTTGCGATCCTGCTCGGCAACGGCGACGGCACGTTCGGCGCGAAGACCGACTACCCCTCACTCGGCTCCCCGTCTAACCTGACGGTCGGGGACGTCAACGGGGATCTGAAGCCCGACCTCGTCACCTCGGAAGACAACACGACCCCGCTCTCCGTGATGCTCGGCAACGGGAATGGAACGTTCGCCGCGCCCTACGCCGTCGCCTGCGATCCGACGGCCTTCGAGACCGCGATCGGGGACTTGAATCACGATGGCATCGCCGACCTCGTTGTGTCGCAGTATGGCGAGAATGCCTTCTCGGTGTTGCTCGGTACCGGGGGGGGCGCATTCGCGGGGCCGATCAATATTCCGACCAACGGGTTCACTCGAGGCGTTGCGATCGCGGACTTGAATGGCGACGGCAACCCGGACATCGCGGTCACCCTGATCTACAACAACACCGTCGACGTGTTCTTTGGCAATGGACATGGCGGATTCAATACCAGCGAGGAATACGGCGTCGGCAGCTCTCCACTGTACGTCCGCGTTGCGGACGTGAACCTGGACGGCAAGCCGGACCTGGTGGTTTCGAACGACGTTTCGAAAACCGTTTCAGTGCTGCTGAATTCCGGAGCGCAGATCGTGGTGCTGCTGGCGACGGTCACCTCGCCGCCCATCTCGGCGCCGGTCACGCTCAACTTCGCAAACACGCTCCTGTCGCTCGGCTTCACGAGCGTGGGCGGCACCGGCACGGCGACCGTGTCGAGCTACTCGGGACCGGTGAGCAACGCCTCGTTCGCGCTGGGGACGACCCCCACCAATCTGGGCACGTCGTCGTGGGTGATCACGAGCACCGGCTTGAGCCCCTTCAGCGCGCAGCTGCACATCAGCCTCGCGGGGTTGCCGGCTTCGGAACTCGCGACCTTGGGCGCGCCCGGTGGAATCACGATCTACCACCGCGCCACGCCCGGATCGGGCGTGTTTACCCCGCTCGCCACCACCTACAACGCCGGCACCAACGAGCTGATCGCGACCGTCACGAGCTTCAGCGAGTTCGTGCTCGGCTCAGGACACACTGCCGGAATCGGCGGCGATGCGCGCCCGATAGCGTTGGCGATCCGCTCGCTGAGCGGCAACCCCAGCCGCGGGGCCATTCGCCTCGAGCTGGCGCTCCCCAATCCGGGCAAGGCGAAGGTCGAGCTGTTCGACGTCGCCGGGCGGCGCGTGGAGTCACGCGAGCTGGAGGTTTCAGCGCCCGGCCGTCAGGTAGTCGAGTGGCCCGGCGCGCGCCGGCTGGCCGCGGGCGTGTACATGGCTCGACTCTCGCAGGGCGGTCACGACGTCAAGACACGAATCGCGCTGATTCGCTAGCGGCGCGCTTCCGAGGCGCCACGGGGCGATGTGTTGCGCTGCGCTCAACTCGCCCCGGGGCGAGTTCATCAGGCTCGCCGCGCGGTGATGCAGAGCGCTATGCCGATTTCCGGCGCGCTCGCAGCGGCACGAACTGAATTTCCAATCGACGACCGAGTGCCGCACCGATCCGCTGGAGCATCTTGAGCGAATGGCCGGCGTAATCGGCGTCTTCCAGGCGCGAGATCACGGAGTCCGTCGTCCGGACCAATTTCGCCAGCTGCTTCTGGGTAAGGCCGGCTCGCGTGCGGAGAGCGTAGATTTCCTGGGCGATCTCGGCGTTCAGGGTGGCCTCTGCTAGCGCTCGGAGGCGCCTTGGGTGATTCTCGAAATAGAGGCGATCCAGGATCGCCAGCGCATCGGTGCTGGTGCGTTTGCGCCTCCTCACAGCGCCTCCCCGTGAGTGTGCCGAGCGGGATCGGCCTCGAACGCCATCTTCCGTTCAAGCGCTCGTTCGATTTCGATCGCCGGCACGGCCGATCCGCGTTTCGTTATGCCGTGGGAGAATACGACCGCCTCACGCCCGTGAAAAAAGTGCCAACCCCGTCGCGATAACTGACCACCATGTTGCCGCATGGGGGGCGGGTAATACCTTAGCAATATTGCGAAGTAAGGTCTAGTGCGGGCCACCTGGCGAGGAGTCGCCGAGACCAATGTGCAAGTCACAGGGGCGTCGGGCGTCGAGTCATGCAACTGCCCTGCCAACACGTCGCCGCGGCGCGGGCGCGCGATCACTGCGCCCCGAGCAACTCGCCCCGGGGCGAGTTCAGCCCTTCTTCGCCGCCGTGAACATCGCGGCGAACGGCCGGCCATCGAACGCCGAGCGCGCGTGATAGATCTTGCCGTCGCGCAGGCGGTGCCATTCGGCCACCAGCGTCGTGGCGGGCACGGGCGGGCCGGTCTCGAGCTCGAAGAACACCGCGACCTCCTTGCCCTCCGCGATCACCGCCAGCACGTCGAGCCGCTTCGTGATCGACATCAAGCCCTTGAACGTCGTCAGGTACGAGTCGGCCGTCGAATAAGTCTCGAACAGTCCATCGAACACGAGATCGTCGTGCAGGTACCGGCGCGCGGCCTGAAAATCCCGCGCCACGATCGCCTTGTAGAAGTTGCGAAGGACGTCGCCGTTGCTCACCACTGTGAGGCCTCCTTCCGGGAGAGTTCGCGCCAGCGGGCGCCCCGGACTGCGGGGCGCCCCACTCGCGCTTCGCTTTAGGCGGGCTTCTTCGTTGCCCAGATGTCGAGCCCCTTGCCGGTCTCGAGGAACGACTTCATGCTCGAGAGCACCAGCGGCCAGCCCTTGGTGATTCCACGCTCCATGTTCGAGCCCGCCGCCAACTCGTCGTGCGTTACGGTCAGCTTCACCATGTCGTCGAGCGGCTCGATGTCGAATGTTACGCGACTGTGCTGGGATTTGTCGGCTTCGTCTTTGGGGTCGGCCCAGCTCATCACGAGCCGCGTGGGCGGCGTGACCTCGATGACCTTGCCGACGATCCTTTCCGGGCGCGCCGGCTCCGCGGCCACATGGCTCCAGCGTGAGCCCACCTTCCAGTCCGAGACGTTCTCGTGCCCCCAGTACTGCCGCGCGAGTTCGCGGTCCGTGATCGCCTTCCACAGTTTATCGGCGGTCGTCGCGATGTACACCACGTAGATGTGCTTGGTCTGGTTCATTTCGCTCTCCTTTCGAGCTGCCGTTTGAGGTCCCCGAGCGCGCGCAGCCGCGGCCGCTCGAACTTGCGGATCCAGCGGTCGAACGCCTCGTGAATGGGGACGGGGTTCAAGTAGTGCAGCTTCTCCCGCCCGCGCTTCACCGTGCTGACGAGATTGGCCGCTTCCAGAACATCGAGGTGCTGCGTGACCGCCTGGCGCGACATCTCGAGATCCGCGCACAGCGCGCTCAGCGTCTGCCCGTTCTCGGCGAACAGCTTGTCGAGAAGCAGGCGGCGGCTGGGATCCGCGAGCGCTTTGAACACGGGGTCCACGTCGGTCATGAGGGAATAATAGGCAAGTGTTTACTTGCCTGTCAAGGGGCGATTTCGATGGCCTCAGGCGGGGTGTCAGCGCCGACGAGGGGTGAGGACCTCGCGCAGGATCTCGAGCATGCGCTCGTTCGCCTGGGCGTCCCGGACCGCGATGCGGAGCGCCCGAGGACCCAGAGAGCCTCCCATGAGTGCGGCGTCGCGCAGGTAGAGCCCCCGCTGACGGCACTCCCTCACGACGGTCGAGGTCTCGGGATGTGCGGGGCTCAAGTGGCAAAGAAGGAAGTTGGCAACCCCCGGAACGACCCCGAGCCCGGCACGTTCACCTAGTTCTCGAGCGAAGATCTCTCTCAGTCGGTGGGTCTCCCGCCACCGATTCCGGTAGTACACCGGGGCCTCGAGCGCCTTCACGGCTGCGATCTGGCTGGGAACCCGACGACCCATGGCGGCGTGTGCCTGCGCAGCTCGCCCGCCACCTCGGGCGCCGCGACCAAGTACGCGACCCGCGCGCCGCTGAGGGCATACACCTTGGACATCGACTTGCATACGGTGACGTTCCTGGAGCGCGATGCCACGGATTCCAGCGTCTCGCCCGGGCCGCTGTACTCGATGTACGTCTCATCGAACCAGAAGCGCGTCGTGCGGGGCGCCGACGCGAGCACGGTCTCAAGCGCCGAGCGCCGTACGTGCCGCCCCGTCGGGCTGTTGGGATTGACGATGATCACCATGTCATAGCGACGCTCGAGAGCCTGGGCGAGCGCCTCTGGCTCGATCTGATAGCCCGTCGCCCGAAGCAAGGGCAGCCGGTCGACCCGGCAGCCCACGACGTGCTCGAGCACATGCGCATACTCGCCATAGGTCGGCTCCGGAAGGAGGACGCGCGAATTCGGCCCCAGCCACCGCGGCAGCGCGCGGAAGATCAGGTCCGATGAGCCCGCGCCCACCACGATCGACGATTCGGCAACCTCACGCGTTCGCGCAATCACTCGGGCGAGACCCTCACAGTGAGTCGGCGGCGAGGTCCTGAGAGCCCACTCGAGATTCAATCGCACAGCCGCGATCACGCCAGGCGCGGGCGGGAACCACGCGTCCAGCACATCCGCGGGAATGACTTCATGCCGCCGATCGAGCGCGTCGAATTCATCGCCGATGCCGTCGAAAAACGCGCCCCCGTGAAAGCAGCCGCGTGAGCGAGGTCGGACCACTTGCCGGTCATTGTCCGGGAGGCGTCGGGCAGCGGCGCGCGGCGGGAGGCTCGTGCCCGAGGAGCGGATCACGGCGTGCGCTCCGCAAGCGGGTTCGCTGCCATCGCGGACTCTGCGCGAGCGGGCTCGGCCGGTCCGATGTCAACGTGCCTCCGGACCCAGCTGAACACCGCGTAGCCGAGCACCGCTCCGCCCAATACATCGGCGATGTAATGCGCCCGCGACAGCACGGTGCCCGCCGCGAAGAGCGCGGTCGCAATCAGGAAGGCGGCCCGCCACCTGCGATCCCTCATCGAAAGACTCAGGATGGTCATGAGCCCGGCGTGACCTCCGGGAAAGTAGCCATGCCACACGGGATAGAACGGGGAGCGCAACGCGAGCAGGGGAGCGCCCGCCGGCGGCCCGATCGGAAAGGTGAATATGAACGCTCCCCGCAGTCCGTAGAAGATGCCGAGCATCGCGAGAAGCCCCGGCAGGTCGGTCGACTGCCGGCGGAACAGCACCAAGCCAGCCGCGATCAAGAGCATCAGGAAATACAACTCACCGGCGATGCCAAAGTTCACATAGGGCAACCGGGCCTGAATGATGTCGGGAACGCTTGGAAAAATGCGGACGTAGCGTTCAATCAGCACTGGCGCTCCGAGGGCAAGGCTGACACCCGACAGCGCGATGAGCAGCGCGGCGCGCAACGAGAGCCGCCGCCTGCGCTGAATGAACCTACCCGTCATGGCGGCCCTTACACCCCGCATCGGCCAGGGTTCGAGCCGATGTCGGAGGTGAACGTGAACGAGGTCTCCTCGACGAGCGATTTCGGGGGACATCGAGGCGTTGGCTGGGAGACTATCCCAAAAACACCCGAGGCGCCGGGACTCGCGCCCCGACGCCTCGAACGAACTGCCCGCTCGCCCCGGAGCGTCCTGCTCCGAAGCTTTCGCGATGTCGTGCTTAGAAGTCTTCTCCGCCGCCGTAGCCGCCGCCACCGCCTGGCGAAGCCGGCGCCTTCTTCTTCTCCGGAATCTCCGTGACCAGCGCCTCGGTCGTCAGCAACAGGCTCGCCACGCTCGCCGCATTCTGCAGCGCGGTGCGCGAGACCTTGGTCGGGTCGATGATGCCGGCCTTGAACATGTCGACGTACTTCTCGCCGTCCACGTCGTAACCGGTGAACTTCTCCTCGCCCTTGTAGCTCTTGACCTGCTCGACCACGAGCGAGCCCTCGACGCCGGCGTTGTCGCACAGCGTGCGCAGCGGCTGCTCCAGCGCACGACGCACGATCTGGATGCCCACCTTGACGTCACCTTCGGTCTCGGCGGCCAGCTTCTCGAGCGTCTTGAGGCTCCGGATGTACGCCACGCCGCCGCCCGGAACGATGCCCTCTTCGACCGCCGCACGCGTCGCGTGCAGAGCATCCTCGACGCGCGCCTTCTTCTCCTTCATCTCGGTCTCGGTCGCGGCGCCCACGTTGATCACCGCCACACCGCCGGCCAGCTTCGCGAGGCGCTCCTGCAGCTTCTCGCGATCGTAGTCCGACGTGGTCTCGTCGATTTCCTTCTTGATCTGGTTGATGCGGCCCTGGATGTCGGCCCGCTTGCCGGCGCCTTCGACGATGGTGGTGTTTTCCTTGTCCACCACGATCCGCTTGGCGCGGCCCAGATCTTCAATCTTCGTGTTCTCGAGCTTGATCCCCAGATCCTCGGTGATCAGCTTGCCGCCGGTGATGATGGCGATGTCCTCCATCATGGCCTTGCGACGATCGCCGAAGCCCGGCGCCTTGACCGCGCACACGTTGAGCGTGCCGCGCAGCTTGTTCACCACCAGCGTGGCGAGCGCTTCGCCCTCCACGTCCTCGGCGACGATCAGCATCGGCTTCGCGCGCTGCGCGATCTTCTCGAGCAGCGGAAGCAGATCCTTCATGTTCGAGAGCTTCTTCTCGTAGAGCAGCACGAAGGCGTCTTCCAGCTTGGCCTCCATGTTCTCCTTCTCGGTCACGAAGTAGGGCGAGATGTAGCCCTTGTCGAACTGCATGCCCTCGACCACGTCGAGCGTGGTGTCGACGGAGCGCGCTTCCTCGACCGTGATCGTGCCGTCCTTGCCGACCTTGTCCATCGCGTCGGCGATCATCTTGCCGATCACGCTGTCCGAGTTCGCCGAGATCGTCGCGACCTGCTCGATCTCCTTGTTCTCCTTGACCGGGCGGCTGAGCTTCTTCAGCTCCTCGACCACCGCCTCGACCGCCTTGTCGATGCCGCGCTTCACGGCCATCGGAGCGGCGCCCGCGGTGATGTTCTTGATGCCCTCGCGGAAGATCGCCTCGGCGAGAACCGTCGCCGTCGTGGTGCCGTCGCCGGCGACGTCGGAGGTCTTGGACGCGACCTCGCGCACCATCTGGGCGCCCATGTTGTGGTACGGGTCGTCGAGCTCGATTTCCTTGGCGACCGTGACGCCATCCTTGGTCACCGTCGGCGAGCCCCACTTCTTGTCGAGCACGACGTTGCGGCCGCGCGGGCCCAACGTGACCTTGACGGCGCGGGCGAGCTGCTCGACGCCCTCGAGAATCTTGGCGCGGGCTTCGCCGCTGAAGAGCAATTGCTTCGCAGCCATGTGTCCTCCTGGAAGGTTTTCAGGCGCCGCGGCGAGAGGACCCCGAGGGTCAAAGCCCCGCGCGCGCCAGTGGTCGTCGCGTTACTTGGTGCTGGCCAGCACGCCGAGCACGTCTTCCTCACGCAGGATCACGTACTCGGTGCCGTCGATCTTCACTTCCGTGCCGCTGTACTTGCCGATCAGCACGCGATCGCCCTTCTTGACGTCCATGGCGATGCGCTTGCCCTCTTCGGTCAGGCGACCCGGGCCGACGGCCACGACCTCGCCCTCCTGCGGCTTCTCCTTCGCCGTGTCGGGAATGATGATTCCGCCACGGATGGTCTCCGATTCCTCGACACGCCGGACCAGGATGCGGTCCGCGAGAGGCCTCACGTTCATGACGTTCCTCCTGATGGAAGCTCGGTTGCGAAAATCTGAGCGATGGAAAAGTGTCTGCGGGAGCGATCGCGCGGGGTTCATCGGGGTGCGGCAGCGGCCTGCACGACCTCCCAGCGGCATGGTTTATATCACACCCAATAGCTCTGATGCGCCAAGTGGACAATTTATTGCAACTGCTTTGAATATGGCTGCCGATGGAGGGAGCCAAACCGGCTATAGATGCGCCCCATGTTCGTCTGATTTGCCAAAATGGCACGCCAATGATGGCGGCAATGGAAGGCCGATGGCCAATCTGGCAGGAAGGCGGGGTTTGAGTCTGGCGCTCGAGGTGGGGCGGGGCGGGTGGACGCCCTCTCGCGCGAGGAGAAGGGCTACTTCTTGCCGTCCTCGAAGAGTGCCTGCACCGGCATGCCGTCGAGGTAGCCGGTGCTGATGGTGCCGCGAATCGAGACGTTGTCGTCGCGAAGCGGCGTGCGCGTGCGCGTGAACACCACCATGGTGTCGCGGCCCGAGAGCAGATAGAACGTGTAACCGCCCGCGATCGGATAGACATCGCCGATCTTGCCGTGCACGCGCACCATCTGCCCGTCGTATTGCTCGGGATGATGGTGAATGCGCGAAACGGAAACGCTCGCCTCGCCGCGCGGCCAGAAGGTCCACGCGAGAATCGCGACCACCGTGACGACGATCGCGATCTGGATCTGCGCGTTGTGCTGAAGCGCATCGATGGCGACGATCGTCCACGATTCCTTGAGCGGCGCGAGCGCGATCGGCGCCGGTCGCGGCGGCCGATCGCCGGTGATGACCGGGCTGGCCGCGGCCTCGGCGTCCTCGGGATCGCCATCCTGCAGACGATTGAACGCCGGCTGCGGCATCGCGGGCGCACTGCGCTTGAGCGTGGGCACGCTGCTCGAGGCCGCGGTCCATGCGGTGGGGCGCCGCGCGCCCGTCCGCGGCAGCACCTTGCCCGCGCCGGTCGGGCGCGAGATGCCGACGTTCTCATCCGGCCCCATGAGCCTCAGGCGCTGAGGGCCAGGATCCTCGCCTTCTTCTTCCACGGCGGGCGCCACGTCTTCGGGCCGCACGAGCCGCAGCTTGACCGGCCGCTCCGGCGCATCGCCGGAGGTGCGGCTCCACTCCGAGGCCACGCCCTCCTCGGCCCCCACGAGCCAGTCGGGCCGCGCGCGTGTGGGCGGCGGGGCCGGCTCTTCGCTGTCTTCGGGCGTACGGTCTTCGGGATCGTTCATCTCGGGCTCGGGAAGGGGCACGCTCGGGCTTCTCCGGGGATGGGACGGATCCATCCGGTTATCGGCCCCTCGAGCGTCCGCCCTTAGGCTTCCCGCTTCCCGGCTCATCTGGGGCGGATTTCCCAGCGCGAATCAGGCGTTCTCGGGCCGCTCGGCGAGGCCGTAGCGGCGGATCTTCCGGTAGAGCGTGCGCAGGCCAATCCCGAGCATCGCGGCGGTGCGCGTCTTGTCGAATCCGGTGTGGCGAAGCGTGGCGGCGATGAGCGCGCGCTCGGCCTCCTCGACCGTCATGCCCGCCGCGAGGGCTGCGCCGCCCTCGCCGCCCGGCTCGGCGCGCAGCGCGAGCGGCAGATCAGAGAGCTCGAGCGGCCTCCTCCCCGCCGCGAACACGACCATTCCCTCGATCGTGTTCTTCAGCTCGCGCACGTTTCCCGGCCAGCTGTGCTCGGCGAGGCGCTCGAGCACGCCGGCGGTGACCCCGGTGACGCGGCGCGAGTGCTCGCGATTGAATTCGCGGATGAAGCTCTCGATCAGGAACGGCAGGTCTTCGGCGCGCTCGGCGAGCGCGGGCATCCGCACGCGCACGAGCGAGAGCCGCACCCATAGATCCTCCCGGAATCGGGCGGCCCGCACCTCGGCCTCGAGATCGGCGGTGGTGGCGGCGATCAGCCGGATGTCGGCGCGCCGCGTTTCGCTGCCGCCGACGCGCTCGAAGACGCGATCGTGCAGCACCCGCAGCAATCTCACCTGAACCGCGGCGGGAATGCGCTCGATGTCCTCGAGAAACAGCGTGCCGCCCGCCGCCAGCTCGAGCCGGCCCGTCAGGCCACCGCCCGCGCCGTCCAGCCCGAACAGATCGCGCTCGAGCGTCGACTCATCGAGCGTCGCGCAGCTCATCCACACGAAGCGCTCGTTCCGACGCGAGCTGTGATGGTGAATGGTCTCGGCGAGCCGCGACTTGCCGGTGCCCTCGGGGCCCTCGATCAGCACGGTGGCGCGCGTCGCCGCCACCTGGCGCGCCTGCTCGAGCACGCGCCGCATGGCGCGCGAGCGCGCATCGAGGCGCTCGAAGCCATGCTGGCGGTCGAGCTGCGATTCCAGCTCGGCGATGCGCGCGAGCTGGCGCTGCTGCGAGATCGCCCGCCGGATCACCGCGGCCACGCGTTCCGCGCGCACCGGGCGCACCTGCACGTCGGAGGCGCCGATCATCATGGCCTCATCGGCGAGCGAGGCGTCGGGCACATCCGCAATCGCGATCGCGCACAACGCGGGCTCACGCTCGAGCGCGCGGCGCAGCACGGTGAGGCCGTCGATGCGCGGGGCGCGCAGCGCAAACAGCACGGCCTGAAGCGGCGCGCGTTCGAGCGCCGCGAGCGCGCCCTCTTCGTCGCGCACCCACACCACCTCGAGATCGTGACGGCGCAGCGAAGCGATCAGCGCGGGCGTGGCATCGCCGTCGCGCTCGACCAGCAGCAGGGTCGTGGCTTCGGACACCGGAGTCGGGGCCGCCCCCGGACGAGCGGTCGCGCGCGGCCGCCGCGCGCTAGCCCAGGTCCTTCAGCGCCTCGAGCATGCGCTCGTTGCTCGGGACCTGATGGGGATCGTTGGTGTCGGGACTCACGTCGCGATACGCGATGCGTCCCTGCTTGTCGACGATGAAGATGGCGCGCGCGCTGTAACCGTACTCGGGGAGCAGCACGCCGTACGCGGTGCTGGCCTCGCGATTCCAATCCGAGAGGAGCGGGAACGAGAGCTTGAGCTTGCTGGCGAACTCGGTGTTCGCGAAGTGGCTGTCCACGCTGATCCCGAGGATGCGCGCGTTCATGTCCTCGAAGCGCGGCGCGAGCTTCTCGATCGACGGGAGCTGATGCGAGCAGATGCCCGAGAACGCGAGCGGAAAGAACACCAGCACGACCGGATGATGGCCGCGATACTCGGACAACGTGACGGGCTGTCCCTGCGGTCCCTTGAGCGTGAAGTCCGGAGCCAGCTGCCCGACTTCGGGCGTTGCCGTCGCTTGCATGATGCCCTCCTCGCCTGCACGGTCCGCACCTGGAACGCGCCCGGGCGGGCGCGCGCTGCGGCTTTAAGGTGCGTGCCGGGACGAGGGATTATTCCCGAGCGCCGCCGTCTGTCAAACCGGCCCGGCGGGCGCGACCGGCTCGCCGGGCGAGCGCAGCGGGGCGCCGCCCGGACGTGAGCGCCGCGTGAGACGCACTTGATCCTGACTGATCGCGGCCAGCTCGTCGAACGAGGCGATGCCGCGCTCGCGCTCCCAGCGCGCGGCGAGCTCGATCAGGACGCGGGCGCTGCCGCGCGCGTCGGACAGCGCCCGATGCGCGCTCTCGGCCGGCAGCCCCAGGCGCTGGGCGAGCGCGCCGAGCGTGTTGCCGCCGCTGCCGAAGAGCCCCCGCGCGAGGCCGAGCGTGTCCACGACCGGCGCCGTGAGCGTCGGCTGCCCCGCTCCGCGCAAGAGCGCACGCACGAACGGCAGATCGAACTCGGCGTTGTGAAACGCGAGCGCGTGATCGGCGCAGATCGCGCGCAGCTCGGCCGCCACCCGCGCGGGCTCGGGCGCCGACGCGGTCATCGCGTCGGTGATGCCGTGCACCGCCGAGGCGCCGGCCGGAATCGGCCGCGCGGTGCGGATCAGCGAGCTCCATTCGGTCGCGACCGCGCCGTCATCGAGCGTCACCGCCGCGATCTCGACCAGCTCGTCGCCGGCCGCGGGATCGAACCCGGTGGTCTCGGTGTCGATCACGATCAGCCGGCGTCCCGCCAGCAATCCCATCGCATCCTCCTCGAGGGCCCAATGAGGGCCCAATCTAGCATCGCGCGCGATCGTCAGGGATGCGCGCGCCGGAGCGGCTCAGCCGTAGACGTTGTGGCGCAGCGTCTCGGCCGGCCGCGCCGGATCGAACCACACGCCGCACAGCCGCGAGGTGCCGAACTGGCCGGGATTCACCACCACCGTGCGCCCCAGCGTGTCGCGATAGGCCGATGAGACGCGCGGCGACTCGTGAATGTGCCCGCTCAGAGAGAGCGCCGGCTGATGGCGCTCGAGGAACGCGCGGATCGCGCGCGAGCCCACCGGCTGGCGCGGCGCGATCAGGTCGCATGCCGTGCCGTAGGGCGGCGAGTGCAGCACGTAGAGCGTCTCGGAAGGCAGGCTCAAGCGCGCGAGCCGCTCGAGCGCCTCCGCGATGGTGGGCGCGCGGCGCGCGCGGTCGAATCGCCAGGGCTCGACTTCCAGGCCGCGGCTCACCCAGCCGTCGAGCCTGAGCGGCGATTCCTCATCGCCGTCCTCCCAGCGCTCCCAGTCCTTGAGCGTGAACGGCGTGATCGGAACCCACGAGAGGCCGGCGACCGTGACGCCGTCCACGCGCACGATCCGCTCGTGCAGCACGCGCCACAGCGCGCCCTCGTGCTCATCGAGAATGTCGGCGTTCGCGCCCCAGTCGTCGTTGCCCATCATGAGCAGTAGATCGGTGTCCGCCGCGTTCTCGCGCAATCGGCGCGCGAACTCGACCAGGAATCCCTGCAGGAACAGGCGCTGGCGCCGCACGCCGTCGGCGCCGGCGCCGTGCGGCGAGAGATCGCCGCCGATGATCACCGCGCGCGGCCGGCCCGCGACCGCGATCGCGAGCAGCTGATCGTAGAGCGCCTGCTGGCCGTGCAGATCCGAGGTGAAGAACCAGTCGCTCACGCCGCGCGCTCCACTTGACCTCGCCCCGCGGCGCCTCGGATAATCTTCGGCCCAACCCTCGTCCGGCCGTCGACCATCGCCGTTGAAAGGAACCCCATGCTACGGAAGTCGCGTCCAGTGGCCCTATGGGTCTGTCTTCTGGTCACGCTCCCCCTCCACGGAGGCGCCCGAGCCGGGGCGGCGCCGTCCGCCAACCGGCTGGAAAATCCCGGCTTCGAAGAAGGGCTTGCCGGCCATCCCTGGATGCCGACCGGCTGGGACACCTCGCGTGCCGGCTTGAGCTCGGTATTTTTCGGCCGCGACACGCTGCTCGCGCACGGCGGCCAGTATGCCGTCACGGTGGCGAACGTCAACGACGCGTGGACATTTTCGCACAACTGGAGCCAGACCGTGCTGGTGGGGCCCAAGGACTGGGGCAAGGACGCGGTGCTCAAGATCTGGACGCGCTCAACCGGGATCGAGGGCCGCGCCTACGTGATGCTGCAGGTGTATCGCGACACGATCTCGTATCTGGCGCGCGCGCGCCATCAGCTGCGCGATTCGGTGGCGATCGCGATGGGCGTCAAGCCGGTGGATGATCCGGCATTCGATCTCGGCTGGAAGCGCACGGTGTTCACGGACGAAGACACTCCGTGGACGCTGCGCGAAGCGCGCGTGTACGTCCCGCCGCTCTCGAACTGCGTGTTCGTGCGCTGCGGCCTGATCGGCACCGGCCAGCTGATGCTGGACGACGCATCACTCACGTTCGAGAACGCGCTGCCCGCGCCCGCGCTCGTGCCGGGCGTGAACCTGCTCAAGGATCCCTCGTTCGAGGAGGGCGGCCGCGACTGGGAGTTCTCGGTGCCGCCCTACCGCAACACGGTGGGCCGCGTGGACACCACCGTGGCGCGCACCGGGCGCTCCTCTGCTTACTTCAAGAGCGGCCAGATGGGCATGGTCACGGTGGGCTCAGGCGTGTGCCAGACGGTGTGCAATCGAAATCTCGGCGGCATGCACGTCAAGATGTCGGGCTGGTTCAAGACCGACAGCCTGATCAGCACCGCCTACACGCTCATGTACTTCAGCACCCCGGCCGGCGTGGTTTCGGTGCCCACGAAGGACCGCTTCTCGATGAACAACGACTGGGTCGAGGCCACGCTCGAGGCCGACGCGCCCAAGAACACCTACGCGATGTGGGTGTGGTACGAGTACAACGCCCCGGCGAGCGGCGAGCTGCACGTGGACGATTGCTCGCTCGAGGTCACCGGGCCCGCGAAAAACAAGAAGCGGTAAGCCGAGCACTGACGCGCTCGCGGACGAGGGTTCAGTTGGGCTGAACCTTGGCTGCCCGCGCTCCGTCTTGACGCGGCGCCGCGAGCGGGAGCAGACTTTGCCTCGCAGTTGGGCGCGGAGGCATCCCAGGCAGGGGGCTTCCGACCGGTCCGGGTTTCATCCGCTGCGTGGAACCTGACGATCTCTTCGCTCGGCTCGAAGCGAGCTCCGTCTCAGTTCGCGGCGGGTCGGCGGGAGAAAGAATGGGCCGGAACTGCGAAATAGGGCTCCGGTCGTCTGCCGCCCGCGGCGACACCTCCGCGGAGTACCGGAGGAACCCCCCCTTCCACGAGGCCCGCCCCCACGGGCCCCGCGGGTCCTTCAGGCCGTGACCCGCACCGGCTTGACCCCGGCGATCGCCAACGCGATGCGGCACGTCACGGTGTGAATCGCCACCGTGTCCTCGAGCCGACGAGCGTAACCGCCCGCCAGCGTCACCACGACCGGAATGCGGCGCTGCGCGCACCCCTCGAGCACGCGCCGATCGCGCCGCTCGAGCCCACCGAGCGTGAGCGAGAGTCCGCCGAGCTGATCGTCCACGAACGGATCCGCGCCGGCAGCGAACAGCACGAGCTCGGGCGCGAACGCCCACACGTGCTCGAGCGCGGCCGCGAGCGCGCGATCGTAACCATCGTCGGAGAGCCCATCGTCCAGGCCGACGTCGAGCGTGCTGCGCGCCTTCGGGACCGGGTAGTTCGCCTCCTGATGGAGTGACAGCGTGAACACGCTGGGATCGCCGGCGAAGATCTGCGCGGTGCCGTTCCCCTGATGGACGTCGAGGTCCACGACCGCCGCGCGGCGCACCTCGCCGCTCGCCTGGAGCGCGCGGATCGCGACCGCGAGATCGTTGAGATAGCAGAAGCCCTCGGCGCGCGCCGCCGAGGCATGATGAAATCCGCCGCCGATGTGCACCGCCGCGCGGTGCTCGAGCGCGGCGCGGGCGGCGCTCAAGGTCCCGCTCGCGGCGCGGCGATAGGCGTCCACGATCGGCTCGGCGAGCGGCAGCTCGGAGTACGCGGTGCGCGGCGTGACGCGCAGGGCCTCGAGGTCATCGAGGTACTCGGGCGTGTGCGCGCGCTCGAGCAGCTCGCGCGGCGCGGGCGGCGGATCGAGGATCGCGTGATCGAGGGCCCAGCCTTCCGCCACCAGTCGCTCGCGCACGCGGGCGTACTTGGACGTCGGGAAGACGTGCGGACCGATGTCGCAGGCGTAGCGGGGCGAATGGACGACGAGCGCGCTCACGGCGCCCATCGTGCGCCGCGCACGGCGGCGGAGCAAGGCGGCGCCGCGGCCGGACAGCAGCGGAGCGAGGCGGCCGCGGCTGAAACTGGCGGAGCGCGGCGCCGCGGGGACGCGCTCATCCGCGCGCTCGGCTACAATTGGAATATGGTCGACACGCCTTCGAGCGAGCGGGAAGCGCGCGCCTTTCGCGCGCTCGAGCGCGCGCTCACCCGCCGGCGCCTGCGCGCGATCGACGTGGGGCTCGCGCTCGAGGTCGGCGCGATCGCGTTGCTGCTCGCGGCCACGCTGTTCTGGCAGACACGCGTTCCGCTCGACGGCTGGGCGCGGCGCGGCGGTCCGGCCGCGGTGGCGGGCGTCGCATCGGTGCTGTTCGCGATCGTCGCGCTCGCGGCCGCCGCGACCACGGCGATCGGCCTTCGCCGCTCGCTCGCCGGTCCGCGCGAGGGCCCGGACTGGCTCGCGCTCCCGCTCGAACCCGCCGCCATTCGGCGCCACCTCGAATGGCGTGCGCGCGCCGCGCTGCCGTTCTTCCTGCTCGCGCAGCTCGCGATCGCGATGGCCCTCTGGGGGCTCGTTCCCATCGCGGGGCTGATCGCGCTCGCCGCGGCGGCATTCGCGCTCACGGCCCTCGCGACGGGCTCGGGAGCCGCGCTCGCAATGCGGCTCGCGCTCCCGCGCGCGGGCGAGGATGAGGTCCGCCTTGCGATCTCGCTCGCTCGCTCGGGACGCGCCGGCGCTCGAAAGCGGCGCGGCGTGCGGTGGCAAAAGCGCGCGCCGCTTCGCGCGATCATGCTTCAGGACGCGCGGCTCACCGCGCGTGAGCCTCGCGCGCTCGCGCGCGCCATCGCCGCCGCCACGCTCGCCGCCGCCGCCGCGCTGGTGTGGCTCGCCCCCTGGCCTCCCCCGCTCCAGCGCCCGATCTCGTTCGGCCTCGCGCTGCTCGCCGCCGCCGAGGCCGGCGAATCGGTGATCGAGATGACGTCGCTCCATCCGTTCGCAGCGTTGCGCGTGCTTCCGGTTGGCGTGGGGGCGTTCTGGGGCGCGCGCTTCGCGCTTGCGGCCGGCGTGTGCACGCTGCTGGTCGCGAGCCAGGCCAGCGCCGCGTGGCTCATGCCGCCCGCAGCGCTCGAGGTTCATCTGGTCTGGACCGGCGCCGCAGCGCTCGCGATCACGAGCTTCGGCGCGAACCTCGCGGTCACGCTCTATCCGCGAGCGGATCACGCGCGGCGTGTGCTCGCGCTCTCGCTCGCGCTCGCCGCCACCGCGAGCTACATCCTGCCGCTCGCGGGCTGGGTCCTGCTCCTCACGGGCTGGATCCATTCGGCGCGCCGATTGCCGCCCTGGACGCGCGGAGAGCTGCTCTCGTGCTCGTGATCGAAGCCCTGGGCTGCGACTACGACGGCCGGGCCGCCCTCGACGGCGTGAGCTTCGAGGTCGCGGGCGGCGAGATCGTCGGGCTGCTCGGCGCGAACGGCGCCGGAAAGAGCACCCTCCTGCGGATCGGCGCGGGACTCCAGCCGCCCACGCGCGGCGCGGTGCGCGTGCGCGGCGCCGATGTCTGGCGCCAGCCGCTCGAGGCCAAGCGCGCGCTCGGCTACGCCGCGGAGGAGCCCGCGCTCTACGAGTCGCTCTCGCTCTTCGAGTATCTCGAGTTCATCGCCGCGGTGCGCGGCCTCGATCCCGCCGCGGCCCGCGCGCGCGCGGGCGATCTCGCCGGCCGGCTCGGACTGGCGGGGCGCGAAGACGAACCGGTACGCTCTTACTCGCACGGCATGCGCAAGAAGGCGTCGCTGCTGGCCGCGGTGCTGCATCGGCCGGCGGTGTTGCTGTGCGATGAGGCGCTCGAGGGATTCGACGCCGCCGCGGCGCTCGCCGCCAAGCAGGAGCTGCGCGAGCTGGCTGCCGCGGGCACGGCGATCCTGTTCTCGAGCCACGTTACGGAAACCATCGAGCGGCTGTGCGCGCGCGTGCTGATTCTCGAGCGCGGGCGTGTCGCGCGCGAGCTCAAACGTTCCGATTGGGGGACACCCGACTCGGGCATCTCGCCGCTCGAGCGCGTCTTTCTCGAAATCCACCCTCCCTCGTGATCCGGAGATCCATGAATCCTCACGCGCCGCAATCCGCCCCGCAATCGGTCTCGTCCCCGTTCCGGCTTCCGCGCGCTTCGATGTGGTTGGCCGCGCTCGGCGTGCTCGCGCTCGCGACGTGTGCGCGCGCGTGGGATTCGCCCGCCGAGTCGCTGGTCGCGGTTTCACCCGATCCGCGCACCTTGCGCGCCGCGCTCGAGTCGCTGGCGCGCGAGTCGCATGAGAGCGATCCGCGGCTCGCCAGCGAGGCGCTTTATTGGCGCGGCGTGAGCGCCGTGCGCGAGGGGCTCGCCGACACCGCGATCGCGAGTTTCCAGCGGGCCGCCGGTCTCTTCAGCTTCGAAGACGAACAGCTCGCGCGCGCCGACGCCTGGATCGCCCGCGGCCACAAGGGCGACCTCGAGAACGCCGCCGGGCTGATGTTCCGCGCCGCCCCGTTCGCGGATGTGACCGAGGATCACGCGCCGTTTCGCGCGCGGCTCGCGTGGTCGCTGTTCCTCACCGGCAAGGCGGACAGCGCGCTCAGCGTGTTCCGGCCGGTGAGCCGTTTTCTTCAGAAGGACCTGGTGTGGCGCGAGCGCATGGGGCGCGCCGCCGAGGCCGCGAACAGCGGGCGGCTTGCGACCGACATCCTGCTGCCGGTCGTGATCGAGACGCGCGGCGCGGACAAGCCCGCGCTCGATGCCCTCCACCGCTCGCTCGGACCGAATCAGGAGAAGCGTGTCGCCGAACTCGACGCCTACCTGCGCCAGAAGGTCGCCGAGCGCGAAGCCGCCGATCGCGTCACCATCGAGGGGCTCGGCGGCCATCGCTTGCGCGTCAACGCGTCGGATGGATTCTCGCTGGGCGCCGCACTGTTCGTACCCGGTCCGCGCAGCCCGGTCGCAGTCGTGATGATGTCCACCGGCGATTCGCTCCCCCTCTACGATTCCCTCGTGACCCGCATGGGCCAGGCCGGCCTCGCGGTGCTGCTGCTCGAGCGGCGCGGCTCGGGCGCCTCGATCGGGACGGGCGCGGCGCTGGCGAGCGACTTCTACGGCCGCGAAGAAGCGGTCGAAAACCGCATCGCCCGCGACGCGGTCGATGCCCTGCGCGCGGCCGCGAAGTTCGCTCCCCTCGACACCACGCGCATCACGGTCGTGGGCGTCCATGACGGGGTCACGACGGCCGTGCGCGCCGCGACGCTGCTGCCGCGGGCGCGCGCGCTGCTGCTCATCAGCCCCATCCCCACGCTCATCGAGCTCGGCCCCGCACACGCGCGGCTCGAGAAGCTGAACCGTCCCGTGTTCATCCAGTTGGCGATGGACGAGGGCTACATGTTCCACAGCTCCGACATCTACATGGACGCGCTCTATCGCGGCGGCGACGCATCGCGCTCGCGCATCGTCGAGGCGCGGCTGCTTGGCGGCGGACCGACGCTCTTCCGGCGCGATCCCACGCTGTGGCCCCGCATCGAGGAGTGGCTGCACTCGGCGCTCAGTGCGCCGACCTCGACTCGGTGATCACCACCGCGCACAGGATGAGCGCCGCTCCCACCCACCAGCGCAGCAGGAAACGCTCGCCGCCAAACAGCACGGCGAACAGCAGCGCGAACACCGGCTCGAGCGCGAACAGCAGCGCGATGCGGCCGGTGGGAAGCGCGCGTTGCGCATCGACCTGAAGAAGCGGCGCGATCACGCTGCCGCCGATCGTCAGGTAGGCCACGCGCCCGCGCGTCGCGGAGGCCATGAAGAGCGCGCCGGCCGCGCGCACGCTGGCGAACGGCAGCAGGCAGAGCGTGACGCCGATGAGCTGCGCAGTCGTGAGCGCGAGCGGATCCACGCGGGGCGCGACCCGGGCCACGATCACGAGCGAGAGCGCGTACGCCATCGCGCCCAGCAACGTCAGCACCTCCGCGCGCCCGAGGCCGAAGCCCGGCTGCCACGACAGCAGCGCGGATCCGGCGAGCGCGATCGCCATGCCGGCGAACACTACGCGCGCCGGCCGCTCGCGCAGCATCGCCCAGGCGAAGAACGGCGCGGCCAGCGTGCCGGCGCAGGTGAGGAACGCTGAGCTGCCGGCGCTCGTCTCGCGCAGCCCCGCCGTCTGGAGCACGCAGCAGAGCGCGATGAACGGCCCGCACAACAGCCCCGGCACGAGCGTCGCGCGATCGAGCCGGCCCCCGCGGGCGTAGAGCAGCACGGCGAGGATCACGGCGCCGGCTCCGAAGCGCGCGAGCAGGAGCGGCGCGACGCCGACGCCCGGCAGCGCGCCGCGCGTGACGATGAACGTCGCGCCCCACAGCAGTGTGGCGAGCACCATCTCGGCCACCGCGCGCGCACGCGGCGGCACCACGGCGCTAATCGGCGGCGCGGCCACGACGCGCGCGGGTGTGCGCGATGGCGAACGAGAGGCTCTCGAACTCCATCGCCATGTCGACGTGCCGGAGCGCGACCTGCTTCGGAACGAACAGCTTGCGCGGCGCGAAATTGAGGATGCCGCGCACCCCGGCCGCGACCAGCGCGTCGGCCACCTCCTGCGCAGCCGCGACCGGCGTCGCGATCACGCCGATGTCGATCGCCTCATCGCGCACGGCCGCGGCGAGCGTGCGGATCTCCCGCACCACCATGCCGCCCAGCCGCTGCCCCACGCGCGCGGGATCGCGATCGAACAGCGCCACGAGGTCGAAGCCCTGCTTCTCGAAGCCGCGATACGCCGCGAGCGCGGAGCCGATGTTGCCGGAGCCGATCACCGCCACCCGCCAGCGGCGGTCGAGCCCGAGCAACGCGCGGATCTCCGCGCGCAATCGCTCGACGTTGTAGCCCAGCCCGCGCCGGCCGAACGAGCCGAACGCCGACAGGTCCTTGCGGACCTGCGCGCTGGTCACGCCCTCGCGCTCCGCGAGGCGATGCGAGGAGATCAGCCGCTTGCCCTCGGCCTGCACCTCCTCGAGCACGCGATCGTAGTGCGAGAGGCGCCGCACGGTGGATTCGGAAATGCGGGGCATGAAATTCGGAGCTCGAGTGGAGCGTCGACCTCGGGGCCGCGGCCTCACGCCCGCCGCGGTTGCTTGGTGAAAAGTTTCACAATGTGCGGCCTAGAAGAAGCCGCGCGGGCGCGTGAGACCCGCGCGGCTCGAGTGGCTGCGTCAGTCTGCCGGGCCCTCGCCGTTGCTCTCGGCGGGCGGTTCGCTGCCGGAATTCTCGATGGCCGCGCCCGAGGGCACGCCCTCCTCCTCGCTCACGACCCGCGTCACGCCCGAGACCGCGTCGGGCAATAGCTGGCCCTCGCCCTGCTCGAGGTTGACCAGCCGAACCCCCTGCGTGTTGCGGCCGAGCACCGAGATGCCCTGCACCGGCATGCGGATCATCTGCCCGGCGCGGGTGATGATCATCAGCTCGTCACCATCCACCACTTCCTTGACCGCCACGATGTTGCCGTTTCGCTCGGTGGTCTTGATCGTGATGATGCCCTTGCCGCCGCGATGCGAAACACGGTACTCGGCGATCTCGCTGCGCTTGCCGTAGCCGTGCTCGGTGACCGCGAGCAGCGTCGCCTGGCGCTTGACGCCCACCATGCTCACGACCTCGTCCTCGGCGTCGTCGAGCGTCACCGCCTTCACGCCGTACGCAGTGCGTCCCATCGGACGCACCTCGCTCTCGTGGAAGCGGATCGCGAGGCCCTTCTTTTTGGCGAGAATGATGTCCTGGGTGCCGTCGGTGATGGTGCCCTCGATCAGGCCGTCGCCCTCTTCGAGCAGCACGGCGTTGATGCCGGCCTTGCGCGGATGGCTGTAAGCCGAGAGCACCGTCTTCTTGATCAGCCCCTTGCGCGTCGCGCACACCAGGTAGTGCTGCTCGTCGAACTCCTTGACCGCCACCACCGCCTGCACGCGCTCGTCGCGCGAGAGACCTTCGAGGTGGTTGACCAGCGGGCGGCCGCGCGCCATGCGCCCGGCCTGCTCGATCTCGTGCACCTTCAGCCAGTAGCAGCGGCCCTTGTCGGTGAGGATCAGCAGGTGGGCATGCGTGTTCGCGACGAACAGGTGCTCGATGTAGTCCTCTTCCTTGGTGCGCGCGCCGATCACGCCCTTGCCGCCGCGGCGCTGCGAGCGGTACGCGGTGACTTCCTGGCGCTTGATGTAGCCGGCGTGCGAGATCGTGATCACCATGTCCTTCTGCTCGATGGTGTCCTCGTAGCCGATCTCGCCTTCGTCGCCCACGATCGTGGTGCGGCGCTCGTCGCCGTACTTGTCCTTGAGGCGTCGCACCTCGTCCTGAATGATGGCCAGCATCTTCTTCTCGCTGGCGAGGATCGAGCGCAGCTTCTCGATCAGCTGGATCACCTCGAGGTATTCCTGCTCGATCTTGGCGCGCTCGAGCCCGGTCAGGCGCTGGAGCCGCATCTCGAGGATCGCGTTCGCCTGGATCTCGGAGAGCTTGAACTGGCTCATGAGGCCGGTGCGCGCCGTGTCGACGTCCTTCGCGGCGCGAATCAGCGCGATCACCGCATCGAGGTGATCGAGCGCGATCTTGAGACCCTCCAGCACGTGCGCGCGCTTTTCGGCTTCCGCGAGATCGAACTCGGTGCGGCGCCGCACGACCACCTGGCGATGACGCACGTACTCGTCGATCAGCGCCCGCAGCGTCAGCACCTGCGGCCGCTGGTTGACGAGGCCGAGCATGATGGCGCCGAACGTGCTCTGGAGCGGCGTGTGCACGAACAGCTGGTTCAGCACCACCTTGGGATTCGCGTCCTTCTTGAGCTCGATCACGATGCGCATGCCATCACGATCGGACTCGTCGCGCAGATCGCTGATGCCGGTGAGCCTGCCCTCGCGCACCATGTCGGCGATGCGCTCGAGCAGCATGGCCTTGTTGACCTGGAACGGGATCTGCGTGGCCACGAGGCTCAGGCGGCCGGCGCGGCCCTCCTCGACCTGCACCTGCGCGCGCATCCGGATCAGGCCGCGGCCCGTGAGGTAGCAATCGCGGATGCCCTGCGTGCCGTAAATGATACCGCCGGTCGGGAAGTCGGGACCGGTGACGATCTTGAGCAGCTCCTCGGGCGTGGTCTCGGGGCGCTCGATGACCGTGATGATCGCCGCGCAGATCTCGGTGAGGTTGTGGGGCGGCACCTCGGTCGCCATGCCGACCGCGATGCCCGAGCAGCCGTTGACGAGCAGGTTCGGCAGCACGCCCGGGAGCACGGTGGGCTCCTCGCGCGTCTCGTCGTAGTTCGGGCGGAAATTGACGGTGTTGCGCTCGAGGTCGGCCAGCATCTCGACCGCGAGCGGCGTGAGCCGCGCCTCGGTGTAGCGCATCGCCGCCGGCGCATCGCCATCGATCGAGCCGAAGTTGCCCTGCCCATCCACGAGCGGATAGCGCATCACCCAGTCCTGGGCGAGGCGCACCAGCGTCGGGTACACCACCTGCTCGCCGTGCGGGTGGTAGTTACCCGAGGTGTCGCCGGCGATCTTCGCGCATTTGCGATACGGCCGTCCCGGCGCGAGGTTGAGATCGTTCATCGCGACCAGGATGCGGCGCTGCGAGGGCTTCAGGCCGTCGCGCACGTCCGGCAGAGCGCGTGAGACGATGACCGACATCGAGTAATCGATGTAGCTGGTCTTCATCTCCTCTTCGATGTTTTTCTCGACGATCTTCGAGCGGTCGTTGAGGGCCATGGCTCAGATGTCCAGGTTCTTGACCGACAGCGCGTTTTCTTCGATGAACTGGCGCCGCGGCTCGACCTGCTCCCCCATCAGGATGGTGAAGATGCGGTCCGCCTCGACCGCGTCGTCGCTGGTGACGCGCAAGAGCGTGCGCGTCTCGGGATCCATGGTGGTCTTCCACAGCTGCTCGGGATTCATCTCGCCGAGGCCCTTGTAGCGCTGCACCTGGACATTCTTCTTGCCCATGCGCGCGGTCGCCTCGTCGCGCTCCTTGTCGTCGAACGCGTACACCTCTTCCTTGCCGGACTTGATCATGTAGAGCGGCGGCTGCGCGATGAACACGTGCCCCGCGTCCACCAAGGGCTTGAGCTCGCGGTAGAGGAACGTGAGCAGCAGGGTGCGGATGTGCGCGCCGTCCACGTCGGCGTCGGTCATGACGATGATCTTGTGGTAGCGCAGCTTGGTGATGTCGAACTCCTCCTTCACCCCCGCGCCGAGCGCCGTGATGATGTTGCGGATCTCCTCGTTCGCGAGGATCTTGTCGAGCCGCGCCTTCTCGACGTTCAGGATCTTGCCGCGGATCGGCAGGATGGCCTGCGTGCGGCGATCGCGGCCCTGCTTCGCGGTGCCGCCGGCCGAGTCGCCCTCGACGATGTAGAGCTCGCAGAGCCCGGGATCGTCGAACGCGCAATCCGCGAGCTTGCCGGGCAACGAGCCGCCATCGAGGATGGTCTTGCGGCGCGCCAGCTCACGCGCCTTGCGCGCCGCCTCGCGGGCGCGCGCGGCCGCCATCATCTTCTCGATGATCTTGCGCGCGACCGGCGGGTTCTCCTCGAAGAACTCGCGCAGCCCCTCGCCCACCACGGACTCGACGACGCCCTTGATCTCGCTGTTGCCGAGCTTGGTCTTGGTCTGACCCTCGAACTGCGGATTCTGCATCTTGACCGAGACGATCGCGGTGAGGCCCTCGCGCACGTCTTCGCCGGTCACCGAGGCCTTGAGGTTGCGCGTCAGGCCCTCGCGTTCCGCGTAGTTCGTGAGCGTGCGCGTGAGCGCGGAGCGGAAGCCGATCAGGTGCGTTCCGCCCTCGATGGTGTTGATGTTGTTGACGAACGAGAACACCGACTCGGTGTAGCCGTCGTTGTACTGGAACGCGACCTCGATCGAGACGTTGCCGTCCCGCTCGCGCGAGAAGTACACCGGCTTCGAGTGCAGCGGCTCCTTGTTCTGATTGAGGTACTTCACGAACTCGACGATGCCGCCCTTCGCCATGAAGCTGTGGCTCTTGCCGGCCGGCTCGTCCACCACGTCGATCTCGAGCCCGCTGTTGAGGAACGCCAGCTCGCGCATGCGGCCGGCGAGCGTGTCGTAGTGGAACGTGGGGTCGGTGAAGATCGTGGCGTCGGGCTTGAAGCGGGTGCGCGTGCCCGAGCCCTTGCGGCCCTTCTCGGCCTCGCGTGACTGCATGGGGCCGGTGGGCTTGCCGCGCTCGTAGCGCTGGAAGTAGACGTGGCCATTCTTCAGCACTTCGACCTCGCACCACTCCGAAAGCGCGTTCACCACCGAGACGCCGACGCCGTGGAGTCCGCCCGAGACCTTGTAGCTCTCGCTGTCGAACTTGCCGCCGGCGTGCAGCGTGGTCATCACGACCTCGAGCGCGGGCCGCTTGGCGGTGGCGTGGATGTCCACCGGAATGCCGCGCCCGTTGTCCTCGACCGTGATGGTGCCATCGGAGCCGATCACGATCTTGATCTGGGTGCAGAAGCCGGCCAGCGCCTCGTCGACCGAGTTGTCCACCACCTCGTACACGAGGTGATGGAGCCCGCGCGGCCCGATGTCGCCGATGTACATCGCCGGGCGTTTGCGGACCGCCTCCAGGCCCTCGAGAACCTGAATGCTGGTGGCGTCGTAGTGATGACCTTTGGGTTCAGCCGTCAACGTGCTCTCTCCTTCTATCGGGCTCACCGCCGGATCCCTCCGCGGGGCAAAGTCACACGAACGTCACGCACGATGCCGGCCCCGAGCCGGGCATCGATCTTCCGGATCAGTTCGCGTTTCAGGTATCCCACTTCCTGCATCCAGGCCGATCCGTCGACCTCGATCACGAGCGTGCCGTCGCGAAAATCGACCGCACGGGCGCGGCGTGCGAGACGCGGCCCCGCGATCTCGGGCCACTGCTCGACCGCCTTCCAACCCAGCAGGGTATCTTCGAGGCCGAGGCCGCGCAGCACGCGGGCCACCACCTCGGAGACCACCTCCATGTCTATCCTGCCGCCTCGGGCAGTCTGAGCGGCATGATGAGGCACAGCAACTCCTCATCCGCCTGAGGCAGCGCTCCGGCGGGCTCGACCACGGCCGCCGCCAGAGCGGTGTTGAGGTGGAAGACCACCTCTTCGGTGGGAATGCTCTTCAGGATGTCCAGCAGGTACGTGGCGTTGTAGCCGATTTCGAGATCCACATCGCCGTACCGTGCCTCGATCGCGTGCTCGCCGGCGCCAAGCTCGGTGGCCGACGAGACGCCGACGCGATTCTTGCGCAGCGAGAATCGCACCTGTCGCGTGATGTTGTCCGCGTGCGAGGCGACGAGATCCACCGCCTCGGCGAGGTCGGCGCGCTTCGCGGTCAGCTCACGTGGATTCGCGCGCGGGATCACCTGCTCGTAGTTCGGATACGGTCCCTCGAGGAGCCGCGTCAGGATCTGCACCCGGTACTCGCCCACCTGGGTCGAGAAACCGGCCTGGTTCTTGCCGCTCGCGATCTCGATGTCGATCGGGCTCGTCGCCTCTTCCGCGGTGCGGCTCACGGCCTGAAGCGCGCGATTCGGCACGATCACGCCGTCCTTCGAGAACACGCTGAACGTGCCCTTTTGCGAAGCCTTCGCGAGCCGGTGGCCATCGGTCGCGACCACCACCACCTGCTTCTCGGTGCCCTGCAGCAGCACACCGCCCAGCTGCGGGCGCGTCTCGTCGTTCGAGGCTGCATACCACGTGCGCGCGATGAGCCGCGCGAGCACATCGCCCGAGAGCGAGAGCTTCGTGTCGGCCTTGAGCTCGGGGATGCGCGGGAACTCGTCCGCGTTCTGGGTCGGGAAGCGCGCCCAGCCCTGGCCGCCGCCGTATTTCACCTCGCACTGCTGATTCGCGATCGCGAGCGTGAGCACGCCCTTCGGCATCTTGCGCACGACGTCGCTGAAATGGCGCGCGGAGACCGCCGCCCTGCCGGCTGTCGTCGTCGCGCACGGGACCACCACCGACGTGGTCACATCGAGGTCGGTTCCGGTCACGCGCAGGCCCGAGGCATCGGCCTCGAGCAGCAAGCAACTCAGGAGCGGAAGCGGGCTTTTCGCGGACACCGATCCGAGCGCTTTTCCAGCCGCGAAGGCCAGATCGCTCTGCTGGATCGAAAGCTCCATCGTGTCGCTCCCGGAGACGTGGGAAGTCGAAGTCCCGCTGATGGTTCCGGGGGCTGGGCGGGTGTCGGTTGGGGCGGTCATAGGGTCGCTCCGGATGATATGCGGGGGAGTGGCCCCCCGCAAGCATTTTTCGAGCTAAAGCACTGTTTCTAAGTCATTGATTCTAAATAAGAAAGACCTAGTCACCGTAGGGACTGTGAAGTCGGTGAAGAACCCGCCCAAAGGGCACGCAAGCCGTGCGGCGGGAACGGGATGCGCCACCCGCGCGGCTGTGGAGCGCGGCGGGGTTCTCCACCGCCTCGCCGGCGCGAGGGCAAGACACCGATCGCTTTCCCCATTTCTCCACCTGTTCTCCACAGGTCATCCCGAGGCCAGAGTGGAGATCAGCGTGTTCACCTTGTCGGTGAACGAGCTGTCCTCCTGCATGAGCCGCGCCACCTTCTCACACGCGTACATCACCGTGGTGTGATCGCGGCCGCCGAACATGCGGCCGATCTCGACCAGCGAAAGCTCGGTCAACTGGCGCGTGAGATACATCGCCACCTGACGCGGCATCGCGATCGAGCGCGTGCGTCTCTGGCCGAGCAGCGCTTCGCCGCGCACGCCGAAGCGCTCCGAGACCGTCGCCACGATGCGATCCGGAGTCATCTGGTCGGGCTCCGGGTTCACGTAATGTTGCAGCACCTCCTCGGCGAGTGCAACGGACGCCTCCTGATGCGTGAGCGAGGCCACCGCCATGAGACGCACCAGACAGCCTTCGAGATCGCGGACGTTGCCGCGAATGCGATCCGCGATCAAGAGCAGCACGTCCTCGGGCAGCGACAGCCCATCGCCGTCCTGCTGGATGCGATTTCTCAGGATCGCGATGCGCGTCTCGATGTCGGGCTGCTGGATGTCGGTCACGAGCCCCTGGTTGAAGCGCGAGGTCAGCCGCTCCTCGAGCATCGGGATGTCCTTGGGCGGCTTGTCGGCCGTGACCACGACCTGCTTGTGCGCGTCGCGCAGCGCGTTGAACGTGTAGAAGAATTCCTCCTGCGTGCTCTCTTTTCCGGCCAGGAACTGGATGTCGTCGATCAGCAGCACGTCCACGTTGCGATGCTTGTTGCGGAACGCCAGCGTCTGGCCGTGCTGGATCGCGTAGATCATCTCGTTCGTGAACCGCTCGGCGGAGACGTAGTAGACGCGCGATTCCGGCCGCCGCTCGCGCACCGCGTGGCCGATGGCGTGCAGCAGGTGCGTCTTGCCGAGGCCCGAGCCGCCAAATACAAACAAGGGGTTATAGACCTGCCCGGGATTCGCGGCGATCGCGAAGCACGCGGCGTGCGTGAAGCGATTGCTCGAGCCCACGACGAAGCTCTCGAACGTGAGCCGCGGATTGAGCTGGCTGTCGAGCCAGGCGCGTGCCGGCCGCACGGGGATCTCGACCGCCTTGGCCGGAGCGCTCGCGGGACGCGGGGGCGACGCCGGAGGCGGCACGTCGTCCATCTCGCGCGCGGTGAAGCGGACCGGGGGAGAAGCTTTGAGAACCTCGGCGAGGCTCGCCTCGAGCGTCGCGAGGTGGTGCTCGTGGATCCAATCCACGAAAAAGAGATTCGGTACTTCGAGCAGGACCGCTTCGGTCGAGATCTCGAGCGGGACGATGGGCTTGAACCAGGTGTCGAACGCCTGGCGGCTGCCCACGCGCGCGAGCACGCTCTCGAGAACCTGTTGCCAGAGGCGGTCGGTGTCGGCGAGTTGCCCGGGGACGACGGCCATTTCAACGTTCCTTGCTGAAAGGTCGCTGGGTTATCCACAGAGCGAGAGACGGCGAGAAGTGAGTTTCGATCGCGGTTTCTCACTCGGCGGTGGAAGAATGTGGATTCCTGGCGCCGAAGTTATCAACAGACGCTGGAATCTGCGCAACCCATTTTACTTCAGCCGATTACCAGCTCGGCAGCCCCCTCTCCTCCACACGTTGTCCACATTCCGCAGGATAGCGATTCGGAAGCGCGACCAGGACCCGCGAAGCCAATCCCGCGGGACCGCACAAATTATTAAATGGCAGTAAGTTATGTGTTGGGCTCGGCCGATTGATCCCAGGCGATTCAGCCGCTCTCGACCCGGGAGGCGGAAGGCTAGCATCCACCCCAAGGGCGTACAAGCCGGATTTTGGCACCCCTCGATCCGTGCCAAACCATTGCGCCAAAATGCCTTAATCGCCTGTAAGAAAATCGGACAGCAGCGTCGCGGACGCCCAGGCGAGCGTGCCTCGGGCTAGAACGGCGCGTTGATCCCGATGTTGATCGAAAAGTCATCGCGGAACTGGTCGCCGAAGCGGATCTGGGCCTCGGTCGTGAGCCGCGCCGCGGGCGTCAGTCCGAATTCCGCGCCCAGCCTCAAGGGCAGCGAGAAATCGGTTTCGCTCTTCGAGTTCGCGCTTCGATTCGAGAAAAGGAGCGCGGCGCCCACGTAGGGCGTGATGCCGCCCGATGAACCCGAGCTCACGGGCCGCGACAGCGCCGCCGTCGGCCCGAGCGCGATCACGCTGTAATTGTCGCCGTTCTCGGTGCCGAGCTCGCCGCCAACCGCGAGATCGAACGGTGCGCCCTTCGAGGATTCCATGGTCGCGACGCGCATGTCGGTGCCGAGACGCACCGTGCCGCGCGAGCCGCCCGTGGCATCGTCGCGCGCCGCGCCGCCCTGAAAGCCGAACTCGACGCCGGGATAAAGGCTCAGCCGCAGTTGCGCGGTCAGGCCGACGACGTTGCTGCTGACGTCGAGGTATCCGCCGAAGAGGTGAGACCCATTCGCGAGCACCTGAGCGCCGGTGTACTGCCCGGTGACCTGGGCCCGCGCCGCGCCAGCGACGCACAGCAGACCCGCGGCCAGCGCGGCCGCGAGCCCGAGGCGAGAGTGTGAGCGCTTCAACCGAACCTCCTCCTTGAGGGTGGTGCGCTGCGGCGCGCGCCTAACATCCGTGGCGGACCTGGCGGGCTCCCGCCCGCCGCGCGTCACGCGCCGGCATCGTAGAACGCCGAGCGCCATCTGGCGACCGGCCGAAATCCCAGCCGCCGATAGACGGCGAGCGCGGGTGCGTTGGTGTCGTTCACGAACAGGCACGCGAAGCGGCTGTGCGCGAACAGGCGGCGGCACAGCTCGCCGACGCCGCGTGTCGCGTAGCCGCGCCCGCGCCACTCGGGCGGCGTGTAAACGCCCGAGATCTGCGCCGCATCGGCGGTGCGCGCGCTGACGCTGGTGCGAAAGCGCAGCCCCTCGCGCGTGCGCCAGAGGTACGTGAAGCCGTCGCGGCACTCCTCCTCGACGCGGCGCGCGTAGGCGCGCGGATCGCTCACGCGCGGATCCTCCTCGAGCTCCTCGGCCCGCAGGCGCGCGCCACTCTCCTCGATCAGCGCGTAATCCTCGGGCGTCGCCACGCGTAGCTCGGGGAGGGGCTCGATCGCCGCGAGCGCGCCGCGCTCGAGCGACATGTACACCTGCTCGCGTCGCATTCGCGGCTCGCGCCCCACGATCGTGAGCGCGGCGAGCAGCGGCTCGGTGGCCTCGCGCATGCCGATCACCTGATAGCGGCGCGGCAGCACACCGCGCCGATCCATCACCGCCGCGGCCAGCCGCTCGAGCGCCGCCGCGTCCGTGCCGACCGGCAGCACCGATCCGGACGCGGTCCCGATCATCGCCAGCGCCGCGATGCGCCCGCCGCGTCTCACCGCCCAGAACTCGTTGCGGGAGGGACCGAGTGAATCGCGCATCAGCACCGCGAGCAGGTAGACGTTCAGGACCGGATCCCCGTCGAGAAACGCGAACGTCTCGACGAGATCGCCGGCGACGAGGCATCTCGTCTCGAGCGCGCCGAGATCCGGAACGTGAAGGCTCATGGGCTCGACCTTTCTCGCGGGGCTGGGTTGCCGGAAGGCCCGCCGTGCGTCACCTCCTCAAGAGCGCGAGATGTCGCCCGTCGGACCCGGTCGCAATCTATCCCGTGGAATGCGTGGCGAACAACCCGCGATTGTGGGCCGCCGCGGTTGACCTTCGCGGAATCGCCCGCTTAGAGTGCCGCGCGGAGGGGTCGTGGCGGATCTGGTGATGGTGATCGAGGATGAGAAGGAAATCCGCGACCTGGTGCGTTACAACCTCGAGCGCGCCGGATTCCGTGTCGCCACCGCCGCCGACGGCGAGGAAGGGCTCCAGCGCCTGTTCAATTCGCGGCCCGACGCCGTGGTGCTCGATCTGATGCTGCCCGGCCGCAACGGCCTCGAAGTGCTGAAGGAGCTGCGCGCCGAGCCCACCACGCGCGAGCTGCCCGTGATCGTGCTGACCGCGCGCGGCGCCGAGATGGACAAGCTGCTCGGCTTCGAGCACGGTGCCGACGACTACCTCACGAAGCCGTTCAGCCCGCGCGAGCTGGTGGCGCGGCTTCAGGCCTTGCTGCGGCGCGCGCGGCCCGAGCAGGGCGAGGCGGTGATCGAATCGGGGCCGCTGCGCGTGGATCCGCTCGCGCACGAGGTCACGCTGCGCGGCCGCGCGCTGGTCCTCACGCCGCGCGAGTTCGATCTGCTCGCGTTCTTCGCGCGCCATCCCGGTCGCGTGATCTCGCGCGAGGAGCTGCTGCGCAAGGTGTGGGGCTACGATTACCTCGGCGAGACGCGCACGGTGGACGTGCACGTCCGGCGCCTGCGTGCCAAGCTCGGCGAGAAGACGCGCATGATCGAGACCGTGACCGGCGCCGGCTACAAGTTCGTGGGCCCACTGCGCACCTGAGCCCGCGATGCTGCGGCGCGCTTCGGCGCGCTCGCGACCTGGCCCGCTCGCTCACGAATTTTCCTCGCGGTAACGCCGGCGCCACATGGCGCGGCATCTCGGGATGCGATGGTGTGGCCGCCCGAGAGAGCGGCAGTGCACTCGCACCGCATGGGCACGGTCCGCATCGCGTCGCGGGCCACACGCAACGACGCACGCCTGCCCTCTCTCGCCAGACGTGCATTCCGGTGCGCGGTGACTGGTTGGGCCGCCCGGCCACAGCCCGTCGGCCGGACTGCCGCAGGAGACCGCCGGGACCGGTTCCTCGAGGAGGACCGCGCACCCGGTTTTCCTGCCTCTTGGCGGCTTCGCACCCGGGGCGCCCACTGGACCCCGGGCGCCCGGCGTGACTACCCTTCGCGCGCCCCGACCGCCGAGCCTTCGAGCCCACCGCGGAGTCGCGCATGCCCATGACGATGAGGTCCCGCCTGATCGCGGCCGCCGCCGTGGTGGTGGCCGCCGCGCTCATCCTGGTGGCGCTGCTCTCGCCGCCGGCCGCGCGGCCCGCGCTGATGCGCGGCGTCCTCATCGCCGCCCTCGCGGCGATCGCGCTCGGCGCGCCGCTCTTCATCGGGCTCTTGCGCTGGCACGCGGCGCGCGTGCGCGCTCTCGAGCGCGTCGCATCGCGCATCGGCGACGGCGATTTCTCGGCGCGCGCGCCCGAGAGCCCCGACGACGAGCTGGGCCGGCTCGGCGCCGGCATCAACCGCATGGCGGGCGAGCTCGCGGTGCGTCTCGAGTCGCTCGCTCGCGAGCGCGATCAGGGCAGCCGTGTGCTCGAGCGCATGGTGGACGGCGTGGCGCTGATCGACGAGCGCGGCCACATCCTGCGCGCCAACGGCGCGCTCGCGGCGCTGCTCTCGGTCGAGCCGCCGGCGAACGGCACGCCGCTCGGTGATTTCGCGCGCCTGCCCGAGCTCGTGACGCTGGTCGAATCGGCGCGCACCAGCGCCGGGCCGGTCGAGAGCGCGATCCGCGCGTGGGCGCCGGGGCCCAAGCTGCTGCGCTCGACCGCGATCCGCCTCGAGCGCGAGAGCGGCTCGCCGATCGTGCTGATCGTGCACGATCTCACCGAATCGGAGCGCGTTCACCGCATGCGCCAGGACTTCGTCGCGAACGTCTCGCACGAGCTGCGCACGCCGCTCACCTCGATGCTGGGCTACGCCGAGACGCTGCTGCACGGCGGGCTCGACGACCACGAGCATCGCGAGGGATTCGTGCGCATCATCCGCGATCAGACCGAGCGCCTGCAGGCGCTGGTGGACGACCTGTTGTCGCTCGCCGAGTTGGAGCAGCCGAGCGCGCGGCTGCGGCTCGCGCCGTTCGATCTCGCCGAGGCCGCGGCGCACGAGCTCGAGACGGTGCGGGAGCGCGCGCAGCGCGCCGGCCTCACGCTCACGCTGGCCGCGCCCGAGCCGGTCGAGATCACCGCCGACCGGCCGCGCATCGAGCAGGTGCTCGCGAACTTGCTCGACAACGGGCTCAAGTACACCGAGAAGGGCGGCGTCACCGTGCGCGTGGGCGGCACCCGCACGCGGGCGTGGTGCGAGGTGGCGGACACCGGCGTGGGGATCCCCGAGGAGGATCAGCCGCGGATCTTCGAGCGCTTTTATCGCGTGGACAAGGCGCGCTCGCGCGAGCTCGGCGGCACCGGCCTCGGGCTCTCGATCGTGAAGCACATCGTCACCCTTCACGGCGGCGAGGTCTCGGTCTCGAGCACGCTCGGGGGCGGCAGCGTGTTCCGCTTCGAGATCCCGCGCGGCCCGCGGGCCTGGGGGAGTTGACGCGGCAGCGCCCCCCGCATCCGACAACCCGGCGCCCGTGGAATCGCTTGCCGGGCGACGAATTGCGCGGAACCGGGTTCCCCCCGGTGGCGAAGGCACCGGCCGCGGTGATAGCCTCAGCTTCCTTTCGCAACGCTCGTCCGCCAGGCTAGGTCCCCGCGCCGCGGGCGCCTGCGGGGCCGCGCGGGCAGCGGCCGAAAGTGGTCTCCGACCCCAGGCGCAACGAATCTCAAGGCGTTCCTTCCATGCGAGTGGTTCTGTTTAGGCACGGGCCGGCCGGCGAGGCGAATCATGAGCTCTGGCCGAACGATGCGCTGAGGCCGCTCACGCCACGCGGTGAGGAGCGCACCGGGCGCGCCGCGCTGGGCATCGCGGCCCTCGAGCCCCGCATCGTGCGCGTCATCTCGAGTCCGCTCCTGCGCGCTCGAGCGAGCGCGCAGCTGCTGCGCGATGGTCTGGCGCTCGATTCACGCGTCGCGCTTTGCGATGCGCTCGCGCCCGGCGGCTCCGTGAGCCAGCTGATCGAGGCCCTTCCCGACGTGCGCGAGGACGAGGCGATCGCGCTGGTGGGCCATGAGCCCGATCTCGGCAAGCTCGCGGGCACGCTGCTCTTCGGCGCGCCGGCGCACATCGCGATCAAGAAGGCCGGGGGCTGCGCGATCGAATTCGAAGGTCGCGCCCTCGCGGGCGCCGGACGCCTGGTGTGGTTCATGCCGCCGCGGCTGCTGCGCCGCGTGGCGCGGGCGAGGAGGGTGGAGGCATGAGCCCGACGATCCGCACCTACGGCGACAACCAGCGCGAATACCCGGGCCGGCTCTTCATCGTCGAGGGCATCGACGGCTCGGGAAAGAGCACGCAGCTCACGTTGCTCGCGCAGTGGCTGCGCTCTCAAGGCTATCCGGTGGTGTTCAGCGAGTGGAACTCCTCGATGATCGTGAAGGCCACCACCTCGCGCGCGAAGCGGCGCCGGTTGCTCACGCCGCTCTCGTTCTCGCTCATCCACGCCACCGATTTCTCGGATCGCGTCGAGCGCGAGATCGTGCCGTCGCTCAAGGCCGGCGCGGTGGTGCTCGCGGACCGCTACGTCTACACCGCGTTCGCACGTGACGTGGCTCGCGGGGTCGACGCCGCGTGGGTGCGCGGGCTCTACCGCTTCGCGGTGGTGCCGACGCGCGCGTTCTACTTCCGCGTGCCGCTCGAGGTCGCGCTCAAACGCATTCTCTCGGGACGGCCGAAGCTCAAGTTCTACGAGGCGGGCATGGACCTCGGACTCCATCCCGAGCCCAACGAATCGTATCGGCGCTTCCAGGCCCGCATCCTGGAGCAGTACGAGCACCTGGTCGACGAGTTTCCGCTGCGCGTCATGGACGCGACGCGACCCGTCGAGGTGCAGCAGCGCGAGCTGAGGCGCGAGATCACGCCGCTGCTGGCGGGCCTGGCGCGCGCGGGGGTCGAACATGAGAAGGTTTGAGTCCTACGGCGAAGGTATTCCGAACCTCGATCTCGCCGAGCTGACCGGCTGGCTGATCGTGGTCGAGGGAACCGACGGCGTCGGGCGCACCACGCACATCAACCTGCTGCGCGCGCATCTCGAGCGCGAGGGCTTCGCGGTCGCGGAGACCGGCCTGACGCGCTCGGATCTCGCGAGCCGCGGCATCCGCCGCGCCAAGCAGGGCAACACGCTGGGCTCGAACGCCTACAATCTTTTTTACGCCACGGATTTCGCGGACCGGCTCGAGCGCCAGATCGTGCCGGCGTTGCGCTCCGGCTTCGTGATGCTCACCGACCGCTACACCTACTCGCTGATCGCGCGCGCCATCGTGCGCGGCGCCGATCCGGACTGGATCAAGCAGGTCTACTCGTTCTCGCTCAAGCCCGACGCGGTGTTCTACCTGCGGATCGACGTCGCGAACCTGGTGCCGCGCGTGGTGTCGAATGGCGGATTCGATTACTGGGAGTCCGGCATGGACCTCCCGATGGGCGAGGACATCTACGAGTCCTTCATCCGCTACCAGCAGCGCGTGATCGAAGAGCTGGACGGGCTGTCGCGCGAGTACGAATTTCACACGCTCGACGCCACCCGACCCATGGACGACATCGCCGAGGATCTCGCGGTGCGCGTCTCGAATCTGCTCCATCGCGAGCGCGTGTGAGGCCGCGAGGCGTGCGCCGTGGAAACCCGCCCGGCCTGGCCCGATCCGCCGCCCTCCGCGCGCGAGGCTTCTGAGCCCCGCCACGCGCTGATCCCGTTGCTCGCTGCGCTCGAGGAGGCGGCGCTACGGGTGAGGCGAAGGGACGACCGCGAGGCCGTGCACGATCTGCGCGTCGCCTGCCGCCGGCTCGAGGCCGCGCTCTGGCTGTGGGCGCCGACCCTCGGCGAGCCCGCGGCCGACGTTGCGCGTGTGCGCGTCCGCCGCATTCGCCGCCGGCTCTCGCGTACCCGCGATGCCGAGATCGAGGTGGCGCGGCTCCACGATCCCGAATCCCCCGGTGCTCCGAGTCGCAGGGTGGCGCGCTGGCTCGAAGGGCGCCGCGCGCGTCGTGAACGCCGGCTCGCGGCGGCCGGGCGCGTCACGAACGAACGTCGCGTGGGGCGGATCGCCACCGCGGTGGTGGCGATGGCGGCCGAAACCGCGCCGAGCGGACCCGAGGTGTGGGCGCGCTCCCGCGGCCGGCTCGCCGCGCGCATCGGCGCCATGCGCCGCGCCGCGCGGGCCGCCGAAGAACCGAACGACGAGCGGCTTCACGCGCTGCGCATCACGATCAAGAAGTGCCGCTACGCGCTCGAGAGCTGGGAGGGCGTCACGGCCGCGGCGGCGCCGATCGCGCTCGCGCCGCTGGTGGCGGCGCAGCGGAGGCTCGGCCGTTGGCGCGACGCCGAGCTGCTCGCGGCACGGCTGGAGGCTTGCGAGCGCCGTTGGCGCGCGCGCGGGCGCGCGCTCGAGGCGAGCTGGGCCGCGCGCTGGGTCGCGCTGCTCGCCGAGGAACGCTCGCACGACGCTCGGGCGTTCGCGCCCGAGCGCTCCGCGCTTCTCTCGCCCGCGCCTCCGGGCGATCCAGCGCCACACTCACACTCCGATCCAGCAGCTCCGCCAGCAGACCCGTCCGCCGGCGCGCCGCCCACAGCTCCAGCTGCGCTTCACGCCTTGCCACGGCGCGAATCGTCACCCTTCCCGCGCGCCGGCTGACCCGCACCGAGCGGATCAGCTGATAGTGGCTGCGCTCGAGTCCCTCCGCGATGCGAAGCAGTGCCGCGAGCCAGCGCACCATGCGCCGCTCGGCGGGGCTGAGCGCGCGAAACTCGGCGTCGCGCTTCCGCGGCTGCGCCTTGCCGTGATAGCGCGCCACCAGCGCCACCATGCCGACCTCTTCCGCCGAGAGCCCGCGTAGGTTGCCGTGGCGGATCACGTATGCCGAGTGGTCGTGATGTCCGTCGTAGCCGATCGAGGAGCCGACGTCGTGCAGCAGCGCCGCGTAGTGCAGAACGTCGCGCGCCTCGGGAGGCAGCCGATGCTCGCTCTGCAGGCCATCGTAGAGCTCGAGTGACAGGCGCGCGACGTGCCGCGGGTGCGCTCCGTCGGCGCCGAACTTGGCGAGCAGCGCGAACACGCTGCGCAGGCGCAGATCGTCCACCTGCTGGAGCGCGCTGATCTCGCGCGCGTGGAACGTGAGGTAGTCGGTCACGAGGCCCTCGCGCACGCCGAAGTCGGAGAGCGTGATCTGGCGTGACGGCAGCTCGCGCAGCAGCTCGGCGAGCATCACCGCGCCGGGAATCAGGATCTCGGCGCGCGCGGCGTCGATGCCCGGCAGGCGCTCGCGCTCCTGCTGGCTCATGCGCACGATGCGGGCCACCAGCCGATCGATCGCGGCGGCCGCCAGCACGTGGCCGTTCAAGTGCTGGAGCGAGCCGCCAGTGCCGAGCGCGTAGGACACCTGCGCCACCGCGTGGATCGAGCCCGACGAGCCGTACACCTGGACCGGTTTGAGCGCCCGAATCGCGGGTAGCACGTCGCCGAGGCGCTGGCGAATGCGCCGCCTCAGACGCGCGAGGTCGCGGCGCGAGGGCGGATCGGAGTGGATGATCTGCTCGGTGAGGCGCAGCGCACCGAGCGGAACGCTGTTGGTGCGCAGGCACCGATCGCGCGTGCCGACGACGAGCTGCACGCTGCCGCCGCCGATGTCCACGATCAGGCAGGGCTCGGGTCCCAGCTGGAGCGCGCTCTTGACCGCGAGATAGATGAGGCGGCCTTCCTCCTCGGTGGGGATGACGCGCGGCGAGACGCCGCTCGCGAGGCGCGCGGCCTTGAGGAACTCGCCGCCGTTGCGGGCCTCGCGCACCGCGGCGGTCGCCGTGCACAGAATGCGGTCGACCTGATGGCGCCGGGCGAGCCGCGCGAAGCGGGTGAGCGCCTCGATCGTGCGCTGCATGGCGTCGCGCCGCAGCCGCCCCGCCGCGAACGAGCCGCGGCCCACCTGGGTGACCTCGCGCTCCCGATCCACCACGTCGAACGCGGCGGCGCCACGCGCCTCCGCGATCACCATGTGGATGGAGTTGGTGCCGATGTCGATGGCTGCGATACGCACGTGCAGTTCCTCGCGGGTGCCGGGCGGCCTGCCCGAGAGTAGCATCGGCAAGCGGCTGATTTCGCGCTCCGTTCACCCACCGTTCACGCCCCGGTAACGGCAACGCGGGAGAATGCGGCACGTTCGCGTGGCATTCGTCGGCCGCACCCCAAACGCGGAGACTGAATGAAGCCTTCGTTCGAAGAGACCGGCGGGCTGATGCTCGCAGAGCCGCGCAGCCCGGAAAATCGGCCCACCGCCCCCGGCCGCAGTCGCCGTCGCGGCCGGCCGCTCGACATGCCTCCCGAGGCGGTGCTCGAGCGCATTCGCCAGCTGGCCGGGCGCGAGGCCGGCTTGTTCCGCATCCACTTGACCGAAGCGCCGCTCTACGCGCGTGCTCGCCGCCTCTTCGGAAGCTGGCAGGGGGCGGTGCGGGCCGCGGGCTTCGACTATTTCGACGTGCTCGAGGGCTCGCGCCGGCGCGCCGTCCTCGCGCGGCGCTCGCGGCGCAGGACCGGGCCGGCCGTTCCGGCCACCCGGTGAGGGTGGAGCGCCGTTACAGCCCGGTAACGGCGGCGTCACCTTTCGGCAATCCTCCCCAGGATAGGCTGGTCCGTCCGGCTGGATCCTTCCTGCTCCCTCGAGTGGAGGTCCTTCCGGTTCGCCACTCCGTACCCTGAGGAGCTGATCGTGACCGTGAGCGCACCCCCTCGACAAGGCCTCGATCCCGCAAGCCCCGACCTGATGAGGCGGCCGCTCGGCGCCTCCGAGAGGGCGGGAGAGCCGGGGAACGAGCCGAGAGCGGGCGAGGCGCCCGATGCGGCCCGCGTGGATCGCGCCGGCGCCGCGGCGGCCCTCGAGGCGCGCGATTATCACCTCTACTACGGGGCGCACCACGCGCTGCACGGCGTCTCGCTCACCATCGCCGAGCGCAGCATCACGGCCATCATCGGACCCTCGGGCTGCGGCAAGAGCACCCTGCTGCGCTCGTTCAACCGCATGAACGACATGATCCCGGGCGTGCGGACCGAGGGCGAGCTGCTCGTGGGCGGGCGCAACGTGCTCGCGCCCGGCACCGATGTCGTGGACTTGAGGCGCCGCGTCGGCATGGTGTTCCAGCGCCCCAATCCGTTTCCGCAGAGCATCTTCGACAACGTCGCCTTCGGCCTCAAGCTGCTGGGGATCAAGTCGCGCAGCGAGCTCGAGGGGCGGGTCGAGGCGAGCCTCAAGAGCGCCGCGCTCTGGAACGAGGTTCGCGACCGCCTGCACCGCTCGGCGCTCGCGCTCTCGGGCGGACAGCAGCAGCGGCTCTGCATCGCGCGCTGCCTCGCGATCGAGCCCACCGTGATCCTGATGGACGAGCCGGCCTCGGCGCTCGATCCGACCGCGACCGCGCGCGTCGAGGAGCTGGCGCTGGCGCTCAAATCGCGTTATACCATCGCGGTGGTGACGCATAACATGCAGCAGGCGGCGCGCATCTCCGATCGCACCGCCTTCATGCTCGAGGGCCGCCTGATCGAAGTCGACGACACCTCGACGCTGTTCACCCGGCCGAGTCAGAAGCTCACCGAGGATTACATCACCGGGCGCTTCGGATGAGCGGCACGCTGGAGCGACGAGTCGTGGAACGACATTTCGACCAGGAGTTGGACGCGCTCAAGTCCCACCTGCTGCTGATGGGCGGGCATGCCGAGCGCATCGTGCAGAAGTCCATCGAGTCGCTCAAGCGCCGCGATCCCGCGCTGGCGCGCGAGGTGATCGCGGACGACCACGTCATCGACCGCCTCGAGATCGAGACCGACGAGCGCTGCGTGGCGCTGCTTGCGTTGCAGCAGCCGATGGCGACCGATCTGCGCTTCCTGACCGCGGCGCTCAAGATCTCGAACGATCTCGAGCGGGTCGGCGATCACGCCGTCAACATCGCGGGCAGCTCGCTCAAGCTGATCGAGGATCCGCCCTTGAAGCCGCTCGTGGACATCCCGCGCATGGCGATCCTGGCCGGCGGCATGCTACACGAGGCGCTCGATGCGTTCGTGCACCTCGATGCGGACACCGCGCGGCGGCTCGTGCGGCGCGATGACGAGGTGGACGCGCTCAACCGGCAGCTCTTCCGCGAGCTGGTGTCGTTCATGATCGAGGATCCGCGCTCGATCACGCGCGCGATGGAGCTGATCCTCGTGGCGCGCAATCTCGAGCGCGTCGCGGATCTCGCCACCAACATTGCCGAAGAGGTGGTGTTCATCGCCGAGGCCCGCATCATCAAGCACCACGCGGAAACCGCGGCTGCAGCCTCCGCGAAGCCGGGCTCGGCTCCCCACCGCGAGGACGACTTCGGCCGCACGTAGCGGCCGCGGCGCAGTCACTCCCGCCGCAGCGCCTCGCCCTCAATCCTCCCGCTCGAGCCGCCGCAGCCGCTTGCGCGTCGCGGCGCGCCGTTTGGCTTCGAGCCTGCGCTCCACCGCGCCGGCGCCGGGCGCGGTCGGGATGCGGGCCTTGCGCACGCGCCGCCGCTCGGCGAGCGTTTGCCAGAGACGCTCGAGCGCCGCTCGCCGATTGCGCCACTGCGAGCGGCTCTCGGTCGCGACGCGCGTGATCCCGCTCGCGCGATGAACGACGCGAACGCTCGACTCGGTCTTGTTCTTCTTCTGTCCGCCCGGCCCGGAGGAGCGGTACGCGGTGATGTCGCACTCGCGCGCGAGACGCTCGAGCGCATCGTCGTCGGGCCGCGTTCGCGGTGTGTGCGGGCTCATGAATCGGAAGCTAGCACGGCCGCGGGCGCGCTTGATGGGAGGCGGTCCGCGCCCCTAGACTGGCGCGCCCTTTCGCATCCGCCGGGGCCGTCATGGGACTGGAGGCCCGATGTTCGTGAGCCGCTCCGCCTCGCTCGTTTGCGCCTCGCTCGTTTGCGTCCTCGCGCTCGCGCCCGCATCGCAAACCGCTGCCACCGCTCGCAAGGACGCCGCGCGCGCGGCGCCGCCGCCGGCCGCAGAGGCGTTCACGGCGGAGCGCTACCCCGTCCAGCGCGTGGCGCTGGCGAACGGTCTCATCGTGCTCCTGCACGAGGACCACAGCGTCCCGGCCGTGGCGTTCTGGCAGTGGTACCGGGTGGGATCGCGCAACGAGGCGCCGGGCATCACGGGAATCTCGCACTACTTCGAGCACATGATGTTCAACGGCTCGAAGAACGTTCCGCCCAAGATCTACGACCGCATCCTCGAATCCAACGGCGGCGACTCGAACGCGTTCACCGACCAGGATGCGACCGCCTACTACGAGGAGATCGCGTCCGATCGCCTCGGGGTGCCGCTCTTGCTCGATTCCGACCGCATGGCGTCGCTCTCGCTGCTGCCGGAGCAACTCAGTAGCGAGATCGAGGTGGTGAAGGAGGAGCGCCGCCTGCGCACCGACAATGACATCCCCGGCATGCTGAACGAGCAGCTCTATGCCACGGCGTTCGACGCTTCGCCCTACCACTGGCCGGTCGTGGGCTGGATGGGCGACCTCAACCGCATCACGCGCGAGGAGATGCAGGAGTACTTCCGCGTTCACTACGCGCCCGACAACTGCGTCGTCGTGCTCACCGGGGACTTCAGCTCGCGCGCCGCGCTCGACAGCATCCGCGCGTACTTCGGCGCCATCCCGAGGCAAGACCCGCCGCCCGAGCCGGTGGACTCGGAGCCCGAGCAGCGGGGCGAGCGGCGCGCCGAGGTGCGCTATCCGGCCGAGACGGTGTCCTTCCAGATCGGCTACAAGGCGCCGGGCGTGCGCGACAGCGCGCTCAATGCCTGCACCATGCTGGCCTCGATCCTGGGCGAGGGCGAGTCCTCACGGCTCTATCAGGCGCTGGTCTACGAGCGGCAGATCGCGCTTTCGGCCACCACCCGCTTCGAGACCCACCTGAATCCCGGGCTGTTCGAGATCGACGTGGAGATGAAGCCCGGCCACAGCGCCGCGGAGGGCATCGCCGCGGTGGACTCGGTGCTGGAGGTGATGCGCGGGCACGGGCCCGACGAGCACGAGATGGAGAAGACGCGGCATCAACTCGAGGCGGAGTGGATCCGCATGCTCGAGACCAACAGCGGCGCCGCCGAGGAGCTGGCGTTTTACGAGGCGGTCTACGGCGACTATCGCGCGATGTTCGAGGTGCAGGCGCGCTATCGCTCGCTGACCGCGGCCGATTGCCGCCGCGCGGCCGAGCGGCTGTTCGATCCCGCGCGGCGCACGATCGCGGTGCTGGTGCCGACGCCCGAGAGCGGCGAGGCGGCGCGATGAGGGCGATCGGCGCTCTGGCGCTCCTGCTGGCGGTGGCGTTGGGGCCCCCCGCGGCCGGGGCGGCCCGCGCGGCGAACACCGGCGCCATGGCCGCGGCGGGCCCGCCGGTCACCCGCGCACGACTCAAGAACGGGCTCGAGGTGTTGATCGTGCCCTCTCATCGCCTGCCGGTCGTGAACCTGCGCCTCGTGGCGCACGCCGGCTCCGCGCTCGATCCACCCGGGCGCGAAGGACTCGCCGGACTCACCTCCGATCTCATGACCGAGGGCGCCGGGCCCCGCGGCGCGCGGCAGCTCGCGGAGGACATCGCGTCCATCGGCGGCTCGCTCGACGCCTCGGCCGGCGCCGAACAGCTGGTCGTGACGTGCGAGGTGTTGTCGCGCGATCTCCCGACCGGGCTCGAGCTCTTTCACGACGTCATCGTCCAGCCCACGTTCCCGCCCGATGAGTTCACGCGCGGAAGGAGCGAGGCGCTGGCGTCGATCGCGAGCGATCGCGACGACCCCGGCACGGTCGCGGACAACGGTGCGCTCGCGTTCGCGTTCGGCTCGAGCGCGCTCGGGCATCCGGTGTCGGGCAGCGAAAAGTCGGTCGGTTCGCTCACCCGCGACGACGTGGTGGCGTTTCATGCCGCGCACGTCACGCCCGCGACCTCGCTGCTCGCGGTGGTGGGAGACGTGGATGCGGCCGCGCTGCTCGCCGATCTGCAGAAGCGCTTCGAGGACTGGCGCTCGCCCGCGGCGCCGGCCGCGACGCCCGCGATCGCGCCGCCCGCGCCAAGCGCCGGCCGCGAGCTGCGCGTGCTCGAGAAGCCCGAGGCGACACAGTGCCAGATCCGCATGATCTCGCTCGGCGTGGCGCGCAATCATCCCGATTACTTCCCGATCACGGTTGGCAACGTCATCCTGGGCGGCGGATTCACGTCGCGGCTCGTCAACGCGATCCGCGTCGAGCAGGGCCTGACCTACGACATCTCGAGCGGCTTTCGCATGTACCGGGACGCCGGAACGTTCGACATCAGCACGTCGACGCGCAACGGCACGCTGCGCCGCACCATCGACGGGACGCTGCGCGTCACGCACCAGCTGATCGAGGAGGGGCCGAGCGCCGAGGAGCTCGAGAAGGCGAAGCGCTACCTCGTCAGCCAGCACGCGCTCGGGCTCCAGGCCCCGGGCGCGCTGGCCCGCGCGCTTCTCGACGTGGATTTCTATGGGCTCGATCCGGCCACGATCGAGACCTACGACGCGCACGTCGGGGCGGTGACGCTCGATGACGTGCGGCGCGTGCTGCGCTCGTACTTTGATGTCGACCACTTGAAGATCCTGGTGGTCGCGAATCCCGACACGGCGCGCGCGGCGCTCTCAGGGCTCGGAACGCTCGAGGTGCGGCCCATCCCGTGAGCCGGAGGCCGCGCGCGCTGTGCTAGGCTCGCGGCCGTGAGCACGCCCGCACCGCCGTCCGCGCCCGCGCCCGATTCCGCGGCCGCCCACGGACCGCTCGCGGGCATTACTCGCAACGTGGCCGCGCTCGGCGTCGTGTCGCTGCTCACCGACGTCTCGAGCGAGATGATCATCCCGGTGCTGCCGATCTTCGTCACGGTCACGCTTCGCGCCTCGATGGCGAGCCTCGGGATGATCGAGGGCGTGGCCGAGAGCACCGCTTCCATCCTGCGCATCGCCTCGGGCTGGCTCTCCGATCGTGTCGGACGGCGCAAGCCGTTCATCGTGTTCGGCTACGGCGTCTCGGTAGTGGCGAAGGCCGGGCTGGTGGGCGCGACGGCGTGGCCGGCGGTGCTGGGCCTGCGCTTCATCGAGCGCGTGGGGAAGGGGCTGCGCAGCCCGCCGCGCGACGCCCTGCTCGCGGATTCCGCTGCGCCCGAGCATCGCGGGCGCGCGTTCGGCTTCCACCGCAGCATGGACACGCTGGGGGCCGCGATCGGGCCGCTGATGGCGTTCGCGCTGCTGACGCGGCACCCCGCGGACTTCCGCCGCGTGTTCGGGGTGGCGGTGGTGCCGGCGGTGATCTCGGTGCTGGTGCTGATCCTGTTCGTGCGCTCGCCGCGACACCAGCCCGCAGCGGGCCGCTCGCTGGCGCGCGAGTGGAGCGCGCTCGGCGCCCCGCTCAAGCGCTTCCTCTTCGCCGACGCGATCTTTCAGCTCGGCAACAGCAGCATGGCGTTCGTGCTGCTCCGCCAGCGCGACGTCGGTTTCAGCCCCGGCCAGGTGACGTTGGTGTACTTCGGCTACAACGTGATCTTCGCGCTGCTCGCGCTGCCGCTCGGCGGGCTCTCGGATCGCTTCGGACGGCGCCCGCTCATCCTCGGCGGCTATCTCATTTACGCGCTCGCGTACGGTCTGCTGGGCGCCACACACCAGCGCCTCGCCGCCGCGCTCGCGCTGTCGGTGCTAGGCCTCCACAGCGCGCTGGTCGAGGGGCAGCAGCGCAGCCTCGTGGCGGATCTGACCCCGGCCGATCGGCGCGCCACAGCCTTTGGCGCCTATTACACCGTTGTCGGCCTCGCGCTCCTGCCGGCCAGCATCGTGGCCGGGCTGCTGTGGGAGCGACTGGGCGCGCGCGTCACGTTCGGCGTGGATGCGGCGCTCGCGCTCGCGGCCGCGGCGAGCTTCCTCGTGCTGGTGCCGCTCTCGGCCGAGAAGCGGGATCGCGATGCGGCGTGATCGCGGTCGCCCGAGCGGCGAGTTCGCGCTGATCGCGCGGCTGATCGCGAAGCTCCCGCGCGGCCGCGGCACCGTGATCGGCCCGGGGGACGATGCCGCGGTGGTGCGGCCCGGCGGCGGCGACCTCGTGATCACCACCGACGCGATCGTCGAGGGCCGCCACTTCGCGCGCGCGTGGGGGCGTCTGCCGGCGCTCCGCAAGCGTCTCGCGGAGGCGGTGGGATCGCGGCTCGCCGCCGCGAACGTGAGCGATCTCGCCGCGATGGGCGCGCGGCCGCGCTGGGCCGTGCTGTCGGCGGGCATTCGCGCGGACGGCGCGGCGCGGCTCGTGCGTTCGCAGCGTGCGCTGGCCCGCGCGCTCGCGCGCGCGGGTGCGGCGCTCGTGGGTGGCAACCTCTGCCGCGTGAGCGGGCCCGAGTGGCTGAGCCTCACGCTGATCGGCGAGCTGCGGCGCGGGCGCGTGCTCGCGCGCGACGGTGCTCGCGCCGGCGACTGGATCGCGGTGACGGGCGCTCCCGGCCGTGCCGGCTCGTTCGCGCGGCTCGCGAACGCGGGGCGGATGAATCGCGCGCTCGCCGCCGCATGGGTCAACCCGCGCTCGCGCGCCTCGTTTGCAGCCGCGCTCGCCGAAGGGCGGCTCGCGCGCGCCGCCATCGATCTCTCGGATGGCCTCGCCGCGGATCTCTCGCACCTCGCCCGCGCGAGCGGCGTGAGCGCCGAGCTGGACGCGTGCGCGTGGCCCACGGACGCCGCGCTCGCCGCCGCGCTCGCGCCGAGCGACGACTACGAGCTCATCTTGGCGATCGCGCCCGCTCGGCGCGCGCGCGTCCTCAGCCTCGCGCACGCGACGCGCACGCCGCTCGCTTGGATCGGGCGCTTCCAGCGCGGGAGCGCCGGAGCCGTGTTCGTGAGGAGCGAGGGCGGCTCACGGCGGCGGATCGTGGCGCGTGGCTTCGATCACTTCGCGCGCGCGTCGCGTCAGCGGTAGAGCGTCTTGATGCGGCCCCAGGTGGTCGCGCGCGCCGGGGTGACGCCGCAGTTGCCGGGAGCGCCGCTGAACGACGGCGTGCTCTCGAACCACGCGCCCGCGTGCTGCGCCGCGCTGCCGCAGAACTCGATCGAGTGCCCGACCGCCACGAGCGGAGCCGCGACGCCGGCCGTCCAGACGCTCGCGGCCACCGCGGTCGCCTCGTTCACCTGGCCGCCCGAGCCCCACTCGACGAAGTCGATGACCTGCGTCGGATCGGTGAGCGCGGTGTTCACGGTATTCGGCGCGTAGAGCGCCACCGAGCCCGCGGCGCCTCCGAGTGGCCCGATCGCGGGCAGGTACATGTCGGTCGAGGTGTTCGTGCCGCTCTCGTTGGTGTGGATCGTGAGCGTCGCGCCGGGCGAGAGCGGCACGTTCGTGACCGCGATGCCGACCGCGGTGGCGCCGGCGGCGATGCGGTAGCGGCCGAGATCTCCGAGCACGGTGCCGAGGTTCGTGATCTCGATCTTGTCGAAGCCGGACGCCTCGTTGTACTGCACCTCCGAGAGACGGAAGTCCGCGACCGCGATGCCCGATCCCACGAACACGTGTCCCGCCATCGGCGGGGCGTGCAGCGCGCAGAAGAACGGCACGACTTCCGGCACCGTGCTGTGCCAGCTGAACGCCGGCGTGTTGGTGCCGGTCGTGATCATGATCGGCGTGTCCCAGTGATTCGGCGTGTCGGCGGTTCCCGTGCTGCTGTCGCCGGAGGTCGAGGTGTGCTCGCCACTGGACCACACGAACACCACGTGGTCGCCGGCATTGCAGTTGATCGTGCGCGGGCTGAACGATCCCGTGAGCGTGGTGCCGGTGATGTTGACGCGCACCTCGCCGGCGCGCGATGGCGCGAACGTGGCGGCGAGGGCAAGGGCAGCGACGAGGAGACGAAGCGGGCGTGACGACACTGGCGGGCGCATGGGGGCCTCGAAAGGTTGTCGGAAGCTAGTCGCGACGGCGCCGCGGGGTCGCGCGCGCGGAAGTCGTGGCGCGAGGACCAGCGGAGGGAGCGACCCCGCGCGCGGGGCGCGGAGCTGTGGTGCCCGGTGAGATCGAGAGCGAGCGCTCGCGGCGGCGCTGCGCGATGCTGCGCGAGATGCGCGCGGTCCCGGCCACCGCGCCCGCCGGCGTCGCGCGCCCGCGGGCCGGGCCGCGTGCCGGACGCTCCGACGCCGCCGGCACCGGGGCGGCGACCAGCGCACCGCCCGCGCGCTCGGCGGCGAACAACTCGCGCGTCCGGCCAACGGGGGGCGCGAAGCGCGCCTCGTGATCGAGCAGCCAGCGCTTGCGCTGGAGTCCGCCGCCGTATCCCACCAGCGCGCCGCCCGCCCCCACGACGCGGTGGCAGGGAACGATGATCGCGACCGGGTTCTGGTGGTTCGCTAGCCCCACCGCCCGCGCCGCGCGCGGCTGACCGACCGCGCGCGCGATCTCTGCATAGCTGCGCGTTTCGCCGTAGGGGATCGTGCTCAGCGCGCCCCAGACCTGGCGCTGGAAGTCGGAGCCCGCGAGATCGAGCGGCAGCGAGAACGACGTGCGATCGCCCGAGAAGTACTGCTCGAGCTGATCCACGAACGGCTTGAGGCCGAGCAGCGACGGACTCCACTGCGCGCCGGGATTCTCGGGCTCGAACGCCGCGATCGTGCGCTTCAAGCTCCGCCGGTCCATGAAATGCAAGTAGCGGAGTCCGGCCTCGGTGCGCGCCAGGAACAGCAGGCCAACCGGAGACGACATGACGTGGTAGGCGATCTTCATGCCCCGAGTCTAAACCGCCCCATCTCGCGCGCCAAGCGCGGCGCGCATCTTCGGCACCGGAAATGGGCGCGGCAGACCCCGAGTTTGGTGACGCCGAACCCGAAGTTCAGTGTGCGCCAACCGGTCCCGGCCATTCTCACAAAGGAGCATGGAGCAAATCGCCCGATGGGTGCATGCTGGGCCCATGGCCGCCCTCCGCGGCCGGGGTCTCGCCGTGCCCCCGCGAGGAGGATCGATGTCGTCCCTGCCGCTTCACCCCCTCATCGTGCACACACCGGTGACGCTGCTCATCGTCTCGCTGGTGTTCGAGCTCGTCGGCCGCGCGCTGGACGCCGAATGGTGGCGGCGCGCGGCGGTGGCGCTGCTCGTGATCGGAACGCTCGGGGCGGCCGCCGCGGTGATCACCGGCAACGCGGCCGGGGATGCCGCGGAGCATCAGGGCGTCGCCGATTCACCGCTCGAACAGCACGAGGACGCCGGCAAGCTCACCCTCGGCTTCGCGATCGGCGCGGTCGTGGTGCGCGCGCTGGCGGCTCGCCCCGGCCCGCTGCGCGCGCCGGCCGGCGCTCTCGCGCTCGCGCTACAGGTCGCGGCCGCGATTCTGGTGGGCGTTGCGGGATATCGCGGCGGGCGCCTCGTGTATGAGCACGCGGCGGGCGTCCGGGTCCACGGTGTGCTCGTCGGGACCGATCGCGCGCCCGGCGCGGCCGAGCGCCCCCCGAGCGCCGCTAGTCCTGCTCGAACAGCAGCTCGCGCTTCGTCCAGTCCACGCTGACGCGATAGCCCCGGAAGAAGTCACCCGAGATCATCGCGTCGCGCCGCACGCCGTGGCGCCAGAGTTCTCCGGATGCCATCGCGCCCGACCAGCCCATCACCTTGTCGCGCGAGATCGGCCCCACGGTGACCGAGGCCGAAAGCTGTCCCCACGGATTTCCCGAGAGGCTCGTGCCCGAGCTCTTGATCACGCGCGACATCATGCCGGGCTGAATTCCCAGCTCCTCGAACACCTCGGGCGGCGCGGCGATGCCGCACTCGGGGACCGCGGTGGTGACCAGCATTCCCATCCGCCGGCCGCCCTCGATCGAGCCGTACACCATCAGCTCGCTCTCGCCCCAGATCTCGAACGGAATGCGCGGCGTGCCGCGATTGGCGCTGGGCGGCGTCGACGCGGGGTAGAGCTCGAGCCTTCCGCCGCGAAAGTCGAGCACCGGCATGAAGTGTCGCAGGACGTTCGCGCCGATCACGCCCGCGATCCGCTCGCCGTCCGGATCGACCGCGAGGCCCCAGCGCCGCAGTGGCAGCACCGCGCCCGGGACGTTGTCGATCTTGATGCCGCCGATCTCGAGCCGCTTCACCATCGCGTTGCGGGCCGTGACCTGAATGCCGTCCCATGGCACCTGGCCGCTCGCGCTGAGCAGCTGGATCTTGCACTGGCGCCCGACGAAGTCGTCCAGCATGAGATCGCCGGCGCCCAGGTCCACGGCCATGAGCACGCTCTGGCCGTTGAGCTTGACGCTGACGAGCGGCGCGGGCGACAGGCGCCGGAACGTGACCTTGGCCTCGCGGTCACCGGAGAGGACGTACGTGCTGTCCTCGGCCATGCGGCGCAGCATCTCGGCGCGCGCCGCGAGGTCGAGCGAGTCCGCGAGCACGGCGGCGTCCGCATAGCGGCCGAGCCGGATGCGAGCCGCGAGCAGGTCGTGCGGCGCGGTATCGTCGCCGATCAGTCCGCCCTCGAGCAGGCTCTCCGCCCGCGCCGGATGGTCCTCGAAGAGCGCGAGCTTGCCGAGCCCCGCGTGCGCCGCGGGATCGTCGGGCGCGGCCGCGAGCACGCGTTCGAACAACCGGCGCGCATCCACGAGGTGCGCGAGCCGCAGGTGCGCGACCGCGAGCGAATCGAGCCGCGCCGCGTTGCCCCCCTGACCGAGCGTGTCGCGCTGAGCCTCGCGCAGCGCCTGCTGCGCGTCCTTGTAGCTGGGATCGGGCTGCTGCCACTCGGCGCGCGCGAGCGCCGCGACGACCAGCGCCGCCACCACGAGCGCCACGGCGCCCGCGGCGCGCCGCCCGGCCGCCGGGCTCATGCTTCGAGGAACTTTCGCGTCGTCTTGAGGAGCACTTCGACGCCCAGCTCGAGGCAGCTCTCGTCCACATCGAAGCGCGGATGATGGTGGCCGTAGTGAAGCCCGCGCGACTCGTTGCGAGATCCCACCGCGATGAACACGCCCGGCACCTCGGCGAGCATGAACGAGAAGTCCTCGCCGCCCATGGTGCGCACGTCGTCCAGCACGTTCTTCTCGCCCACCAGCTCGATCGCGGCCTCGCGCGCGAAGCGGCACATGCCGGCGTCGTTCACGGTCGGCTTGTTGTAGCGCTGGTACTGGATCTCGGCGCGGCAGCCAAATGCCTCGGCCACGCCCTTGACGATGCGCTCGAACTGACCGGGCAGTGCGGCCCACACCGCGTCGTCGAACACACGAACGGTGCCGTTCATCCAGGCGCTCTCGGGAATGATGTTGAACGCACTGCCGGCCCTGAGCTGTGTGACGCTCACCACCACTTCCTTGAGGGGATCGGTCGTGCGGCTCGCGATGCTCTGGAGCGCCGCGATCACGTGCGCCATGCACACCACCGGATCCACGCCCTGGTGCGGCGCGGCGGCATGAGCGCCGCGGCCGTGCAGCGTGACCGTGAAATCGTCCACCGCCGCCATCCACGGGCCCGGCGTGACGCCGATCTTGCCGAGGTCGAGGTCCTGCCAGACGTGCAGCCCAAACGCGGCGTCGGGGCGCGGGCCCTCGAGCACGCCGTCCGCGATCATCGCGAGCGCGCCGCCGCCGGCTTCCTCGGCCGGCTGGAAGCACAGCCGCACGTTGCCCTTCATCGCGGCCGCGTTCTTCGCCAGTTGCTTCGAGGCCGCGAGCAGGATCGAGGTGTGGCAATCGTGGCCGCACGCGTGCATCTTGCCGGGCGTCTGCGAGCGATACGAGGCCTCGTTCTCCTCCTGGATCGGCAGTGCGTCCATGTCGGCGCGCAGCAGCACGGTCTTGCCGGGCTTGCCGCCCGCCACCGTCGCGATCACACCGGTGCGCCCGACGCCGGTGCGGATCTTGAGTCCGAGCGCGCGCAGCCGCTCGGCCACGATGCCCGACGTGCGCACCTCCTCGAACGCGGTCTCGGGATGCTGGTGAAGGTCGCGGCGGACGTCGATCAGTTCCTGGATTTCGCTGTCGGTGAGATTCGAGGTGGCGGTCTTCATGGCGGGCTCCTGGCGCGGCCGGAACGAGGGCGCCGGCTCGACGCGGGTCTGATTTCGAGACCGCTATTCTTACCACAAACGGAAGGGGCGCGGCTCACGTCGGCCGCGCCCCTGGCGTGGGCTCGAGCTACTTTTGCAGCAGCTTGCGGCGTTCCACTTCCTTCTTCAGCGTTTCCTTGTTCAGCACCGTGAACTCGACGCGGCGGTTCTTGGCGCGGTTGAGGTCGTTGGTGTTCGGCACCAGCGGCTTCGTGAGCCCGTAGCCCATGACCGTGAACTGACCGGCCTGGAGCGTCGGGAACTTGTCGAGCAGGTACTTGAGCACCGCGTTCGCGCGCGCCTCGCTCAACTTCTGATTGAGCGCCGCCCCGCCGCGATTGTCGGTGTGACCGCCGATCTCGATCTGGAGCTGCGGCCACTTCATCATCACCTGTCCGACCACGTCGAGCGTCGCGGAATCCTCGGGCAGGAGGTCCGCCTTGCCGGTCGTGAAGTTGATGTCGTTGAGACGGATCGCGCCGGTATCGAGCAGCTCGGTCTCCTTCTCCGTCACCTCGATCGGGCAGCCGTCCTTGTCGACCTTGGCGCCGGCGGGCGTGTCGGGGCACTTGTCGAGGCCGTCGCACACGCCATCGCCGTCGGAATCGCGCGGGCAGCCGAGCGAATCCACGGTGCAGCCGACCGGCGTGTTCGGGCACTGATCGATGCCATCCGGAACACCGTCGCCGTCGGAGTCGATCGGGCAGCCCTTGGCGTCCACCTTCGCGCCCTTCGGTGTGTTCGGGCACTGATCGATGCCATCTGGAACGCCGTCGCCATCCGAGTCGATCGGGCAGCCCTTGGCATCCACCTTCGCGCCCTTCGGCGTGTTCGGGCACTGATCGATGCCATCCGGAACGCCGTCGCCATCGGAGTCGATCGGGCAGCCGTTCGCGTCCACCTTCGCGCCCATCGGCGTGTTCGGGCACTTGTCCTTCTTGTCCGGCACGCCATCGCCGTCCGAATCCTTGGGTTTGCCGCCGAAGTGGAACTCGAGCGCCGCGCCGTAGACCTGATAATTGAGCTTGGCGTCGCTGGCCTTCTTCGGCACCCACAGCAGATTGCGCGCCTCGAGCCGCAGCGCCATGTGCTCGCCGACCGTGAACGACCAGCCGGCCGCGCCATCGAACAGGCCCTGATTCAGGTGATCCGCCTTGTCCGAGCTCGGGAAGCCGATCGAGCCGGCCGGGGAAACGTTCGAGGTGGTGGTGTTCATGTAGCCGCCGCCCGCCGCGAGGTAGGGGCCGCCCCACTTGCCCAGCACCGGCTCGTACATGAGGTCGAGCGACAGGTGATAGAACGTCATGTCGGCCGACGAGCCCGCGACGTTGTCCTTGAGCTTGGTCGGCGTCCAGCCGCCCACGCCCTCGAACCCGAGGCCGCTCGACCACACGTAGCCGATCCGGCCGCCGGCGTTGATGTTGTCATCTGCCTTCACATTCGCATTGCCGGCGGCGTACTGGCCGAAGTGGTTGTTGAAGACCGTGACGCCGGCGAAGGGCGCCACCAGCCAGTGAGGCTCGGCGTCGGCCGCCAGCACGATCGCGGGCAGCACCGGCGTGGCGAGCGCGACGATCAGCGCGGAGATTCCAAGCGCACGCGTTTTCATGAGGAGCTCCATGGAGCGGCGGGTGAGGCGCGATGCGGGGCAAGGATGCCGACACGGGGGCGATGTCGCGGACGATAGCCAAGGCCCGCTCCCCCGGCAAGCCGCGTGAGACGCGGCGCGGGGGGACGCCGTGGATCCGGCATCCCCCCGCAAGTCGTTTCGCGGCTATTTCTTGGTCGTATCCGGCGCCGCCGGCTTCGGCGCGAGCTTCATGCTTGTGTCGGGCGCGGCCGGCATGGGCGCCAGCTTCTTCGTCGTATCGGGGGCGGCGGACTCGTTCTTTTGCAGCAGACGGCGCCGCTCGAGTTCGCGCTTCAAGACGTCCTTGTTGAGCACCACGAACTCCACGCGGCGATTGCGCGCCATGTTGAGCTTGTTGTTGTTGGGCGCGATCGGGCGCGTCGCCCCGTAGCCCTTCGCGGCGATCTGGTCGGGCTTCAGGGTCGGGAACTTCTGCTCGATGTAGATCATCACCGAATCCGCACGCTGCTCGCTCAGCGTCTGGTTGCGCGCCACGGAGCCGCGTGAATCGGTATGCCCGCCGATCTCGACCTTGAGCTCCGGCCACTTCGTCAGCACCTGGCCGACCACGTCGAGCGTCGCGTAATCCTCGGCGAGAAGCGACGCCTTCCCGGTGTCGAAGTTGATGTTGTTGAGGCGGATCATGCCGGTGTCGAGCATCTCCGTCTCCTTCTCGATCACCTCGATCGGGCAGCCGTCCTTGTCGACCTGGGCGCCGGCCGGCGTGTTCGGGCACTTGTCGAGGCCGTCGCACACGCCATCGCCATCGGCATCGTGCGGGCAGCCGAGCGAGTCCACGGTGCAGCCGAGCGGCGTGTTCGGGCACTGATCGAGCCCGTCGTAGACGCCGTCGCCGTCGGAGTCGATCGGGCAGCCCTTGGCGTCCACCTTCGCGCCCTTCGGCGTGTTCGGGCACTGATCGAGCCCGTCGCACACGCCATCGCCATCGGCGTCGTGCGGGCAGCCGAGCGAGTCGACCTTGCAACCGACCGGCGTGTTCGGGCACTGATCGAGCCCGTCGTAGACGCCGTCATGATCGCTGTCGATCGGGCAGCCCTTCGCGTCCACCTTCGCGCCGTGGATCGTGTTCGGACACTGATCGAGCTTGTCCGGAACGCCGTCGCCGTCGGTGTCGCGCGCCTTCGAGCCCAGCGCGAACTCGATCCCGGCGCCGAAGACGATGTTGTTGTACAGGAACTTGATCGGGCTCTTCTGCATGAACGAGACGTTCCGCGCCTCGAGCCGCAGGCCGACCATGTCCGTCATCCAGATGTGCACGCCGCCCGCGAGTTCGGTGGTCCCGTAGTTCGGGCTCGCGCTGCCGCTCGCCGTGCTCGAGAGCTTGGCGTAACCGTAGCCCGCGCTCACGAACACGTCCCCGGCGCGGACCTTGTAGGGGGTCAGGACCAGGTTGCCCGAGGCGTGCCAGAAGCTGACGTCCTCGTTGCCGCCGTTCGACGCGCGCGTCGGGGTGAAGCCGCCCGCGGCCTCGATTCCCCACCAGCGCTTCGGTTGCCAGCCCAGCCGGCCGCCCGCGTAGAGGTCGTCATCGAGCGGATTCGAGCCCGGATAGAGCAGCCGGCTGTCGAACGTGGTGTACCCGGCGAAGGGCGTGAGCGTGAAGTAGGAACCGAGCGGCTCCGCCGCGGCCGAGCTCGCGATGAACATCGTGGCGAGCGCGAACGCGGCGAATCGGTGACGGACGCTCATGCGGTTCTCCTGATCGAGTGACGAACGCCCCCGGTCCCAGGGACGCGGCTCGCGAGCCGAAGCGGGCAGGGTAGCGGGAGGTGGGGTCCTCTGCAACCCACGCGCCGTCGCAACGCTGCGTCGTTGCTGGCGTTGTCTGAAGGCCCGGCGCGGCTAGAACGTGGTCTGGAGCTTGAGGAAGCCCTTGTCGTGGTGCCATGTGACCGGGTAGGGCTCGATGTCGAGCTCGATCCCCTCGGTGCCCTCGAGGCTCACCTTGCCGAAGCGCGCCGCGAGCGTGATGTAGGCGCGCGATTCCTTCTTGCGGATCTCGCTCACCGCCATCGTGATGCCCTCGTGCGCGTAGCCGAGGCGGTCGTAGAGCCCGCCGGCGCGCAGGCTCCAGCCCGGAGAGAACGCGCGGGCGAGCTCGAACTGATAGACGCGATCCACCGCGCCGAAGCGCCCGGGGCCGAGCCCTTCGCCGTACTGCTCGCTGCGCTCCTGATAGAAGTAGCGCGCGAGCGCGCTCCACTTGGCCCACAGATCGCGCGAGATCATGCCCTCGACCGACCACTGGCGCCGAAAGTCGAGATGATTGCCCGCCGAGCCGTCGATCGGCGTGGTGGTGCTCAGCGCCTGCAGGTTGTCGGTGCGCGCCTGCCAGCCGAATCCGCCCGCGTGCGCGTTCAGCTCGGCCCAGCCGTACGTGCCCCACAGGTCGTACAGGTTCGGGATGCCGGTGATCGCGTCGTCCGCCACCTGCTTCACCGACGGCGTGAGGTAGCGGCCGCCGAGGTCGAGCCGCCAGATTTCGTGCCGGCTGATCAGCGTGAACTGGGGCAGATAGGGGTGCTTCAAATAAGGCTCGGGCACCTGTCCCACGTGCGACTGCCGCCATGCCCACAAATTGTTGAACATGTCCTCGACCATGAACGTGAGGTTCAGGAAGAACGCCGAGGTGTCGGGACCGGTGTCCCATCCGAGCGAGAAGTCCTGCCGCGACTTGTCGTAGTAGGGATGGAAGTCCGCGAGGATGCGGCCGGCGCGAATCGGAAAACGGAACGACAGCGCGATGTCGCTGTACTGCATGATGTCGTCGTAGCGCTGATCGAGCACGAGGCCGAAGCGCGCCTTCTTGCCCATCGCGGTCTCGAGCTTGAGCTGCGTGAGGTCGATCCACTGCCCGGAGGTGAGGCAGCCCTGCGAGGTGCGCAGCGCCATCGAGGAGCGCTCCCACTCGTCACGCCAGGCGAGCGGTTGGCGCGCGAGCAGGTGATCCATGATGGCCTCGTCGTCGTCTTCCTGCTGCTCGGCGCTGAAGGTCGAGAACTGCTCCGCGTTGGCGTGAGCGGGGCGCGGGGCGATGCCGGCGAGGAGCGCGAGCGCGAGCGCCGCCGCGCCGGTCCAGAGCGCGCGACGATAGCGGCGGCCCGTCGGGACGCGACGGCGCGCCCTCACTGCGTGATCAGGTGGGCAGGCAATGGCGCCGCCTGGGTGGCGCGCTCGAGGAACGCGCGCGCGCGCCGCTCGATCGCGGCGAAATCTCCCGACGCGGCCAGCGCCGGATCGGCGAGCGCCGCGCCGAGACCGACGCCGACGCAGCCCGCCTCCAGGAACGGCAGGAGGTTGTCGAGGTTCGTGCCGCCCGCGGCCAGCATCGGCACGCCGGGCAGCGGATCGCGAATGACGCGGATGTAATCCGGACCGCCCGCGACGCCGACCGGATAGACCTTGATGACGTGCGCGCCCGCATCGCGCGCTGCCAGGATCTCGCCCGTGGTGTAGGCGCCGGGGCAGTACATGACCCCCGCGGCGCGCGCGACCTTCGCGACCTCGAGCGAGAGATTCGGCGCCACGATGAACGTCGCGCCGGCATCGATGGCGACGCGCGCCTGATCGCGCGTAAGCACGGTTCCCGCACCCACCCGCGCGCCCGGGCGATCCTTCAGGGCCTTCATGATGCGCGGCGCCTCGGGGACGGTGAACGTGACCTCGAGCAGCTCGATGCCGCCGCGGGCGACCGCGAGCGCGGCGCCGAGCGCGGCGTCGGGCGCGGCGGCGCGGATCACGGCGATCAACCGTTGGCGCTGAAGGCAAGCGAGGGCAGCGGGGATCATGCGCGAGAAATCTAGGCTCGCTCCCCGCCCGCGCACAAGCCCGCTCGCTGGGCGGCGCGCTGCCTGGGGCGGCGCTGTGGCAGAATGGCCGGCATGGAGTCGCCCCAGGCGCCGCGTCGGGCCGTCCGGCCGTGGCTGATCGCGGCCGGCATCGCGGTGGCGCTGGCCGTCCTGGCCTGGCTCGCTGTTCAGATCCTGCTGCCGCCCGCGCGCCTTCAGCGGATCGCACGCGCGGAGCTCGAGACCGTCCTCGGCCGCGAGGTCGCGCTCGAGAGCGCCGCGGTCTCGATCTTTCCGCCGGTGCGCGCGCACCTGAGCGGCCTCACGGTCGGGGAAGCCTCGGGCCTCGCGAGCGGCGCCGCGCTTCGTCTCGAGTCGCTCGATCTCGACCTCGATCCCTTCGCCCTGATCGCGCGCCGCCTGGTGCTGCGTCGCGTCGCGCTCATCGAGCCGCGCCTCCACCTCGTGCTCCACGCCGACGGCACCACGAACTGGGATCCGCCCGCGCGCGCCGCCGCGCCGGCCACGAGCGCGGGCGCGCCGCCCTTCGATGTCGCGATCCAGTCGCTGCGCATCGTGCGCGGCGAGCTGGTGGTGGACGACGAGCGCGCCGCGCGAAGGACGGTGATCGACTTGGACAGCCGCATCTCGCTCGCGCTCGCGGGCGGATCGCGCATCGCGACCTCCGGCAGCACCCGGCTCTCGGGTCTCGCGCGCGGCCCGCTCGTGCCGGGACGCGCGGCGCCGCTCGATCGGGGGCTCGCGAAGCTCGAGCTCGTGATCGAGCACCGGGGCACGTTCGACGCGGTGAGCCACCGGCTCGCGCTCGAGCGGCTGGCGTTCTCGCTGGGCGCGGCCACGATCGAGTTTCGCGGCGTCGTGGATGGCTTAGGGAGCGCGCGAGCGCTCGCGAACCTCGAGGCGCACAGCGACGGCCTCGACTTCGGCACCCTGCTCGATGCCGCCGCCGCGGCCGACGTCGCCGCGCTCCACGGCGTTTCGGGCTCGGGGCGCGTGAGCTTCGATCTCGCCATGACCGGGCCGCTCACGGCTTCGCATCCGCCCGCGATCAGCGGGCAGGTGACCGTGCGCGATGCCGCGTTTCGCTACCCCGGCACGCCGGCGGGCGTGAGCGCGCTCATCCTCGATGTCCGTGTCGCGCCCGATTCACTCAACGTGACGAACCTCGCCGCGCGCGTCGCGGATCAGCCGTTTCACGGCGCGGTGCGCGTGACGCGCTTTCAGGATCCGGTGCTGGACTTTCACCTGACCGGGGCCGCCGATCTCGCCGCGCTCGGAACCCTCGTCGCGCCGCCCGGAGCCCGGCTCGCGGGCCGCGTGACGTTCGACGTCGCGGGCTCGGGTCCCGCGCGCACCCCCGCCGATCTCGTACTCACGGGCAGCGCGGCCCTCGAGGAGGTGCGCGTCACATCGCCCTCGCTGCCCCAGCCGATGCAGCACGTGAACGGCAAGGTGGAGTTCTCGCGCGCCCAGGCCGCGGTGCATGCGCTGCGCGCCGCGGCCGGCCGCTCCTCGTTCTCGCTCGAGGCCACGGTGGATCGTCCGCTCGCGCTCCTGGGGCCGGTGGGGCGCGTGCCGCCCGCGCGCGTGACGTTCACGCTCGATTCGCCGTACCTCGATCTGGCCGAGCTGCTGCCGCCGACACCCGGCCCCACGCTGCTCCCGAACGCGGCGGGATCGGGAAGCGTGCGGCTCGGGCGCCTGAAGCGCGGCCCGCTCGACGTGCAGAACGTGAGCGCCTCGGTCACGTTCGATCCCACCTCGCTCACGGTTTCACCGTTCACGCTCGCGGGCTACGGCGGCCGCATTGCCGGCACCGCGCGCTTCGATCTCAGGGATCCCGCCCATCCCGGCTTCGCGATCAAGGCGCGCGCCGACTCGGTGGAGGCCGATTCGCTGCTCTCCGCCTGGACGCCGGCCAAGGGACTGCTGCGCGGGGGGCTCCACACCACGATCGATCTCTCCGGCACCGGCACACAACCCGCGGAGCTCGCGCGCTCGCTGACCGCGGTCGGCCTCGCCGCGGTGACGAGCGGCGAGCTGGGGCCGACCCCGGCGCTCACCTCCATCGCGAAGATGACGGGCGTGCCCTCGTTCGAGAAGTTGTCGTTCCGCGACCTTCATCTGCCGTTCGAGGTGCGAAATGGGCAGATCGCGACGCGCAACGTCACCCTGCACTCGCAGGCCGGCGACTGGACCGCGAGCGGGCTCTTAGGCTTGGGCGGCGCGCTCGATTACGAGGTGGGCGCGGTGATTCCGGCCGAGCAGGTGGCGGCGCTCGGCGCCGACGCCGCGCGCGCCGCGGGAGCGCTCGCCGACGCTTCGGGGCGGCTCCACCTGCGCTTTCACGTGAGCGGCTCGGCACGCGAGCCGCGGGTCGAGCTCGATGCGAGAGCGCTCGGCGACGAGGTCGCGGGACGGCTCAAGGGCTCGTCGATCGAGCAGCAGATGCGCCGCGCGCTCGCGCCCGCGGCCGGGGACTCCGCGCACCCGCTCGATGTTCAGGCGGTGGCGGAGAGCCTGAAAAAGATCAAGGGCAGCGATCTCCTCAAGCGCTTGTTCGGCGGCGGGAGCGCCGCAGCGCCGCGCGATACCGGAGCGCACTAGCCGCACGCGCGGGGGCCGCGCCGCGCGAGCGGCGCCGAGGAGCGGGCTCTCCTCCCGCGCCGGCCGCCTCAGACCAGCAGCGGGGCGGCTCCGAGCGCGCGTGCCGCCGGCGCGGCGAAGGGATCGAGGTCCTCGATCCAGGTGCGCAGCAGCTCGCCGGCCGCCGCGGTCGAGTACACGCCGCCCGCGCGTGTGCCACCGTCATCATCGAGGCGGAAGATCGCCGGCACGCCCGGCACGTGCTCGCCGCCCAGTGATTCGCGCAGCAACTCGAGCCAGTCGTGCACTCGGGAGAGCGCCGCGGCATCGCGCGCGTGAACGCGAACGTACGCGGAGTAGTAAGGGCCGAGCCACGAGCTCAGCACGAGCGGCGATGTCGCCTCGCGCCTCAGGCCGAACGGCGTGAACAGCTCGCTCGTGACGCGCGCGACGAGACGCCGTCCGCGCTCCGGCGTGAGCACGCTGGGATGAAGGCTCGCCGCCAGGATCTGCGAGGGCTCGAGCCCCGCGATGCGCGCGCCGTCCTCGGCCGCGACCGCGAGCTCGCCCGCCGCTTCGTCCCACAAGCGCTCGTTGTAGGCGAGGTGCAGCTCGCGAGCCCACGCGAGGTAGAGCGCGCCGCTCTCGCGGCGCCCGCCGAGCCGCGCGAGCTGTGCCATCGCCGCGAGCGCGTGGTACCAGAGCGCGTTGTGATCGGCGCGCGCACGCCAGCCCGAGGGACCCAGCGATTCCAGGAGGCCGGTGCCGCCGACGCGCAGGTTGCGCGTTCCGGCGCGGTAGAAGTGCATGACGCTCTCGAGCGGCAGCATCAGCTCGCGCAGGAATTCGAGGTCGTTGCTGCGCCGCACGTAGAGCTCGGCCGCGGCCACCAGCCACAGCGAGGGCTCGGGATCGCCGTATCGCGGCGTGCCATCGCTCGCGTCGAACGACTGTGGCGCGAGGCCCTCGTCGAGGAACTCCACCACGCCGCGGATGAGATCGCGCGTGAGATCGAATTCGCGCAGCGACACGAACGCCGCGAGCGCGCGCAGCGGATGGCCAGCGTCGGGCGTCGCCGCCGGCAGCGCCGCCATGAGTGCGGGATGCTGGCCGCGGCGGGTGAGCGCGGCGTGAAGCGCCTGGCCGAGCGGCAGCGCCCAGCGATCGGCGGCGCCCACCTGCGCCTCGCGCGAGCGCGAGAGCGGACTGTTGTGCGCCGCGGCCGCCTGACGCGCGGTGTAATCCGCGCCCCTCAAGATGGCGCGCTGAAGCGCCTTGTCGCGCTCGTCGCGCTCGCGCTCGAGCTCGGCGATGCACGCCGCGAGCGAGCGCGGCGGCGGGCTGCCGAGACGCTCCTCCGCCGCGAGGCGGCGAAAGAGATCGTCCTCGCTCGCCACCACGACGTGCAGGCTCTGGCCGGTCGCGAGCGCGCCCTCGATCCAGCCCGGCACCAGCGCCTCCTCCTGCTCCGCGGCCTCGCCACGCGCGGGTCGGCGCTTCGGCTTGGGCGCCATCTCCCTCGCCGCGGCGAGATCCTCGTCGAGATCCCACGGATACTCGAGGCCGCGCCTCCACAGCCAGGCGGGCAAGAACATGCCGTTGTGCCACAGCGTCACCGCCTCGCCCTCGGTGCCCCACTCGATCCGCACGCGCCCGGGCACTCCCTGCGCCGCGCCGCGCGCCTCGTTGGTCTCGCGCTGGAGCGCGAACGGCGCGCGCTTCACGATGCGCGGGCCGACCGTGAGCCGCACCGCCGGGCCGGAGAGATGCCGGTAGGAGATCGCGACCGCCGAGTGGCCGTGCACGACCAGCACACGCTTCTCGAGCACGGCATCGCCGGCGCGAATGCGCCACGCCGGAACCGGCGCGACGCGGAAGGACTCCAGCGTGGCGAGCCCCGCGGCCCGCGGTCCCGGAACGCCGAGCGGCTCGCCGAGATCCCAGCTGCCGCGCACGTCGATCAGCCGCTCCTCGAGAAAGAGCAGCAGCGTGGTCAGCCGGCCGTGCGGCGTCGCGGCGTTGAGAAGCGCCTGCGTGCGGCGCCTCGGGACGCCGCTTCCGGTCCCCGAGGCGCTGCCCCCGAGGCCGTTCGCGACCAGCCACTCCGTGGCCAGCGCCGTGCGGGCGCGGGCGATCTCTCCATTCGCCATGGCGCGCAGCATAACGGCATGCCGTGCCAGGGAGAAGGAACTTCAGGGCCTCACGGGACGCCCGATCAGCGCCGAGAGCGGCACGAGATCCACGCCCGCGAGGCGCCGGGCGTCCGTCACGCCCGGCAACCAGGCGGCGAGGAGCGGCGTCGCACGCAGAAAGATCACCGCGTGTCCGCGAGCGCGCGCGTGCGCGAGCGCCGCGCTCCAGCTCTGATCGAGCGCGCGCGTCGTCTCGCGCGGCTCGGCATCGAGCACCGCGTCGGGCTCGAGGTAGATGACACCCACGCTCGAAGCGAGCGACCGGCACACCGCACCCGCCGCCGGCCGCAGGTGGACGAACGGCAGACCGCGGCGCTTGAGCTCGCGGAAGATCGCCGTCATCACCGTCATGTCCTGCGTCGCGAGCGATCCCATGTGATTCGCGACCGCCACGACGCTGCCCGCCTGATCGAGGTGCTTCCTGAGGAGCGCCGTGACGCGTGAGCCGCTCAGGCTCACGAGCACGGTGCCGGGCCCGGGATCGACGCGCGGATATTGAAGCGGCTCGAGCGGCAGATGCAGCACCACTTCGCGCTGGTGCGCGGCCGCCGATCGAAACAGGCGGTCGCTCACGCCTGTCGCCGGCAGAATGGCCGCCGCGAACGGCACGGGCAGCGAGAGCCAGCCTTCCGCGTCGGCGGGGGATTCGGTGAAGCCGTAGAGGACGATCGCGACGCGCGCGTTGGGCTTCGCCGCCGTGCCGCGCATCGCGCGCGCGCGCACCAGGCGCACGACGTGATCCACACGGTGCGGGAATCCGATCTCGAGCGTCACCACGCTCTCGCCGCCCGGCGCCAGGTTCTCGCGGCCCTCCAACACCTGCGCGCCCGCCTTCGCCATGAATGCGCTGAGCGCGTAATTGGTCTGAATGAGGGAGGCGTCGCTCCGCAGGCCAACGCGCCAGGTCGCCGCCGCATCGCCCGTCACGCCGCCCTCGCGAATGCTGTCGGGGGGAACCCCGGCGGCCGCGAGCGCGCGGCGGATCTCGCGGCCCAGGATGTCGCGCACCCGCGCGCGATCTCCGAATCCCAATCGGGCGGCGAGGAGCACGCGCCCCGAATCCGAGTGCGCGAGGTGCCACGCCTCGCCGGCGAGAAAGACCATGGCGGCTCCGACCGCGAGCAGCATGACGACGCGAAGCGAGGGGAGGCCGGACTTCTTCTTGTTCTTACGCTTGGGCATGGGCGGCGAGCCGCGCACGTTAAGGAGGCCGCCCCGGTTCGTCAACGCTTGGGGCCGGGCGAGCCCCGGACCGCGATCGGGGCTCTCCCCATGGATTTCTGCCGCACGGCCCGTGCGGCGGCTCCAATGCGCTTATTTGCCCTTTCCTGACACTCCGCACGCACTCGGATGACACGATTTTTGGGTTCAGGGCCGATGATCATCTTGCCCCCGACGCCATCCCCATGGCGCAGGTCCGACACTGGAGGTGCGGCATGAAGCACGCTCGACTCGTTTGGTTCGCCTTTGCTCTGTGCGCCGCTTCGGCCATCGCCTCCCTGGCGCAGGCCTGTGACAAGAGCGCGACGGCTACGGCCGCCGCGCATTCTTCTTGTTCGGCGTCGGCTGCTTCCGCCTCGTGCACCGGCTCGGCCACCGCCGCCACGGGCACGCAGTGCCCGTACGCGAGCGGCGCAGTCCCCGCCACCGCGGGCGCGCAGTGCCCGTACGCGAACGGCTCGGCGAGCGCGGTTCACGCGGTGTCGGGCGGTTGCCCTTACGCGCACGGCTCCGCCGCCAGCGCGGTGATCGCGAGCACGGCCGGCGCGAATCACTGCACGGCTTCCGCGGCTTCCGGCTCCGCGTGCAACAAGAGCGCGACCGCGAGCAAGTCGGTCCAGTGCCAGGGCGAGGGCCTGGTCAAGATGGCGGACCAGACGCTCCACACCGACTGTGAAGGCTGCTCCGACATGGCGCGTTGCGAGCAGGAGATCGTCAGCGCCGGCGGCCACGTCCAGATCGTCCAGCTCAAGAACGGCGTCATGTACATGTACACGGCCGAATCCTCGGCCGGCGTGCGGGCCGTGCAGGCGGCGGTCAGTCACCGCAACGAGCGGCTCGCGTCGTGGACCACCGCCGGTGACCACGTCCACCTCTGCGCCGAGTGCAAGACCATGCGCGGCGCGGCCGCGAGCGGCAAGCTCACGCGCGAGGTGGTGAACATCGAGGGCGGCTGCCTCACGCTCGTCACATCCACCGATCCCACGATCGTCGCCAAGCTGCATTCCATGGCGCAGGCGGCGAGCGCGCGCACCAAGATTTGAGGCCGCGGATCGCGCGCCTCGAGGGCCGGTCCCGCACACGGGGCCGGCCCTTCGACTTCCCTCCGCTGGCCTCGCCGCGCGCTTGGGACTAGGCTTCCCAAGCCCATGATCTCGACCCGCTTCAACCGCCGCATCCTCTTTCTCATCGGCTTCGGCGTCGGGCTGCCCGCCCTGCTGCTGGCGGGCCTCGGCGTGGCGCTCACGGTGGGCATCACGCGCGCGGTCGAGGAGCAGGCGGTGCGCTACAACAGCTACATGGCGAAGCAGGTCGCGAAGGCTTTCGAGCAGGATCTGCTGCTCGAGATGAAGCGCTCGATGGCGCTCGCCGAGAACGAGGCGCGCGTGGGCGGCGGACCGCGCGAGCTGCTCGCCGCGCTTCAGGCGGGCGGCACCGACCTCGGACCCCCGCACGTCGTGCTGCTCGACCAGCTCAACGACTACTCGCTGCTCATGCTCGAGGGCGAGCCGCTGGTGTATGACCAGCGCGGCGGCGGCCGCTGGTTCGTGGGGCTCATGCTGCGCGGACCCGACGGCCAGATCATGGGCTCGGGCGGATGGCTCATGGATCCGCGGCAGTTCCTGGCCAGTCATCTCGAGACCGTGGTGCGCGACCGGCTGCCCGCCGATCCGTCCGTGTATGGCGGCTACGAGTCCTCACGCCGGCTGGCGTTCGAGATCTTCGGTCCGAGCGGCGAGCGCCTGACGTTCGAGCGCGAGCCCTTCAGCCTCTCCGAGGCGCGCACCGAGGAGCTCGAGGGCCCGTTCGAGGGCTATCGCGTGCGGGTGAGCGTGACGCGCGGCGCGCCGGCGGTGCTGGCGCAGCGCTTCGTCGGCATCGAGGTGATCTTCATCGCGCTGATGGTGCTGGTGATCGTGCTGGCGGCGATCTTTGGCCTGCGCTACACGCTGCGGCAGGTCGAGCTCGCGCAGCTCAAGTCGTCGTTCGTCTCGAACGTGACCCACGAGCTGAAGACCCCGATCGCGCTGATCCGCCTGGCGGTCGACACGCTGGAGATGCGACGCTACTCCTCGCCCGAGGAGGGGGCCCGCTTCCTCCGCACCATCAGCCGCGAGACCGAGAAGCTCGCGCAGCTGGTGGACAACGTGCTCGACTTCGCGCGCCTCGAATCCGGCCGGCCGGTGTTCCAGCTGCAGCGGATCGACATGGCGGAAGTGGCCCGCGACGCGCTCGAAACTTTCCGTCCGCGCCTCGAGGATCAGGGGTTTAAGGTCGAGGTGGAGATTCCGGCGCAGCTGCCGCCGGTGATGGGCGATGCGCGGGCGCTCACGCAGTGCCTGCTGAATCTGTTGGACAATGCGGTCAAGTACTCGCGGGATCGACGCGAGATCCGGATCTCCGCGGGCGCGCGGGAGGGAAGGGTGGCCGTGTCGGTGGCCGATCGCGGCATCGGCATCGCGCCGGGCGATCAGCATCGCGTGTTCGAGAAGTTCGTGCGGCTCGAAACCGGCCTGGTTCACGACGTCAAGGGGGCGGGCTTGGGCCTCGCGCTGGTCAATCAGATCATGCGCGCGCATCATGGTCGCGTGGAGTTGGTGAGTACGGCTGGTGGCGGCAGCACGTTCACGCTGGTGCTGCCGGTCGTGGGCGAGGAAGCGTCGGCGGGCACGGCAGAGGCTCAGACCGGCTCGTGATTCGAACGAGGGGAAGGCGATGAACGCACAGAAGCGCGTGCTGATCGTGGAGGACGAGCAGGATCTGCTCGAGGGGCTGGCCCATAACTTCAAGTTCGAAGGCTACGAGGTCCTGACAGCGAAGAACGGCGCGGAGGGCCTGAAGACGGCGCTCAAGCAAAAGCCCGACGTTGTCGTGCTCGACATCATGCTGCCGGAGAAGGATGGCTTCACCGTGCTGCGCGAGCTGCGACAGCGCCATCGCGAGATTCCAGTGCTGGTGATGACGGCGCGTAACTTCGAGGCCGACGTGCTGAAGGGCTTCGATCTCGGCGCCGACGACTACGTCACCAAACCGTTCGGCATCAAGGAGCTGATGGCGCGTGTGAAGCGCCTGGTGGAGCGCCCGCTCGCGGGCGGCGGAGTGCCCGCTCCCACGATCTACAAGTTCGGCGACGTCGAGGTGCGCTTCGAGCCGCGCGAGGTCTACAAGGCCGGCCAGGTCGTGGCGCTCTCGTTCAAGGAGTTCGAGCTGCTGAAGTACTTGATCGAGCACCGCGGTCGCACGGTCTCGCGCGAGGAGTTGCTCGAGGAGATCTGGGGCGTCGACGAGGAGCTGGGCGTCACCACGCGCACGGTGGACACGCACGTCTCGAACCTGCGCTCGAAGCTCGGCGCCGGCTTCGCACAGCCGTTCATCGTCGCGGTGCACAAAGTCGGATACAAGTTCGTCGAGCCGGCGTAGGCGCAGCGGCGCGCCTGAGCGC
>Ga0075030_100000013_pt1 | contig 108825 bp, 79 predicted proteins | sample LitLauG_LLR_2012_FD_71393 | JGI IMG/M metagenome (GOLD analysis project Ga0075030, IMG submission 71393) | Freshwater sediment microbial communities from Pennsylvania, USA - Little Laurel Run_MetaG_LLR_2012 | ecosystem: Environmental > Aquatic > Freshwater > Creek > Sediment | place: USA... | reverse complement strand
CCATAAGACTTGGCGATCTTGCCCAGCGTGTCGCCGGATTTGACCGCGTAGGTTTCCCCACCAGCGCCGGTGTCGGCGGCCGCGCTGGGTGCCGGGGCAGTGCCGGCCGAAGGCGCGGCGGGCGGCGCGGGCGGGATTTGAATTTTCTGGCCGATCTTGAGTTTTTTCGGCTGCACGTTCGGGTTGGCATCCTGGATGGCCTTGGCCGTCACGCCGAATTTTTTGCCGATGGTGAAAAATGAATCGCCCTTGGCTACGGCGTACTCCTGCGCTGCGCCGGAGACAACAGGCAACGCGGCGGCGGCCGGCGGCGGATTGGTGTCCACCACGACGGCGGGCGCGGGATTGGTCGTGGCCGCGGCGGGCGCGTTGGTGTCCACCGCTGGCGCATTGGTTGCGTCGAAGGTCGGCTGGACGAGTTGGGCGGCGTCCTTGTTGTCCGCATCGGACGGCTTGCGGCAGCCCTGCAGGAGCAGGGCGAGCGTGAGCGGAATGATATTGATGGCCAGCACGCAGAAGAAAGCGGTCTTCAGGCGCGAGCGGCGGTTGGTTTTTTGCTCCGTCAGGGAGCCTTGCGGGACGAATGGACTGGGATTATTCATGGCGATTGACGACGTGGCGTCCTTTCTGTGAGGTGGAGTGGATGAGTTGATTCGCGCCGTGGCTTTCCCTCAAAAAACCTCGGGGCGAAAAATCGTTTAATTCTGTGCGCTCTCTGTGCGGGTTCACTGGGCCGCTGGTTTTACCGTGTATGTTGGGGATGACGGCGGGCCAACCCCAACTAATTGATTTCGCTCGGTGGCAATGGCTTTCGCCGCTATCCGAATCCATTCGAAAATGATCGAAGCTCGAACCCGCGTTTGAAAGCCGAACTGCTCTACCACGAAGCGCTGCCAACCCCGCCGCTTCGATCCAACTTTGTAACCATTTCGCCGCCGCCGCGCAAGCAGGAAAAGGGCGGGCGGGCGCGCTTTTCATTTTATTTGTTCGCGGATTCATAAATTCCAATTCACCGAATCTTTAAAGTGCTCAGGGCGACCACCGCGCAGAGAAAACACAAAATGAAAAACCGCATCACCACCTGCGACTCGTGCCAGCCTTTGCGCTCGAAGTGATGGTGAATCGGCGCCATCAAAAAGATCCGCCGGCCCGTGCCGGTGCGACGCCGCGTCCATTTGAAATAAGTTTTCTGCAGGATCACCGAGCCGGCTTCCATGACGAACACACCGCCGGCGATCACCAGCACCAGCGGTTGGTGGATGAGCAACGCCACCAAACCCAGCGCGCCACCCAGCGCGAGCGACCCCGTGTCGCCCATGAACACCTGCGCCGGATGACAGTTGAACCACAAAAAACCCAGCCCCGCCCCGATCAGCGCGGCGCAAAAAACCGTCAGTTCTCCCGCGCCGGAGACGTACGGGATTTGGAGATAAGCGGAGGTCTTGATATTGCCGGCTAGATAAGTCAGCACCAGAAACACAAACGAGACGATTAAAGTGCAGCCGATGGCCAGTCCATCGAGACCGTCGGTGAGGTTCACCGCGTTGGAACTGCCGACGATGGCCAGCATTGTCACCGTCAGGCCCAGCACGGGGCCGACGAAGATCGGATATTTGTAAAAAGGCACCATCAAAGTGGTGACGAGATTATTGACGAGCACGGATTTGCTTTCGGCGTCCCGCAGCACACTGTGCAGCGGCAGCTTCCATAAATAAGCCGCCACGAACCCGGCGAGGAGAATCTGCACCCACAACTTCACGCGCGGCGTGGTGCCCTCCCCGGTCTGCCGGGTGATTTTGGCCCAATCGTCGTAAAAGCCCAGACCGGTGAGCACCAGCACTGACAGTAACGTGAGTTGCACCAGCGTGTTCCACTGCGCCCACAGCAGCGTCGTCAGGTTGAGCGTCATGACGATCAGGACGCCGCCCATCGTCGGCGTGCCTTTTTTGTCCCAAGCGCGCGTTTCCGACGCGCCGGCTTGATGGGCGAGGTCCACGTACTCCTGGCCGAGCTTCAATTGCTTCAACCACCGAATCACTTTTGGTCCGAGCCACCAGCTGAGGGCCAGGGCTGTGAGCGCCGCGCCCGCACTGCGGAAGGTGATGTAGCCAAACAGGCGCAAGGGCGAGAGCCGGCGCGCCCATTCGGTGCCCGCCGACCACTTCAACATTTGCTGGCTCAGGTAAAACAACATTCAATTTTTGCGCGTTTCGCCGGCGCGCAACGCTTCGGCAATCCGCTCCAGCCGCGTGGCGCGCGATGCTTTCAACAACACCAAGTCGCCCGGCTTCAAAAAACTTTTCACCGCCGCCGCCGCCGCTTCGACATCCGCAAATTCAAACACGCGATACAAGCCCGCCGCCCGGGCGCCGCGCGCCATCACGGCGGCCATCTGGCCCACAGCGAACAACTGGCCCACGCCCACTTCCGCCGCGCGCCGGCCCACTTCCGTGTGCGCCGCCTCGCTGTGCGCGCCCAGTTCGGCCATGTCGCCCAGCACCGCCACGCGCCGGCCTTTGCACGGCAGCTCGATCAGCGTCTGCAGCGCGGCGAGCATCGAATCCGCGTTCGCGTTGTAGGCGTCGTCCAGTACACGCACGCCGCCGATTTCCGAAAGCTGCAGCCGCATCTTGGCCGGCTGGCATGCCGCAAGACCGCGCTCGATTTCCGCGCGGCTCAAGCCAAGTTCGACACCGATCGCGATCGCAAACAATGCGTTGACCACCTGATGCCGGCCCAGCAACTGAATCCGAAAATCGCCCGCGCCCGCCGCCATCGGCGCTTCCACCCGAAACGAGACGCCGTGCGCGTCGAGGCGGACATTGCGCGCCCGCCAGTCATTTTTTCCACCCAAACCGACGCATACGACCGTGGCTTTGGTCAGCAAACCAAGCTCCGCCGCCCATTCGCTGTCGCCGTTGAGAAACAACTTGCCCCCGGCGGGCAGAACTTGGCCCAACGCGCCCTCCTCGCGAACCACTCCGGCGAGATCGCGGAAAAATTCCAGATGCTCGCGACCGATGCTGGTGAGGACGCCAAATTGCGGCCGGATCATTTCCACGAGCGGCGCGAGTTCGCCGGGATGGTTCGTGCCCGCTTCGAGCACCGCGGCGGCATGGGTGCTTTCCAGCCGCAGCAAGGTCAGCGGCACGCCGAGGTCATTGTTGAAACTGGCCTCGCTCCAAAGGGTCGCCAGCTTTTGCCGGAGCACCGAGGCGATCAGTTCCTTCGTCGTCGTTTTGCCATTGGAGCCACCCACGGCGATGACTGGCAGAGTGAAATCCTGGCGATACGCGGCCGCCAAAAGTCCGAGCGATCTCCGCGGATCCTCCACCGCGATCACCGCGCAGGCGGGGAGTTTTCCGGAAATCCAGTCCCGGTCCACGACCACCGCGGCGGCGCCTTTGCCGGCGGCTTCGGCGACAAAATCGTGTCCATCAAAATTCTCGCCTTTGATGGCCCAAAACAAGTCGTCCGCCTGGAGCTTGCGGGAATCCGTGCACACGCGCCTGACCGTTCGTCCGGGGGAACCTCGCAACAAAGTTCCCCCGCAGGCGTCGTTGACAAATTTCAAACTGCGTACTTCCATGCGTGTTCCGTTTTTTTCCAAAGAGCACCACCGGGTCGGACCGGTCACGGCGTCAACCCCGGTTTGGCCGCGTGGTCGCTGCTTTCGGCCAGCGCTTCGGGCGCGCCCGGCACGTCCACATCGGACGGCACGTGCAAATAACTCGCCACGCGTTCGGCGATCTGCGCGAAGACCGGCGCCGCCACCTGGCCCCCGTAGTAACCTTCTTTTGGCTCATCCAGCACAATCGAGATGCAGACTTCAGGATGGTCCGCCGGGAAGAAGCCGATGAAAGAGGAGACATATTTGCCATGCACGTAAACTCCATTCTCAACTTTTTGCGCGGTGCCGGTCTTGCCGGCCACCGTGTAATGTTGCAGGGCGGCTTTCTCGGCCGTGCCCCCGTGCAGCACCACCGTTTTCAGCGCCTCCACCATTTGCTTCGCGGCGGCTTCGCCGATAACTTGGCGCACCGGCTGGGGCGAGTACTTCGCCACGATGTTCCCGGTTGCGTCCTCGAGGCGATCCACCAGCATCGGGCGCATCAACTGGCCGTGGTTGGCGATCGCGCACATGGCCATCAACATTTGCAGCCGCGTGACGGCGATGCCCTGGCCCATAGGGATTTGGGCGACGGACACTTTGCTCCAGTCTTTCACCGGATGGGAGAAACCGCGGACCTCGCCCGGCAGCGGCAGGCTGGTGCGTTCGCCGAAGCCGTATGCGGAAATGTAATCGTAAAGCCGGTTGGCACCCATCCGGATGCCGATTTTCGCTGCCCCGATGTTGGAGGATTTGGTGATGATGCCGCGCACGGTTTCCACGCCGAGCGGCTCGTGATCGTGCAGCACTTTGCCCGCAAAGACAAAATGACCGTGCTCGCAGTCGAACTGGTCATTGAGCGTAACGGTCTTGTCGTTCAAGGCACCGGAAACCACGACGATCTTGAACGTCGAGCCGGGTTCGACCACGTCGGAAATCACGCGGTTGCGGCGCGCGTCGGCGGGCGCCGCACCCGGCCGGTTGGGGTTGAAATTTGGCAGTGTGGCCATGGCCAGGATCTCGCCGGTTTGCGGCCGCACCACCACGCCCGAAATACTGATGGGCGTGTGTTTTTGCATCGCGTCAGCGAGCGCGGTTTCCACGATGTTCTGCACCGCGGAATCAATGGTGAGCGCGACGTTCAGCCCATGGCGCGGTTCCACGTCCTGTTCCCGCGCGGAAACCAGCTCGCGCCCCTGTCGGTCGCGCTCAGTCACGCGCCAGCCGGGCACGCCGCGCAGTTTGGAATCGAGGGACAGTTCGATGCCATCCCGGCCGCAAACGTCGTTGAACCGATGGTTGTCCACCTCGCGCTCCTCCGTTTGGGCGAAACCCAGGACGTGCGCCGCCAGTTCCTGATTGGGATAAACACGCAGTGGAAAGTCCACGGAATAAACCGCCTTCTGGCGCAGGTTGCGGTAGAAAGCCTGCTCGGTCTTGCGCAACTTTTTTTCATCGAGGCCGAAGGCCAGATTGGTCATGGCGGCGCGGATTTGCAGCCAGGTCTCCGGCGACACCGGCTGCTTGAGCAGGACATAATTATTGGTGACGACCTCCCCCTTGCTATTGACCCGCTGCCGGGTCAGCCGGCGGGCAAGGTCGGCTTCATCGAGCTGGAGGAGCGGCGCGAGCGCGCGGGCGACCTCGGCCTGATGATCACCGAGCAGGCTGGGATCGGCGCAAACGGATTTGGCGAGGGTGCTGGTAGCCAGCAGCGCGCCTTTGGCGTCGAGGATGTCCCCGCGGCGCGGCTGGAAATAGGCCTCGCGCCGGGTGTTCTGCTGCGCCTTGGCGCTGAGCTCGTCGTGACGTAGCACCTGGAGATCAAGCAGGCGATAGCCCAAGCCGGTGAACGCCGCCAGGAGCAGCACCGCCAGCATGAGCACGCGTTGATATTGCAGTTTTCCAGCCATTCAAAAACACCGACCGCTCGCGACGTCCGGTTCCTCATCAGACGGCGTCACGCTTGGCGGCAAAGTTCGTTCGTTTCTCGCAACCGCTCTTTCCAAAATCAAACTGCCAACCGCCCGCGGCGATCGGTTCCTCATCCGACAGCGTCACGGGCGGCGGCAAAAATCACTTCATGGCGCGGGCACTTGTTGCGCGTACTGGTGCTCCGGCTCGGCGACGGGCTCGCTCAGGCGCCACACTTGCGCCGGCGGCGGCGCGATCAGGCCCAGATTCAATTCCCTGATCCGCGCCTCCAAAAATGGCGGCGCATTCATCGTTGCGAACTGACGCTTGAGCTTTTCGTTTTGCTTCCGCAAATCGCCCAGCCGCTGTTCGCGCGCCTTGATCTGCTGGTCCAGTTCGGCGATCTGGCTTTTTTGCCACACATAGCCAACGCCCGAACCGCCGATGATCGTGCAGAGCAAGAATGCCTTGATCGCCGGACCAAACCGGATCGCCGCCGACTGGTTTTTTCGATTTCGCGCCATTTCAAATTTTTTCCAATATCCGCAACTGCGCGCTGCGGCTGCGCGGATTTTCCGCCAGTTCCGCAGAGCCAGGCGTTATCGCTTTACGGCCCACCCACCGGGCTTCCGGTGCGCGAGGCACGCGCAACTCCGGCACGTCCACCGCACCAACGAACGAGTAATCCCGCGTCTGTTCACGGCCAAACTCTTTAACCACACGAACTTCCAACGATTGAAAAGTAATTACCACCAGGCGCCCGCCAGGTTTTAAAACCGTCAGCGCCCCAGTCAAACCCCGGCGCAACGCACTGATCTCGCCATTGACCGCCACGCGCAACGCCTGAAACAGTTTTGTCGCCGGATGCGCCTTTTTTCCGTGCCGTGGCGAAATCCGCTCGATCAACTCCGCCAACTGGCGCGTCGTCGTAAAGCGCCTTTGCTCGCGGTCACGCGCGATCGCCCGCGCCAGCCGCCGCGAGTCGCGCTCCTCGCCGAATTCCCAAAAAATCCGAGCCAGCTCATCTGCGCTGGCCGTGTTCACCAAATCCGCCGCCGTGAGCGTCTGCCGCACGTCCATCCGCATGTCCAACGGACCGTCCTGTTGGAAACTGAAACCGCGGCCGGCTTCGTCCAGTTGCGGCGAACTCACGCCCAAGTCCAGCAGCACGCCGTCGCAACTGTTGGCCGGAACCCATTCCGTCAGGTCCGCAAAGTTGCCGCGCCGGATTTCAAAGCGCCCCGCAAATCCCGCCAGCCGTTGCTGCGCGGCTTCAACTGCGACGCCATCGCGATCGCACCCAAACAGCCAGCCAGCCGGTGAGCTCGCGCTCAAAATCGCCGCCGCGTGCCCAGCCCCACCGAGGGTGCCGTCGACGTACCGGCCTTTCGTCCGCGGCTGGAGCGCGCTCAACACTTCGGCGAGCAGCACCGGCTGGTGGATGAACGTCGTGGGCACGCATCATCTCCTCATCCGTTGACGCCAGCCAACTGTTTTGGCACTTCTACCGCCGCCGTGGCCTGCGCTGGCGCTGGCGTTGGTGCCGCCAACGGTTTCACCTGCGCCGGCACCACTTCCACATCTGCGTCGCTCAAATCGTTTCGAACCACTTGGACCCTATCCAAGGACAACTCCGCTTGGATGACCGCTCCGCTCAATTTCGGCGCAGGTGCCGGCTTCCGCCGGGCAACGAGCTGCGGCAATTTCCGCGCTTGGTCACCGGCCCATTCACACCCACCGCGCGCCAGTGCAGCGATCCGGGACAGGATTTGTTCGGCCCGGCGTGCCGGCGGCAGGGTCGGCAGGCGCGTGGTTTTTTTGAAAATTTCCACCGCCACGGGGATCCGTTTCGTTTCCTTCAAATTCGCCGCCGCCAGTTCCGCCGGGTTGAGTTGGTAAGTTTTAGGCACGCCGGCGTCGGCCTTTGCGACCACCGGTTCCGCCGTGGTAACGAATGGATTTCGGACCGGGCCGAATTTGGGCAGCGTGTTTTTCGTGCGCAATTGGTAGCGGCTGTGCGTGTCGTGCAGCCCTACCAGACTTTTTCCGGCGCTCAGTAATTGCATCATGCTCATGGTCACTCCATCATCTTGAACGCTTCCTGCGCCATCACGGCGTCGGAGGCGCGAACTTTTTCGTAACGTTCCGGGTTCCAGATTTCGAACACATCCAGCAAGCCAGCCAGCACGGCTTCCCCTTCGATCCCTGCGGCCTTGGCCATACCTTCGGGCAGGCAAATTCGTCCAGCCTTATCCAGCGCGACCTGCGCCGATTCCACACCGACAAACCGCTTGAGCAGCCCCTTCGTCGGATCGTCGTTGGGCATCGCGTTGATGTCGTTGACGAGCTTTTCCATCTTGTCCGGTGGCAAAACGCGCAGGCACAGCCCGTGCCGCGATTTAGGCCAGAGCACCAAAGTGAACTCAAAACCAGCCTGGGAAGGACGCCATTTGGCGGGCACTTGCAGCCGCCGCTTCTCGTCCAACCCATGCCGAAAGGATGAGTTGTAATACGTCTTTTCTTTGGTCCCGTTCGCTTCCATGACTTATTCACAGTGGAATCCATTCGCCCTTTTGCCCCACCGCACGACTAATCTACCCACTTTACCCCACAAAGGTCAAGTTGGAATTTTTGAAATTATTGAAAACTTATTCACAATTTCAAAACACTTGCGGATCGAAGGGTTTCCACTCTGGCCATGTCCCGGCGGGTTTGAAATGCTTGCGCCGATGCGCACCGCAGATTTTGATTTTCCTTTGCCGCCGGAGTTGATCGCCCAACATCCCGTCGCCGAACGCGACCAGTCCCGTCTGCTGGTGCTGGAGCGCGCGACGAGCCGGCTCACCCACCACCGGTTCCGCGATCTTCTGGCCTTTCTGAAGCCCGGCGACATGCTGGTGCTGAACAATTCACGCGTCCTGCCCGCCCGGCTGCGCGGCCACAACGCGCGCACCGGCGGCGAGTTTGAATTGCTGCTGCTCGAAGAAAACGCGGTCAACGACTGGTGGGCGATGCTGCGGCCGGGCAAACGCGCGAGGCTCGGTACTGAAATAATTCTCCACGGTGCGAACGGAACGTCCGGCACCGCACGCGCCACCGTGCTGGATACCAATGCCGCAGGCCATCGGCGCCTGAAATTTTCCGGGGTGGCGAACATCCGGGAGGCGCTGGAACAGCTGGGGGAAATTCCGCTGCCGCCGTACATCCAGCGCTCGCAACCTCAGCCGGCTGACCGGCACCGCTACCAGACCGTGTTCGCCGCGCCGCCCGGTTCCGTGGCCTCACCCACCGCCGGTTTGCACTTCACGAATGAACTGCTTGATGAAATCAAATCGCGCGGAATTGAAGTCTGTTTTGTCACTTTGCACGTCGGCCTGGGAACCTTCGCGCCGGTCAAAGCGGAAACGCTGGCCGAACACGAAATGCACGAGGAGCGTTTCGAGTTGAGCGCCGAAACCGCCCGCGCGCTCAACGCGGCCCGTCGCGCCGACCGCCGCATCATCGCCGTGGGGACGACCACGGTGCGCGTGCTCGAAAGCGTGGCGGCGGCGCATCATGGTGAACTGGTCGCCGGCGCGGGCCGGACGCGCATTTTCATCCATCCGCCACGCTCCTTCCAAATCGTCGGCGCACTGCTGACCAATTTTCATCTTCCGCGCTCCACACTGCTGATGCTGGTCAGCGCGTTCGCCGCGCCGGGCGAGACACGCGGCCGCGAACTGGTTTTGTCCGCCTACGCCGCGGCGGTCCGCGAGCGCTACCGGTTTTTCAGCTACGGCGACGCGATGCTGCTGGTGTGAATTTCGGATTTCGCGTTTCGCGTTTCGCGTTTAACCTCGGCAACGGAAGAAGCCCTTGAACTCGAAACCAAAACCGCGAAATGCAAACCGGCCTTTTGTCCTCGTCAACATGGCGATGACGGCCGACGGCAAAATTGCCACCGCCAACCGCGCGGTGTCTGCATTCGGCAGCCGGCGCGACCATGAGCACCTGCTCGAATTGCGCGCCACGGCGGACGCCGTGCTGGCCGGCGCGCGCACCGTGGACTCGGCCAAAATCAACCTCGGACCTGGCGCGCAAAAATTCCGCGCGCGACGCCGCCGGCGCGGCCTGGCCGAATTCAACCTGCGCATCATCGCCAGCCGCGCCGGCACCGTGAATCCCGACGCCGAGATTTTTCAGCATCACTTTTCGCCCATCCTCATTCTCACCACGCGCCGGGCGGGCGCGAGTCGGTTGAAAAAACTCCGAGCCCTGGCCAGGGAGGTGAAAATTTGCGGCGCCACAGAAATTAATTTCCAACAGGCGCTGCGCTGGCTGTGGCGGCGCTGGAACGTGCGCCGGCTGGTGTGCGAGGGCGGCGGCGAATTGAACGACGCGCTGTTCCGCGCGGGGCTGGTGGACGAGTTGCACCTGACGATCTGTCCGTTGGTATTTGGCGGACGCGCCGCACCGACGATTGCGGACGGTCTCGGCACGGCCAGCCTGGCTTCGGCCCGAGAAGGAAGATTGAAATCTGCCCGGCGAATCGGCGACGAATTGTTTTTGATTTACGAGTTCGCCCGGCCAGTGCGGCGGCAACACCAAATCAGGGCTGCGCCTGCGCCTCGACCCAGCGCGCAAAAAGCCAGAGCAAATCGGCGAGCCGGTTGAGATACACCAGGATTTCCGGGTTGCGCAATTCCCCCGCTTCCTGCAGGGCGCAGACGCGCCGCTCCGCGCGCCGGCAAACGGTGCGCGCCACTTCCAGAGCCGCCGAAGGCGGACAGGCTCCGGGCGTGGCCCAACCCTTGAATGAGACTTTCGCCATTTCAATCTCGCGGATGACTGCCTCCAGTTTGGCGGTCATTTCCGGATTCACCTGGGGATAGCCGTCCTGCACGTAACGCGGCAAATCTTCGGGGAGCGTGGACAATTCGCCCATGAGCGCCACCAGCTCCTTCTGGGTCGCCAGCAAAGGACCGCGCACAAACTCGTGGGCCGATGCCGCCCGCGCCACTCCGAGCGCGGCGTTGAGTTCATCCACGGTGCCGCAGGCTTCCACGCGCGGATGGCACTTCGGCACGCGCCGGCCGTACATCAGCGCCGTCTGGCCGAGGTCGCCGGTTTTTGTGACAATGCTCACCCAGCCAAGCTAGGCTGCGACCACACGGGTTAAAAGGTCAAAGTAGCGCAGCCCCTCTCAACGGCGGTCGGATAAACGACCAAAACTCGAAGTTAATTCACCGTTCCGCCTGTTCCAACAAATCAAAGACCGCGTTATATTGCTGGTAAGTTTGTGCGGACTCGGAAGTCACCAAAGCCGTCACGGCCAGCGTGTAGGCTGGTGCGCTGTTGCAGTAACTCACGGCTCCATCCGTGAACAATACGACCCAGCCTTTGCCTGGATAATGCGCGAAGTTATCCGCGTTAAAGGGGATTCCTGGAGGTGAGGTGCCGTTGGGATTCTCCAGATAGTCCATCGCGAATAACTTATGGCCCTTGGTGAGGGCAGCTTTCTGATAGGCGCGATACTGGTAATTGGCATTGCCGGTCGTATTCGTCGCGTCAACTTGGCGGGGATTAAACAAAATGGTGGAACGGACCTGCGAACTAGCGTCTGTGCTGAGGAACCTTGGATTGGAATACTGGTTGACGCTCAGAGCCGAACTAGGTGAAAAGCTTGGACACCACAATGTCTTTGCGTCGCCGATATACTTGCCGGGATACAAATAGCCCAGATTTTCCCAAGTTCCATTTACGCTGCCGGGAGTGAAATATTGTTGGGGGATAACAGTGTTGGGATTGGGGCCGGAAAAAACGTAACGACAGTAATGCTCGCCGGCAAGTTTGTTGACGGGATGCGCCGCGTCGTAGCCACCCCAGATGGGCCACCAGTCTCCGGAATCGCCAGCGTACATGGCGCAGGCGGCATAAACTTGATGAAAGTTGGAAATACATTGCACCCGAACCGCCTTGCGCTTGGCGTTGGACAACGCTGGCAACAACATGGCCGCCAGAATGGCGATGATGGCGATGACCACCAGCAGCTCAATCAACGTGAAGGCGCTTCGTTTGGTACTTTTCATAAATTTCGCTTCGGCAATTTCAGAATTTTCATCTGTCAGACTCCCAGAATCCGCCCCTCCGCACCATCGCCAGTTCTGGCGAGGGAACCGCGCTAAAAAAACCATCGGCAGGATCAACGGTTTGCCCGCCTTGCTTGCCGTTAACTCCGGAACCCATAACCGAGCGGGGCGTCGTCTCCGAACGACGCCCCGTTTTGTTTCAGCAAGTCCGACCGGTGTCGGCAGGTGCAGTCCCGGACGGCGTCACGGATAAATCATCCGGAAGAACACGGTGCCGTTGGCCTGGCTGACCGGGAATGCCAGTTGGTTCACGGCGGTCGAACCGGGCACCGTGACCCAGTTGCTGGACAACCCGACTCCCAGGGTGTTGGTCTGGACCTGCAACCGCCAACCCGTGTGATCCGCCGGCCAGCTCAGGTTCAGGTTGACCCCGTCGAATGAACTGACGAGGTTCGTCGGCGTGGTGCTGACGTTGGGCACACCCAGCAGAACTTCAATGCTGCCGTCAATGGCGAGCTTGTTGGTCCAGACGTAGGTGATGGAACCGCTGCTGGTGGTGGCGGGCAGGTTGGTCACCGCGAAGGATCCGGTCGCGGGGACGCTGAACAGTCTGAACGTGTCGCCAGTGTGCAAATCGGGACCCAGGTTGTTGACTTGCAGCGTGCCGCCCATTTCGATGGTGTTTGCCACGAGCAGGTCATTGGTCGCCGGCGAATTGGTGCGGTTGAGTTCCATGACGAGGGTGCCTTGCAGGTTCACGTCATTGGTCACGGTCAGCGTGGCGATGGCATTGGCTCCGCCGGGCGAGACCGTGGTTCCTGTGCCGGTCGCAAGACTGCCACGCAAGGTGCCGTCGCCCTGAATCGTCTGCGCGGCCAGCGTCAAGGTGCCGGAGGCAGAAACATCTAAGATGCCCGGAGCCGCGATTGTGATGGGGGTGCTGGCGGACAGATTGGCCGAGGCGCCGAGCGCGAGAACACCGTTGCTCACGGTGGTCAGACCGGTGTAGCTCAAGGTGGTGCTGGTCAAAGTCCAGGTGCCGGTGCCGACCTTGATGAAGTTCTGTCCTTCAATAATGGATCCGTCGTATTCCGCGGTGGTGTTCAGTCCGCCGATGACGAAGCGAGCCGCAAAGCCGCCGGAACCGGTATTCAGGGCGATGGTTGCGGTGGAATCACCGGTCAATTCCCCAATCGGAATGGTCGGCGTGCCAGTCAGGACGTTATACATATACTGGCCGGGCGCGAGGATCATGCGCGTATTGGGGAAGCCGGTGCCGGTGTTAAGGCGGAAGTCACCGGCGTTGTTCGGTGTGGTCGAGATGTTGGTCGCCAACAGCACGCCGTAGAAGTTGTTCCAATTGCCCCCCACGTTTCCGCGCACGTAGCGATTGATATAGATCAAAGTGGCGTTGGTATTTCCCGTCACGGAACTGGGCGCAAAACCTGTTCCTGCGCGGACCGCCCCTCGAACTGTGGCGACGTTGTTGGAGGGAATGATGACCGGATTTTGTATCCCACCGTAGTCCAGGCTCAAGCTACCGGCAGAAAAGCTGGCCATTTGGATGATGCCATTCGTGCCGAAGATGATCGGACCGGTGCCAAACATGTTGTTATTGGCAGTGGTGCTGCCGCCACCGCTAATGGTGCCGTTATTGAGCCAAGTGCCACCACTGAAGCTGCTGCCGGTGCCGCCCGGAGTGAGCGTGAGCGTGTTGGTGCCGTTCTTGACGAGCGCGACTTTGCCACCGGAGCCTGTATTATCAAGGATGTCGCCGTTGAAAGTGGTGGCCGCAATTTCATCGATCGTCAGCGTGTTGGTGCCGGAACCGCCGTTGTTCACGATCTGCCCCAAGAAGTTGCCGGTCAATCCCGACAAGGCATTGATCGTCTGATCGAAGCCGTTCAGATCCAGCATGCCGGCGGTCGTCGCACCGCCATCCAGAATCAGCCAGCCGGTGGTGGCGCCGCCACTGGGAATAGCCGAGGCGTTGCCCAGTTTCACAATGCCATTACTGATGTAAGTGTTGTTCAGATAACTGTTTGCACCGGTGAGGTTGACGGTGCCGGGACCGTCCACAATCAACTCGCCGGAGCCGCTAATGGCGTTGCCAATCGTCACGGTTCCGCTGCGGGTGATTTCCAAGGTGCCGTTGTCGGTCACCGCGCCACTGCCCAGCGTGCCGGAACCGCCGCCCACGCCCACCTGCACGGTGCCGCTGCTGATGGTTACCGGGCCAGTCATGTTGTTGTTGCCAATCAGGCTCAGGACGTTGGCATCGGATTGCGTCAAACTGCCGGAGCCACTGATCGCATTGCCGACGACCTCGTTGTCGGGTTCGTTGAAAAGGAGTGCGCCGTTGTTGAGAATTGGGCCGGCGCCAAACGAGCCAGCAGTGCTGCCGTTGCCGAGGGCGATGGTGCCGGCATTAATGGTGGTTTGTCCGCTGTAACTGTTGGTCGTCAGGAGGGTGAGCGTGTTCGGGTTGTTGTTGGTCAACGCGCCGCCGCCGATGGAGCCGGGGCCTTGGAAGGTGAAGCTGTTGACCGTGCCGTTGACCGTGATGGTGTTCGGCGTCAACACTGTCTGCAAATTCACGGTGGTGTTGGCGGTTGAATCATCGAACACCACCTTGTCATTCTGATGGTAAAAAGCCGCAGCTCCGGCGCTGTTGGTCCAGTTCGCGGTGCTGAGGACATCCCAGTTATTTAAACCGCCGTCGCCCTGCCAGACCAGATTCACCGGCACATAGGAACTGATCACCAGGTCAATTTCGCCTGCCGTGGCACTGCTCAACGCCGCAACCGAGCCGCTCTGGCTAAAACCGTTGACCACCAGGTTGCCCACAGCACCCCCCAAGGTTCCGGAGTATTGAATCAACTTGTAGTTGCCGTTGGGCAGAGTGCCGCTGACATTCAGGGCGACCGTGCCCGACGTGAGGTTCAGGTTACCGCAGACAATCAGGTCTTTGGAACCGGAAGACACGTCCATGTTGACCGTGCCGCCGTTCAGCGTCAGCGCACCATTGATGGTCAGCGTGCCATAAACACCGTTGGTGCCGGGCGTGATGCGCGAGCCGAAGCCGGTGCCCGATGAAGTGGTCACAGCGCCCTGGACGGTGCCGGTGCCGGCCAGAATCTGATTAATCGTGCCACCCGAAAGCGTCAGGTTACCCGGCGCGGTAACATCCAGAGTCGTTCCGCCCGCCAGGACGATGGCGGCGGTGTTGGTGATGGAGGCATTCGCGCCAAGGATGATCTTGCCGCTGTTAATCAGCGTGGCGCCAGAATAAGTATTTGTGCCGTTCAGCGTGAGCGATCCGCCACCGAGCTGGGTCAGCAATCCGCTGCCGGTGATCGGGCCGGAAAAGGCGATGTTGTCTGACCGGTCGAAAATCAAGCTGCCGTTGTCCGCGATGCTGGGGGAGTTCCCCAAGCTGCCGCTCGTGCTGCCAGCGCCGACCTGAAGCGTGCCACCGCTGATGACGGTCGCGCCAGCAAAACTGTTGTTGCCGGTCAGAGTGACCGAGCCACTGCCCAACTGACTTACTCCACCCAAACCGGCAATCGGCTGGCTGAAGGTAATGTTGTCCGTGCGCTTGAAGGCGAGCGTGCCGTTGTTGGTCACGGCGGAAGAATTGGCGATGCTGCCGACCGTGCCGTTGTTGCCGATTTGCAGCGTGCCGGCGTTGACGTAGGTCGCGCCGCTGAAGGTGTTCGCCGCCCCGAGAATCGCCGTGCCGCCGCCGGTCTTGGTCAGGGCGATGGAAGTTCCGGTGTTGTCCGAGATGACGGAATTAACGACGAGGTTTCCGGTCAAATCGTATTGATGGAGGATCAAGTCCTGTCCGTTGCCGGAAGTCAGCGCCGTGCCGCCGGTGATGGTGGACTGGTTAGCGCCCACCGCCGTGGTCACGAGAACGCCGCCGGAGGTGATGACGTTTGAGCCGGTCAGCGTCAAGGTATGGGCGGCCCCGGTCGCAAAGCGCACGGACATGGTGTTCGTGTTGTTGGCCGTCGTGAGGTCCGCTGTCATGTCCGTGTTCGTCAGGTTGGCAAAAGAGTTGATGTAAGTCGCGCCGCCGTAAATGTGCGTGCCGCCTTGCGCGCCGGCAGCAGTGTTGACGCGCGCAAACTCGCCTGCGGCATAGGTGGCATAGCCACCGACAATCCCGGACACCGTGCCGTTGTTGTTGGCAGTCGTGGTGAAAATGCCGATGGTGTTGGCGGTCTGACTGCCGCTGCTGCCCGTGTTGGGGCCAAAGTCCACCGAGGCACCGGTGTTGCGCGTGATGGCCCCCAGATAAATCGCGGGACTACCGCCCGAAAGGCGGGTGTTTTGTGAAATGACGGAGCCGCCCGGATTGAGCGTGGTGGCACCAAATTGTTGGTACGAGGCGGTGTTGCCCCGGTTGCCCGTTTGGAATGAGCCGCCGCCCATCACCAGTGTTCCCGCCGTGACACCGTTGTAGAGAATCTGGCTGACGGTGCTGCCAGAATTGAGAATATCGAGAAACAGCAAGCCGCCGTTGACCGTGGTATTGCCAAGATAGCTGTTGGCGTTTCTGAAAGTCGCCTGCGCCGTGCCGGACTTGGTCAGGCCGCCCGAACCCGTGATGGAACCGGTGCCGGCGAAGATGTAGTTGCTTGAGTTGTTGCTGATCAAGGTCGAGAACGGCGACACGCCGGACGGAATGTTGACTGTGGCCGTGGTGACGGCATCATTGAAGACCACGTTATCCAGATTGTAAAACACGCTCGGACTGCCGCTCAGCAGCCAGTTCTGGGTCAGGTTGACATCCCAATCGCCGCTGTTGGCACCCGTCCAGAACAGTGAGGACGGCGTGGCGCTGCCGCTGATGCTGACCAGCAAGCTGCCCGGGAAAGTTGTGTCGTTAAGAGTCGCCGTGATACCACGGGGGGTTTCCACTGTGAGATTGGCGGCTGAGCCAGTTTCCAGCGCCGTCTGGTTCGTGATCAAAGTGTAAGTGCCAATCGCAAAAGCGCCGGCGATTGGATTCAGCCGGAGGGTCCCGCCATTCAACGCCAGTGTGCCATTGAGGGCGATCACGTCATTGGCGCTGCCGCCCGTGGTCGTGGTGTTGCCCAAATCGAAATTGATCAAGCCGCCATTGAGCGTCAGTCCGCCGCTCAACTTGAGCGTTCCCGCCTGACCCGCTTTGTAAATGTTGATCGTGCCGCTGCTGTTGGGATCGCCGATGATGTCCGCCGGACCGCCATTGGTGGTGCGGCCCGCCGTCAACACCCACCCCGAATTCAGCGTGAACGAGCCGTGGCTGAAGTCAAACACCGAGCCGGACGAAACGGAAACAATCGTGGAGCTTCCGAGATTCGCGCCGTTGGTCAGCGCCAAAATGCCGCCGCTGATCGTGGTCGGCCCGGAGTAATTTGGAGAACCGCCGAGCATGAAGACGTTGGTGTTGACCTTGGTGAGACCTATGCTGCCAGATGTGTTTTGGATCGTGCCTTCAAAATCAAATGCTCCGCCGGTGTTGGTGGCGTTGTTGCCCACGGTCAGGGTGTAGGTGGAAGTGCCCGCCTTGTTGTCCACCGTGCCCGAGCCGAGAAGATTGTCGATCGTCTGGCTGTTGCCATTCATATCCAGAGTGGTGCCGGCGCTGAGAGTGACATCACCAAAACCCGCCCCGCTGGGAATCGCCGCCGCGTTGGCCAGTTGGAGCGTGCCGGAGTTGACCGTCAGCGGTCCATTAAAGATGTTCGCCCCCCCGAACTTCACGAAGCCGTTGCCCGCGCCATCACCATTCACGTTCACCACGGCGCGACCGCTCAACACCCCGTTCGCATAAATATTGCCGGGACCGCCAAAGGTCAGAACATTGGCGGTGCCTATGTTCGTGATGATGCCGCCCAACTGGAGGACCGTGCTGGCGACGGCATTGGTGATGCCCTGGCTGGCGTTCAGATACATGGGCAGGTTGTTGGTGTTGTTGCCGGCGTTGTCGTAAATGCCGCCGCTGTTGGTGATGGTGTTGCCGCCAAACAGGAAAAAGCTGTTGTTGAAACTGATGCCCGCCATGTTGTTCAGGCCCCCGATGTTGTTCACATTGGTGGTGCGCTGGGTGCCGGCAAAAATCAGGCCGTCGCCGCTGACCGGAGCGGTGCCGCCCCAGTTGCCGCCGCTGCCCCAGTTGTTGTCCGTGGCGCCACCGCTCCACGTCTTCGGCGCGGCGGGGGCGAGACCCGGCCACGCCAAACCGAGCGCGAGCAAAACCAACAGCCATAAGTGGCGGCAAAACGCCGACCGCAGTGAAGGCGCGAAGTCTGTTTTTGAGGTCTCCTGGGAGGAGAAGGCAGGATGCAGGTTATTCATATCTTGATACTTATTTTTTTGGGGGGTGGGGGCTTGGGGCTAATGGGTGCAATTTAAGCAGGAAAAAAGCCCGGCGCACGGGGAGACGTGGCTCCGCTACGGTAAGTCATGTGTCCGGGCTTCATTGGGAACAACTTATCACACGGATTAATTTCTGCCATCGCCAATTCTGGGGACAGGAGGCGCGCCCGCGTTTATTTTTTCGCCACGTCGGCAGGATCATCCAGTTCCAGCCGCAAATAATCGTACTCGATGCCGCTGGTCAGCCCGCCGGCGGGCACGGTCAGTTGGAGCAGGTTTTCCCCGGCCTTCATCAGCGCGGCGTCAAACGCCAGGTCCCGTTCGATCCACGAGCCACCAATGCCGTCGCGGTTGATGGTCGCGTTATAGACCAGCCCGGTCACGGAGCCGATGGACTGCGCGTTGACCGTGGCCGCCAGATTGCGGGTGCCGACGCCGCAGAGGGCCAGGCGCAAGGTCGCCTTGCCGCGCGGCGCGCGCGGCAACGTGAAGCGGACCGTCCAGGTCGTGGCGCGGCCCTGGCCGGTGCCGGTGGTGTTGCCCGGGTTTTCGTTGTGCGGAAGCTGCTCAAAAAACCAGTCCTTGTGAAAATCGCTTTTGCCGACCACGTAGTTCACGTCGTTGGGAAAAAGTTTCGGATATTCGAGATACCAGCCCCAGTGAAAATATTCGTCGCCCTTGAAGAATTCCGAAGCGGCACGGTTGGGGATGCCGATGTCCCAAAGTTGTTTCCCGAAACGCAAGGGACGCCAGTCGAGTTTGCCCAGCGCAAGATTCTCTCCCGGCGCAACGGTCACATTCGTCAGCGTGAACTCGCCCAGCACGCCGTCGGCGATTGCGTGCAGCGTGTAGTTTCCCGGACGCACTTTGGGGATGGAAAAATTTCCGCGCGCGTCGCCGCGCACCCAGAATTCGTAGTTCTTGGCGTCGTTCTGCCATTCGACGATGCGCGGGCCGACGCCGCCAAAACCGCCGCCAAAACTGCCCCGGCCAAAGCGCCGCCGCCCGGCGAACTGGTTGGTGAAATCACCGCCGAAATTCGTGCCGGAACGGTTGAACCGATTGGTGAAATTGAACCCTCCATTGGTGCCGCGGCCGAAGCCGCCGCCGGCAAAATTCGCCGCCGGAGCGTTCGTGTCATCATCGCCACCGCCCGCCAGGCCAAAACCGAAAAAGCCGGGGCGGTTCATCCGGGCCGGCGTGTAATCCGGCGCGGAAAGCCCGACGAGCAGCCGGGTTATTTTCAATCCGGGCGCCTGCGGATCGTTCAACGCGAGTTGCCCGGAGACGACGGCGCGTTCCTGTTTGTGCGGATAATCCGCGCCGGCAACCCAGTCGTACGGCCACGCGGCGGATTCCTTTTCGGACCACGCCAGCGCGTCTTTCCACATCGCGTCCGGCGTCGCGCCGGAGTTGACGTAGACCAAAAACGGCCCGATGACTTTCGTCCAGTTGTCCGTCGCCGCGATGGCGCACATGCTGCCGCCGTAATGGCTGCTGCGCCAGTAATTGAGCAGCGTGGGCGGCGCGGGCGCGTTGAGGTTGTTCGTGTTGAACGTGGCGTCGCGATGCGCCGACAACTCGACCTTGGTGGGACCGCCGCTGAGGTATTCCACCGAGGGATTGATGAACCACAGCCCGACGTGTTTCGTGGTGCTCGACCAACCCCACGCCCGCACGTCAAACTGGTTGGCCGAGTAATCGTATTTGTGCTCGACCTGGCCCTGGTAAATCCCGCTGTTCATGCGCCGTGCCTCCTTGAAATTCATCACCGTGCCGTGGTTCCAATCGTAGGTGGTCAGCAGTTTTAGGTTCCGGTTCGCGTCCACCGTCATCCAGTCAAAGACCGCGTCGTTGAGCTTTGCGCAAAACCGCGCCTCACCGACCGAGGTGGCGGGATAATTCGTCGGGTGACTGAAAATGGAATAAGTGTAAACGCCCGAATCGTTGCGACCGAGCGCGTAACGGATTTCGATGTCGGCGATCACGCCGCCGCCGGGCCCACTGCCCATCGCATTGCCGTCCGCGATGCCTTTCAAGGCGACCTCGCCGCGTTCGCCGCCGTTGGCCGCCGGATCGATCGAAACGCGAAAACTTCGCCGGCCCCGCGCCAGGTCGTGCGACCAATAAGCCGCGCCGCGCCCCGAGTCCGCGTCGAGCAGTTCCAGGCCGCGATATTTCAGCGAGGTCAAATCCCCCGTGCGCTTGGCGACCCGCGCCATCACCACGCCGTTGGTGAGCGTGAAACTAAAGTCATCCTCGGCCACACCGACCGGCGGTGCGGCCACGGCGCGCGCAGCCAAGGCCGGCTGCGCCAGCAACCCGGCGCCCAGCACCGCGGCCAGAAAGTTTTTTCGCATCGCGAGAGGATTCATTCAGGCAAGAGACGCTCGCCGGTGCTCACGGGTTTCGGGGAATCGCCGGCGGGCGGCCGGCCGGCGGGGCCGCGCCTTCGTCCACGTCGGTCGAGGTGCTGCGCGAACGGCGATATTCGAGCGCGCCGGCATCCGTCTCGGCAAGTTCGGACCCGGCGTAAAGCACCGCCAACTCAGCCAGCGCCGCGCTGGTGTCAGCGCCGAAACCGGAGCGCGCGGTGAACCGCAATTCTCTCGCCGCGACGATTTGTGGGAACTTCACCGTTTGCGGATTCCACGTCGAAGCCAGTTCGCCGGTGACGAGCGGTTGCCAGTTCGTGCCGTCGTCGCTTGATTCAAGCGAAAACCGCGCAACGTCACCCAGATGATCGCGGTCATTCTGGCGCGGCATCAAAACCACGCCGCTCAGCGCCACCGGTTTTGGAAAATGAACCGTCAATTCATGCGGATACGGCGGGCCACGGCGATTGCGGCTCGATTCACCGGCCACCCAAAAAGAATTCGGATCACCGTCAATCACCGCACGGGCGTCCCCGGCGTCGCTGCTCGCGGTCGCGCCGAGTTTTTTCATGATGCGCGAATCGAAATGCAAACTCTGAAACTGCGCCACGGAGATTTCGGTCTTCGGTTGAAATCTTTCGCCCGCCAGGTAATCCAGCAGCGACCGGCGCAGTTGCCGCGCCACCGGGCGGGTTTCCAAATCGCGTTCCAAGTCAAAAGCGCAAACCAGCAATTTGCCCGCGCCAACTCGGCACTCGAAAATCGCGCCGAGCTTCCAGTTGCGGTTCCAGTCGTCAATCGCGGAAACGATCGGCTGCAATCCCCGCGGCAGATTTTCCAGGTTCACCGGACGGACACCGCGTGTGAGCTGCGTCCACTGCCAGTCGCAATTCGCGTCGGTCGGAAATCCCGAAAGCGCGGGATGGTTGGCGTCGCACCACAACCCGAGCATTCGGCCCCACGCCGGATTCATCAGGCGATTCCAAAAAACGGGAACCGTATCCAACGGTGGACAACTCCAATCAAGATCGGCGTTGCGCGGCAGGAATAAAACCTTGCCGCCGGCATGCAGTTTCGCCTCGGCGTCGGCCCAGGAACTCGTCACCAAAACATCCGCGGGCGTCGAATTGGAGGCCTGCGCGGGGTAAAGCCAGAAGTTCCATTCATTGGGGAAAGCCGGTTTTTGGATTTCGACGATCAGTTTATAGGCCGCCGGCGCGGGCAGATGGGACAGCGCGACAGAAATTTTTCCGAGCGAGAAATTCTTTCCAACCGGAATCGTCGGCGCTCCCAGCCAGCCGTTCGTGACGATAAATCCGGACGCGTTCACGATTTCCCAACCGCACGGGGCATTGGTCAACGGCGCTGCGCCGAAATTTGCAATTTCAACCGGCGCTTCCAATTTGTCTTCCGTTGTGAAAACCCGCTTCGTCAACCGCGCCAACGGCACGATGGTGTTGCAAAAATGTTTGAACTCATCCGGCGTCGCGTAGCCTTTCGGTTCCCAAAACGGATCGAGCAGGCCGACGAGCGCAGTGCCCTGCCCCACGTAGTCGTGCAGGTCGAGCAGTTGAAATCCGGCCAGGCCCGGCGTGCGCAGGTTGGCTTCAACTTCTTCCTTGTAGCAGGCCAACTGGAATTTCCCCGACGCAAGCGCAAACTCGTGGTTCATTTCCAAAACGCCGTGCGCCTCGGCGGATTCACGGAAGATCTCGTAATTGCCCGGCCGCATGTAACCGGTGAACTTTTTGATCACGGCGAAATCCGGATACGCGCACCACTGGCCAAGTTCGTGTGCCACGACCGGCACGTTCAGGCCTTCCAGCGACCTTCCGTAATCACGCCCGAACCAGGCACTCTCCCCCCGCACACGCCCCGCGCCGACGCGGCCGACCGCGAGGTAGTCCGCGCCCGCCACCGGGCCGGGTTTGTCAACCAGCGACCAGCCGGTGTCAGGCGTGTAGAGGCGACGCGGATCGATGGCGCGGCAATGCTCGACCCATTTCGTGAGCACAGGTTTCCAGTTGCCGTGCGCCTCGTTGCTCGCGGAGAGCAGCACGAACGACGGGTGATTGCCATAGGCTTTGATGATGCGCTCGGTTTCATCTTGGAGCATTTTCTCCATCGCGCCGCCGGGGCTGAACTCGTTCCACATGCCGCACTCGATTTGGAGGTAAAAGCCCAGTTCATCCGCCGCCTCAAACGCCGCGTCCGGTGGACAGAACGAGTGAAACCGCATGTGATTCAAGCCCCACTCCTTGCATGTCCCAAACATCTTGTGCCAATACTCCACGTCCGTTGGCGGATAACCCGTCAGCGGAAAATCGCCGCCGTGGTGTGTGCCGCGCAGATAAGTTTCCCGTTCATTAATAAGGAATTTGGCACCCTCAGCACGGAAATTTCGAAAACCAAAGCGCACCTTCTCACTGGCGCCATTGGCCGAAAGGCGCACATTACACAAGCTCAGATTAGGCTCGAATTCGTCCCAAGTTTTCAAAGGACTTCCGGCCGGCAATTCGATCTCAAAAGCGCCGCCGGTTGCCGACCACGAAACCTTTTCCGTTGTGGAAGGCTTTCTCGAAGTTTCTCCGTCAGGATCAGCGGTGACATACAAATCATCGGTGCCTGCTTTGCCGGAGAGGTTCCGGATAACACCTTTGATTTTCAAAGAGCGAGCGATGACATTTGGATAAACCTTCACTTCTTCAATCCACACCAGCGGCGTGCTGCGCAATTCCATTCTGCCGACGATGCCGTTCCAGCTTTGCGCCAGCGAATCGGAAACGCTGTGCGCGTCAGGGCGGTACGGGAGAATCATCCGGTTGTCCACGCGCACGGTGAGGCGGTGTTTGCCGGACGTGGGCGAAACACCGAGTTCAAATTCATGCGGCGTGCAGAGTGAATTGTTCGTGCCGATAATTCTATCGTCGAGCCACACGCGCGATTCCCAATGCGGCCGTTCCAAAAACAAAACCACGCGGCGATCCTTCCAGTCCGCCGGAATTTCAATGTCGCGCTGGCACCACGCCGCGCCGAGATAATGGCGCGGCGGCTGGCAGACGAATGGCACCTTCACCGCGCCGGGCCGCGTGTAATTCGTGTAATCCTCGCGCAGGAACCAGTTTTTGTCATAGAGCGACAGCACCCACGGCGTGTTCGTGCTGATTTCATCGCCGTAACCCTGCGATTGCAGCGCGCCAGGCAGATTGATTATGTCGGGCAAATCCTTTTCAAACCAGCGCTCGCCCACGCCGGCATCCTTGCGGTCAAGCGCGAAACGCCACTGGCCGTCCAGCGAAATGCTTTGGGCTTTGGCGGCCGTTCCGGTTGCGGCGAGGAAGAAACAAATTACGAACCCTCGCAATGCCCGAAGCAACGAAAATCGCAAATCGCCAATCATAAGTTCGTCACGGTGCGCTGCGCAGATTTTCCCAGCGCACGCTCCACTTTCCATCGTCCGGAAAACCCGGCGCGTTTTTCTTCGGCGCGCCGTCCCAACCGGCGGCCATCAGTGCTGTGGCGTAAAGCAAACCACCGTTCGCCGGCAAATAAATGGTCAGGTTCGCCCGTTGATAAACGTGGCCGTTCAGGCCGCAACGATTTTTTGGCGTGTCGAGCAGCAGCGCGTCAATCGCGCGCGCCGACTCGCCGAGACGCGCGGCGGTCATGGCGATCATTGGATAATCCCAGCCCCAGGTGTCCGGCCAGTTCCAATTTTTCCAAATCCAATCCAGCGTGTTCCGCATTGTCGGTAAATCAATCTGGGGACCGGGCACAAAACTCAACGCGGCGATGACGGATGGATGATCCTTGTTCCAAACCGGATTGGAGTAACAATCTGGCGTGGTCTCGGTGAAAAGATATTTACCGTCAGCGACCGGCGGCTTGGCGAGCTGTTGCAACACGTCATCCCAATTCTTCTGGCGCGGCAAACCGAGGCGTTGACGCCACTGTTGAGCGGTCTCCAAAGCCCAGCGCCAGTAAGTCAGTTCAAAGGTGGGATTGAAGGTTTTGCCTTTCGGGAATATTTCCTGCGCGCATTGCAGCGTCGGGCCGAGAACGTAGCGGCTGGTGTTCCTGTCCCACGCCGCGTAGCTCGCCATGAAATCGGCGGTTTGAAAAACGAGGTCGCGGAATTTTTCGAGCGTAGCCACGTCCCGATGCTCACGCCAGCACAGCTCCGCGTAAAAAATTGGATGCGGCTGCTGCCAGACGAGGAAAGGCCCGACCGGCGAGGGAGATTCCGCGCCGCTGGGGCTGGTCATCTTCGGCCAACGCGCGCCGGCATAGCCTTGTTTCTGCGCCGTGCCTTCCGCGCGCGGCAGAATTTTTTGATAATAGCAGAGCGATTTTTCCAGCAAAGGCAGCCGGTGCCACAACGCAAAATGCGCCGCGTGCCACCAGTGCATTTCGAGGTGGAACTTGCCCTCCCACGAATTATAGGTCAGCCCGGTTTCCTGCGGCGGGTTCTCGCCGGCGTCCTGAATCGCTGTGAGGTATTGCGACAAAACAATTCTCCGCTCAAGTTCAAACCAGCGCGAGTCTTTGCTGCCGGACAAATCGATTGCGCCGCCGGAGTTCCAGAAATTGTTCCAGTTTTTTCGCGCGTCCGATTTTGCCTGCGCGAAGCTCGTGAGTTTTGAATTGGCTTGGGGGGCAAACTCGCAAACGAGTTCCAATTCGCCCGAAGCTCCTGCCGGCACAATTTGAAATTCATGCTTCGCGGTCTTCGTCATGCTGGCGCCGGCCGGCCATTTCGCATCCATGACGTAACGGTACTTGTCCAGCTTGCGCTCAAAGTACGCGACGTTGCTTTTGTCCTGCAGAACTTTCGTCTCATGCGCATCGGGCCGGCTCCAATCTGCCGTTTTGGTTTCGCCGGTGCCGTAGGGAAAATGAATCTGCAAGGCCAGCCGGCCCGAGCTTACCAGCGGCGATTTCACGTGGACCGCAATCGCATCCAATTCTGGTTCGCAAACGGTTTCCACGTCCACCGGCTCGCCGTCGAATTGGAAATGGCTGAGGATTTCGCCGTTCCACAAATCCAGTTTCTGCCGGATGTCTTTGAGATCGTTTGGTGTCGCGAGCGAGCCACCGGCATGTTTGAGGACGAAACCGATCTGGCCCAAGTGCAGCCGGTGCGGATTGGCGCGGAGCCATTTGATTTCCGGCGTCTGCACGTTGTGCGGCACGTCGGCGTAGGGCACGGGACGGTCGAGGAGATTCGTGTAGTCCTTGAATTGAAATTTATCAATTTCCCAGCCATTGGGATTGGGAGACGTGTGCCAGCCCCAGTCCGAGAGCGTGCCAAGCGGCGTGGTTTTTTCAAACGCCTCGGGGAAGGTCTGCAAGCCCGTCCCGTCCACGGTAAAGCAAAATTCGCCGTTGCCGACCGAGAGCGGGTTGGCCGCGTCAAAATTGGTCAGCACCACGTCGTGCCGCGAGACCAGCGCGTGGCGGTCAATTGGCGTTGGGGCCGGGGCACCCGGGACTCGGGCGCACGCTAGCAGCGCACCACAGGCGATCAGCCGCCGGGGCAAATGTCGGAGGTTCATCGTGCGGCGCTATTGGAGCGCATTGCGCCTGCGAAAACAAGGCTGTCGCTTCTCAAAGCCAGCCGCTGAAGTAAAAACCACCTCCACGCCCTCCGTCGGCTCCCGTGAACCTCTCGCGGTCCAGACCTACCGCAGCCGCCAGGTGATCCGCGCCTTGTCCAGGTCGTAAGGGGACATTTCCATTTTGACGCGGTCGCCGACAGTCAGGCGCACCCAGCGTTTGCGCATCTTGCCACAAATGGTGGCGAGGACGAGGTGTTTGTTGGCGAGTTCGACCCGGAACATCGTGCCGGGCAGCACGCTCGTGACGCAGCCTTCCACTTCTATGTGTTCTTCTTTCATGGCTAAAACGGTCGAAAAAAAAGGCGGGGTTCGGCTCACCCGAACCCCGCGTGAAATAATCAATCCGCTCGGATTAATAACGACCGCGACCGCCGCCGCCGCCGCCACCGCCGTATTCACGACGACCACCACCGCCGCCGCCGGGGGCGCGTTCTTCGCGGGGTTTGGCGATGTTGACCGTCAGGGCGCGTCCGTCCATATCCTTGCCGTTCATGCCTTCGATGGCCTTCTGGGCCTCTTCGGCGGAACTCATGGTCACAAAACCAAAGCCGCGGGGGCGGTTGGTCATGCGGTCCATCATCAGGTTGGTTTCGGTGACCGTGCCGAACGCGGCGAACGCGTCGTTGAGGTCGTTTTCGGTGGTGTTGAAGGAAAGGTTTCCAACAAATAATTTACTGCTCATGTGATGTCTTACTGTCCGAGACTGAACTTTTCTTCGACCAGACTGTTTCCGTTAATCGGATTTCAAATCATCACTGAACCAAGTTCACTTGAAGATTTACCATGCCTTGAAAGAGACAAGCGATCTATCAGACTTTGGCAGTATGCCGGTTTTCCCAGGACTGGCAACAACAATCGGCAATAATTTTTTGCCCCCAAACCGCCCTCCAAATTCCTCCAGATCACGGCGCGGCGGTCGCCAGCAGATCCAGCGTGGCCGGCGCCCGACCCGGCGCGGCGGCGGTGAGTTTGATTTTTCCGGTGGGGGCGGTGGCCTTGAGGATCGCCACGCACCGGCCCTGAAACGCGCGCCGTTCATTCGCCCGGAATGGTTCGTGACTCGCATTGTCCGCGCTGTCCACGGCGGCGATTGTTCCAGGACCGGAAATGGTGAAAGTGATTAAATCGTTCGCGCTGGGCACAGGCACGTTGTTTTCGTCCACGACCGTCGCGGTGATAAAGGCAACGTGGTCCCAGCCGGACGCGAGCGCGTCGCCATCGGCGTTCAAACGGATTCGTGCGGGCTTGCCAGCGCTGCGGAGTTCGTCGGTGGCAGCGACTTTGCCGCCGTTGCGCGCCACGGCCTTCAGCGTGCCCGACGCGAACGGCACCGGCCACACGCGCTGCGCGGCGTTCGCGTTGATTTTTTTCACGCCAAGCGATTGGCCGTTTAGAAACAATTCCACCTCTTCGCAATTGCTATAAGCCTCGACGTTTTCGTCGTGCGGCGTGACGTTGCGCGGCGACCAGTCGGCGAACTGCACCTGCGTGTGCAGTTCCGGTCCGCCATAGCCCGGATCAGTCGGCATCACATCGTCGTGGGCGACGCGGCGGGCGAGCCGCAACATCGGCGCGGCGCTCCACCAGCTTTGCCGTTCGAATGCCATCGGCTTGACCGCGCCGGTGCGGTCGAGCAGGCCGGACGCGTGCCCGACGAGCGGCCAGCGGCGCGATTCGCCGAGATAATCCACGCCCGTCCAGAGAAACTGGCCGGCGTGCGACGGATGATCGCGGAGATTCAGCCACGTCTCGCGGTCATGGCGCTGCTCCGTGCCGATGATTTTGCGCGACGGCTTGGCGCGCTGCGCGGCGAGCAGTTCGTTGTCACGGTAATTCGTCCCGACCACGTCCAGCAGATCAGCCAGGCCGTTGGTGTAATCGCCGCTGACATTCGGGCGGAACAGCGCCTGCGTCACCGGCCGCGTCGGATCGTTTTCGTGGCAAACGTCGACCAGGCCGGAAAGAATCTTCTTCGCCTTCTCCAACTGCGGTGTGTCGTGAATTTCATTGCCGACGCTGTAAAGAATCACGCTCGGATGATTGCGGTCACGCCGCACCGCGTCGCGCGCGTCCACCCGCGACCACTCGCTGAAGAAAAGGTGATAGTCGGAAGGATTCTTGCCAACCGTCCAGCAGTCGAAAAATTCGTCCATTACCAGGAAGCCCATCCGGTCGCACAAATCCAAAAACTCCGGCGCGGGCGGATTGTGCGCGGTGCGAATGGCGTTGACGCCAAGTTTTTTCAACTCCGCAAGCCGGTGTTCCCAGACGCCGGGCGGCACCGCCGCCCCGAACGCGCCGCCGTCGTGATGCAAACAAACGCCGTAAAGTTTGAAATTTTTCCCGTTGAGCCAGAAGCCGGTGTCCGCCTCGAAATGCGCGTCGCGGATGCCGAACTCGCCGGTCGTTTCATCCAGCGTTTTGCCGCCAGAAACAATTTTCCCGCTGACGCGGTAGAATTTCGGATCGTCGAGATTCCAACGCCGCGGTTTCGGAACAGTGAATTCCAGGACGATATTCCGGCCGGTGCGCGCGTCAATGCTCGTATCGTTGGTGGCGCCGCAAACTGTTCTTCCATCCGGCCCGGCCAGCGAGATTTGCAGGCCGGCATGGCATGCCGCCGCCGATTCGTTCGTGATGGAAATTTCCACACGCACCGTCGCCTGCGCCGCCGAGACTTGCGGCGTAGAAGTGAAAATTCCGTTTTGCTCGAAGTAAACCGGGTCCGTGACCACGAGCCTGACATGCCGGTAAATGCCCGCGCCGGAATACCAGCGCGAGGCCGGCTGCTGCGACGTGTCCGCGCGCACGGCGAGCAGGTTGTCGCCGCCGAAATTCAAATGCCCGGTGAGTTCGTAACTGAAACTGGTGTAGCCGGACGGCCGGTGACCGAGATGAAAGCCGTTGATCCACACGTCGCTGTTCTGCATCACGCCGTCGAATTCAACCCGCACACACCGGCCGGAAGAGTCCTTCGGCAGTGTGAAATGTTTCCGATACCAGCCGACGCCGCTGGGCAGGAACGCCCCCGCGCCGCCGGTCTTGTTCGTCTCGGCAAATGGGCCTTCGATGCTCCAGTCATGCGGCACGTCGAGCTGGCGCCAGACGGAATCATCGAATTGAATCTGCTCTGCGCGCGGCGCGTCGGCTGGGAGAAACCGCCAATCCGAATCGAAATTTTTTGTCTCCCGGGCGAAAGCGGTGGCGGCAAACGCCATTGCCGTCAGCGCAAAGGCGGCGAATTTGAATGGCTTGATAGTCACTTGCACTTGAGGACGAGGCTGCCGGTCTGCAAACCGTCGGCGGTCGCCGTGAGTTTTATTTTGCCCGCTTGGCCGGCTTTAGCCCGGACGATGACGAGCGCGAGGCCGTTGAAGGCGTTGTGTTCCGGCAACTGGAACGACTCGAAACTCGTGGCGTCGCCGTTGTCCGTGGCCACGATTTCTCCTGGTCCGGCCACGGTGAATTTGAGGTGGTTTTTTGAACGCGGCACGAGCAGCCCTTGGGCGTCCGCCACCGTCACGGTGACGAACGACAAATCTTTTCCGTCCGCGGCGATGATCGCGCGGTCAGCCTTCAGCGTCAACTGCTTCGCCTGCCCGGTGGTTTTCACGACATCAGCCGCCCAACGTTTGCCGTTTTTGTAGGCGACGACTTTAAGTGTGCCAGGTTCATATTTCACGTCATCCCAATGGAAGCGATATTCGGATTCACCTTTTTTCTTTCGCCCGAGCGATTGGCCGTTGAGGAAAAGTTCCGCCTCGTCACCCGATGTGTAAACATGAACGGGCGTGATCTGCCCCAGGCGATCCGGCCAGTTCCAATGCGGCAGGAGGTGCGCCATCGGCAAATCCGGCCGCCAGCGCGCCTGGTAAAGGTAATAACGGTCCTTCGGAAAACCCGCGAGGTCAATGATACCGAAGTAGGAACTGCGCGAGGGCACGCGGATTTTGCCCAGTTCGTCCAGTTCCTTTTTCATCCGCGCCTGCTCGGCGGGATCGGTGAAATTAAGCAGGTTGCTCAGGTCGCCGTTGTAGGGCGTGGGCTCGCCGAGATAATCGAAACCGGTCCAGACAAATTCGCCGGCGGTGAAGGGAAAACGGTCCTGGCCCGCGAATTCCCAGTCCGGCGGCGTGGCCCACGGCGGCGCGTAGAGATCATACGAACTCATCTGGAAATCCGCCTTGCCGCCGGATTTGTTGGTGAGGACCGGGAAGAAGTATTCGCCGCGCGAACTCACGCACGACGCCGTCTCACTGCCGTAAATTGCCAGCGCGGGATTGGCCTCACGGACCCGGCCGTATTCGCCAGGTTTGTAGTTGTAACCGAAGACATCCACGTTTCTCTGGAAGCCGTTGAAGCCGGACTGTACGTTGTTGCAGGCGGCGCTGGTGGGCCGCGTCGGGTCTTCCTGGTGCGCGATGCGCGTAAGTTCGCCGGCGATCCAGTGTTCCGAAGGATGCCCCTGCTCGCCGATTTCATTGCCGATGCTCCAGAGGATGATGCTCGGATGATTGCGGTCGCGCCGCAGTTCTGCGCGCCAGTCGCGCTCGTGCCACTCGTCGAACAACTGATGATAATCGTTCCGGGTCTTGCCGCGATGCCAGCAGTCGAAGGACTCGTCCATCACCAACACGCCGAGGCGGTCGCAGACATCGAGCAACTCCGGCGCCGGCGGATTGTGGCTGGTGCGAATGGCGTTGCAGCCCATGGCCTTCAAAATTTCCACCTGCCGCTCCAACGCCCGGGTGTTGATGGCCGCGCCGAGCGCGCCGAGGTCGTGATGGTCGCACACGCCGTTGAGCGGCACGCGCCGGCCGTTCAGCAAAAATCCGTTCGTGGCGGTGAATTCAATTTTGCGGATGCCGAATGGCGTTTCCACCGCATCCACGATTTTGCCGTCCTGCTGAATCGAGGTGACGAGGAGATACCGGCTGGGTTGTTCGACGCTCCACAGCCGCGGTTTGGCGAAGGATATTTCTCCGGCGGCAGAGCCGGTTTTGCGGCTGGCCACGTCGATTCCCTCCACGTTCAACTCGGCGATTTCCTTCCCGCGCTGGTCATTGGCCTTGAGTTCAAAAATGGAATTTTTCACCGACACTTTTGCGTCGGCAGCCGTCTCATTTTCCACGGCGACCTGGATTTTCACCGCCGCCGCCTGCTCGCTGACTTCGGGCGTGGTGACGCAGGTGCCCCAGTGGGCAACGTGGACCGGCGCGGTTTTCACCAGCCAAACGTTGCGGTAAATGCCACCGCCCGGATACCAGCGCGACGAATCCGCCGGATTGTCCAGCCGGATGGCGATGAGGTTTTCCTCGCCAAATTTCAGGAACGGCGTCAAATCCACCCGCCAAGAGGCGTAGCCGTAAGGCCAGCCGCCGGCGAATTTTCCGTTGCACCACACTGCCGCGTACGCCATCGCGCCGTCCACATCGAGAAAAATCTTTTTGCCCTGGTCGGCCGCGGGAATCGTGAGGTGCTTGCGGTACCACGCCACACCCCACCACGGCAGCTTGCCAGTTTCGCCCGGATACTCCTGCCAGAATGGGCCCTCGACACCCCAGTCGTGCGGCAAATTCAACCGCCGCCACTCGTGGTCGTCGAACCCCGGCCCGGCGAACGAAACGTCCGCGCCAAGTTCGCCGTCCGGCAAGGTGAGCGGCGCAAGGGTCGTGAACGCGTTGGCCGCAGGCAGCAACCACCGGCGCAACGCGGCGCAACTCAGATTCGTGCCCGCATCCGGGGAATCGCCTTTGGTGAAACACCAGTCGGCATTGAGCGAAATCCGTTCGCGCGTTGGCCGCGCCACCGCGTCCGCCGCAGATGCAGCGCGGTGAATTAACAGCGCGCTGGCGGCGAGCCCAAGCCAGGAGCGCCGCATGGCGAAGCAAAGAAGTTTAGGTTGAATCATAATCGGTTAAGCAAAATTTGATTTGGCCACGGTGATTGTTTTGGAAATGCAAACCGCAAAGCCAGCAAATTTTTCTCCGCGCGCAGCTCGTTTCAACGCCACCGAATACGGAGAAAAACGGAAGAGGCACCAACGGCCGATCTTCAAGCCGTGATCGGGAAAACTTTGGGATGGGTGGCCGGGGAATCCGGCATTACTCGGTTACCTCGTCGGTGGTCAGGAAGCCGTGCAGGTGGCGCAGGCGCGTGGGATGCCGCATCTTGCGCAATGCCTTGGCCTCGATCTGGCGGATGCGCTCGCGGGTGACGCAGAACTGGCGGCCGACCTCATCGAGTGTGCGCGCGCAGCCGTCGCCGATGCCAAAGCGCAGTTCCAGCACCATGCGCTCGCGCTGGTTCAAACTGGCCAGCACGCCGGTCAGCTTCTCTTTCAGCAGGCTAAAACTGGCCAGGTCCAGCGGGCTTTCCGCCTCGCGATCCTCGATAAAATCGCCGACGTTGGCCTCCTCGCCTTCGCCGACGGGGGCCTGGAGCGAGATGGGCTGCTGGGCCATTTTGAGAATGGCCCGGACCCGGGCCACGGGCATTTGGACGTGATCGGCGGTTTCCTCGGGCGTGGGTTCGCGGCCGAAATCCTGTTGCAACCGCTTTTGCGAGCGCATCAGCTTGTTAATGACCTCGATCATGTGGACCGGGATGCGGATGGTGCGGGCCTGGTCGGCCAGCGCGCGAGTGACGGCCTGGCGAATCCACCAGGTGGCGTAAGTGGAAAACTTGTAACCGCGCCGGTATTCAAATTTTTCCACCGCCTTCACCAGGCCAAGGTTTCCCTCCTGGATCAGGTCGAGGAAGGAAAGGCCGCGGTTGGTATATTTCTTGGCGATGGAAATAACCAGGCGCAGGTTGGCTTCAACCATTTCCCCCCGGGCCTGATGGGCGAGCGAGGAAAAATGTTTCAACTGCGCAAACGCGGCCAGATACTCCGCCTGCCGCATGCGGACAAATTCCTCAAGCACGGTGAGCTTGCGTTCCTCGGCCTCGAGCAGCGCCTCGCGATGCGAGGATGCGGGCTGGCTGCGCAGGCCCTCCAGGGTGCGGAGACAGAACTGGATTTTGTCGTGGATATTTTCCGCCACGAGCGCCATTTCCTCGATGACTTTCTGCTTGAAGAAAAAACGGTCGAAAGCGCGCTGCAGTTTCCGGTCCGCTGCCTGGAACTCAGCGTGCAGCCGCGCCTGCGCGTGCATGTTGGCCGACCGGCGCCACGCCCCAAAAGCGGCGTCCACCGCGCAATCCGATTCCCGAACGTGCCGCACCAACCGACTCAAGGCGCGCAGGTGCGCGTCGCGGACCTCGTGTTTCTGATCCACGATGACGCGGTCGAATCGCTCGCGCGGCGGGTCAGTGAGCAATTTTTCCGCAAGCGCCAGGTGTTCCTTGCCGGCAAAGCCAAAACTGTGAACGAGGCGCTTTATCTCGGCCTCGGCGGTTTCGATGCGTTTGGAAATCTCCACCTCCTGCTCCCGGGTCAAAAGCGGCACCTGGCCCATCTGCTTAAGGTACATCCGCACCGGGTCGTCGAGAATGTCGAGCCGTGTCTGGTCCGCCTCCGGCTCCGGCGAGCGGCTGGCTTCGGACTCGGCATGGTCCACGATCTGGACCTCCAACTGGTGCAGCCGCGCGTAGATTTCGTCCAATCCCCCCGCGGAGTTCAGCCCCTCGGGCAGAGTTTCGTTGATGTCGTCGTAGGTCAAATGCCCCTGCTCGTGGGCAAGACGAACCAGTTCCTTGACTTTCCCGGCGATGGAATTGAGGGCCTCGATCGGCTGGTCGTGACCCTGCGACGTGCTGGCGGCTGCTTGGACCGGCGGTACCGGATCGTCTGGCTCGCCGCGCCGACGCCCTTTCGACTTCTTGCCACCTCCAAGACCCGGCTCGACCACGACAGGCAATTCGAGCTTGCCTCGAGATTTTCGCGCAGGAGTGGTGACCGGCGGTTTCGGCATACGACGTGGAACTTTTTGTGCGGCTTAAAAAGCACTGCCAATATCGTAGCCTCTGAGAAACCGTCAAGCCCGTACAAACACGGATGGCGAAATGTAGTGCATTCGTCACCGAACCGTCACCGGCGTGGGAGTAATTCCCAGCAACGCCGGATTTTGACGGCACAAAATTCGGTCCGGTGGCGATCAGCGCGAGGAACCGTTTGCACCGGCGCGCTGGGTGGCACGCCTGCGGAAACGGCTCCCCGACTGATCCCGACTGGATGGAATGGCCGACGCGCTCATACGGCCAGCATGAGTTCGCGGCTGCGCTCCCGGACGCTGGCCTGCCGCCGCGCCTGCCGCACGGCCTCGCCGGTTTTTTCCTCGAACAATCCGGGGAACACAAGCAACGGATACGGCGTGACCCAGGCCAGCGCGGCCGCTTCATTGGCAGCGCGGCGGACGTACGGGTTGGCCCCCGGCTCGGGGAGCCGGTTGAGCGCCGTGAGGAGCAGCCGGTTTTTGAGCCGCTCCAGTTCGGTTTCCTGCGTGGCGCGAAAGGGCGCCGGGGGCGCGGGCCGCGCCGCAAACCGGGCGTCCGGTGCGAAGCCAACCTTCGCCCATTTGTTATTTGCACTCATCTATTCTGCCTTTCTCTTTGGTGTCCGACGCGCGCGCCGGGCGGGTTGTTCAAACAAAAAACCCGCGATTGACTGGCAATCGCGGGGTTTTCGGAAAACAAAATTCTGGTCTAGGCTGTTCCGACCGCGATGCCGATGCCCTGCGAGCCGCGATGCCAAATGGACATCCATCCATTTGCGCGCGGTTGACTCGACTGTTTTGACAGGGCCATTATCATTTTTTCAACGCGCAACAGATACCACGCCGCGTGCGGTTTGTCAAAATATCATTCCGAACGCGGAGGTGCCTGCGAGAAGGACGGCATTTAACTTGAATTCACCGGCCTCGGTATGCAGATTGCGCCCGAATGAGATTTGCGGCGCCGATGGTTGGATTGCTGGCGGCCTGGTTTGCCGGCGCGCCTTCCGCCCACGCCGCGCTCCGCCCGGCCGCACCGGAACCGGCCCGCACTTACGTTCGCCTGGCCGGCTGGGCGCGGGCCAGCAGCTTCGACCTGCGCTGGCTGGAGCGCGACAAAATCCTGCAACTGAGCAATCGCTGGACGAAACTGGTGTTCGAGGTCAACTCCTGTCAGGCTCAAGTCAACGGCATTGACCTGCGCCTGTCTTTTCCCGTCGCGCTCCAGAACGGCGAGCCGCTCATTTCGCAATTAGACCTGGGCCAGACGCTCGGCCCGATCCTCACACCGATGCCGAATCCGCCTGGCCGAAAAATCAAAACCATCTGCCTGGATCCCGGCCACGGCGGCAAGGACCCGGGAGAACGCGCCAGCGGGCGCGAGGAAAAAACCGGCACCCTGCTGCTGGCCCAGGCGGTGCGCAACCAGTTGCAGCAAGCTGGCTTCAAGGTGTGGATGACGCGATCCTCGGATACCTCGGTAGATTTGCCCACGCGCACTGAACTGGCCCGCCGCCGCCGGGCCGATCTGTTCGTGAGCCTGCACTTTAATTCCTCACCGGTGGCCGCCAACGAGGTCAAAGGCGTCGAGACTTATTGCCTCACGCCCGCCACGGCGCGCTCCTCCAATGCGGCGGGTGAGCCCGGTGACACGCGCTGGCTCGCCGCCAATCGCAACAATGAACAGAACCTTTTCCTGGCCTACGAAATCCAGAAAACCCTGGTGAAGGAACTCGCCGTCGAGGACCGCGGCGTCAAACGCGCCCGCTTTGAAGTGCTGCGCGAGGCCGCGATGCCGGCGGTTCTGATCGAGGGCGGCTTCCTCTCCCATCCAACCGAGGGCCGGAAGATTTTCGACCCCGCCTACCGGTGGCGGATGGCCCGCGCCATCACTGACGGCATTCTCGCCTACAAACTCGCGGTCAAGGGCTGACCGCGGCCGGCGGCGGGTTACTCGGGTTTGCTCTTGCCGGAACCGCGCTTACCACCGGCAGTGAGCACCGTGCCGGTGAGCAGACCGACGGCGAAAAAGCCGAAATACATGATCGCCGCGGGAGAGGATTGGGCCTTGGGCAGCAACGGCGGCAGGGCGAGGTTCACCGATTGCCGGTTGTTCATGCCCATGATTACCAGCAACAGCAAAATGGCGATCATGAAAATCGTTTTAAAAAGAAGCTTCGCATTCATAAATCCTGCCGACACTAGGCAATCATCCGCCGGAACGCAAAAGGAATTGCTCCGGGATCCCGGGCCGTTCACGTCGGTCGGTGCAAGGGCCACCGAAACAGAAATCGGCTTGGAATCGGTGCCGCACTTGGGCTATCCAATAGCAGATTGCAAAACGCCGCGCACACCGCATGAACACCGCCCCGCCGAATCCGCCCGCCAGCCGTACCGAATCGGAAGTCTTCGCCCGCATCAACGCCACGGTGCAGACGACCACCGAGCGCGGGCTGGAAAAACTTACTTTCATCGCGATGGCCACGAAATGCAGCGTGCAGTTTCACGGCGTGCCGGCCGCGTTGACGCGCGAATTTCAACGCGAGGTGGTCCGCTGGGTGGCGGCGTTCGAGGCGCGCTATTCCCGCTTTATTCCCGACAGCTTGATTGGCCGCATCAACGCGGCGGCGGGCCGCGACTGGGTGCAAACCGATCCGGAGACCGATCGGTTGTTCGGGCTTTGCCAGGATTTGTTTTTTTTCACGCGCGGCGCGTTTGATCCGACCGCGTTGCCCTTGATCAAACTGTGGAATTGGAAGGCGCAACCACCGGTCGTCCCCGAGGAGGCCGCGGTTCGCGCCACGCGCGAACTCGTCGGCTGGAACAAGGTGCAACGCCGGCCCGGTGGCGTGTTTCTGCCGCGCGCCGGCATGTGTTTGGACCTGGGCGGCGTCGGCAAGGAATATGCCGTGGATTGCGTGATGAACCTGGCGCAGGCGCGCGGCATCGGAAATGTTCTGGTGGATTTCGGTCAGGACGTGCGCGTGCGTGGCACGGCGCCGGACAAAAAATTTTGGTGGATCGGCCTGGAGGATGCCAACCAGCCCGGCAGTTGCTGGACCGGCGTGGCGGTCACCGACCACGCGGTGGCGACTTCCGGGGATTACTTCCGCTGTTTTCAACTCAACGGCCGGCGTTACGGCCACATCCTGGATCCGCGCACCGGCTATCCGGTGGATAACGGCTGCCGCGCGGTTTCGGTAATCGCGCCCTCTTGCACCATCGCCGGACTGCTCACCACCACGGCTCTGATTCTGGGGCCGAAAGCAGGTCTGGAGTTGATTGAGACGCACCAAGGCGCGGCGGGAGCGATCACGACGGACACCACCCGTTTGCTGTCCCGGCGGTTTTATGAATTTGCGCCGGACTGACCCCGGGGTCGGCGCGACCAAGCAAACTAATGGACTCAACAGTTTCCCTTGATTATCTCATCAAGATTAGGTAGGCTGGCATCGTGACGAAACTCGCCAAAATCCGATGGCTGGCGTGGTTCGGCGGCCTTTTCCTGGCAGCCGGCCCGGCCGGAGCGCAGAGTTTTTCGGACATGTTCACCAATAGCCAGTTGATCACCGGCACTTCCGCGCTGATCACCGGTTCCAACACGAACGCCACGATTGAACCCGGCGAGCCCCTGCACGCCGACAAGATCGGCGGCCATTCCGTCTGGATTTCCTGGCAGGCGCCCGCCAACGGTCTCGTGACTTTGAGCACGGCAGGCAGCTCCTTTGACACTCTGCTGGACGCCTTCGTGCTCGAACCGGGGGGCGGTTCGCCGTTTCAGCGCTTGCAGGAGGTCGCCGAAAACGACGACTACGGCGGGCAGTTCACCTCCTTCCTCCAATTCGGCACGACTGCGAACCAAATTTACCGGATCGCCGTGGATGGCTTCAACGGTGCGACCGGCGACATCTCGCTGCAACTCAGTTTTCTTTCGTCCAGCAACCTGCAGCCCGTGGTGGTGGGACGCGCCGGCGACCAGGCGCTGCGGCTCGGCGACCCGCTGATTCTCACGATCAACATCGTGCCGACGCCCGCCCAAATGGATTTGCAGTGGTACCTGAACGGCAACCGGATTTCCGACGCCAGCGACCCGACTTTCGTCATCAACAGCCTCCAGCGCACCAATCTGGGGTTTTACTCGCTGAAATTTAATTTGAACGACGACAGTTTTTTCAGTTCGGCAGTCGAAATCCAAATCAACTCCGAAGGCCAAACCGGCACCCTGGCCCGTTACAAAATAGCCGACGCCGCATTGTCCGGTCTTAACGCTGGCGGTGGTCCGCCTGGCCCGGCACCACCGCCTGGCCAAAGTGCCGGCGTGGTGATCGGTTACAACGGCACGCAGATTTTCAACACCACCAACGCCGTTGTGGACACGAACGCACCGCTCGTTTGCGGCGTGGCGCCCGGCGCGGCGTATTGGTTTTCCTATCAGGCACCGACCAACGGAACAATGACGATTGACACCGCCGGCAGTTCGTTTCCCACGCTCCTGGCGGCGTTCACCTACACCGGCATGCTTTACAGTTACACCAATCTGGTGCCCGTCGCCTGCGACAACAACAGCGGCGGCACCGGCACCAACACCGCCAGCACGGTGCAGTTTGTCACGACAAACAGCGGCAATTATTTCATCGTCGTGGGCGGCGCCGGCGGCGCGCGCGGCATTGCGCATCTGAATTATTCCCTGAGCGCCGGGCTGCCCCCAGTGCCGCCTGTCGTGACCAGTCAGCCGCAGCCGCTGACGGCCAGTTCGCAAACCGCGATAGCCTTGAGCGTGGTCGCCAGCGGCACCCCCCCGCTGGCCTACCAATGGTGGAAGAACACCTCCAGAATACGGCAACAAACCAACGCGAGCCTGTTTTTCTCTCAACCCCAAGGTTCGGACTCAGCAACCTATTTTGTGGTTGTTACAAACGTCGCTGGCTCGGTGACGAGCGCGCCGGTGAGTTTGAAAGTGCTTGGTGGGCCGGTTACCAGCCTGAACAGCGCCGCCGGCACGCTTGTTTCCGCCTTCCCCGGCAAACGTGGTTACCAATATACGGTGGATTGCTCGACCAATCTCTCGCCGGGAAGTTGGGCGCCCTGGACCACCGCTTTCCCCGATTACGGCGGCGTTGTCTGGGTGACCAACTCCGTCCTGGATGCCAGTTCCAAGATGGTCCGCGCGCATACGCCTTGATTGTTCACGGCGGTTGTGGCAAATCATGGACCGACAGCCATGCGCGACCCGAACACCTTTTCCTGTCTGATCGTGGATGATGATGCCGGCTTCGTGTCCATGCTCTCCAAAGTCGTGGTCGCGGAAGGCGGCAGCGTCTGCCATTGCCCGGATTTGAAATCTGCCCGCGCGGAAATCGAACAACGCGCTTCCGACCTCGTCCTCCTCGACAACCGACTTCCTGACGGCACGGGCTTTGAATTTTATCCCGCCTTGAACCGCCGCTGCCCCGGCAGCCTCGTTGTGATGATCACCGGCGCGCCGGAACTGGCCCAGGCGGTGGAACTCACCCGCAACGGTCTCTTCGATTACCTGACCAAGCCGCTGAATGTTCTCGATTTCACGGCCTGCCTGGGCCGCGTCCGCCAGCGGCTCCAACACCCCGACTCTGTTGGCGCCGGCGAACTGCTCGGCGACTCGCCTGCGATTCGCGAGGTGATCCACTCCCTGAACCAGCTCGCGCGCCATCCCGGCTCAACCACTTTGCTGTTGGGTGAAACCGGCACCGGCAAGGACCTGGCCGCCCGCCTCCTCCACCGCCTGACCCACGGAACAAAGGCCGCGCAGGTGCCTTACGTGCCCTTGAATTGTTCCGCCGTGCCCGCCGAGATGTTTGAATCCGAACTGTTCGGCAGCGAAAAAGGCGCGTTCACCGGCGCGGACAAACGCCGCGAGGGCCTCATCGAAGCCGCCGAGGGCGGGACATTGTTCCTCGACGAAATCACCGAGACGCCGCTGCCGCAGCAGGCAAAATTGTTGCGTTTTCTGGAGTCGCGCGAATACCGTCCGCTCGGCGGCACCGCGTTGCGGCAGTTCACCGGCCGCATCGTGGCCGCCACCAACCGTGTCCTCGACGACGAGGTCAGGCACGGACGCTTTCGCGAGGATCTGATGTTTCGCCTGACAGTCTCCACGATCCGGCTGCCGGCCTTGAGGGAACACCTTTCCGATCTCGAACCGCTCATCGAGAATTTGCTGACTCAACTCAGCGTAAAATACGATCGCAAAAAACCCTTTCTGCAACCGGGCGACCTTCAGGTGCTGCGCGGCCATCGTTTCCCAGGCAACGTCCGCGAACTGCGCAATCTGCTCGAACGCGCGATGCTTCGCACGCCGGAGGATTCCTCCTGGCTCGCGTTCGACCACGCCTGGCTCGGCCACGCCGCCGCCGCACCATCCGAACCCGCCCCAACTCCTACCGCGCCGCCGCCTGACCGGCAATTGAACGCGATTGATCTTCAGGAATACCGGCTCATCCAGCAGGCGCTCCAAGCCGAGGGCGGCGGCATCCGTCGCGCGGCCGAACGCCTCGGCATCACTCACCAGGCGCTGCTGCGGCGGCTGGAAAAATGGCCGGAGCTGCGCCAAACCATTCCGCGCTGAATTCGTCCCGTGCAACGCCCTCCCCGCCCGCCGGCTTGTTCAATCCGAATTTCAAACTCGCCAGCCGGGCATGGCGGCTACGAGGCGTCGCAGCCACGGGTTCGCCGGCTCGGGACTTCGGATTCGATAACGGACCAGTTTTTCACCGGCGCCGGTCTGAACCCGGACCAGATCGCGCCATTTTTCAGGCGAATCGCGCGGCACTTCAAATGCTCGTTAGATTCCAACCGAAACCCGATGCCGGAAAAAAAATTGATTCGCCCCACCGGTTTGCTCAGGTGGATTCTGGCTGCTTTGGTGTTTTGCGCGATTGCTTTCAAAGTCCGCGCCGAACCCGGTGGAACCAATTTTGCCAGCCGGCTCGTTGAGTTTGCCGGTAGCGTCGAGGTGAGGGCCGCCGGCACGAACGACTGGCGGCCCGCCACCACGAACCAGTTCCTGCATCCCGGTGACCGTCTCCGCACCGCAGCCGACAGCCGCGCCACGCTGCAACTCTCCGACCGCAGCGTCATCCGTGTCAATCAATCCACGCTGCTGGAAATCCAGCCGCCAACGTCGCCCGCGCGGCATCGCTTCGGCCTGAAACGCGGCGCGCTCTTTTTCCTGGATCGCGAGCAACCGGAAAATGTCGAGTTCGAGACGCCGCTGGCCACCGGCGCGATTCGCGGCACGGAATTCTTCCTCGATGTGGCCGAGACGAATTCCGCCACGCGCCTTGCCCTGCTCGACGGCGCGGTGGACCTCAAAACTTCCAGCGAAGAATTGAAACTCGGCAGTGGCCAGCAGGCCTTGGTGGAGCCGGGCCGGCCCGCTCAACTCACCGCCGTGCTGCCCGCCGTGAATTTGATCCAGTGGAGTTTTTACTATCCAGCGGTGCTCAATCCGGCGGAAATTCCGTTCACCGCTGCCGAAAAATCCGCGCTCGCCAAATCGCTTGCCGCCTATTCCAGCGGCGATTTACTCACGGCGCTCACCGCCGCGCCGGGCGAACTTGCGACGCAATCGGCCGCGACACGAATGTATTTCGCCGCGCTCAAACTCGCCGTCGGCCAGGTTGCTGCGGCGGAGGAATTGCTCGCCGGCACCGGCGAAATCGCCGCAACGCTGCGCGAACTGATCGCCGCCGTGGAATTTCAACCGCTGCCCGCGCCGGCCGAACCCGCCAAGAGCAGCGGCTGGCTGGCACGTTCGTATTACCTGCAATCCCGCGCGCAACTTTCCGCCGCGCTCGACGCCGCGCGCCGCGCCGCCAAACTCGCGCCCGAGTTTGGTTTCGCCTGGGCGCGTGTCGCCGAGTTGGAATTTGGTTTTGAAAACCGCCGCGCATCCCGCGAGGCGCTGGACCGCGCCCGGCAGCTTTCCCCGCGCAACGCGCAGGTTTTCGCGGTCGAAGGTTTCATCGCGCTGGCGGAAAATCATCCGCGACTCGCGCGGGACGGGTTTGACCGCGCGCTCGCCCTCGACGGTTCGCTGCCCAGCGCGTGGCTGGGTCGCGCGCTGGCCTGCGAGCAAACCGGCGGTGCCGCGGAAGGCCGGCGCGAGCTCCAGATCGCGGCCGCACTGGAGCCGCAGCGCGGATTGTTCCGCAGTTATCTCGGCAAGGCCTGGAGCCAGTCGGGCCAGGATCAGCTCGCCGAAAAGGATTTCGCGCTGGCGGAAAAACTCGATCCCGCCGATCCGACCGCGTGGCTGTATTCCGCGTTGCACCGTTTTCAAACGCACCAGATCAACGACGCCGTGCGCGACCTGGAGCAGTCGCGGGACTTGAACGACAACCGGAGCGTCTTCCGCTCGCGCCTGCAACTGGACCGCGACCGCGCCGCGCGCAGCGCCGATCTGGCGGCGATTTACAACGCAGCCGGTCTGACCGAAGTGGGCGAAAGCGCCGCCGGTCGGGCGGTCGGGGAATCCTATTCCGATTTCGCCGGGCACCTGTTTCTCGCCAACAGTCTTGCCGCCAGCGAAGACCCGCGCCGGTTCGATCTGCGCCTCGAAACGCCGCGTGAAAGCGAACTGCTCGTCGCGAATCTGCTCGCGCCGCCCGGCGGCGGGAATCTTTCGCAAATTCTCTCGCAGCAGGATCACCTGCAATACTTCGGCCCGCGCCCGTTCGGATTCAGTTCGCTGACGGAATACGGCAGCGGCGGCGCGTGGAGCCAGTCGGCCACGGCGTTCGGCCACGCCGACGGCTTCAGCTACGCGCTCGACACCCAATACTTTTCCCAAAACGGCCAGCGCCCGAACAACGACCAGCAGGACCGCCGGTTTTCATTCCAGGCCAAGCAGCAGATCACGCCGAGCGACAGCGCGTATTTTCAGGCCGGCTATTTTCTTGGCGAAAGCGGCGACGTGGCGCAGCGTTACAATCCGGCGGATGCGGTCCCCGGTTTGCGCACTAAGGAGGAACAAAATCCAAATCTTTTCCTCGGCTGGAATCACGAATGGTCGCCCGGAAGTCACACGCTGTTTCTGTTCGCTCGCCTCAGCGACCGGCTGTCGCTGACCAATCCGCAGCCAAGCGTGCTGTTCCTGCAACAGGACGGCACCGGCATCGTCGGCGTGAGCGCCGATCCGTATTTCACCTTGAAGCAGGACGAGGAATTCACGCTGTATTCCGCCGAGGTGCAGCAGATTTGGGAATCGCCGCAACATGCGCTCATCGTCGGCGGACGCTACCAGCACGGCACGGTGGAAACGCACGCGCAACTCACGCGGCTCTTCGGCGCGCTCACCGATCAAAGCGCGTCGGCGGATTTGGAGCGGTTCGACGGCTACGGCTATTACCAGTGGCGGCCGGTCAGCGAACTGCGGCTGACGGCGGGGCTGAGTTACGACCAGCTCACCTATCCGGGCAACGTGGATTTGCCGCCGGTGCAGAGCGACCGCGAGCGCCGCGCGGTGGTCGGCCCAAAACTGGGTTTCACCGCGCAACCGTGGCGCGGCGGCTGGCTGCGCGGCGCGTGGTCGCGCTCGCTCGGCGGTTTGTTTTTCGACAACAGCATCCGGCTCGAACCGGCGCAGGTCGCCGGCGCGACGAGCGCGTTCCGCAGTCTCATCCCCGAATCGGTCGCCGGGCTGGTGCCGGGCACGAAGTTCGATTCGTGGACGCTTGGCTTCGATCAATCGCTGCGCAGCCGGACGTATTTCGGCGTCGGCGCGGAACTGCTGCAATCGGACGGCTCGCGCGAAGTGGGCGCGTTCACCAATTCCATCGCGTTCATTCCGGTGCCGAACGAACAGGCCACGACGCGCCAGACTCTCGATTTCCGCGAACGCAATTTTTCGGCGTACGTGGACCAGTTGATCGGCCGCGACTGGTCGGTGGGCGCGCGGTACCGGTTGAGCGAGGCGAAACTCAACACGGCGCTGCCCGCGCTGGGCGGCGTTTCGGGCGTGTCGGCGCTGGATCAAAACGAGCGCGCGGTGCTGCACCACGGCCAGCTTTTTGCGATCTTCAACCATCCGTGCGGCTTTTTCGCGGAGTGGTCGTCGGACTGGTTTCAACAGGGCAATCACGGCTATGCGCCCGGCCTGCCCGGCGACGATTTCTGGCAGCACAACCTTTTCGCCGGCTACGAATTTCCGCATCGCCGCGCGGAACTGCGCCTGGGCGTGCTGAATCTCACCGACCGCGATTACCGGCTCAACCCGCTCAACCTGCAAACCGAACTCGCCCGCCGCCGCACCTTCACCGCGTCACTGCGGCTGAATTTTTAGGCGACACGGAAAACAACTCCTCTCTGGCAGACTCAAGCAAAGCTACGAGCACAATCAAGGCGGTGAATAGAAACTGGCCGCAAACCCACCGATACCGAACCCGCCGCTGGTCAAGTGGCATTGACCGGGCGACGCGACGAGCCAAACGAGTCAGTGCAACAAAGCGGCGATGGTAGCAGAACTGCAACATTATGGCTGCGCCCAAGAAAAGAACTTCGGCCCAGAGCGGAAGGTGCCGCGAAGCGAAGTGCCAAAGAACTCCCCATCCTACCGCGACAAACATGCTGACATCGCAGAGAGCGACAATCTGCAAGGTAGTTAAACGTTGGTTCCTCATGGCGCGTTCTTTTGCCAAAAAGATTTAAAGGTAATGAAAATGAACTTGGCACCCAGAGGTTACTTTTGAGATTTGGCACCCTAACTTTTTCACCATGACCAAAACTTTAGCAGAAGAGGGCCGTTGTGTCCACGGAACTTTTCAGAACTCGTAGCGGCGTCTCGGCAGAGCGCCGCATTTTTAGCTTGAACCTTGAAATGCAAGTTGGCGGCGCTCTACCAAGACGCCGCTACGCCGGAATGGTCCTGGAAGCACACCGCTCGTCTCCGTTTTCTCCGTTTGCACCTTTTAAACAAACCCTCTGGTTCAACCAAGCCGGTCGTGCTCGCCACGCGCGGTTGGCTTGGGCATAATTTATCCGCGTGTTGCGCCGCCTGTTTCAAAACCATTCGCGCGCCTGGGCGACTGCCGGCCTCGCCGCCCTGCTGGCGCTGGCGAGCGTCTGGCTGCTTTCGCCGGCCTCGCGCCTCGGCGGGTCGCTGGTCCGCGCGAGTTACGACCGCTCACAGTCGCTGCTGGCCGGCGCCGACCTGAGCGATTCGCCCGTCGTCATCGTCTATCTCGACCTGGACTCGTTCCTGCGCGAAAAGCAAAATCCCGCCGAGCCGTGGAGCCGCGCGCTGCACGCAAAGCTGGTCAACCGGCTCACCGCCGCCGGCGCGAAAGCGGTCGTGTTCGACGTGATCTTCGGCGAACCGGGCGCGGACGCGGCGGCGGATCGCGACTTTGCGGAGGCGTTGCGCGCGAACGGCCGCGTGGTAATCGCCGCCGAAATCAGCCGTTCCAGCCGCGACACGCAGCGGATTGAAGGCATTGAATCGCTGCAGCTTTCCCTGCCGAGCAAACCGTTCCTCGACGCGGCGGCGGCCTGGGGCGTGGCCAACGCGCGGTGGGACGATGACTTCACCGTGCGGCGCAATTTCGAAGGCTTTCCCGCGGCGAACCAGCCCAGCCTGACCCTGGCCGCCGCAAGATTGACGGGTGTTTTGTTGACCAACACGGGCGGGCCGAAGTGGCTGCGGTATTACGGCAAGCCGCTCGCGATCCCGCACGTCAGTTACAGCGCCGCGCTGCGCCGCGAGGAAGTGCCGGACGAATTTTTCCGCGACAAAATTGTTTTCATCGGCGCGCGACCGATGGCCGGCACCATTCTGGAGCGCAAGGACGAATGGCGCAGTCCGCTGGCGTCGTGGGGCGAGCGGGAGCTGTTCATGCCCGCCGTGGAAGTCCACGCCACGCAACTGCTCAACCTCCTGCGCGGCGACTGGCTGCGGCGGTTGCCGGCGGCGACCGAAGTTGGCGCGCTGGTTTTGTCGGCCATTTTTTTCAGTTCGCTGCTGTTTCGTTTCCGGCCGCTGCCGGCGGCGGGCGTGGCGCTCGCGGCGGAACTGGGCGTGTTCGGAATCGCCGCGCTGGCCTTGACCGCGCGACAAACCTGGTTTCCGTGGCTCATCGCCGGCGCGGTGCAAATTCCGGGCGCGTTCGCCGGATCGGTGCTTTACCAGTCGCTCGAATGGTACCGGCAAAAGCGGCGGTTCGAAGCGCGCCGCCGCGCCGACGAGGCGAAAATCCGCGAACAGGCCGCGCTGATCGAGAAGGCGCAGGACGCGATTCTGGTCGAGGACATCCGGGGAAAAATCATTTACGCCAATCCGAGCGCCGAGCGGCTTTACGGCTGGAGCGCCGCGGAACTGGCGGAGGACGGCGCGGCAAAACGCCTGTTCGCACCGAGTGAAAAGAAGTTTGCGGAAGCCCGCGCCGCCGCACTCACCGCCGGCGAATGGCTCGGCGAACTGGAGCAGACGACGCGCGGCGGCCAGGCGCTCACCGTGGCGAGCCGTTGCACGCTGATCCGCGACGAGCGCGGCGAGCCGAAATCGCTTTTGTTCATCAACACCGACGTGACCGAGAAAAAACGGCTGGAGGCCGAGGCCTATCGCGCGCAGCGGATCGAGAGCGTCGGCGCGCTGGCCGGCGGCATGGCGCACGATTTGAACAACGCGCTGTCGCCGATCCTGATGGGCCTGCAACTTCTGCAACAGCAGCGCCAGGACGAGGAGACGCGGCGGATGTTGGCCGTGATGGAGTCGAACACGCATCGCGGTGCGGACATGGTGCGGCAGGTGTTGCTCTTCTCGCGCGGAAGCTCCGGCGAGAAGGAACCGCTCGCACTCGGCAACTTGTTGCGCGAAATGGAGCGCATCGTCCGGCAGACGTTTCCAAAAAACATCAACGTGGCCGCGCTCGTGCCGGCCGATCTCTGGCCGGTGCTGGGCAACGCGACCCAACTGCACCAGGTGCTGCTGAACCTCTGCGTCAACGCCCGGGACGCGATGCCGCGCGGCGGCGAACTCACGCTGGCGGCGGACAACGTCGAGTTGAGCGCCGAGGAGGCGAACCAAATTCCGAACGGCAAGTCCGGCCGCTTTGTGCTGCTGATCGTCTCCGATACCGGCACGGGGATTCCGCCAGAAATTTTGCGGCGCATCTTCGAGCCGTTCTTCACCACCAAACCGGTGGGCCAGGGAACCGGCTTGGGCCTTTCCACCACGGCACGAATCGTCCGCCAGCACGGCGGTTTCGTGGACGTGAAAAGCGAGCTGGGGCGCGGGACGACGTTTGAAGTTTATTTACCAGGCGCGACGCTTTCGCCGGCGGCGGAAACGAAGCCGGCTCCGCCCGGCGAATTTCCGCGCGGCCGCGGCGAATTGATTTTGGTCGTGGACGACGAGCAATCCGTGCGCGACATGGTTTCGCTGGCGTTGACGGAACAGGGTTATCGCGTGCTCGCGGCCGCCAACGGCGTCGAGGCGCTGGCTTGCTTTGCGCCGCAGGCCACCGAGGTGCGGCTGGTGTTGCTGGACTCCGACATGCCGCTGATGAACGGGCCGGAAACCCTGCGGGCGCTGCGCGACCATGCGGCGCAATTGCCGGTGGTGCTGATGAGCGGTGAGGCGAAGGAGGGTGCCGGGGCGGAACCCGCCGGCGCGCTGGCCAAACCGTTCCAACTTCACGAACTGCTGGCCGTGGTCGCAGCCCATTTTGCCCAACCTTGACGGCATGTGTGCGTGCCCACTTTTGCGCCGGTTTCGGACCGCACTGCGACGAAAACGGACCGGCCAGGCGCGACGATGGCCATGTTTTGCCGCAGGATTGTCAAAATTTGTGGAAAATTCAGCAAGGGCGCGGTAAGCTCTATTCTCTGCGGCAGCTTGTTCCTCCCGGCACCAAAACTGCTGATGTTGCAGGAAGCGCGATCAATCTGCGCGGTGCGGATTGAGTTCTGCACCAACCTAGTTATACGGCAACTCAGTATCAGAAGATGAAGAAACCGAAGTTAAAGTTCGCGTGACTCCATTCGCCAGTCTTGAAAGAAGATGCAATTTGCAACGGCGAAATTCGGAAACCAGCGCCTCCTCAACAGACCTTCCCAGGTCTGCGGGTTGTTGGCCCTCCTTTGCCTGTGCGGGCTGATGCTTCGACCGGCTGAGGCGCAGCCCTTGTTGGAAGAAGGATTCAACTACCCGGTCGGCAGTTTTCTGGCCACCAACACGCCCTGGGCGGGCAGCAGTGGCGCGGCGGTGGGGATCGTCAGCAGCAACCTCTCGCTCACGGGTTTGCGCAGCACGGTGCCCGCCGGTAACATGCTTCAAATCACTCCAAGCACCACCAGCCGCACCGCATATCGCAACTTCAGCAGCAGCAGCGTCACCACTGGAGCAGTGTATTGCTCGATGCTGATCCGCTGCCTCCAGCCGCCCGCGGCATCGAATACCTTGTTCCTTGCGAGTCTGTTGCCGTCCGGAGGAAAATCCCACAGTTCTGGCAGCGATCCGATTGCGTTGAGCGTCCTAAGGGCCACCACTGGCTTCACCTTCAGCCTGACCAGCGTCGGTGGTGATCCCACCAGTTGGCGCGGATCCTTAACCACGAACACCACACATTTGATCGTGCTGAAATATCTCTTCTCCGGCAGGGGAGTAGCCTCGCTGTATGTGGATCCGACGCCCGGCGGGGTCGAGCCTTCCTCACCTGCCATCACTGCGGATACCGGAGACAATGTCGCCGCCAACCTGCAAGTTTTGCTGCTTCAGGCATCCACGAGCACCAACCCGGTTACTTTTGATCTGGACGCCATCCGGGTCGGCACCAACTGGGCGGACGTGACGCCGACGATCCTTCCGCTGTCACTCATCGGCCCGGCGGATTCGGCCGTGTGCTATGGAAGCGGCGCCACCTTCACCGTGCTGGCCGCCGGCACGCCGCCGTTCAGTTATCAATGGCGCACCAACGGGGTCGCTGCGGCCGCCGCCACAACCAATACGCTCTCCGGCGCCAACACCTTCTCGTTGAGCCATCCGGTTGCGGCGGACGCCTTGAAGAATTTCGACGTCGTCGTCACCGACGCCTTCGGCGCGATCACCAGCCGGGTGGCGCGAGTGAGCTTCAGCACCAACGCCGCCGCCATCGTGACCCTGCCGGCCAACCAGGTGATGTGGCCGGGCGTTTCCAATGCGACGTTCACGGCCGTGGTGGTGGGCGACCCGCCGATGAACTGTCAATGGCGCAGCAATGGCGTCGCTATTCCGGGCGCGACCAACAGCAGTTACACGATTTACAATCCGGGACCGACCGCCACCGCAAACCGGTTTGACTTCGTGGCGTCCAATCCGTGCGGCACGGTGACGAGCGCGCCACCCGTCGGCGTTTATTTTCCGAATCCATTTTTCAACGCCTTCGATGCCGGCCCCGGCTTGTTCGCCGGAGAAATTCTAAACCTGACGAACAAGAGCGGCATGCTGATCTCGGCCTGGTCGTCACCCGATCTCAGCCAACCGATTCCCGGTTGGTTTGCGGAAGGCCCTACGACGGAGGTGCCCTTCAATGACGGCAGCGGCAGCAGCTTGTATTCCATCAATGTCGTCCCTTCGGCCTCACCAACCTATTATATATTCGGTGTTAACAATGCCTGGCCTTACCTGATGCCGGTGCCGGTGCTGTCACTGACCACCGATGCCAGCGGCAACTTTATTCTGTCAGGAACCAATCTGGCCGTCTCACCCACCGGGGTGTTGAGCACCCCGGTTCCGCCGGCCATCATGCAGAATCCAACCACCCTGGCCGTCTGGCCTGGCTCAAACGCCACTTTCAATGTGATCGCGGGCGGCTCGGGTAATCTGACCTACCAATGGTGTTTTAACTCCGTGCCAATTCCCGGCGCGAACCAGACGACTTATGCCATAACCAATGCCTCCGCAGCGGTTGCCGGACTTTATTGGGTCACCGTAGCCAGCGAATTTGGCAGCGTCACGAGCAGCATTGTCAGTTTGGGAGTTATCGCTCCATTTTATCCGGCTTTTGACGCCGGCCCCGGCCTTTTTGCCGGGGAAATATTGAATCTTACCAACACCAGCGGCATGTTTATCAATGCCTGGTCTTCACCCACGCTGAGTCAGCCCTTGGCCAATTGGTTCGCCGAAGGCTCCCTGACCGAAGTGCCCTTTAACGACGGCAGCGGCAATAGTTTGTATTCCATAAATGTCGTGCCGACGAACTCGCCAACTTATTACGTCTTTGGCACCAGCATTACCGGCCCCTATCCGGCGAACATCCCCGCAATGTCGCTGGCCACGAGCGATTACGTGAACTTCACCCTGCTTGCCTTGCAGGTCCAGGTGGATGCCAATGGAGTGGCCAGCCTGCCCGCGCCGCCCACAATCAGCGTTCCGCCCATCGGGGAAACGGTCACGGCGAACACAACCATCTCGCTGGGAGTGACCGCGACGGGAGCCACCCCGCTCAGTTACCAGTGGTATTTCAACAGCGCCACCCGCCTGGCCACCGCCACCAACACCGCACTGACCTTGGCGAGTGTGACGGCAAGCAATGCGGGAAGTTACACAGTAGTCATCACCAACGCCTACGGCAGCGTGACCAGCAGCCCCGCAGCCGTGGTCGTGGTGCCCTCGGCAACCTTGCTCGCACAACGCATTGCCAACGGCTTCAACTTCAACGCGCTGGGCGTGCCGGGGAATATCTACCTGCTTCAGGCAACCACCAACTTGTTGCCACCTGTAAATTGGCTGGCACTCGCCACCAACGTGGCCGACACCGATGGATTGGTTCAGTTCGAGGACACGAATACCTCGGGCAATCCGCAGCGTTTCTATCGGCTGGCTTCCCCAAGTTCGCCACCGACACTACCCGAGATCCTTCAGCAACCCGCCCCGCGGACGGTGCTCGCCGGTAAAACCGCGGCCTTCAGCGCAATGGTGGCCGGGGCAGGTCCTCTGAATTACCAATGGTATCAAAACCCGAACACACTGCTTCCACTCGCAAGTAACGCCACTCTGCCCGTGGCCAATGTTTCTCTTGGCAAGTCGGGGAGTTCATATTTCCTGGTGGTCACAAATGCCTTTGGCAGCGTGACCAGCACCGTTGCACCCTTGACCGTATTGCCGCCTCCACAATTGGTCGCCCGCCCGTTGGCCCACGGCTTCCAACTCAGCGGTGCGGGAGTGCCAGGAGACACTTACTGGGTGCAGGCGACGACCAACTTAAAGCCGCCGGTGGCCTGGATGACGGTCGCAACCAACATCGCCGGTACCAATGGACTTTTGCAGTTCACGGAAACAAACACGACGATTTATCCGCGCCGTTTTTACAGACTTGTCTTTCCTTGAGCACCATGAAGGCAGGCAACTTAGATCAACCAATTCATTGATTAGTCGCAATGCGCTCTAAAGCAAATCATCGAGACAGCGTGGCTCATGCGCCGCGAGTTGCCCCAAAGACTCAGCTCCTGCCCCATCGAAACCGGCGTCTGACCTGGCTGCTGAGTTTCACTTTGCCCTTGCTGCGAATTGGCCGGTCGTGGGGTCAGGAGGAAGACCAGGCCGGCTACCGGCACGAGTTGTATCAGGAGGACAAGGACCGGATGCACATTGACACGGATTCGGTGCATTTCGACGTGGGCTTGAGCTCCAGCCTGCGCCTCAACGGCGATCTCGTGGTGGACTCCATTTCCGGGGCGACCCCCAATGGCGCTCCGCCGCAGGCTAAGTGGCCTTTCCCCAGTTTCGCCAACCTCTATCAGACCGCCTACGCCCAAGCTTACACCAGCATCTACAACCAATTTGTCGCGGGCAACCAGGTTTACGTGGATAACGGCTATGAAACCTATCAGGCGATGACCAACCAGGCGGCGCAATACGCCGCCGGAGCCGCCCCGGGCACAGCCACCAACAGCGCGACCGCCTCATACCGCAGCCTAACCAACAACCCAAATTTCCGGAACCAGTCGGTACCCGTAACGAAGTTGCACGATCATCGGGACGCCTTCTCCCTGAGCGCGCCCTTTTCCTGGGGCCGGAACCAACTGACCCCCTCCTTTTCCTACAGCGAGGAGCATGACTACATTTCGTTTGGCGGCGCGCTCAACTACGCCCTGGCCTTGAACGACAAGAACACGACCCTGACCATGGGCTGGTCACACAATACCGACAGCGTACGGGACGACCTGATGGTTTGGGAGCGCAAGGAAACCGATGATCTCTTTGTCGGAGTTGTCCAACTTCTCTCCCCCAAATCTTACGTGACGGCCAACTTCACTTATGGCAACGAGTATGGCTATCTGTCCGATCCTTACCGTGGTGTGATGGCCGGAACCAACTTTTTCCAGACTAACCCCAGCGACGCCGCCTTGATTCCCGAACGGCGTCCCCGGCATCGCGGTCGGCAGGTGGTGTACCTGTCCTGGACCCAGTTCGTCACACCTCTCAACGGCAGCGTGGATTGCGCCTACCGGTTTTTTCATGATTCCTCGGGGATTACGGCGCACACAATGGACCTGGCCTGGCATCAGAAGATTGGCCGCCACCTGGTCATCAGTCCGTCCTTCCGCTACTATGTTCAAGGCGCGGCTTATTACTATTATGTGCTGGTGCCGGACTTCGCCAAACTGCCGGCGGCCTATTCCTCGGACTACCGCCTTTCGCAGCTCCAGTCCTTCAGCTACGGCATCAGCGCCACCTGGCGGGTCCAAAAGCACGTCTCGCTCGATTTCAGTTACCTGCGTTACATCATGGAAGGACTGGACGGCGTCACTTCGCAAAGCGCCTATCCCGCGGCCAATGTGTTCAACGCCGGCTTCCGGCTCTGGTTTTGAGACAATTAACTGCCGCAAACTAACTGCCAACAAAATATGAAGAGAATGCAATTAACTTGGACCGCCTGCCGCCTGGCCGCGGGCTTGCTGACACTCGCCACGGCCAACGCGGAACTCAAGCCTGGAGCGCCCTTCCCCGACCTCACGACCTTCAAGCTCGAAGGCAAGTTGCCCGAGTCGCTCAAGGGCAAGGTGGTGCTGGTGGACTTCTGGGCCTCGTGGTGTGGGCCGTGTGTCGAATCTTTTCCGGCGATGGACGAGTTGCAGAAGAAATACGGCCCGCAAGGGCTGGTCATCCTCGCCATCAACGTGGACGAAAAGAAGGCGGACATGGAGGATTTCCTGAAGACGCATCCGGTGTCGTTCACCATTGTGCGCGACGCGGCGCAGAAACTGGTGGACAAGGTGGAAGTGGGCACCATGCCCAGCTCCTTCCTGCTCGACACGGAAGGCAAGGTGCGCTTCGCCCACAGCGGCTTTCACGGAGACAAAACCAAGAAGCAATATGCGCAGGAGATTGAATCCCTCCTGGCCAAGTAACCGGGGATAACCATGAAAAACAAAATAGTTTTTGGTTTTGCCCTTGCTCTGGCCGCGACCAGCTTGACCGGCTGTGCGAACGTCAAGCCGTGGCAGCGCGGCACGCTCTCCGATTACACGATGCGCGGGGACCGTGATCCATTGGGAGAGGCCCAGGCGGATCACATTTACTTTTCCCGCGAGATGGCGGCGGGCGGGCGCGGTGTGGGCGGCGGTGGCTGTGGTTGCAATTGATTGCATGAAATCCAAATTTTCCAGCAAACCCAGGTTTTCGATCCCAACCTGCGCCCACCTGATCTTGGCGCTGGTTTTGGGGTTGGGCTTTCAGGCCTGGGCGCAACGCCCGGCGAGTCCGTTCCGGGTGACGGCTTCGATCCTCTCGGCGGACGAACCGAAAGTGCTGCGGGTGGATTTTCTGGTTCCGCCGGAACATTTGGTGTACGCCGACCACGTTCATTTTGAAATGGCCGATGGCACGGCTGTAACTCCAATCAAAATGTCGCCGGCCATCACGACACTCGACAAGGTGACCGGCAAGCAGCGGGAGATGTTTGATCATGCCTTCTCGGCGGAATTCAAACTCGACGCCTCCATCCTGGGCAGCTTGGTGGTCAAGTTACAAGGTTGCAGTAACTCGGCTTGTTACTTTCCGGAAAAGCACCGGTTCACCGTGTCGGCGAACGAAGTGGTGCCCGAGGTTGCCGCCAACACAGCCGCCGTGCCCGAAGCGGCCAAGGAAGCGACCGGTGGGGTGCAGGCAGACGATTTGAAATCGGTACTCGGTGGTTTCAAAGTGGTGGGCAAGCAGACCGGCTACGTGAATTCGGGCGATTTCATCTCCTTCCTCAAGCAATCCAAGCAAGGTCAGGAGGTCGTGAACGATGATCCACTGGCTAAGTTCAAAAAATACGGGCTGGTCGTCACGCTTGTACTTATTGTCTTGGGCGGAGCCGGGCTGAACCTCACGCCCTGCGTCCTGCCGCTGATTCCGATCAATCTCGCCATCATCGGCGCCGGCCGGGCGGCGCATTCGCGCCGGCAGGGTTTTCTGCACGGCGCGGCGTACGGCCTGGGCATGGCGCTGGCCTACGGCACTTTGGGTCTGGTGGTGGTGCTGACCGGCTCGAAGTTCGGCACGCTCAATTCCTCGATCTGGTTCAACCTCGGCATCGCCGCGGTATTCGTCGTGTTGGGCTTGGCGATGTTTGACGTGTTCCACATTGATTTCTCCCGCTTCGACCGGCGATTGGGCAAACAGGAATCCAAGGCGGCACACCACACCAAGAGCCAGTGGCTGGTCGCGTTCACCTTGGGCGCGATCGCCGCGCTCCTGGCCGGTGCCTGCGTGGCGCCGGTGGTGATCACGGTGCTGCTGATGGCGACCCATCTTTACGCGCAAGGCTTGGTGGCGGGCTTACTGCTGCCGCTGCTGCTGGGCGTGGGCATGGCGTTGCCGTGGCCGTTCATGGGCGCAAGCCTCTCCTTCCTGCCCAAACCCGGCCGATGGATGACGCGCGTGAAGCACGTGTTCGGCGTCTTGATTCTCGTGTTCGCCGGTTATTACGGCCATCTGGCGTACGGCCTGCATCGAACCCAGACCGGCTCCACCAACCTGGCTGCGGCACCCGGCGGCGCGACCGCGGCCAACCCGGACGCCAACCAATCGCTGACCCAGGCCTTGCGGGAGGCCAAGGCGAAGGGCCGCGCGGTGTTCATAGACTTTCAGGCAAGCTGGTGCAAGAACTGCGCGGCGATGGAGGAAACCGTTTTCAACCAGAGCCGGGTGCAGACTTCACTGCAAGATTTCATCGTGGTCAAGTATCCGGCCGAGCGTCCCAACGAATCGCCCGCCCGGGAGGTGCTTGATAACTTTGGCGTGCTGGGCCTGCCGACCTATCTCGTCATGACTCCCAAATAACCGGCAAACTTTAACCAACAAACAACAACCAAACCACAAACAACAAACCTATGAAACGAAGACTAACACACACACTCAGCCTGCTGCTGGCCGGCGCGCTGCAGATCATGCCGCTGGTGCGCTCGGTGCTGCCCACCGTGCAGGGACTGGCGCCCTCTACCTGGGCCATCATCTTCCGCTGGGGCTGCGGCGCCGCCGCCATGTTCGGCTACCACGCCATCTCCAGCGCCTCCAGCATCGCCATCTCCCCGCCGACGGCGACCGTGGGCCAGCCCTACGTCGGAACGGTTACTTACTCCGGCGGCCATGCCGGGGCGGTCGCCTCGATGAAACTATCGCAGACCATTTGGACCAACGGAGCCGTCAGCGTCACGAACTCCAGTTATAACGCATGTTTGGGCACCTCCACCTTCATGACCAACGGCCTTTTCATTGTGTATTCGGGCAACAACCTGGCCAGCATCAGTGGCACGCCGACCAACAGCGGCAACCTCACTATAACCCTGAAAATATTTGACGGGTCCGGGTGCGGTGGCGGAAATTCCGATACCCGCACCACCACCTTGATTGTAAATCCCAGCGGTGGCGGCGGAGTGGCACCCAATATCACGGCGGCTCCGCAAAGCCTCGTGACTCAGGTAGGGGCAGATGCGCTGTTCAGCGCGGGCGCTTCGGGAAACCCGGCTCCGAACTACTATTGGTATCTTGGCCTGCCCTCCGGCAACAACGTGGTTTCGACGTCAAACACGCTGCATATCGCCTCGGTGCAAACGGCCAATGCGGGTTTGTACAGCGTCGTGGCATCCAACAGTTCCGGAACAGCGGGTCTCCTCAGCCCGATCACCTGTTACCTGAGTGTATGCGTGACACCCGGCACGAATCAGTTGTCGTATAACTACACCAACTTCTATCCCGCGGGCACGACGTTAGTTTTGAGTTCCTTTATCACCAACACCCCATCGGCAACCAACAACTACACTTGGCAGTATAATAACGCGGCCAATGCTGCTTTGGGACATTCTAACACGGCCACCATTCCGGCGGCATCAGTAAGACCCTCCGCCAGCGGAATCTACGGCGTCAGCTTCGTTAGCGCGCTCAGTTCCAGCGGCACGGTCATCGTGGACGGCGTGAACAATGGATTGTACCCATCTTATTGGGCTTTTGGTTTGCCGCCCACTATCCTCGCCGCGCCAGTGTCCACAAATGTTAGCTCTGGCGTCAACGTAACGTTGACGGCCACCGCCACAAACAACTCCACCGCGTACGGCGCCAACACGGTCACGGGCTTCAAATGGTATTTTAACACGACCAACTTCCTGTCCAGTCAGACGATCACCGGCCTGGTCGGAACCGTCAGCCTCCAGTTGAACGGCGTCACTTCCGCCAATGCCGGCAATTACACCATGGTGAGCACGAATTTCTGGGGCTCCACCACCAGCAGTCCCGCCGCGTTGACCATCACCTCCACCGGCACGGCGCCGGGCATCAGCGCGCAACCTTTGCCGCAGTCTGTGTTGGTCGGGCAAAACGCGAGCTTCAGTGTCACCGCCACGGGTACCGCACCGCTTAGTTATCAGTGGCAGAAAATTGGGCTGGGTAACTTGTCGAACGGAGGCATCTATTCCGGCGTGAACACCAACTTGCTGAAGCTGACGGGAGTGGGCCTGGGCGATGCGGGCAGTTATCTCGTCGTCATCACCAACGTCGCCGGCACCACCAACAGCAGCACCTTGGCATTGAGCGTGTCGCCGCCGCCGAGTGTCAGCCTGACGGCAGTTGGCGCCAACAGCGGGCAACTCAGCGCGACTACGATCCCCGGCATCAATTATGTCGTGGAGGGCAGCACAAATTTGTCGCCGGCCAACTGGGTGCCGCTCCAGACGAACGTCGCGCCCGGCAACGGCGTGGTGCTGTTCACCAACACGACGGCCAACCCGGCGCAGTTCTTCCGTCTCTTCTTCCCGTAAAGTAACCAACAATGGGAAGCCCGTGAGCGCGGCGGCGACTGCAAAGTTGCCGCCGCGTCACGTCGGGCAATCCTCGCCCAATCCCTCCGTACTGGCCTTGTATCAGGCGGCACCGGTCATCGCGGGGGCAACCTCGACCACCCGGGTTGCGGAGAAGGTCGTAATCACCACTCCCCGGGCAAGAGGGCCATTTTCAGGCTCGGATACTTTGTAACAATTGGAGGCTTGCAATACACAGCCGCGGCGGCTTCTATTTTAGCAATCATTCAATATCAACCCGATTTTGCCACACAACGGTGCCTGATTAAAATTATGAAAAAACCTGCCGCAAAGATGCCTGCCGGTTCCTCAAACGAAACCGTCCGACGGCTTTCGGTCAAAGTCCGGGCCGCCGAGGAGCACTTCGAAACCACCAGACGCCTGGCCCTGCTGACCAAGCGCAAGCTCAAAGCCGCCCGCCGCGCCCATAAACTCGCGCGAAAGGTGGCCAAACGCGCCCGCAAAGAGACGGGGCGGCTCCGGGAGGCCCTCAAAGTCGCCGCCAAAAAATCAGGGTTCAAGGAATCGCCCAAAACGAATAAGATTACGCAACGACGCGCAGCCACGCCACCCAATCGGAAGGTCGCGAAACAGAAAAGAAAACGCCGTTTAGTTCAGTCCGCCCCGAAGCGGGTGCGGACACACGCTCCCACCGAACCAAAGAAAGTCTCGCCTGATCCGGAGTCGCTTGCCACTCCGCCGGGTGAAGCGCCCTCAATTGCCGACACGCCTACCGCCGAGTCGTTGGTTTAAGCGCGCTTCCGTCTCTATTGAGAATTCGAGGATGTGGTGTTCAGTGTGCGTTGACGTTGGGTGCCAGGAGGGCTAACGTGTGCATCGTCGTATGATTGCCAAACCTGTTTCCACGCCGTCGGCTCCGCCCAGTTTTCGCCAGAGTGATGAGCGGCTCATCAAAGTCACGCCGAGCGCCGCGGCGCGGGTGAACACCCTGCTCCACAAACAGGGCCGCCCCCAAGGCGTGCTGCGCGTGTCGGTCGTCGGCGGCGGCTGCTCCGGGCTGCAATACAAAATGGATTTGCAGGACGGCCCGGCCAGCCGCGATTTCCTGGTGCAAACCGCCGGCGTGCGCGTGGTGGTGGATCCCAAGAGCGCGCTCTACGTCACGGGCAGCGAACTGGATTATCTCGACTCGCTCCAAGGCGGTTTCAAGGTGAAAAATCCCAACGCCGCCACGAGTTGTTCCTGCGGTGAAAGTTTCAGCGCCTGAGCCAGCCCGAAGCTCCTTAAAGTGAAAGCGGCCTCAGATCGGTTTTCGCTCTCCAGCATCGGCCTGGACCATTCTTCATTTTGAATTGGAACGGATGACTGATTATTTCACCCTGCTGGAAGAGCCTCGCCGACCGTGGTTGGACGCGGAACGACTGAAGGAAAAATTCCTCGCGCGCTCCGCAAGTGTGCATCCCGACCGTGTCCACGGGCTTGGAACCGCTGAACGCGCCGCCGCACACGAACATTTTACCGAATTAAATGCCGCCTACGCCTGCCTCCGCGAACCGAAGGACCGGCTGCGGCACTGGCTGGAACTCGAACTGGGCGCACCGCCCAGAGATCTTCAGAATATTCCCGCCGATTTGATGGATTTGTCGCTGGGCATCGGCCAGCTTTGCCGTCAGACCGACAGCTTTCTCGCCGAAAGAAACCGGACCAGCTCGCCGTTGCTGCAAGTGCAAATGTTTCAACGCGGCCAGGAATGGACCGGAAAAATCCAGGTGCTGCAAAAGCAGACCGCCACCCGACTGGAGAAATTGCTGCACGAAGTGCAGGAGCAAGACGCCGCGTGGGATTCGGCTTCACTGGCGGAACGCCGCGATCGTCTCACGCGCTTGGAGGAGGTCTACCGGCTGTTGAGTTATTTCACACGCTGGCAAGGCCAGTTACAGGAGCGCTTCATCCGGCTGCTTGAGTAGCACGGGACACTTCTTCCAGAAACGGGACACTTCCTTGGACGGGCATTTGCGAAACCACTTCAATTCCAGCGGATTTCCGCGTCCGCTCGGTTTGGCAAGCAGCTTGCTTAATTACAACTATGCAAACAGCAAAACAATACGAAGCCGCGCAAACGGTTTCGTATTCCCCGCCGCCTTCCCCTTCACGGGGCGGGCGCAAAGTCCTCTCTTAAATCTGCCGGTATGCGTCCGCGACCCGCGGATGTTCTTCTGAATTGGGTTTGGTTCCCGGCGGTCTGCGCAAGCAGGCCGCCGGTTTTTCTTTTACCCCGGCCGCCGGAACCGGCCCGCGAAGACTTGACGCCGCCACCGCGCTGGGTGAAGTTCTCCCTGAAACCGAACGCGGTGTGTTATGAAAACCAAAAGCTATTTCAAAAGTTCGATGGTTTTGGGCGGCGTGCTCGGCACGTTGCTGGCGGCCAAGTCTGCAACCGCGCAGTCTGACGCCACCCCCCAATCCTCCAGCGCCGCCCCGGCACCGTCCCCCAGCGGCTCCGCCTCGCCGCAGTTGCCCTACGGCGTGGCCGACGTGCTGAAACTCGTCCACGCACGGGTGAACGACGACACCACCATCGCCTTCATCCAAAGCAACCGTTCGCAGTACGGCTTGGGCGCGTCGGAAATTCTTTACCTCAAGGATCAGGGCGTTTCCGATCGCGTGCTGACCGCGATGCTGGAAAAGGGCAAAAACAGTGACAATGCTTTAGCGACGGCGTCGCCGACACCCCAAGCCACGGCCGGTTATAATGCCCAAGCTCCGATCACCTATTCGCCTCCGGTGGTGAAGTACGCGTCACCGGTGCCGACCTATGTCGAGAGCGTGCCGGCCGAAGCGCCAGTCTCGACGGTCTATGTGATTCCCAACCCCCAACCCGGCTATGTTTATTATGGAAGCTATCCGTTTTACGGCGGCTGGTGTGGTTACCACTATCCTCCGGTTTCATTTGGGTTTGGATACCCGGGATGCTACCCCGGCGGCGGATTCCGCTCGTACGGTTTCAGGGGCGCGGGGATACGCGGCGGCGGCTTCAACGGCACTAGATTCGCCTCGGCAACCTTCCACGGCAGCAGTTCATTCGGCCACCGCCGTTGATCGTCTCCCGGCGGGCAAGAAATTTCATTCCGGTGGCTGCGACCTTCGGGTCGCCCGCCGAACGGTGGCACGGGCCAAGTGGACCGAACGAGAATAGGCGGAGGCAAATTCCCCAAGTGGAAACAATTTCAAGCGCCATGATTTTTTCGCGCTCTTTGCTTGGCGAGGAGTGGTGCACGGCTTAACCTGCCCGCTTGTTTGAATCGCGAAATTCTGCACCGTGAGCAAAGACTTCATCAAGATCGGCGGCGCGCGTGAGCACAACCTCAAAAACCTCACGCTGCAAATCCCGCGCGACAGGCTGGTCGTCATCACCGGCCTAAGCGGCAGCGGCAAGTCGTCGCTCGCCTTCGACACGATTTACGCCGAGGGCCAGCGCAAATACGTCGAGTCGCTCTCGGCGTACGCGCGGCAGTTCCTCGACCAGATGCAGAAGCCGGACGTGGATTTCATCGAGGGGCTGTCGCCCGCCATCGCGATCGAGCAGCGCAGTTCCGGCAGCAGCCCGCGTTCGATCATCGCCACCACCACCGAAATCTACGACTACCTGCGCCTGCTGTACGCGCACATCGGCCGGCCGCATTGCCCGGACACCGGCAAGCCGGTCGTCGCGCAGACCACCAGCGACATCGTGGACAAAATTTTCGCGCTGCCGCCGCGCTCACGGGTGATGATCCTCGCGCCCGTGGTTCGCGAGCAGAAGGGCGAGTTCCGCGACGTGATCGAGCGGCTGTCGCGCGAAGGCTTTGTCCGCGCCCGGATTGACGGCCAGTTGGTGGAACTGGCCAACGACGTCCGGATCAAACTCGATCCGAAACAAAAGCACACGATTGAAGCCATCGTGGACCGGCTCGTGATGGATGAAAAAATCCGCGTGCGGCTCGGCGATTCGGTGGAAACCGCGCTGAAATGGGGCGGCGGAGTTTTGCTCACGCTGCACCAGTTGCCGGAGGAATCCAAAGTCCAGAGTCCAAAGTCCAAAGTTGGTGAAACAGCCACTCCACCGTCGGCAGTTTGGATTGAGACGCTCCACTCCAACCGCCTTTATTCCCCCGCCACCGGAAAAAGCTACGAGCCGCTGACACCGAAACATTTTTCGTTCAACGCGCCGTCGGGCGCATGCCCAGTCTGCCACGGGCTCGGCCAGAAAATGGTTTTTGACGAACACCTCGTGGTGCCCGACGCGGAAAAGTCGCTCGAGCAAGGCGCGGTGCTGCCGTGGCGGCGCGGCGGCAAACGGATGATCGTGTATTACAAAGCGATGCTGCGCGCGGTCGCGGCGCACGGCCAGGTCAGCCTGGAAACGCCCTACAAAGATTTGCCGGAAGCTTTTAAGACGCAGTTGCTGCGCGGCAGCGGCGAAACCGAACTTGAATTCAATTTCTGGCGCGCGGGCAAAGTGAGCAAAATCACGCGACCGTTCGAGGGCGTCATTCCGAATCTGGAGCGGCTTTATGCCGAGAGCGAAAGCGAGTTCACGCGCAACCGGCTCAAGGCGTTCATGGCGCCGCAGTTTTGCGACGCCTGCCGCGGGCGGCGGCTCAAGCCGGAAATCCTCGCCGTCACCCTCGGCGACGCCTCCGCAAATCTCAAATTTCAAATCACAAATCTCAAGGCAGAGATCCCCGGTCTTTCGATCATGGACGTCTGCTCACTGGCGGTGGACAAGGCCGACGCTTTTTTCGCGGTGCTTACGCTCACCGAGTTTCAGGAGAAAATCGCCCGCGAAATCATCAAGGAAATCCGGGCGCGGCTGGGCTTCCTCAAAAACGTCGGCCTGGGTTACCTCACGCTCAACCGCGAGAGCGGCACGCTTTCCGGCGGCGAGGCACAGCGCATCCGGCTTGCCACCCAGATCGGCGCGGGGCTGGTCGGCGTGCTCTACATTCTCGACGAGCCGAGCATCGGCCTGCACCAGCGCGACAACGACCGGTTGCTGACCACGCTCAAAGGCCTGCGCGATCTGGGCAATTCCGTGCTCGTGGTGGAGCACGACGCCGACACGATGCAGCAGGCGGATTATCTGCTCGACCTCGGCCCCGGCGCCGGCGTGCGCGGCGGCGAACTGGTCGCGGCGGGCACGCTGGACGAGGTGTTGAAGAATCCGCGTTCGCTCACGGCCAAATACCTGACGGGCGAACTGGCGATTCCGTTCCCCAAGGAGCGCAAGAAACCCTCGCCGGATCGCGGCTGGATCGAGGTGCTCGGTTGCACGGAAAACAATTTGAAGAACGTTGACGGCCGGATTCCCATCGGCCTGTTCACCTGCGTGACCGGCGTGAGCGGTTCCGGCAAAAGCACGCTGGTGGACGACATCCTGCGCCGCGCGCTGTTCCGAAAATTTTTCGGCTCCAAGGAACGGCCCGGCGCGCACCGCGAATTGAAGGGCTTCGAGGGCCTCGACAAGATCATCGTGATTGACCAGACGCCGATCGGCCGCACGCCCCGCAGCAATCCGGCCACCTACACCGGCATGTTCAACGCCATCCGCGACCTGTTTTCCAAACTGCCCTCGGCGCGGGTGCGCGGCTATGGTGCTGGCCGGTTCAGTTTCAACGTCAAGGGCGGCCGCTGCGAAAAATGCGAGGGCGACGGCCTCATCAAGATTGAAATGCACTTCCTGCCGCCGGTGTACGTGACCTGCGAGGCGTGCAACGGCCGCCGCTACAACCGCGAGACGCTGGAGATCAATTACAAGGGCCAGAACATCGCCGACGTGCTCGACATGACGGTGGACGAGGCGGTGTCCTTTTTCCGCGCCGTGCCGCAGATCCATGATCCGCTGCTGACGCTGGCGGAAGTCGGCCTCGGCTACGTGCATCTCGGCCAGTCCGGCACGACGTTGAGCGGCGGCGAGGCGCAGCGCGTCAAGCTGGCGGCGGAATTGAGCCGGCGGCAGACCGGCCGCGCGCTTTACATCTTGGACGAACCGACCACCGGCCTGCATTTTCACGACGTGGCGAAACTGCTGGAAGTGCTCTTCAAACTGCGCGCCTCCGGCAACACGCTCCTCGTGATCGAGCACAACCTGGACGTGATCAAAACCGCGGACTGGTTGATTGACCTCGGCCCGGAAGGCGGCGACGCCGGCGGACGGATTGTCGCGCAAGGCCCGCCGGAGATGGTGGCGCGCTGCGCTGAAAGCGTGACCGGGCAGTATCTGGGCCGAGTGCTGGATGGTGCTCCCGCCCGGAATTGAACCGGGATCTGCCGCTTAGGAGGCGGCAGCTCTATCCATTTGAGCTACGGGGGCAGGTCACGTCGAAAACGAAAGTAAAACATTTCCTTTTTTTATCAAGTTTATCGGGGGCGCAAAGCATGGCGAGGGTCAGCGCCAACACAACTTGATTGCAGTCGCTCATCCTGCCAGTCTGCCTCCCAAGCATGAAATCTCTCTCGCTCTGGGTCGCGGCGAGCTTGGTCGCGGCGACCGCCTTCGCGGGCGACGCGGGCTTGGTCGCGGCCAAACCCCTCTACCATGATCCGGTGTTCGACGGCGCCGCCGATCCCACCCTGATCTGGAACCCGCAGGTCAAACGCTGGTGGATGTTTTACACAAACCGCCGCGCCAACGTTCCGGGCTTGACCGGCGTGACCTGGGTTCACGGCACGCCCATTGGCATCGCGGAATCAGCGGACGCCGGCGCGCATTGGCAATATGTCGGCACCGCGCAATTTAAACTCCCCCTGGATTACGGCGGCACCAACGTCACCTGCTGGGCACCGGATGTGACGCGAGCGCCGGACGGATCGTGGCAGATGTTTCTCACCGTCGTGCCCGGCATTTTCGAGGATTGGAATCATCCGCGTTACATTGTCCAACTCACCAGCGCGGATTTGGTTCACTGGACCAATCCGCGCCAACTCGCGCTGGCGTCGGACCGCGTAATTGATCCGAGCATTCTGCGAATGCCCGACGGAACCTGGCGGCTTTGGTACAACGACGAGCGTTCCGGCAAATCCATCCACTTCGCCGACAGCCCCGACCTCGCAGCATGGACCGACAAGGGCCTGGCCTTTCGCAGCCGCGGCGAGGGCCCGAAAGGATTCCGCTGGCGCGACAAATTCTGGGTGATCATTGACGAATGGCGCGGCTTGGGCGTGTTTCGTTCCGAGGATGCAAAAACCTGGACCAAGCAACCGGATAATCTCGTCGCGCAGCCTGGCAAAGGGGAGGATGATCAGGTCCAAGGCGGCCATCCGGATGTGGTGGTGAGTGGCGACCGCGCGTTTCTGTTCTATTTCACGCATCCGGGCCGACGCGGCGCGGACGCGAAAAAAGACGGGACGGAGCAGCGCCGCAGTTCAATCCAGGTAGTGGAATTGGAATTCAAAGACGGCTGGCTGACATGCGACCGCGATCAGCCGACGCACATCCGACTGTTACCGGCTCCGGGTTCGACGAATTGAACGCTGCGCAGTTTGCCGCCTGCAATTGCGCGAGCGAAACGGCGATGGCGGGAACAGCCCGCGCGGAAACCAAACTTGCGAATCACAAGTAACCGCCCTCACGGCGCGGGCGTCTAGCCCGACGTGCTGGAAATTCCGAAAATGAAAACCCTGTTTTACCATTTGGCGCAACGTTTGTTGTGGTCCGCCGCGCTCCTGGTTTCCAGCCTCGCCTTGCACGCGGCGGAAACCCTCGACGCCAGCCGCATCCGGGAAATCGCCGCGTGGCTGCCGGAGCATCCCGCCGGATTTGCCTGGCCCGTCTCCAACCGCGCCGCCTGGCAACCGCTTGCGGCCGACCCGGCCTTTGCCAGAGTCATTCCCGACGCCGTCGCGCTGCTGGCGAAAAAGCTGCCCGACCAGCCGGACAGTCTGTTTTTGGAATATTCCAAAAACGGCAACCGCACCCGCTGGCAGGATGTCGCCTTTGAACGGCGCGGACGCATCGCCAAGCTCGCCCTGGCCGAGGCGTTTGAAAACCGCGGCCGGTTTCTGACCGCGCTGGCAAAAATCATCGCCGCCGTGTGCGCGGAAAAAACGTGGCTGTATCCGGCGCATGACGGCGACCTGAAAAACTTTCACGGCGAGGCCGTCACACCCGACCTCGGCGCGACCGGCCTGGCCGCCGAACTGGCCGAGGCGGATTTTGTCCTCGGTGACAAGCTGTCGCCGGCCACGCGCCAGTTGATTCGCGACCAGGTGAACCGCCGCGTGCTGCAGCCGGTCCGCGACGGGATTGAAGGCCGGCAGAAGGAAATGTTCTGGCTGCGGGCGCCGATGAATTGGGACGCCGTCTGTTTGGGCAACACCGTGTTCGCCGCCGAGGCGCTGCTCGAATCGCGAGCGGACCGCGCGTTTTTCGCCGCGGCGGGCGAGCATTACATCCGTTATTACCTGTCCGGGTTCACGCCGGACGGCTATTGCTCGGAAGGCATCGGTTATTGGAATTATGGTTTCGGTCATTTCATTTTGCTCACCGAAATCCTGCGCCAGTCCACCGGCGGAAAACTGGATTTGCTCAAGGATGACAAGGCGGTGGCACCCGCGCTGTTCTGCCTTCGCAGCGAGATTGTGCCCGGCATTTTCCCGACCATTGCCGACTGTGCACCCGGCTCCCGGCCCGACGCCCAGTTCGTCGCCTACGTCCGCCGCCGCCTGGGACTCGATGCCGGAACCCACCGCCTGACCGGCCTGCAAAAAGATTTACGGCTGACGCTGATGTTGTCGAGCCTGGAGGAAGACCTGCCGGTTGCGGGCAAACTGAAGACCATCAACGACAGTCCGCTGCGCAGTTTCTTCCCCGGCGGCGGCGTGCTGATTTCACGCCTTCCATCCGCCGCGAAGCCTGCCTTCGCCGCGGTGTTGAAAGGCGGACACAACAACGAAGCACACAATCACAATGATGTCGGCAGCTTCAGCGTGGTCGTCGGCACCAACATGGTCATCTGCGATCCCGGCGGCGAGGTTTACACCAAGCGCACCTTCAGTTCACACCGGTATGACAGCAAGGTGTTGAACTCGTTTGGCCACGACGTGCCGGTCGTGGCCGGCCAATTGCAAAGAACGGGAGCGGCCGCGCGCGGCGTGATTTTGGAAACCAATTTCAGCACCGACACCGACACATTTAAACTCGACATCCGCTCGGCCTATCCGGTTCCGCGTTTGGAAACACTGGAGCGCACGTTCGTTTTTCAACGCCGCCCGGCTCCGGCGCTGGTGGTGCGCGATGAAGTGAGGTTTTCCACTCCTGAAAAATTTGAAACCGCGCTGGTGACGTGGGGCAAAGCCAGGGCCGCTGGACCAAACGCGTTGGAGATCACCGACGGTGAAAGCACGGTGCGAGTGACAATTGACGCGCAAGGGCGCGAATTCGAATGGCATCAGGAAAGGATTGACGAAGAGGTCCATACCAAGAACAAACCCGTTCGCATTGGCATCCAGTTGACTTCTGAAATTTCGAGCGGCGTCATCACGCTGCGAATAACGCCAGTAATCCGTTAACATAGGCCGACCAGAGGCAGCACCACCAGCGACTTGTTTTGTGAATCAATTCCAGAATCTGACTTCCCGCGTTCGGGTTTGGAATTAAGTCCAGCCAAGCCCAAGCCCAAGGCCTGGCCGGATCATTGTCAGACTGAATGGATTACCCCAAATACCAGCGCGGATCGGCGACTTTGCCCTTCTTTGCTCACACCGCCACCAGCACCTTCGGAACACCTCACTGGTGAAACCCAAACCAAAAAGCGGGTTGTTCGCAAGCCACTCCCGCTATTCCGACCACTGCCACAAAGGCCGCACTGACGAAGGTCACGTCAGCCGTAACTGCAAACGGGGTCAGAACTACTTTGGCCACGGTTCCGAGCGGATTGTAAACGGGGAGGCTGTGCGCCTCGGCAGGTATTTCCGGCGCGTGCAAAATGAACGAGCAGTAGTTCGTGTCCACCATCACAAAGAACGGTTTGGAATCATTGGTCGCCGGAGCATTCATTGCGGAAAAAGAAGGCAGTTGTTCCAGGGTGTTTGTGTGTTGAAGGGTGACAAAACGCGGGCGGTGTCTCGCAGCAATCCGCTTTTCATTTTTTTTCAAAAAATACGCACGCGGACGGACGGAATTGCCCCGTTCCACATATTCGTTATAAACAACCAACCAGTCCGCTTTGTCTCTGGCGCAGAAAATCTGAAGCCCCGGCGGATCAAGTGGTTCTTTGAAATCGTCCCCCCACAGCGCCTTCGTGGCGCAACCGCCGACCGACAGCGGCAGAGCCAGCCACAGCATTATGCGGCAAAAATTCACGAGGTCTTTTCAAATGGTTTGAGGTATGATCCCGCATAACCTATAAGAATCAAGCCTTCGTTTCCAAGGGCTTGCCCGGTAGATTTTATGAAGCCGGATAATTCCCAAGATAACCGCGCGGATCAGTCACCTTCCCGGTCAGCGCGCTCGCCGCCACCGTCATGGGCGAGGCGAGAAAAACCTGCGATTCCTTGTCGCCCATGCGGCCGGGGAAATTGCGGTTCGTTGCGCTGATGCACTTGATGCCGGATTTGTTGATGCGGCCGAACGTGTCCACCGGTCCGCCGAGGCAGGCGGCGCAGCCGGCGTTTTCGGTCATCTGCACACCGGCGTCCACCAGCACGTCCCAGATGGTCGTGTTGCCCCAGTAAGTGGATTGCAAATCGCGCACGATCTCCGGCGTCGCAGGCACGCCGAACGTATCAATGACCACTTTCTTGCCACGCAACACGCGGGCGAATTCCACGAAGTCGCTCGTCTTGCCGCCGGTGCAGGAACCGACATAGGCGCGGTCGAGCTTGGTGTCGCCCATGTCCTTCGCCTTCTTGCGCTGGCCGGGATCGGGATGACACGCTACGGTGGGTTCGAGCTGGCTCAAATCCACGACGAGTTCGTAAACAAATTTCTCGTCCCGGTCGCGCTCGACCGGCTGGTAGGTGGATTTGGTGCCGTTCAATTTCACCCGGGCATCCACATATTCGGCCGTGCGGGAATCGAATTCAAAAATGCCGTTCTTGCCGCCGGCTTCGATGGCCATGTTCGCAATGGTCATGCGGTCGTCCATCGAAAGCGTCCTCGCGCCTTCGCCGTCGAACTGCATCGCGCGATACGTCGCGCCGTCGAAACCGATTTCGCCGATGCAATGGAGGATGATGTCCTTCGCCATCACGCCGGGCTGGAGCTTGCCTTCGAGGCGAAAGTGCATCGTTTCGGGAACCTTGATGAGCAGCTTGCCCGTGCCCATCACGAAGCCCGCGTCGGTGTTGCCAATGCCGGTGGCGAACTGGTTGAACGCGCCGGCCATGCAGGTGTGCGAGTCCGTGCCGAACAGAATTTCGCCGGGCCGCGTGTGGCCTTTGGCCGGGAGCGCGGTGTGGCACACGCCGGCATAACGCGAGCCGTATTGGCGCTGGCGGTTGCCCTTGGCGGCGTCGAAAACCCAGTGGCCGCTCGGATCGTCAATCACGTCGTAAAAATACGGAATATCCTGCTCCTTCACGAAATCGCGGAGGATGTCCACGTTGCGGTTGGACTTGGAATCGGCGGTGAAAATGTAGTGGTCGGGGATGATGACGATTTTATTTTTGTCCCAGACCTTGGCGGTCTGGCCGAACTCGCGTTTGAACACGCCGATGGTGCCCGGGCCGCAGACATCGTGCGTCATGAGCACGTCGGCATTCACCCAGATGTTGTCGCCGGCCTGGACTGAAGTTTTGCCGGCCGCGCGCGCGAGAATTTTTTCCGTCAACGTCATGCTCGTGAGCATATCGGAGTCGCCGGACTACTTCAACCGGGAACACGCGCTGCACTCGGTTGCGATTCCCCACACCAGGCCTGCTTGCCAAAACTGTATTCCTGCTTCAACTTGATGCCAACAGTCGTCCGGGAACCCATCGCCACAAGAAAAAACGCTCGTCATGAAATATCGCACCCACGGCCTCCTCACCGCCACGGCACTGCTGCTGTGCTCCTGCATCCCGGCGGTCAATTCGTTCTATTCCGAACACGACCTCGCCTTCGACGCACGGCTGCTGGGCGCCTGGCAGGAGTCGGACACCAAAGACGAACCGCAGGTTTGGACCTTTGAACGGGCCGAAACCAACGCCTACAAACTCACGGTCGTTGAACCCAAGGGCAAGCGCGGTGAATTCAACGCCCACCTGTTCAAGCTCAAGGAGGATTACTTTCTGGACCTGCGCCCGGCCGCGTGCGACTACGCGACTAACCAGGCGGATCTCGTGGCTAGCGCAATGTTTCCGGGGCATCTGCTGTTGCGCGTGCCGCAACTCGCACCGGAGTTGAAACTCGCCATGACGGATTTTGACTGGTTGGAAAAACACCTGAAGGAAAATCCGAAAGCCCTTGCCCACCATCTTGAAGACAACGCCATCGTGCTGACCGCCGAGACGGGTGAGTTGCAGCAGTTCGTGCTCGCGCACCTGGGCAAGGATGAATTTTTCAAGGAGCCCGGCACCCTGATCCGCAGCACGAACAGCGTGACGGCAGCCAGCAGCAGCCAACACTGATCACTCCCGAGCCTGTGCTTCAAAGGAGTTTTGCCAAGATTTCTGGCACCGTGAACCCGCGCAGTTTCACCAGTTTGTGCCGCGAAGTCTGGCCGCGGACGAGTTCCACGCGGCCTCGCGAACAATCCAGTTTGTCGGCCAGCAACCGCACCAGCGCCTCGTTCGCAGCGGCGTCCACCGGCGGCGCAGTGACTTTGACGCGCAACTCATCGCCGAGCGGCTCGCCGATTTCATTCGCCGAGGCGCGCGGTTGCAGCTTGATCGCCAGCAGAACGCCGTCGGCCTGCTCGCGCAAATAATTGGGAACGGACATGGCCGGAAAATTTCGTGGCCAGATTAAATGATTTCTGGCGACCGGTCACGACGGATCGTAAGCTCTAACCGAAATGCTTGTGAATCCATTGCTGCGATGAATTTCGATTCCAGCACCTTGATCGCCTCGCTGTTCTGGGGCTCGGTCGGCTCCGGCTTCGCCATTTTCGGCTGGAAACAGAAGTCCATGGTGCCGTTGTACGGCGGGCTGGCGATGGTTGGCGTTTCGTATTTCATCGGGTCGGCGCTCGTCATGTCACTGGTGTCGGTCGTGCTGATCGCCGCCATTTTCGGGCTGCGCGGCCGGTTCTGAGTCAGCCGAGCGCGAGCTGGCGTTCTTTCGGGGACAGGATTTTCCAAGTTCCAGCCGGCAGTCCGCCGAGTTCCAACCGGCCGATGCGCACGCGCAACAGGCGCAGCGTCGGATGGCCGATGGCCGCCGTCATCCGGCGCACCTGCCGGTTTTTCCCCTCGATCAGTTCCAGCGCGATCCAGCCGGTCGGCACGGTTTTGCGAATGCGGATGGGCGGCTCACGCGGCGGCAGTTCCGGCTGTGGTTCCAACCACCACGCACGGCAGGGCAGCGTTTTGCGGCCTTGGAGCAACACACCAGTCTCCAGTTTCCGCAGCAAGTCAGGCGCTGGAATATTTTCGACCTGCGCCCAGTATTCGCGCTCATGGGCGTGGCGCGGGTGGAGCAGCTTTTGATTCAATGCCGGCTCGTCGCTCAACAACAACAACCCCTCCGAATCAGCATCCAGCCGGCCGAGCGCGTAAACATTTTTCGGAAAATTAAATTCCGCCAGCGTGTGATTTGGCGAGCCGTCGGCGGTGAATTGCGAGAGCACAGCGTAAGGTTTGTGGAATGCGATCAGCATGAACCGTCGTCAGGTTGGCGGCTCTGGGCTAGGGCAGCGGGCGGGTGGAGTGAAACTGGAGCCAGGCCACATCCGGGTTGTTCGGTGAGGCAAACGAATCATTCACGAAGCCGCCGAGAACCAGCGGCGGCATGGTCCGAGGATCGCGCCAGCGATGTATCTCGGAATGGCCATCGGCGAAAGAAAATCCGCATGCGAGATGATGGTAACTGCCAGGCAAATCGTAAAATCCGTCTAGCGCCGGTTGATAGGGCCATCCAGCCATGCTCGTGCCGAAGTTGCCCATGTCAATGCTGTCCTCGCGCATGTCGAGGAAAACGAAGGTATTCACCGGACCGGGATTGGCCAACTCCGTTTGCTTTCGGTAAATCTTGTATGCACTGAAAACCGCCCCCCAATGCCCATCGGTCCCGCCCCAGCCGCCGAGGAACACATTCATGGACATGCTGCGTACGCGCAGCTTGGCCTCGCCATTCACCGTGACACTGGAATGGTCGGAAGGGCATTTCCAGATGGTGAGGTTGTTGGCGCAGTACGGCCACATGGGACTTTTCCCGAGCGTCACTGCGGGATTCCAGTTCACCGGATTGCCCGGATTGAAGTCGAGCGTTCCGGTCACCCAAGCGAAGGGCGCGGTGGCCGCCAAATTGTATGGATCCTCGCTGGCAAACAGCAGCCGGTCGTGGTTGTCCTCCGAATACATACGCCAAGCCAGCGCCAACTGGCGATGATTGGACATGCAGTAAATCCCCTGGGCTTTGCTTTTTCCCGACGCGAGCGCGGGCAGGAGAAGGCTGGCCAACACGGCGATGATGGCGATAACCACCAGAAGCTCAATCAACGTGAACCCACGGGGGCAAAGCCTGGTCGGGGCAGACAGTAAGCACCGGCTCTGTCTTGGTTCTCGCATGAGAGATCTAATATACTTTGTTAGCCGTCCAATTCAATCGAAACCTGACCCTCCGACAGACCAGTCCGCCAGCGCCCGGCCAACGCCACTTAGGCAATCCGGCAGGGAATCACCGCGTCTTCGTCGAAAGAGTATACGGCGCACAGCCGGTGGTACCCGTCCGCCACGACGACTTTGCCATTGGCGGGGTCGCGTACCAGCAAAAGCGGCGACAACTCGCGACCAGCCTTGATTTTCTTCCGGTCCTTCATGACGTGCGAATTGCTGACCCCCAGCAAAGACAAGCCAGACGCCCGGAAAATATCCTTGGACTTGAAGTGGGCGAGGGCGGCGTGTTTCAATTTCTTGACCAGGGCAGCGGCGGTCTTTTCGTTATAGAGCAGGCCCAGATAAGATTGGGCAGCCGGATAGTCGTGGACTTCCGGCAACTTCAACCATTTGATTTTGATTTTTTTGGGCATAAGTGGACCGCATCATTTGGCGGCACTTGCAAATTTCAGTAACTCCATTGAAATTGCCGAAAATTAAATCCGGATTCAAGCCTCCACTCGTGGAACAAAAAGCGGCCGGCGTTTTTGGTCTTGAAAATGTTGTGTGGTTTGGCGCGGGTTGTGATTTAATTTTGTCAGTGATTCGCAACATCATCTTCGACTCGTCGGGCACCCTCGTGGACGACCTGCCTGCGGTCTGGCAGGCGACCAATTTCGTGCTGACCCAGGCGCAGCGCGCGGAGATGTCGCTCGATCAATTTCGCGCGGAATTCGCCCTGCCCTTCACCGGGTTTTACGAGCGGCACACGCCACACATCCCGCTGCCGCAACTGGAGACTTGGTTTCATCACCACTACCGCCAGGTGCAGGACAGCGTGGGCGAGCTGCCGCACGCGCGGGAATTTCTCGAATTCTGCCGCGCCCGCCGGCTGCGCACGTTTGTTTTGAGCACGGTGCAGCGCGAGCATTTTGCCGCGCAGGCGGCGGCAACCGGCTTCGGGGAATTGCTCGGAAAACCCTATCTCGAAATCCGCGACAAGCGGCAAAAGATCCACGAGGTCCTTGCGGAAAACTCGCTGACTGCCGGGGAGACGCTCTTCATCGGCGACATGCAGCACGACATTGAGACGGCGCGGCACGGCGGCATCCATTCCTGCGCGGTGCTCACCGGCTACAACACGCTGAACCAATTGCGCGCCGCGCAACCCGACTTGATCGTCAAGCATCTGGGTGAACTGCGCGTGCTGCTGGAACGCAACGAAATGCGCCTTCCTTTGGCACTGCCGGCCGCGTCAGACGGTCCGCCGCCCATCGCCACCGTCGGCGGATTGATTTTCGACGACGCCGGGAAAGTGCTGATGATTCGCACCCACAAGTGGTCGGACCTCTGGGGCATTCCCGGCGGCAAAATCAAACGGGGCGAAACGTCCGAGGCTGCGCTGAGGCGCGAACTGCGGGAGGAAACCGCGCTGGACATCATGGATATTAAATTCGTGCTGGTTCAGGATTGCATTCATTCCCAGGAATTCTATCGTGACGAGCACTTTATTTTGCTCAACTACACCTGTCGCTGCCCTGGCGAACCGCGGGTCACCCTGAACGAGGAAGGCCGCGAATTTCGCTGGGTGACGCCGGAGCAGGCGCTGGCCCTGCCGGTCAACCAGCCAACGAGAACCTTGTTGCTCGCCGTAGGCACCGGACGTTGAGCCGCTAAAATATTAAACTTATGTCACGAATCAGCATTGTGGATCTGGAAGTCTTTTACCGGGTCGGCATCACCGAGGAGGAGCGGGCCAAACCTCAACGGCTCCTGGTGACGGTGGACATGACCGCCGAAACCACCGCGGCCGAAATGAGCGACCGCATTGAAAAGACGATCGACTATCATGAGGTCGCCCGCGAACTGCTCCATTATGGCGATCGCCGACATTGGAAATTGCTCGAAAAAGTGGCCGCCAACCTGGCCGATCTGATCCTCCTGCGCTTCAAGCCCCAGGCGGTCAACGTGGAGGTGAAGAAGTTTCCCATGAAAGAAGCGCGTTACGTTTCCGTGGCCACCTCGCGCGCCCGACCGCGGATTTGACCCGCGGAGGATCAGGTCGGATAACCGCTGATGTAAGTTTGCAATTGCCGGATGGTGGTGTCCTGTTCGGAAATGATCCAGTTGACCAGGTCGCCGATGGACACCACGCCGGCCAGCCGGCCCCCATCCAGCACTGGCAGATGGCGCACGCGGTGCTCGGTCATCAGGCGCATGCATTCCTCGACATTGTGGCCCGGGGCGACATGCACGAGCCGCTCCGTCAGAATCTCCCGCACTTTGGAATCCTTGGAGGACTTGCCTTTAAGTGCGATCTTCCGCGTGTAGTCCCGCTCGGTGATGATGCCGATCAGTTTTTCCTTCTCAATGACCAGGACCGCGCCGACGTTTTTGTCGGCCATCAATTGAATGGCCTCGAAGACCGTTGCCTCGGGGGAAATGGTCCAAACGGCAGAACCTTTGTTGCGTAGAATTTCGGAGATAGTATTCGTGTGAGACATGTCATTCCTCTTTCTTGATGGCCCCGCCGCGCATCCAGCCACGACAGCGAGACTTCGTTGCCTCGTCCGGCAACTGCCTGAGCCACTTGTGGTGCGGGTTCATCGAACCGTATTGTTGTTGGTCGCTGAAACTTGGATCACCCTAGCAAGGCCACCAGAAATGGACAGCTAATTTTTTCTGTCAGGGTCAAACGGAATTCAACCGCCGCGGCTGGAAAAGGAAACTCCATTCATCCCGCTCACCTCCCAACAGTCGGGACGAAGCGTGATCGTCACGGCGCCGGCGTCACGGGTGTAAATCACGCGGCCCGCTTGCCGGGCCAACCGCTCACGCAACGCCTTAGCGGCGCGAAATTGCGCCGGGTACTCCGCATCCACAATGACCACCAGCCGAGGGTTGACCGCCGCCAGGAGATCTGCGTTCAGCGGTTCCCCCGCCGCCGGCAAGCCCGCCACAACCACATCGGCGCGCAGGTCAGCCGCGCGGGCGACCAGCACCGCCTGACCCGCCTGCCCCAAGTGCGAAAGCAACAGCACGCGAGCGCCAGAAAAATCTCCGCGCAGGACCAGCGCACCGTCGCAAGCCTTCGCAAAGGTCGCGTCTCCACCAGGATGCAAAACCTTCCAGCAACCGAAATCATCGCCCAAACCGAGCCTGCGCCGCGGCAGCGACGAGCGCGTTAAATCGTCCAAAATACGCCGACAGGTAGCTGAGCGGACCGGCGAGTTGCCGGTGGCGATTTCGCCAAGAGGAAACACGCCCGCGAGCAAGTTCATCCCACCCATCTGCCGCGCCTCGCCACAGGTCAGCGCCACCTGTGGCAAGCGGTTGACGCCCTGCGCCCGCAGAAACGGTTTGAGCACGAAGTCGACGGAATTGCTGTTGCCGCAATCCGCCAGCCAGCAATTCGCGCGGCTCGGCGCGTGACAGAAAACGGCGCTGCCGCCGTTGAGCGGCAAAATCGTGAGCCGCGTGACGGAGCGTTCGCGCCACCATTGCCAACTCCAAACCAGCATAAGCAAGCTGAGCACGGCGATCTTCGCGGCGCGAAATTTCGATTTGAAGAGCCAGCCTGAAAACAAGGTAAGCAGAATGGAGTAATACAATCCCATCGTGAACCAACCGGGTGCGGCGACGTAAAAATACGCGCCGGGCCATTCCGCACACCAGCGGCTCGTCACGCGAATGGCCTCCATCAGAAACCAGCCGGCATGGTTGAACAGTTCAGCAGCCAGCGGAAACCAAGCGGCGAGCAGAAGGCTGCTCAAATTGGCGGCGAGAACCAGCCCGCACAGCGGCACCGCGAGCAAATTGGCCGGCGCACTCACCGGCGTGACGATATGAAAATAGTACGCCACCAGTGGAATGGAACCCAACCAGGCCGCAAGCGAACTGCACCACAAATCAAAGCCAAACCTCGCCGGCGGCAACAGCCAGCGCTGCCAGCGCGGACGCAATTCCTCCGGCAGCAGCGAATCGGTTTGGAGCACGCGCTGACCGAGGCGGTCAAAAACCGGAAGCACGAGAATGATGCACAGCACCACAAAAAAGGAAAGTTGGAAACCAGCTTGAAAAAGTTGCTGCGGATCCCAGACTAAAATAATAAGCGCCGCCGCGAACAGCGAGTTAAGCAGATCGCTGGGGCGTTGCAAGGCCCAGCCGGCGATGATCACCGTCAGCATCACCGTGGCGCGAATGGCCGACGCCGGCCAGCCGGTCAAAGCGACGTAAAACCAGATCAGCGGAATCAGCAGCGCTCCCGCCAGCCAGCGCGGCAGCCGCAGCGCGCGGAACAGCGTGAAAAAAATTCCGAAGAGGATCGCCATGCGCAGGCCGTCCACGGCAAAAATGTGATAGGTCGCGGCCCGCACGAAGGGTTCGGCAACCTCCTCGGTCAGGACCGATTTGTCGCGGAGGGTGAGCGCCTGCTCAAGGCGCAGCGAGTCGTCCACCGCGGGCAGGCCTCGCGCCAGCGCCATCCGCGCCCAGGCCGCAAAACGGTCCCCCAGCGGCGGCGTTGTTTCCTCGGGTTCAAGCAGTTGCCAGTCATTGGTGGTTTCGGTCTTTAGTTGGAAATAAATTTCCTGCCGGCGAAGATAATTCCGGTAGTCAAACAATCCTTCCGCGAGCGGTCCCGGCGGCGGAGCAAGCACGCCGGTGACTTCGACCCGCTGACCGGCGAAAAAGTTCTCCGGCAAAGTGCCCGGATGGAGCACCACCATTTTCCCAACCGCTGGGCACCATACCGCCCCGACGCGCACACTCTCGATCCGCAATTCGGCCAGGGTACGCCCGGCTTCCTGCTCGTCGCGCACCTGCAGTTTCCGGCGCGGCGTTTCCGCAAGGGTGCCGCGCACGGTGGCCAGCGCCGGCGCGGAGGTCACAACGACCCGCAAATCGCGCGGCGAGATCACGGCGGTGTGCTGGACAAAATTGGTCCAGCCAGTGAGGACGAGCAGCGGCAAAAGCAGGAAGCCACGCCAGCGGGAAAGAAACATCGCGCCGAGCGCCAGTGCCAGCGCGGTAGCAAACAGCCACGGGAGGGGAGGTTTGTAAAATTCACCCAGCCACAAACCACCTCCGTACAGCAACGCCACCAAGCCCAGCGGACGTTTCATCAGCGCCCGCCAGTTTAATTCAAACCCTCAATTCTGTGAACCGAAATTGTCAGGTATTCCTGGCGGCAGGATTTCAACAGGCTTTTCAGGCCACCATTTTCGCCACCGGCCCACCGCCCAGAGCGCGAGCAAACCCGCCAGCGCACCACAGGAATCAATCAGCACGTCGCGAACACACCCCTCGCGGCTGGGGACGAAGGTCTGATGAAATTCATCGCTGGCGGCATAGAGCACCACCAGCAGCAGCGCCAGCCGCGCCTGGCGCCACGACCACGGGCGCGGATCGCGGCGGCGCGGTTTGCGCAGCGCACGCCAGTGCAACAGGGCGAGCACGGCGTATTCGCTTAAGTGCGCGCATTTGCGGACGACCAGGACAACTTCGTCCACGCCCGCTGGAGAAATCTGTGGAAACAACCAGCGCACAACCGGGCCGATAATTCGCGAGGAACGATGGAATGACCCGGCATCGGACGAGGCGGCGAAGATCAGCGCCCACCAAATGACGATGGGTAGCCAGTACCGGACAAATGAGCGAACATTCAACACGGGGCTCAACAAAGGGTTTTTGAGCGCACGACGCAAATAAATTGTGGTTACGATTTCGCGCGCTTATATTTTCCGACCAATTCAATCATGCTCAAACTAGGCGTCAACATTGATCACGTCGCCACCGTGCGCGAGGCGCGCTACCGCGGACGCGGGCACGGTGAACCGGACCCGGTCGCGGCGGCCCTGGCCTGCGAGGCTGCCGGCGCGCACGGCATCACCGCCCACCTGCGGGAAGACCGCCGGCACATCCAGGACCGCGATGTCTGGAAACTGCGCGAAGTCATCCACACGCGGCTGAACCTCGAAATGGCCAATGTGACCGAAATCGTCGCCCTCGCCCTCTCGCTCAAACCAGACATCGTTTGCCTCGTGCCGGAACGCCGGCAGGAACTCACGACCGAAGGCGGCCTGGATGTGGTGGCGGCCGAGAGGGATCTGGCTGAAACGCGCAAAAAAATGAACGACGCCGGCATCGAAGTCAGCCTGTTCATCGCGCCGGACGCGGCGCAGATCGCCGCGGCGGCGCGCACGGGCGCGCAGTTCGTGGAACTGCACACCGGCGCGTTTTCGGAAAAGTTCGTGAAGACTGCCGGTCGGGAGGTTGAGCTGGCTCGGCTGGTGGCGGCCGCGCGACAGGCGCACGCGGCTGGTTTGCGCGTGAACGCTGGGCACGGGCTAAATTACGAAAATCTGGCGGCGCTGCATCAGGTGCCGCACCTGGTGGAATTGAACATCGGCCACAGTCTCGTCAGCCGCGCGCTTACCGCCGGCCTGGAAACCGCCGTGAAGGAAATGCTGCGTTTGATGGACAATTATCGCGGCTGAGTCTCGCGAATTTTTCAACGCCCACCAATGAGCAGGCCAGCCAAATCGCAGTGGGACTTCGGCGAATTATTTTCACCGGACGCGACACGCCGCGTCCTGTCGGTCGGCGAACTGACGACCCAGGTAAAACGGCTGCTGGAGCGGCAGGTCGGCCAGGTCTGGGTCAGCGGCGAGGTGACGAATCTGCGCGCGCAGAGTTCCGGCCACGTTTATTTCACGCTCAAGGACGCCGTTGCGCAGTTGAGTTGTGTTCTGTTTCGCGGCACGGCGTCGGCGCAGCGCACCCTGCTGGCCGACGGGCAAAAAGTTTTGCTGCAAGGCGATGTGACGGTGTACGAGACCCGTGGGCAATACCAGCTCATCGTGCGCGCGGTGGAACTGCAGGGCGTCGGCGCGCTGCAGCTCAAGTTCGAACAGCTCAAGCAAAAGCTCGCGGCGGAGGGGCTGTTTACGCCGGAGCGCAAACGTCGGCTGCCGGAGTATCCGCAACGCCTCGGCCTCGTCACCTCACCGACGGGCGCGGCCATCCGCGACGTCTTGCATGTCGTGCAGCGGCGGCATCCGGCGCTGGAAATCATTCTTGCGCCCTGCCGCGTGCAAGGCGAGGGCGCGGCGGAGGAAATTGCCAAAGCCATCCGCACGCTCAACGAATTCAACCGGTCACCCGCCAACCGCCATTCGTCCCTCGATTTGATCCTGCTCACCCGCGGCGGCGGGTCGCTGGAAGATTTGTGGGCGTTCAACGAGGAGGTGGTGGCGCGGGCCATTTTTGAATCGGTGATCCCGGTCGTGTCGGCAGTCGGCCATGAGATTGATTTCACGATCGCGGATTTCGTGGCGGATGTGCGCGCGGCGACACCCAGCGCGGCGGCTGAGATCATCACCGAGGGAATGTTCGCCAGCCGCGGATTCATCGTAGATGCCGTGGAGCGATTGGCGTCCCAAGCACGACGACAGCTGGTGCGCAAGCGTGAGAGTTTTGCAGATGCCGCGCAGCGACTGGCGCGGGTGCATCCGCGGCGCCGGTTGAACGAGCAGTTGCAGCGGCTTGATGATTGCCAGACCGGTCTGATGCGGCGCGCGCGTTCAGGGGCACGCCTTCACGCGTTGGCGTGGCGGGCGCTGGCAGAAAGGCTGGCGCGGGTGCGGCCCGCGCAAGGATTGCGCGAGCGACACCTGGCCTTGGCGCAACTTGAAAACCGGCTGCGTGAATTGGCAGGCATCCGGCTCAAATATTCCAGGACGGCATTTCGAGCCGTTGCAGCGCGACTGCACTTGCTGGGCCCAGAGCAAGTTTTGGCGCGGGGCTATTCAATCACGATGGACGCCGACACCGGAAACATCTTGCGCTCGGCGGCGGAAGTCCAACCCGGGCAGGGTCTAAAAACCCGGCTGGCGAAGGGTGAAGTTCTCAGTCGCGCCGAACCGTGATTATTCAGGTGGATCTGGATCAACGCCCACCGTGCGGATTTCCGCCGGACTTGTTGTCCTGGTGGGATTGGCCAGAATTTTGGCTCGGCGGCGCGCTGGGTTGCGGCGGTGGTGTGGAATGTTGGTAGGTTTCCGCAGTTCGCGCCGGCGGGACGATCACCGTTTCGGCCTGGCGCTGCGGAAGCGTCCGTTCGATGTTCTGCACCGGCGCGGGCGAACTCCAGCGGGGCTGGTCGTGGCGTTCGAGGACCGACGGCGCGGGGGAATTCCAAGCGGGCGCGACCGGCGGAGTTGGAGCGGCGGGGGCAACCACCGTCCGCTGGTTGTTTTCCCAATTCCGGGGAGGTTCCAAACGATAATTCCGTTGATCGCCCGACAGATTTTGGTACGGCAAGGTCGTTCGCGGCGGTGCTATCGCCTGCGGTTGCTGCGCGGGTGTCGGATATTGCGTTGCGTGCTGGTTGACGATTAATCCGGAAAGATGATCGCGCCCGGGCACCGGATTCTGAACTGGCACGGAAGCAGGCTGAACGAAATGCGAGGAATCGTGACCGGTCGGAAGCGGCGCGCTACCTCCTGGGGAACCAAAAGCGTTTTTGAAAACGGGCACGGATTCGCTGTGGCGGAAAGGCTGCGGGGCAATCCCCTTGCCGACTGCTGGTTTGGAAATTCCCCGCTCAAACCCCGGCGTGCCGCGGAGGGCAGGACTATCCGGCAGCGCCGGCTTGACCCCGCCGCCAACCAGCACGTCTTTGTGCGTTGCCGCCGGCTCCGGCAAATTCGGATGAAACACCGTCAGCGTCCGTCCATTGCCTTCAATGCGCTCACCCCGGCCGAGTTTTTCAAAATCCGTGGTTTCCTGCAAATGTAGTTGACGAATGGTTGTGTGCGTGGCGGCAGCAACGCGCTCGGAAGGAATGCCCTTGTGAATCCGACCGTGATTACTCTCGACAATTTCATGGCTGGGAACAGTGTGATTAAAGACTGCTCCGGCATCATGCAGCGGCAGCCGATGCCGCCACGGATGTGCATCACAGAAAAATCCAATCGGCACGAAACTAAAACAATCGACATCCAGCCCGAAACTGAAATCAAACCCGACCGAGCGGCCAAAATAACTGAAGCCGAAACCGGGGCGGAAACACGCCGTTGGCGGCAGCGGCGCCCAACCGCAGAACGCATCGTTGTAACGCCAACTCACCCACGCCGGCGCCCACACAGTGTCTGGAGCCCAACACCACCCCCAACGGTGATGCCGGAACCAGCGCCCATAATGAAACGGCGCCCAGCCCCAGGAATAGTCCGATGCCCAATACCAGCCACAATCCGCGTCCAGCCAGTGTCCGCGATCACAATAAGGCTGCCAGCCGGGATTGACCGACACGACGGTCGGCTGCCAGCATAAACCGCAGCCTTCGATGTCGATCCAGTTGCCGTACGGAGAAAGCGAATCATAGAAATAAGTGCAGGAAACATTGGGTGCCGGCGGAATTTCCTCCACTACCGACGGCGGTGTGGGTTGGGTTTCAACACTAGCCGGCGCAGGTGGTGTGGAGGAATAAACCGGGGTTGGCGTCGGAACGGATTGCGCATTTAAACTCAAAATCTGGTCATGCTGCAGCATCGAAGTGACAACGGAATTGGGCACGCCAATGTCGGTGAGATAGATGATTTGGTCCGATCCCAAATTGAACTTGTGTGCCGAGTTGGTCACAAAGGCAAGCATCACCGATTCATCCACGCCAGCCTGCGCGAGTTTGACAATTTCCGCCGCCGGTTCCAACGGTGTGATGGCCTCGTGGGTTGCCGCCGGTGTGGAAACGATTTTCCCGGGCGCATTTTCCAACGTTTGAGCTGCGACTTCGGGCGTTGCCGCGTTGTTGAGCACAGCGGCGGTGCTGGCAGCATCCTGAGCCAGAGCGGAAGCAGCCAACAGCGTCGTCACCACCATTCCCCAAGACAATTGCGTGAAAATTCGGTTTTTCATAAAGCTTTTCAAAGATATGCGTTTGGTCGCCACATTCCAAACCATCGGACTCCCACCAGTGCTGAGTTATTCAATGCCGGTCAGTGGCGAACAAAAGGACGATTGAAAATCCCACCTGCGGAGAGACTTTTACATTTCAACCAGCGAGGATATGTTTTTGAAATCGGCGGCTGGCACAAAAAAAGCGCGGCTGCTGTTCAGCCGCGCTTCGGTGAGGATAAATCCGAAAAGTCAGTTCTTGAATAGTTTGCGCCGCGCAGACTTAACCGCAAAAAAGGCAAGGCTGAGGGCTGGAATCGCTAACACCCCCGGTTCCGGCACCGACGTCACGTTGAAGCTAGCATCCATGCTGTCGCTGGAGGCGCCGAATGCGGTGAGTTTCACCACTTGAGTCAATGAATACGGAGTGCCTAAAGCCAGCGGGCCGGAAGCGGTCGCAACGAGAGGAATGGGAAGTGAGGTGCCCACGTTGGCAATCAGGCTGTCCGTGCTTCCAACTGCGTTTGCCGCTGAACCATAAACTTGGTAGTCAACGGTTTCACCGGCACCGGCGTAAACAACACCGCTGATCGTAGCGTTCAAAGTACCGCTTGCGGGGCCGAAGTTGTCATCGGAAAAACTCACCCACAAATTGCCTGCCGCCGAGGAACTGGCTTGAATGGCCAAATCCATGAGTGGATTTGTTGCGCTGCCGAATACCGGCTTGGTTGCACCCGAAGTAATGACCAAGTTCCAAACGCCGACATTGGTCACGGCCAGAACCGCTCCGGTAAAGGAGTTGTAATCTGCCGCGCTGCCGTCCACGATTGTCACGAGCGGGTTCACCCCGTCGAAAATTGTTAGCGTCGGCGTTGATTTCGCGGCGCACGCCACTCCAACTGCTGCTAATCCAACCCATAATTTGCTCAATACTGATTTCACTTTTGCCTTTCTCTCTCCGCCCCAAGAGCGGATAAATTATTAAAATCGTTCTGTTCCACTGCCGCTTACTTTGCCAGCAGAATCGCCATTTTGCAATTCTCGAATCAGCCAAAAAGTACGGAGGCATGAATTCGTCATAAAATAATCACAATCAACCACTTTGGCACAGCCTGCGACATTTTTTTACTGGGATATTTAATCAACTCCTATACTTGTACCAATACTCCAAGGTTCTGTCAAGCGGTTTTTTTCACTTCGGCTCATCAAATCAAAGCTCTCACCTAAAGAACATCGCGCTCATAAAGTTCAGCCTGTTTTTCCAAAATCTGGGTTTTTTCAGAAATAAGCTTGCTTTTTTCCTCAATCAGCTTGGCCTGCTCGCGCAATAGCCTCTTTTGCTCATCAATCAAGCTTTTCTGGCTGGCAATCAACTCCATTTGGGCATTACCTGCCAGCGCATTTGATTCGGATCCCGAGCCAGAAGCCTGCAATCCCTGTGCTTTAGGCAAATCAGGAGCTTGGGGAGGGGCGGCGTTGGGTTCACTCAGGTACGGATTGGCAGATACCTGAAGGACCATTTCCGTGTAGAATTTGTGATAATTGAACACACGGCGGCGGCGGGAAGCTTTGCCGCTAGAGGAAGGTCGAGAGCCGGACTCCGAAGCCTTAACTCCGAGGATTGGGGAGGACTGCCCCATTGAGGCCGTCGGCTTACCGCTCTTGGGGAACTCATATCGCACATTGCGGGCTAGCGATTTTTTGCGGCGACGCCATGCCAGAAACACAAGCAAGATCAGGACACCCGCTCCGACAGCACCACCCCAGATAGCCAAATTCAGATACGCCCGCTTCGGACCAACCTTGCTCCTGGAATCAGAATCTTCTCCCGTGATCAGACCGGCGATGCCGAGACTGAAAACCTTGTCGCCGGTCTGGTAATCCGCATATCGCTCGCCTTCCTTAAAAGCAACCCGGGTCATCATTTGTTTGAGGGGAATTTCCTCCCTCTCCGCGCTGTCGGGCTGGACAGCGGTGGCATCGAGCACGCCGCGGCGTCCCAGCAGACGAACGGTGTGGTTCACCACGCCGGCGGACTGGGTTTTCACCTTAAACGCCCACTCCACAGTTTCGGTGGCAGGGTCAAAAGCCGGCTCGATTGACCAGTTCACCGCCACGAAAGGAGACTGCTTGTGGTTGACTCGCTCGAGGTTTTGACCCTGCACCTGTTCGCGGACCGTCGCTAAAACTGCCGTGCTGTCAATCGGATCTTTAGCCGCATCCTTCACATAACCGGTATCTGTGAATTTAATTACCACCCACCATTTGAACGAGTTGGGAGCCAAAATGCCCACCAATCCCGTGGGAACTGGATTTTTAGAGTTTTCCAGCAAAGCCCGCGCCGCCTTGGCGTCCGTCAAGCGGAAACCTTCCGGAACATCCATTTCCGCCAGATTGCCCAAATTGGCTTTGGCGGGCCCGGAAATCCACTGCACTTGTTCTTGGTTCGACGCCATGCGGGGAGCCAAAGACAACTGCTCGGCACGGCTAGGTGGGGCAACCAAAACGCCAAGGGAGAGCAGGATCAGCCAGACTCCTGCCCGCGCTAAAGCCGGCTGACTTGCTGGACAATCCTTTTTAAGCACTCGCATACTCGGCGGTGTTACAACCTGATTCAAAATAATGTTCGTCTTATTTCCTTTAATAGTTGCACGTAATACCAGCCAAGTCAATACGATTCTTCCCTGAGCCAAGGCAAAACTCTGCTGATCGGCTTGATTTCGCGGCTTGTATCTGGACATTAGAACTTGGCAAGCGACCGCATTCCTCATTCCTCATTCATCAAAATCAATCGGGGTTGCGTCACCACCGACAGAGGATTTGACTCAAACCGGCCCGCTTCCAAGCGGTCCAGCCAGTCCTGAATCAGCCCTAGCACCTGCTCGCAATTCAATTGCTCATGGATCGCCGGGTATTTCCGCAGATTGGCGTCTGCGAGGCGGAACAGCGCCCCCGCCGGTCGCAGCCGGTTTTTTTGGAGATGCACAAAGGCACCGGCCAATTGGATCAGCCCCTTGTAAAAGGCATAATTGCCGCCGTTCCGCTGTGCCAGCCATAATTCTTCCAGCACCTCGTGCGCCTCAAAATAAAGCTGCCGGTTGAAACAATCAAAATAACCCAGATAATGCGCGTCCCATTCGCCGCCCCGATGGGCCTCGATCAACGCCGCAATTTTGCCGCTTTTGTGACTCACGGCGGCAGCATAATCATTGCGGCGGGCCGGTTGAAGCGAAACTGCTCCGGCCCAACTTCCAGTTTCAGCCGAGGATTTTTATTGTGGTTTCGCAGGTGGCTGGCGTTGTTGAAGTTGTTCGCGCAAATAATTGTCCTCGGCAGCCTGTTGCCACGCGCTAAACCACAAGTCACCGAGCATCTGGCCGGCGCGGATGATTTGCTCGTCAAGGAATGCACGGCCTTCGCCGGCCAAAGGATTTTCGGGCGAGAGTTTCTGTTCCTTTTCCAACTGATAAAGTGGTTCGACGAGTTGATGCGTTCCGGCCAGATACTCCAGAATCTGTTTGAACAAGTCGCTTGATTTCAGTGGGTCGCCGAGGATTTTTGCCGACCGGATCTTCCCGGCGAGGTTTTCCGCGTGGATTCCGCCGGTGCGATGAAAAAAACCGCCGTCAATCCAAGCGTGAAAACTGTAATTCGTGGTAAAACCGTTGGGATTGTTTGTCGTGGTCCAGCCGTGATGATACCGGGTGACATGCAGCGGCTGTGCGGCGTCGCCGACGTAATGGCCCATCACGCCCATGACGTAAACGATGTTTGCTTGTGCATTGGCGATTTCATCGGCAGTGCCGCCGTACGCCTGATAGGTCTTGAGATAGGCAAATCCGGACTTGAGCTTGCCCTGGTTTTCAACGATGGCCCACGGCAGCAAGCCCAACAGTTCGCCCGTGTGCGTCTTGTCTTTGAGCTGATCAAGCCGTGCAAATCGGGCGGGACACGCTGCGCGGGCCAGCGCGAGTTGCGCCACAAAATCGTAACGGAAGAGGGGCAACCTTTGCGGGGTCAGACCAAAATCAGCCAGTAGATCCCAATCGAAATAATGATCCGGATTGCTCGCGTGCGCGAACGATAGTTCTTCCGGGACGTTGCGCCAGCGGTCGGCCTCGCCGGCGAGGAAAGCAATCCGTTCGCGCGCGGCAGGTGTGAGCGCGAAGGTCGGGAAATTCGTCGGCAGCGACGCCAGCGCAAGTTGGTTCACGGCGCAGTGCCCTTCATAATCCCAGCCGGACGCGGCTGGCGACAGGAAAATCCACAGCGCAGCGAACGCCAGGATCGAGTGGATTGAGCTTTTCATTGGCCAGGTAGTTCCTAATTTGGGAAAGTCTAGCCGCAGTGGGCGGAAAAGAAAAACAATTTCACCATCTCCGATGAAGATCATCACTGACGAGGCGTGCGCGGGCTATTCGCGTTTGGGCCATCCGGAACGGCCGGCGCGCGTGGCGCGCACCTTGGAAAAACTGCGCACGCAAACCGAACTGCCGATCTCCTGGGCCAAACCCGGTCCAGCGGATGAGGCGGCGATCTTGCGCGCCCACGCACCGGCCGTTCTGACGCGGCTCTCCGTGCCGGAGGATTTCGACGCGGACACGCCGTGGTATCCGGAGATTGCGCGGTTCGCGCGGGACTCCGTCGGCGCGGCGCTCTCCGCGATGCGCGCGGCGCGGGACGGCGAGATGGTATTCAGCCTGATGCGACCGCCCGGCCATCATGCGACCCGTGACCGCTCCATGGGTTTTTGCTTTTTGAACAACGTGGCCATTGCCGCGCTGGCCGCGCTCACGAATGGCGTGCGGCGCGTGGCGGTTTACGACTTCGACGTGCACCACGGGAACGGCACCGAGGACATTCTGCTGTATCATGACGGCGCGGCTTTTTTTTCCGTCCACCAGCATCCATGTTATCCAGGCAGCGGTGAGGCGAACGTCGGCAACAACTGCTTCAACTTTCCAGTCCCGGCGCACCTGCCGCGCGAAGAGTATCGGCGGGTCTTGGCCAAGGCGCTGGAAGGTGTGAAGAATTTTCATCCCGAATTGATCGCAGTGTCCGCCGGATTCGACGCCTACGCGCGCGACCCGCTCGCGCAGGGAACGCTCGAAGCCGAGGATTTCCATTGGCTCGGCGGAGCGATCCGCGACTTGGGTGTGCCGGTTTTCAGTCTGCTCGAAGGCGGTTACAGCCGGGACTTGCCGGAACTGATCTTCGCCTACCTGTCGGGTCTGGAAGGGAAGTAGGCGGTCAAAACACCTTGGTTGTAGAGTCCCGAACCTCACAGCACTTCCACCCTTCGAAACTCAAATAGCGACGAGCGAGATCAGCCAGTAAGAAACATGGCGAGATTGAAGCTTGATAGCTTATCCGATTTTGTGCTGGCGGATTCGGCCCCGTTTCAAAGGCTTTTCCAAAGCTAAAGAATTTCCCCACTGGGCCGATAGTTAGGTGTCGCAAGACACCGGCGGCCGGCAGCCCAAAAGGGCCGGCAGGGAAAACGGTGGATCGCCCTTAATTGGTCCATCCGCGGCAAGGACGTCGCGCAAAATCAATGCCCCTTTCGGGGGGCGACTCACGGAATCGAGTTATGGTAATCAACACAAACCTTGCGGCTGAGAACAGTGCCCAACTGCTCATGCAATCATCAAGCATGCTCAGCCAGTCCCTCGCGCGTCTCTCTTCAGGATCCAAAATCACCTCCCCAGCCGATGACAGCGCCGGCTTGGCGGTGTCCATGAAGTTAAACGCTGAAATGGCCCGCATTGACGGCGCCACCAACAATGTCGGCAACGCCACTTCGTTCAACCAGACCCAGGACGGCTACCTCCAAAAAGTCTCCGATGCGCTGAACCGGATGAGCGAGCTGTCCATCTTGTCGCAAGACGTGACCAAATCGCCCAGCGATCTGAGCCTTTACAATCAGGAATATCAAACCCTGGGCAAATTCGTCACCGATGTAGCCACGAAGGATTTTAACGGCGTCAGCTTGTTCAATGGCAACACCCTCAGTGTAACGGTGGACAGCGATGCCAATACCTTCAACATGTCCGGCATCAACCTCGCCAACACCACTTACACGACCGCCACGAGCGACACGATTGATACCGTTGCGAATGCGACGAAAGCGCTGACGGACATCAAAGCGGCCATCTCCCAACTGGCGCAAGACCGCGCCTCCATCGGGGCAAACATTGAGAGCCTGAGTTATTACAACTCCCAACTGGGCACGTTGAAAAACAACCTCTCGGCTGCCAACAGCCGCATCACGGATGTGGACGTGGCCACTGAAAGCACCCAGTACGCCAAGTACAACATTCTAGTCCAATCAGGCACGGCGATGTTGGCGCAGGCTAACTCCATGCCGCAGAGCGTCCTCAAGCTCTTAGGTTAATTCGATTCCGGTCGGTGGGCACGGCCCGGGCGGCCTTGCGGTCGCCCGGGCGCTTTCAGAGAAAGACTCGCTGAAGCAAAGAGCCAGGCGGCTCCACCGTGCCCGCGCCAGATCCACCCCGTTGAACTTACGTTCAAGTCCCCTGTTGGAAGGTCCACGCCGTCGAACGTTAAACGAAATCGAAGTGAACTCTCGCCGCTACAAAGTCGCCAGACCTGCCTGTGTCCGAATCTGCCGCTTGGAACCTATTCAGCCGCAGATATTTCACCGTCGCCACACACTCTGTGCCGTGCTCAATTCAGAAAGAGGCGACCTGCGATCCGTCCACGCCGCGGCCATATGCGTCCAAAACATTTGCGCCGCCATCAGCGTTTCGGGTTCAAAGGATCGAATTTCGTTACCCCGGCAAAAAAATCACTTTTCAGGGCTAAAGTCTCGGCAGAAAGTGCCGATAGCCAAGTTGAAAACGGCATCTGGTAGCCGAAAAGAGCCAGAGGGAATCACAGGCGGGCGCCTATCCAATGGTCCGCCTCACGGCAGGGATGCCGTGTAAAAAACCCCGCAAGGGGTGACTCATGGAAGGAGTCAGCAGTATGGTAATAAATACAAACATATCAGCACAGTCGAGCGCCCAGTTGCTCAGCCAATCGAGCAGCATGTTAAGTCAGTCCCTCGCCCGTTTGTCCTCCGGTTCGAAGATCATTTCGCCGGCGGATGACAGCGCGGGCTTGGCCGTGTCCATGAAGTTGAACGCGCAAATGGCCCGCATTGACGGCGCTTCCAATAACATTGGCAACGCCACCTCGTTCAACCAGACGCAGGACGGTTACCTGCAAAAGGTGTCGGACGCGTTGAGCCGCATGAGCGAATTGTCCGTTCTCTCTCAGGACGTGACCAAATCCGCCAGCGACCGCAGCCTGTACAACCAGGAGTATCAAACCCTTGGCAAATACGTCAACGACGTGGCAACCAAGGACTTCAACGGAGTCAGTCTGTTTGGCGGCACCAGCCTCAACGTCACGACGGACAGCGACGCCAACTCGTTTGCGATGAACGGGGTCAACCTCGGCAGCGCAACCTACACGACCGCGACAGGCGACTCGGTGGACACCGTCGCCAATTCGACCAAAGCGCTGACGGACATTAAGGCCGCCATCTCGCAACTCGCGTCGGATCGGGCCGCCATCGGCTCGAACATCGAGAGCTTGGGCTACTACAGCGCTCAACTCGGCACGCTGAAAAACAACCTCTCCGCCGCCAACAGCCGCATCACCGATGTGGACGTGGCCACGGAAAGCACGCAATACGCCAAGTACAACATCCTCGTCCAATCCGGCACGGCGATGTTGGCTCAGGCGAATTCCGTTCCCCAATCCGCGCTCAAGCTCCTGTAAGAGCGAGCGCCGGAGGGTTGAACAAATCACACTCGGACGGCGTGAAAACGCCGTCCGAGCTTTGAACTTAAATGGCATCCAACTTGCATGAGAACGAAGTGAAATGGCGATAAAACAGAAAGATTAAATATGCCAACCTCGGTTAACAGCGTATCAAATCAGATTTTGGCCAGCGGCAACCTCACGTCCCTGCTGCCCAGCTCCACCGTCACGAGCGTCGGCACTTCGACCAACAACGGCAGCTTGGCCTCCACGCTCGCCCTGTCGGGCCTGGCTTCCGGGATGAACTGGCAGAACACTGTCCAGCAATTGGCCAACGCCGAGCGGGCGCCAGAAACCCAGTGGCAAACCCAGCAGAGTAAAATCAACAGCCAGAATTCCGCCTTTGGCACGATCAAAACGTATTTGACCGCTCTCCAGACGGACATGACGACGCTGGCGGATCCCACTTTATACAACAGCGCCACCGCGCAAAGCTCCAATTCCGCCGTTGCCGCCGCCACCGCCGCGCCGGGCGCAACCCAAGGCAGTTATTCCTTTGTCTTTTCCCAATTGGCCACCGCCGCCCAATGGAACGGCACCGCCAACGTCAGCCAGAAACTCAGCCCCGACGGCAATTTGAACAACGTGACCATCGGCACGGCCGGATTTCCGACGCCCGTCACGGCCGGGTCTTTCACGGTGAACGGCGCGCAGGTCACCATCGCCACCTCGGATTCGCTCCAGCAGGTGTTTGGCAAGATTGCCACCGCCACCAACAACGCCGTCACCGCCAGCTACGACACCACCAGCGACAAGATCACGCTCACCAGTGCGACTTCCGGCCAGCCCATCGTGCTGGGCAGCGGTGCCGACACGAGCAATTTTTTGCAGGCCGCCGGTTTGTACAATAACGGCACCGGCTCCGTTTCGAGCAACACGGCCCTGGGCAGCGTCCAGTTGAGCGGGACCATGGCCAATGCCGACCTGACCACCGCGGTCACCGATGGTGGCAGCGGCAACGGCGCGTTTACCATCAACGGCGTCACCATTAATTTCAACGCAAGCACCGACAACCTGCAAAACGTTCTGGACCGGATCAACAATTCCTCGGCCGGCGTCACCGCGAGTTATGATTCCCAGAACAAACGCTTTAACCTGACCAACAAGACCACCGGTGACACCGGTATCACGATGCAGGACGTGACGGGAAATTTCCTGGCGGCCACGGGACTTGCCGGCGGCAGTCTGGCGCGCGGACAAAACCTCCTTTACAATTTGAACGGCAGCAGCCAGCAGTTGGTCAGCCAGTCAAATACGCTCACCCAGGCAAGTTCCAATATCACCGGCCTGTCGGTAACCGCACTGGCAACCAATACTCCGAGCACTCCCGTGACCGTGACAGTTGGGAGTGACACCAGCAAACTCAACACGGCGATCAACCAGTTTGTCACCGACTACAACAAAGTTCAGTCCTACATTACCAGCCAGCAGGCGGTCACCACCGCCGCCGACGGCACGGTCACAGCAGGATTACTCACCGCCGATCAAGGTGCCAATGAAATCGCCTCCTCGCTGCGCTCTCTGACCTCCTCGGTCATCAATGCGGCGGGTTCTTCAGGCGCCGTCAAACAGTTGGCGGATTTGGGCATCCAGACCAACGGCAAGGACAACACCCTGGCCCTGAGCGACGCCGGCGCTTTGAGCACCGCGCTGAGCACCAACCTCAGCGCGGTGAAATCATTTTTCTCGGACGCCACCAGTGGCCTTTCTACTCAGTTAGCCACCTTCTTCACCAACACCATTGGCGATACGGGAACGCTGACCATTCATCAGACCAACCTGACCACGCAAAGCACGGATATCACGACGCAGATTTCCAATTTGGAAAACAAAATCACTGCGGACAGCGCCCAGTGGACGACCGAATTCCAAAACATGGAAACCGCCCAGGCATCGGTCAACCAGCAACTGACCTATCTCTCTCAAGCCGTCAGCAACGGAAGCTTATAAGGGGCATGAACCGCTTTGCTTCAACCCGAGCGGCGTTCGCGGTCCTGGGCCTGCTTGTGGCCGGCTGCGCGACGCCCGAAGCGCTGACACTCACCACACCTCCCCCCGCCCACCCCGCCAACGTCTTTCTGGACCCGGCGTTTCTCGCGGCCGATTTAAAACGCGTGGCGGTGCTGCAAGTGAGTTGCGACAGCCGCGATTCCGACCGTTTGGCGGCCCGCGACGCGTTCGGGCCGGTATTGCAGAACGAATTGATTCAGACCCGGAAATTTGAAGTCATCAGTGTCAGCGCCGAGGTCGAACGCCGGCTCACCGGCCAGCCGGCGTGGAACGCGGCTGAATTGCTGCCGGAAGATTTCTTCACCACCTTGAACGACCACTTCGCCTGCGACGCGGTCTTGTTCAGCGAATTGACCACCTTTCGCGCCTATCCGCCGCTGGCGGTGGGCTGGCGCCTGCGGTTGGTGGACACCCGCAGTCACCGCACCCTCTGGGCGGTGGACGAGTTGTTTGACGCCGCCGATCCTGCGGTCACCAGTGCCGCCCGGCGTTATTTCCGCAACGCCCAACCGGCCCCCGGTCGCAGCGCGGCGACTGCGGATTGGGTGCTGGTCAATTCACCCCGCGCCTTCGGCCAGTACGCCGTGGCGGAGGTTTTGAACACGCTGCCGGCGCGATGAAAGAATCACCTCAAGTTTTCCGGCACCTTTCCGATGTTAATTCAGAAGACGTTCCTTAAGGACGCCACGGCCTGACAAAAACTGAAGGAAGGCCCTATGAATATTGAGTTTAATACCAGTCGCATCACGAAATCAGAGCTGCCGCCGCCACGAACCGCCGCCGCTGGCGCCAGCACGGCTGCCACCAACGACACCGCGTCCTTGGATGGCACCGAGTTTTTGAGCCGTCAGGTTCAGAATCCGTCGCCCATCCGGCCGGAAAAAGTCGCCCAAGCCCAAGCCCTTGTCGGTGATGTGAAATACCCACCCATTCAAACGCTACAGGAAATCGCCAATCTCCTGGCGATCCATCTGGGTTCCGAATAAGTCCGCCACCTTTTCATGTATCGCGCCACACCTTGGGAGTCTTATCGCCAAACCGCGATGCTCACCGCGCCCCCCGGCCAGCTCATCCTGCTGCTGTTCGAGGGTGCCATCCAGGCCATCGAACGCGGGCTGGAGGGTTTTAGCCGCGCTGACCTGGCCGAGCTGAACATGACCGTGAACAATAATTTTCAGCGGGCGCAAAACATCATCCGGGAATTAAACGTGACTCTCGACATGGAAAAAGGCGGCGTCATCGCCGCCACGCTGCGCCCACTCTACGATTATTTTGACCAGCGCCTGACTGAAAGCAATCTGCGGAAAAACCGGCACGGCGCCGACGAAGTGCTCGCCCACCTCAAGGAACTGCGCGAAGCCTGGGCCACGATGCTGCGCCAAGGCGAACCGCCGGCCACCTCTTCGCCGCTGACGCAAAACGACGCCCTGCTGGCGGCAAACTAACATTTTGTTTCGCATGAACGCTGATCGCGATCTCCATCAAGCCTGCCAGGAATGGCGGCGCCTGGCCGAAGCCGAGGGCGAAGCCATCCGCGCCGGCAACTGGCTGGTGGTCCACGATTGCCAGAACGCCCTGCGCGACCTCCAACCGCGACTCAGCGAACTGAATTTGCAGGCACGCCAGGAATGGTCGCGCCAAGGCTGCGAGCAGGAGAAGGACAAGAACCTCCTCACCGTGATCCACTCCCTGATCGAACTGGAACGTCGCAATTACACCTGGCTGAACGTGCGCCGCGAAGCCGCCCGCGCCCATCTCGATCAACTGGAACAGGCCGGGCGCGACCTCAAACGCATCCGCCATTCCTACGCCCCCGCGCAACACGCCACCTGGTCGTCCTTCTCGTAAGCCCCCAACTGCGCAAAACAGCCCCTCTCGAAGGTCAGCGCGTTTCGGCTCCCAAACCGTCTTTGATTTCGACCGGGCGGGATTCAAACTGAATTTTCGCCGGCTCCAAACCAGGGCGGCTCGCCATCAGAGTGACGACGCCGGGCGCTGGCGCCGAGCGAATGGCCACGCGGTTGATGCCGCATTCGGTGTCGAGCCAGAGGTTGTTCACCGAATTGGGTTTGCCGCTGTTGTAACCGCCGCGCCAAACGGCCGGGCCAACCAGTTTGAAATCCACGCGCGCCTCGTCGGTCGGACAGCGCCGGCCTTGCGCATCCACCACCTCCACGTCGAAAAATGCCACGTCCGAACCGTCGGCATGCAGACCGTTCGGGGAAACGTGCGGCGTCAGTTGGATTCTCTTCGGTTCGCCGACGGTTTCAATTTCATCCTGCGCGACAATTTTGTCCGCCGACTTGGCGACGGCGGCGATTTTCCCGGCCGCAAATTTGATTTGTGGAAACGCAAACATGCAGCCGGCCGTCGGTGTGCTCACGAGGCCCTGCGATTTTCCGTTCACAAACAGTTCCACCGAGTCGCAATGGTTCGCCGCCACGTAAATGGTCTTCACCGTGTTCGTCGGATAAGTCCAGTGTCCGATAATGTGAGTATCCGGCGCGGCGCTCTGCATCACGCGATAGACGAAGTAAGCCTGCTTGGGCAGCCGCACGGAATCCACCTTGCCGCTCACGCGGCAGACCTCGCTGCTGTCCTGCCGGCCGTCGGCGTTCGAGTCCGACCAATAAATCGAGGCGTAGCCGGACCATTTTGCGTGCGCGGGGTCGGAATGGGAAATTTCGTTGATGGCATAGGCGTGATAGCGCTCCGCGGCCGCGAGACAAAAAGTTTCGGAGTTCCATTCGTAAGTGTCGTTCGGCCCTTTTTTGAAACCGAAGTGCGGCGGTGAAAAATCATCCCAGAACCGGCGCGCCGCCTCGTCGCGAAAATCCTCCGTCTCGAGGAACGGCGCTCGGTCGCGGCGCTCGGCGCTGTAGGCGCGGAACAATTCCGACCGGTTGGTCAGTGCGTCCGTCCGCTTGTCCTGTCCGATCATCACGCCAAAATATTCCGCGACCGTCGTGGCTCCGGGAGCGTTTAACGTGCGGCAGCCCATCGCGCGACCGCCGCTCGGATCCCACTGCTTCCGCAACTCCACCATCTGCTGCATGTGCTCGGGGGTCACGCCATTGTTGCCGGCCTCCCAGAATAAAATGCTCGGACTGTTCCGGAAATAAATCAGCGAATCGCGCATCACTTCCCTGCGCTGCTCCCACTGGCGACCGATGGCGTCTTTTTCCTTATCGCCGGCGGGGCAGACTTCGGCAATGCCGGTTTTGTCGCACGCGCGCACGTCAACCGCCTGCGGCGAAATGTGCATCCAGCGGATGTAATTCGCGTGCGTGCTACGGACGAGTTGCGCGTTGAAATCGTGCACCCAGTCGGGATACGCCTCACCGAGTCCGGCCCAATCATCCGCCGACCGCTGCGCGTAGCCGGTGAGCCAGAGAAATTTGTCGTTCAACCAGATGCCGCCGGTGCCCGCGCCGCCTTTGAACTCGGCTTTGCGAAATCCCGTTTTGATTTTCCACACGTCCACGATTTTGTCGTTGACCGTGAGCAGCGAATAAACCTCGTAAAGACGGGGCGTTTCGTCGCTCCAGAATTTTGCATTAGCCAGCTTGCCGCTGGCTTTGAAAACCGCTGTTTCGCCGCTGACGAGATCGGACGCCTCGCCGTCCAATTTGGCGCAGACTTTCCCGTCCGCGTCCACGACGACCGCCGAGAGCGTGATGGATTGCCGGTCGCCGGATTCGTTGCGCACCTGCGATTCGACGTTCACATCACAAGTATTGTTTTTGATCTCGAAGTTGGATGGAAAAATATAAACGCCCGTCGTCTTGAGATTTTCGTAAAGCGGCAGTGTTTGATAAACCTTGCCGGTGAGATGCAGCCAGATGTCGTGGTTCAGTCCGCCATAATTGGGGTTGAACGCGCGGCCCATCCACTCGAACTCCACGCCGGTCGCCTCCTCCTTGTAATGGTTGCTGTTGTCCACCTTCACGGCGATGACGTTTTCCGCATCGCCAAAATTTACCAGGCCGGTCAGGTCCAGTCCGCACGGCGTAACGCCATTTTCATATTTGCCGACAAATTGGCCGTTCACCCAGAAACGCCCGGCCTGTTTCAAGCCCTCGAATTCGAGAAAGACTTTTCCGTCCTTCGCGCTGGCGGGCAGTTTGAAATGCTTGCGATACCACGCCACGCCCGTCCACGCGTGCCGGTCGCCGCCGCTATGGCTGATGAAATCGGTGTAGGAATCCACATCGTTGTAAGTATGCGGCGCGCTGACAGCGCCCCATTTGGCATCGTCAAAAGCAATCTGCTCCGCGTTGCTCACGTCGTCGCGGATGAATTTCCATCCGGAGTTAAAATTGAGGACGACCCGCGGCGAGGCCGGCGGACGGAAAGGCGCACTGCCCGCGGTGGCGCAAATGGCTGCGCCCCCGAACCGGAGCGCCAGCCAAAACGCGAGTCGTTTTGTCATGGTGCCGAAAGCCCAGCGGATTTGACTGGCGAAAGCAATCCTTGATTTTTCGCCCGCTCCCGCGCTGCGCGCAGATGCTCGGCAATGGTGGCATCGCCCGGGCGCAGCGCGGCCAGCTGCTCGAGGTGAAAGACCACCGCCATCCAATGATTCTCCGTCTCGCTCTCCGCGACCTGGCGCTCGTGCCAAGCCACTCCGGCGCTTGCGGACACCGCAAACGCTTCCGGTCTCGCAAGGCGCAGGCGTGGCCAGATTTTGAGGAGCGGTTCGGGCGTCGCGTCCTGGTCGTAGGCGGCGGGCTTGACTAGGTCGCCGGTCAGCAACCGCGCGAGTTGGCTGATTTCCTCGGTGGGGCGAGCGTCGACGGGAAGCCGCCATTTCCATGCTGCCTCCATCCCGCCCGCGAGCAACACTGACCGGCCATCGGCAAGAAACCAAACCCGGGAAGCCGGGCTGGAATGCGGCTGCGGCGGAGTCAAGGGCTGGCCGGACTCCGCACCCCAAACGCGCGCGAGCCCATTCACACAATCGGTGACAATCCAGCGTCCGTCGGGGCTGAAGGCCGCGGCGCCGACGGCTGCTTCATGGCGAAATGCCGGCAGCAGTTGGCGGCCGGTGGCGGCATCCCATTCAATGGCGGTATGATCCTCGCTCGCGGTGACCACGCGACCGCCATCGGGACTGAACGCCGCCGCCCGCACGGACCGACCATGCCCGAGCGGCATGCCGACGGACTGTCCGGTGGCGGCATCCCAAATTTGCGCGGAACATTTCGAGTCGTAACGATCCGAAAGGCAAGTTGCCAATCGCCGCCCGTCGGGACTGAAGGTCACAAAAGCCACCGGCTTCTCAAAGGTCAGCGCCGGAAAACGATCCAAGCCGGTATCCGCCGACCACACTTTCACCACGCGAACGCTGCGCGAAACGACCCATTTTCCATCCGGACTGAAGCCCGCCCAGCCGATCTTGCGCGGATGGGGCACCAAAGCCGAGCGCGCCGCGCCGGTCAACACATTCCACGTCCAGGCATTCGTGCCTGCCACCTTCAACAACGTCTGCCCGTTCGGGTCCAGATCAAGCGTCGTTTCGGCCCCATCCAAGAACAACGGCGGAGCGACGCGCGTTCCAGTCGCGGTCTTCCAAACCTCCACCGCGCGGCGCGAATCGCCGTTGGTTCCGATCGGCACGGAAATGGTCAGCGCAAAACTGCCGTTGGCATTGAGCTTGGCCTGGTCCGTTGGAAATTCCGATTGAAACCGCGGCGCCAGCGGCCGATCCGAGACCAGGCTGTGCGCCTGCAATCCCCGCTCGTCGCGCGTCAACCACACGCTGGCATCGCCACTGACCGCGCCCGGCAGCTGGACCAGCGGGTCGGGCGCGCCGGCCAAATCCCAAATGCGGACTGTGCCTTCCGCACCGGCGGCGGCGAGGCAATGCCCGTCCGGGCTGAAGGCCGCCTGCACCACGCGGTCGCCCTGGCGCAGCACCGAGCCGGACATGAAAGGCTGGTGCGTTTCCGCAAGCCAAAGCCGGATGCTTCCGTCAGCGCCCGCCGTGGCGATGAGTCGGCCGTCAGGGCTGAATTGCGCGCTGGCAACCAGGTCGTCATGATGCATATCCGGCATAATGCGACGGCCCGTTTCCACTTCCCAAACGCAGGCACGCCGGTCGGCACCGGCAGTGACAAGCAGTTGCCCGTCCGGACTGAAGGCGGCATGCGTCACGCGACCCAGGTGTTCGAGGGGCGTCCCCAAGGACCGACCGTCCGCCGCCGACCACAGCCGTGCGGTTTTGTCTTCGCCCGCCGTCACCAGCCGGCTGCCGTCCGGGCTGAAGGCGGCGAAATTGATGGAATTATTCTGGTTCGAAATCTCGATTTGCACTTTTCCGGCGGCGACGTCCCAGACCCGCGTCAACCCGCCGACGCAGCCGGTGACAAGCCGCGTCCCGTCCGGGCTAAACTGCGCGCTCAACACTTCGGCGGGATGCTGGAACTTTGCCATCAACCTGCCGTCATCAACGCGCCAAAGTCGGGCCAGACGATCCGCACAGGCGGCCACAATGAATTTCCCGTCGGGACTGAACGCGCCGCGCCGGAAGACTCCGGCAATATCAATTTCTGGGGAGCGGCTCTGTCCCGTTGCCGCGTCGCGCAATCGCGCCGAGCCATTCCATGCCGTGGTGAGCACCGTGCGTCCGTCGGGACTGAAGTTGATCGAGGTAAGCGACCCGAATTCGGACCACGTCTGCACCAGCCTGGGGGACTGGCTCAGGGCCGCGCCAAAGCGGAGGCGCTGCGGCAGTTCCCGCGCCGGATCGCCTTGATCGAGCCGCAGCGCTTCGGCGAAAAACGGCAGCGCGCCCGCAAGGTCGCCGGACTCCATCGCGCGCACACCCTCGGTGACGTTTTCGCCAACCTGACGCTGGCGCATTTCCAAAGACAGGCGCCACTCGCGCCAGGAGGGATAGCCCAGCGCGACCGCCACGCCGAAAGCCACCAGCGCAACGGCCAGACCGCGCCGGAAGCGCGCCACGCGGCGTTCGAGTTGCCGGAGCCGGCGAACGGATTTGCCGTTCGCCAGCACAAGCAGGTGCGCGTGCATGTCCCAGGCGGAGGCGTAACGGCTGGATGGCTCGTTCTTGCAGGCGTTCAGGATGACCTCGTTGAGTTCCAGAAATGCCTCTCGATCGGGAAACTCGTCAAACCGCGCGGGCAGTTCCGGAAACTTCTGGCGGTCCATGCCCGTGGCGCACTCGTAGAGCACCTTGCCCAAACCGTAAACGTCCGCCGGCGGCTTGCCCGGGCCTTCCGGTGGGATGAAGCCTTCGGTGCCGACAAACGACGGCTCATCGTCCAACCCGGCCACCAACCCGATGTCCGCCAGTTTGGGCACGCCATGAACAAAAATAATGTTCGAGGGTTTGATGTCGCGATGGACCAGACTGTTTTTGTGGAGCTCGGCCAGCGCCTGGCTCAACGCGAGGCCCAGCTTGAGGCATTCCGCAAACGGCAGCCGTCCCTCGCGCTTGATCGCCTGGCCCAGCGTCTTGGGAAAATACTGCGCGGGATCAATCGCCTGGCCGGATTCGAGATCGTCGCCCAGCTCCATCACGTAAAAAAAATAGCCCTGCGCTTCGTTGATGCCGACGTGCAGCACGTCCACGAAGCCCTCGTGGGAACGGGAGATGGGCTCGAACTTGCGGATGCCCGACCACTCGCGCTCGAACGGTCGCAGCTCCTTGAAAGACTCTCGGTAAACAATCTTGACCGCGCGAAACAGACCAAGCGAACTGCGCGCGAGCCAGACTTCCCCGTAGCTGCCCCGGCCGATGCGCCGCAGCAGTTGGTGGTCGGGAATGGCGACCTCCGGCAGTTCCGGCGCAGCCGCAGGGAGCACCTTGGTCGGGGGCGGCGCGGCCGGCGGGTGATTGGTCAAGGCGTCATCGTCCATGCACAAACACGGACCTCATTCAACCGCGCCCGGTGCCGTTGCGCAATCCCTTTTCCAGAGGCGGCGCAGCCGGGCCAACTGCCGGCGGCAGTCCGCTTCCAGCCAGAAACCAGTCACATGCGGATTCGGCCCGGATAACTTCCACTTGGCCCGCGTGCGGTGCTGAAAGATCCGCCGCCCGGCGAAATCGTGGTGGCAGAAGGTTCCCACCAGCACGAGCGGCGGCGTCGGCACCAGCGCGTAGCTTTGCTGCAGTTTACGGAACGCCAGATGAAAGGTTTCCTTGTCGCCGTACAAATGCTGGTTGTAAAAATCCGACTGCTCGTTGAACCACAACGCGAGGCGCAACGCCCGCCAGCACCGCGCCTTGTCCACGGCAATCTGCCCGGTTTCAAACTCCGGCTCGCGCGGCGGGCGCAGCCCGCAACTGCGCCAGATCGCGGCGGCCCTGGCATTTTTGAGCTGCGGCACGTCGGGCCAGAACAACGCGCCGGTCGCGCGGAATTGCGGCGTGCCAAACAAAAATTCCGGGTTGACCACCGGCACGTTGTCCGCGTCAAGCAGCAGCACCTCGCGGAACGGCGAGTGCAGGATCGCGTACGGCTTCAACTCCCAGCCGCGCAAAATCCGCGCCGGAAATTTCCGGCGCACCGCCAGCGCGTCCACACATTCCACGTCCAGCGGCGCCAGCAGCGCCCGCCGCGCGTCGTCCATTTCCTTCCGGCCCAGATGCCAGAGTTGCACCGGCAGCCGGCAGCCCGATTGGCGGAGCATCTGGATGGCGACCCAAGCGTTGACAAAGTAGTGGACGCCGCCGCCGCAAATGACCACGCCGCGGCCTGCCAGTCCCGCCGGTGGGGCGGGCATCGTTTTGATGAATTGATCGCACGCCAGGCCGGCGTTGTGCAGATTCAACGGCTGCCGGTCGAATGAATTTTTCGTGGTGGCCCGCACCCCGCGCGCCGCATCGGCGAGCTGTTTGCCAGCAAGGTATTTGAGGGCGCCACCTGCAAAATAAAGTTCAATGCGCCGGATGACATCCTCCGGCGAAATCAAATCCAGGCAGCGCGGCACGCCACCGACCACCTCCACGCACAAATTCCCCGGCCGGTCGCGCGGATCGCCATCGCGCAGCCGCACCGCCCGATCTTTCCAGCAGCCTCCCGCGGCACAGCAATGCAGCGCGCCGTTGGTGTGGAGAAACTGATGACCAGGATAAGCCTCCCAGTAAGCCGGTTCCCGCCCGCCGGCGACGACCACGCACGGCCTCCGCGGCGGCTGGCCGCGCGGGATTTCAACCGCGGCAGCCAGATGCATCAGCGCCGTCACCGGGCAAAGAACGCCCTGGGCGTGATGCACGAGACGGATCAATTGACGCAAACTGGTCTGGCCGCGCAGGTCGATCACTCCCTCCAGTTTCGGATGGTGATGGTCAAACTCGCCGACTTGGACAAACTGGATTTTGCCGCGAAAATGATCCACCGCCCGCTGGTAGCGCGCCGTCGGCCACCATTTGACCGTGACATCGTATTTGCCGCCGGCCGAGACGATCCAAAACGGCGTCGCCGCGCCGGTGAGTTCACGGACTTGGGAGTGCCACGCTTTTTCCTGGGCGGTCAGATGAATGTCCCCATGGAATGCGCGGGGCTTGATCGCCAAGCCCAGCCGGTCGTTCAGAAACTCAATGAAGCCGTGAAGGCAGTGGTAGGGCGCGCGGTCGCACCGGTCAATCAACGGATAACTGCAGCGGATTTTCTCGACTGCGGGATCGCGCTCGGACAGCGGTGTGAGGTGCGGATTGTGCTCCCAAATTGCCGGGCACGCGGTTCGCACGTCGGTGAGAAACCGCCCCGGATAATCAGCGTGCAAATCACGAACCGCGGCTGTGAGCATCACCACGTCGCCCGGCGACCAGTCACACTGCAGCAACAATTTCCTCACGTGCAAACAAGCCGACGGCAGACGCGCACTTCCGCCGTCGTGTTTTATCAACCAGCGGTGCTTTCAGGGCCGTGGATTCGGACTCGGGCTGGGGGAAACCTCAGCCACCGCCGCACCCCGCGCCCGCCGGCGACGCGGACGGAACGGCTTGGGGCTGGGACGGGCCTTGCGTTTGGGTTTTGCGGCGACGCGGACTTTGCGTTTCACGTTTCTGGTCTTTTTGGTGGCCATATGGATTTGTGCCTGGGAGAATGAGGGCAATTCGCCCATCCATCAAGCTGCTTTTGCAGAGTTGAACACCTCACGACGGCAAGCCTTGAAATGGATTGGATGGCCGCAGCCGGCCGTAAAGTTTTTTCAGGATCAGGCGTTTGGTTTCGCACAAAGCACGGCTGGCGGCGGTTTCCATCTGGCGGTTGGTGAGGGCGGCCCATTCCGCGGCGGGGTTCGTAATGACTGGCTTGGTTTTCATATCTCGGTGCGGGGCGGTTCAAATCAACTTGGTTTGCAGGTGGATGATTTCTTTTTTGAGCAGGCGGTTGATGCGGTGTTTGATCAGGTAAATTCGCGCGGGCGTGAGATTCAGTGTCTGGGCGACGCGGGCTACGGCCCATTTTTGGGTGACGCACAAGTCGAAGGCCTGGAAATGCTTGGGATCCACTTTGCGCTTGACGCGTTCGACGGCGACTTCGAGCAAATTGGCACGCCACTCGGCGTTCCAAGCTTCCTCGATTTGCTCGCTGACCGGATCGGGCAGGCGCTCCAACTCCTCGGTGTGGGTGGCCGTGTCGGAATCCCGCCGCCGGCGGGTGGCGTCTTGTCGGCGTTTGCGGAACTGATCCCCGATGCGCCAACTGGTTTGACGCAGCAGCCAACCCTTGAAGGAGCCGTTGGCGTCGTATTTGAACTCCGGCAGTTTGTTCATGACCGCAATCACAGTTTCCTGCACCACGTCCTGCGCTTCAGCGTCGGTCAACCCAGCGCGGAGCGCCGAGGAATAGAGCAATCGCCAGTAGGTGTCGAAGAACACCTTCCAGCTTTCGTGGTCATCCCAGTTCTTCAACCGGCTCAATAATGACCGGCGGGTCGGCAAAGAATCGTCCGCAGCCTGTGCGTAGGTCAACATCGTCACTAACTATACTACGTTCCGGGAAGGACTGATCTTTCAAAAATCGTCCACCCATCGGCATTTTTCCCAATGTTCCGCCCTGCTTGGAAAAATAATTGAAGTTTTTTGAAAGATCAGTCCTTCCCGGAACGTAGTAATAGTGTGGGTGAATTTGGGACCGAGCCGCGTGAAGCCGAGGGAGGGGCGACCGGTCAGGGATTTAATACCATTGCCAGGCTTTGGGGAAAAAGGGTGGGGGGAAACGGGAAAGGCCTGGCGGTATTACGCCGGAGGAGGGGCGGGGCTGCTGCCCGCAAACACGGGCAGCAGCCTTCAGCTTTTCGACAGAGCCAAATAACCGCCTTTTGGTTTGATCACGGCGACCTTCCCTGCCAAGAATCAGCCAAAACGAAAGGCCGTTCATGCTTGTCGTCCACGTCCAAATCCGAATCAAACCCGAGTTCATCGAAGCCTTCCAGCGCGCTACCCGCGAAAACGCCCGGCAGAGCCTTACCGAACCCGGGGTCGCCCGCTTTGATGTCGCGCAGCAGGCGGACGATCCGACCCGTTTCGTGCTCGTCGAAGTATATCGCACGCCAAAAGCCCCGGCTGCGCACAAGGAAACCCGGCATTACCAAGTCTGGCGTGACGTCGTGGCGCCAATGATGGCCGAACCCCGCACGAGCGTGAAGTTCACCAACATTTTTCCCGACGACGGAGACTGGCGATGAACTTTGAATTTGCCACCGCGCCGAGAATTATTTTCGGCCCCGGGACGTTCAGCCAGATTGGCACAATCGCCAAGAGCGACGGCCAGCGCGCCCTGGTTGTCACCGGGCGAAATCCGCTGCGCGCGGAACCGCTGCTGGCGCGCCTGCGGGGAAATTCCATTGACGCCGTGGTGTTTTCCGTGGTCGGGGAACCGGAAATCGAAACAGTCCGCCTTGGCGTCGCGCGGGCAAAACGAGAGCAGTGTGATCAGGTCATCGGCTTCGGCGGCGGCAGCGCGCTGGATGCCGGCAAAGCCATCGCCGCGCTGCTTGCCAACGACGGAGACGTGCTGGATTACCTGGAAATCATAGGTCGCGGCAAGGGTCTCGCCAAACCTCCGGTGCACTACATCGCCATCCCGACCACTGCCGGCACCGGCGCAGAGGTCACGCGCAACGCGGTGCTGTACTCGCCGGAGCATCGCTTGAAAGTCAGCCTGCGCAGTCCGTTCATGTTGCCGCGCGTCGCACTGGTGGATCCGGAGTTGACCCACGATCTGCCTTCGGCCCTGACCGCCACCACCGGTCTCGATGCGCTCACCCAACTCATCGAACCTTACGTCTGTCTCCGCGCCAATCCGATGACCGACGGGTTGTGCGTCAAAGGCATCTGCCTTGCCGCGCGCTCGTTGCACCGTGCGGTGGAGCACGGTGGAGACGCCGCCGCCCGTGAAGACATGGCGCTTGCGAGCTTGTTTAGCGGCATCGCGCTGGCCAACGCCGGGTTGGGCGCGGTGCATGGATTTGCCGGACCGATCGGTGGGAGGTTCACGGCACCGCACGGCGCGGTTTGCGCCGCGCTGCTCCCACACGTCATGGCGGCGAATCTGCGCGCGTTGCGGAAACGCGATCCCAACAATTTCGCCGTGACCAGATATCGTGAAATCGCGCGACTGTTGACCGCTGATGGCGAAGCCACGGAGGATCAGGCCGTTGAGTGGGTGGGCAAACTGGTCGCCGATTTGCAGATTCCAAACCTCCGCGCGTATGGAATCTTCGCGTCGCACACGGACGAGTTGGTTGCCAACGCCGCCAACGCCAGCAGCATGAAGGCGAATCCCGTTGCGCTCACGCCGGCTGAACTGGCGCAAATCTTGGAAGCGGCCCGGTAATTGGCTGAGAAAAGTGCTGCCGGCTTGAAGCCGGCAGACAAAAATCAAACCGCCGACTCCCAGCCGGCGGCGAAAGCGGATTTAGCGGCGGAACTGCAGCGGCGCGGAGGCCGGCATTTCATGCGCACATGGTTGGTTGGTCGGCGCGTCGGGCTGCCGAACCGAAGGATTCACCAGACCTTTGGCCAACAGGTACGCCTCCACCTCGTCGCCGCTGATGTCGGGCAGCATGTGGCCGTTGACTTCGACGCACGGACTGAGCATCTGACCGCTTTTTTCGATCATTTCCTGGCGCTGCAGCGGGTCGTTGATGATGTCGCGGTCCTCGAACGGCAGTTCATATTTGCGCATGATGGCGCGCACGCCCTGGCTCCAGCCGCAACTCGGTTTCAAGTAAGCAATGATTTTCGGTGTTTGCATAGTATTCGCTAAAATTGTCCGCTCAGGAACAAAATCCAGCCCTACGATGCCACACCCGCCGGATTTGGCAATGCCGGTTTTCGGCCGGCCTTGTGCTTTTCCGGTGAATAATTTTGACCCGGCGCGCAACTTTCCCTATTTTCCTGTGTTTCTTAATGCAAATCGTTCGATGACATGGCGTTTGTATCGCTAAAAGAATTTTTCGCGCGGCTCGGGCTGGTTTCGCCTGAGCAGTTTGACGAGCACACCAAGGCCTGGCGCGTGGCGGCGGACAACGGCTCGCTGGAGCCGCTGCTCGCCTTCATCTGCCGCGAGCGCGGCATCGCCGAGGACGTGTTCCTCCAGAAACTCGCCCAGGCGCTGAACTGGCCGTTCCTGGAAATGCCCAAGCTGGAAATCCCCGCCGCAGCCCGCAGCAAGATTTCCACCAAGGTCGCCTTCCAACATTCCGTCATGCCCACCGACGTGACCGACGGCACGGTGCAGGTGGCCGTGAGCAACCCGTTCGACGCCGCGATGCTCAATGCCGTGCGGTTTGACGCGCGCGGTCCGGTGCAGTTCGCGCTGGCCACGAAGGTGGAAATTGAAAAGGCGCTGAAAAAGTATTACGGTGTCGGCGCCGAGACGCTCGAAGAAATGGGCGAGGAAGAGGACGAGCCGATTGAACTGCTCGTCGGCGACAAGGAAATCACCGAAGGTGACCAGGAGGCGAGCGTCATCAAGTTCGTGAATCAGGTCATTTGGGAGGCTTACAAGGACCGCGCCACGGACATTCACCTCGAACCGCAGGAGGACGAACTGCGCATCCGCTACCGCATTGACGGCATTTTGCACCAGACGCCGATGCCGCCGCAGTTGAAGCGGTTCCAGGCGGCGATCATTTCCCGCATCAAGGTGATGAGCGGGATGAACATTTCCGAAAAGCGCCTGCCGCAGGACGGCCGCATCAACGTCCGCATCAAAGGCGAGGAAATTGACATTCGCGTTTCGACGGTGCCGACGGTGTATGGCGAAAGCGTTTCGCTGCGGTTGCTCTCGCGCGGAAAAATTTTTCTCAGCCTGGACAAGCTCGGTTTTTCGCCGCCCGACGAAAAGGCCATCCGCGAAATCATCATCAAGCCGCACGGCATTCTGCTCGTCACCGGTCCGACCGGCTCCGGCAAGTCCACTTCGCTCTACGGCATGTTGAGCACGATCAACTCGGTCCACAAGCGCATCATCACGGTCGAGGAACCGGTGGAATACGAATTGAAGGGCATCAACCAGATCGCGGTGCGGCCGGAAATCGGGCTGACTTTCGCGATGGGCTTGCGCCACATTCTGCGCCAGGACCCGAACGTGATCATGGTCGGCGAAATTCGCGACCTGGAAACCGCCGAGATCGCCATCCGCGCGGCGCTCACCGGTCACCTGGTTTTCTCCACGCTGCACACGAACGACGCGCCGAGCGCGTTCACGCGGTTGATTGACATGGGCATCGAGCCGTTTCTCGTGGCGTCCTCCGTCGAGGCCATCATGGCGCAACGCCTCGTGCGAACGATTTGTCCCCATTGCCGGACCGAGCAGAAAGTCGAACGCTCGTTTCTAACCAAGATCGGTTTTCCGGCGGACCTGGTCGCCACCACCAAGTTCATGCATGGCAAGGGCTGCGAAGAGTGCCGGCAACTCGGCTACCAGGGCCGGCTGGCGATCTATGAATTGCTCGTGCTGAATGAGGCGATTCGCCCGCTGATCCTGAGCCGCGCGGCGTCCTCGACGATAGCGCAGCGGGCCATCGAGCAAGGCATGAGAACGTTGCGTGACGACGGCTGGCGCAAAGTGATGAACGGCATCACCACGATCGAGGAAGTGCTGCGCGTCACCCAGATCGAGGAACACCTCGACTCGCTCATGGAAGGGAAGAAATGAACCGTCTGCCCCTCCCAACTCCCAACTCTCAACTCCCCACCTTTTAATGGCCCGCTGGAATTCCTGCAATGTCCTGCACACCGGCCCGGACGCCCGGCGCGTCTGGCAGTTTGATGCCAAAGGCGGAGGCTTCACGCTGAACCGCGAACTGAATGCCCGCAACGGCGAGCCGCTCCCATCCTCCACGGTTGGCAAAGGCTGGAGCGCGCTCTGGCAGCCCAAGCTCAACGTCGCCTGGCTGCCGCCGGAAAACGTCTTCATCCGCGTGGCGCAATTCCCGCAGAGCAGCGCCGAGGAGACACGGCCGATGGTCGAGTTGCAGTTGGAAAAACTTTCGCCCATCCCCGTCACCCAGGCGGTGTGGAGCATGCACGTCCTGCCGCACGCGGCCGGCAACATGCAGACCGTGGTCATCGTGGTGGCCGAGCGCAAAGTGGTGGAGGCCTTTCTCGGCGAGTTGGAAGGCGCCGGATTTTTCGCCGACCGTTTGGAGGTGCCGATGCTCGATCAATTGCGCGCCACGACGAGCCGCGAGGACGGCGCGTGGATTTATCCCGAGACGCAGGGCGGTGCGACTTCCGCGCTGGTGGCCTGGTGGTGCGGCGGCGTGCTGCAAAACCTGGGTTTGCTCGCCGCGCCGGTCGGTGCCGGCCGCGCAGCGGGCTTGAAGGATCAACTGGTGCAGATGGCCTGGGCGGGCGAACTGGAAGGCTGGCTGACCGCGCCGCCGCGCTGGCATCTCGTGGCCGACACCGCCACGGCGGCGGACTGGGAACCGGCGCTGCGCGAAGGCTTGCAACAGCCGGTGAGCCTCACCGCCCCGCTGGCCGGCGCGGAACTTGCCGTGCTGACCGCCCAGCGCGCGGCGGAGTCCGACGCGCAGAACAATTTGATGCCGGCCGAATTCACGGCGCGCTACCGGCAGCAGTTCACCGACCGGCTCTGGATGCGCGGCCTGCTTTGGATCGGCGCGGCGTATCTGGCCGGCGTGGCGATTTATTTTCTCTTTGTGCTGGTCGCGTATCTCAAAACGAACAGTGTCGAGAGCCGCGTGGCGGCGCACGGACCGGCCTTCACCAACGCGATGCAGCTCAAGGCGCGGTTCGACGTGCTCAAGAGCCGCCAGGACTTGAAGTTTGCCGCGCTGGATTGCTGGAAGGCCACGGCGGACGAGATGCCCTCCGGCCTGACGCTTGATTCCATGAGTTTGAGCGAAGGCCGGCGGCTCAAACTCGATGGCACCGCGCCCGCGGCGGACGTGCCCAGCGTCATTGATTTCAGCGGCAAAATGCGCAAGGCGAAAAAAGGCGACCAGTCGCTTTTCGATCCGAACGAGGGGGATCAGCTGCAGACCCACGTCAACCCCGGCGGCGGCACCGTGAGCTGGAGTTTCGGCCTGATCCTCAAGCGAACGGAAGAATGATGAACAGCTATCTCGCCAAATTAAATCCCTCCGAACGCCGGTTCGTCATCGGCGTGGCGGTGTTATTTTTCGTGGTGGTGAACTACCTCTTCGTCTGGCCGCATTTCTCGGACTGGGACATGTACCAGTCCCGCCTCGCGCGGGCGCAAACCAAGCTGACGACCTGGGAAACCGCCATCGCCGCGGCCCCGCGCATGGAGGCCGAGGTCAAGAAAATGCAGAGCGAAGGTTCGGAGGTGCCGCCGGAAGACCAGGCCACGGAATTCCTGCGCATCATCCAGTCGCAAGCCGCGCAGACCGGCGTGGGGTTCATCGGCAACTCCCGCCAGATCGGCAGCACCAACCAGTTCTTCATGGAACAGCGCCAGACCATCCAGGTGCAGGCCACCGACCAGCAACTCGTGAATTTCCTCTACAACCTTGGCGCCGGCAACTCGCTCATCCGGGTGCGCGACCTCTCCGTGCGCCCCGATCCCAACCACTTCACTTTGAACGCCAGCATCACGCTGATGGCCAGCTACCAGAAAAAAGCGCCGCTCAAACCCGGCGCCGCCCCAGCCGCCACGCCCAACAAAAAATGAAAACCACCTTTCTCCTCCTGTTGCTCACCGGTCTGACCGCGTGGGCACAACTGCCGCCGCCGCCGGCCACTCCTTCGCCCACCAA